>Ga0134124_10002016_pt1 | contig 16335 bp, 21 predicted proteins | sample KB304_FD_96880 | JGI IMG/M metagenome (GOLD analysis project Ga0134124, IMG submission 96880) | Terrestrial soil microbial communities without Nitrogen fertilizer from Kellogg Biological Station, Michigan, USA - KB3-0-4 | ecosystem: Environmental > Terrestrial > Soil > Unclassified ...
CAACGAACGGTGACCGAGGAGCGCCCCGGCTTGGCCGGGGCGCGGCCGAACGTTGGAGGCGGCGGCTCGGAACGCAACGAACGGTGACCGAGGAGCGCCCCGGCTTGGCCGGGGCGCGGCCGAGCGTCGGGGGGGTGTGGGGGGCCATATCGGGGCCCCCCACTCCAATGGATCTCACGCGGCGCGGCGGAACTCCGCGCGCATCTCGGACTGCTCGCGGCGCAGGCGGAACGCCAGACCCACCAGCAGCGCCCCGAAGATGATCGCGTAGGCGCCGATCCACAGGACCAGCGCCAGCGCCCCCGTACCCGGCGCCGCGAGGAGTAGCAGGCCGAAGATGACCGACAGCACGCCGCCGGCCACGAGCCACCACTCGTTCGGGATGTCGTGGCGCAGGCGGATCGCCGCGACGATCTCCAGCACGCCGGTGATGATCGCCCACGCCGCGATCACGTACACGAGCACGAGGGCGGTCAGCCCCGGCATGGTGAAGGTCACGATGCCGGCCGCGATGCTCACCAGCCCCTCGAGGGCCAGCAGCCACCGTGGCTGCTCACCGCCGTGGCTGCGGAACGCGGCCACCAGATTGAAGATGCCGTCGACGATCGCGTAGGCGCCGAACAGCAGGACGAGAACCGCCAGCGTCACGCCCGGCATGACGAACGTCAGGAGACCAAAGATGATCGCCGCCGCGCCGCGGATCGCCAGCGCCCACCAGTTTCGGGCCAACGCCGTCATGTCCATGGTCCTGCCTCCTGCGACGAAGATCGAGCGACCGTCACGGTGCTGCATTCCCTGCGCCAGGGATCGCGCATGACGCCGGCGGCTTTCCTCTTCGATCTGGATGGCACGCTCGTCGACAGCGTGTACCAGCACGTACTGGCCTGGCGGTCGGCCCTCGAGGCGGCCGGCATCGACGTCGCGGTGTGGCGCATTCATCGGCGCGTCGGGATGAGTGGAGGGCTGTTGGTGAATGCGCTGCTGCGCGAGACGGGGCACCGCGTCAGCGACGACGAGGCCGCGCGGGTGCAGGCGCACCACGCCCGGGTCTACGCCGAGCTCGTCGGTCAGGTGCGGCCGCTCCCGGGGGCCCGGGACCTGCTGGCGTGCCTGTCGGGGGTACGCGTGCCGTGGGCGATCGCTACCAGCGGGCGGCTGGAGAGTGCCCGTCCCGCGCTCGCCCTGCTCGACCTCGCGGCGGACGTACCCATTGTTACAAGAGACCAGGTGGAACGCGCCAAGCCCGACCCCGACCTGTTCCTGGCGGCGGCCCGCCGGCTGGGCGTGGACGTGAGCGAATCGGTGGTCGTCGGCGACAGCGTGTGGGATCTGCTGGCCGCCCATCGGGCCCGGGCCCTCGGGGTAGGACTTTTGTCCGGGGGATATGGACAGGAGGAGCTCGAGCGGGCAGGCGCCTATCGCGTCTACCAGGATCCCGCCGATCTGCTACGCCACCTCGACGAGGTGGGCGTTCGCACCTCGGAGTGACCCCGGGTGACGATGGTCGAGGGCATCGGCGTTGCACCACTCTGCAGTCTCGAGCTCTCCAGGTTCGGCATACCGTTGCGGTAAAGGGGACAGCGATTTTTATCGAGCGCCTGCTGGACGGCCTCGACGTCTCGTTCGAGCCTCTCGTAGTGTCCACCCCGCGTGCAGGCCGGCCGGCCGGCGGCTGCCGCGGCGAGGCGCCGACCGTCTGCGATGCGCTCAGCGGTTGCGCCGTCCTGGAGATCACCGGCGGCGCCACCGTGCGCGTAACGCAACACAGCGTGCAGATCCTGCCGCCTAGACTGCACGGCCAGGGCGTCCCCCGGCCGCTGTCCGCGCGCGCCCGGGCCGAGCGGGTCTGGGCGCAATCGCCGAGTGTCGAGGCCGGTGGCGATATCCTCCTCGTAGGCGGCCGAATCCGGGCGACCTGCCAGGGCTCGACCAGCCTGTTCGACCATCTGCGCGAGCCGCTGGTCGAGAGCCTGACCCCGGACGATCCGCTGCGACGCGCATTCCTGGATTTGATCGACGAGATCGCGAGCCAGCGGCCCGGCTATCGCGCGATGGCGGAAGCGCTCTTGCGGCGCTGCCTGATCCTCCTGCTGCGACGGCTGTGCGAGCGCGGCGAGGGGCAACTGCCGTGGCTGGCCGCGCTCGAGGACTCGCGGCTCGGCCGCGCGGTCGCCGCGATGCAGGATCGACCCGAGCACTCCTTCACGCTGCCGGCGCTCGCCGAGGTGGCCGGCATGAGCCGGTCGGTATTCGCCGCGCGATTCGCCGGCGCGCTCGGGCAGTCGCCGATCGGATTCCTCAAGACGCTGCGGCTGGCCCGCGCCACCCGGCTCCTCCTCGCCACCGACCTGCCCGTGAAGAGCGTCGCCACCCGTGTCGGGTACTCGAGCCGTAGCTCGTTCACCCGGGCCTTCGTGGCCTGCCACGGCGTGGGGCCGACGGCCTTTCGGACGGCGGCCCGCGAACCGGTGCACCCTGTCTCACGCGAATGAATGGACACCCGTTGCGGACGCTCGGAGACGCGCGGCCGTCGACACTGCTGACCGGGACTGGTGGCGCGGGGGGAGGAACAGACGCGTGGCGACGGTGGCTCCGCTGGGCGGTGTGCAGAACGTCGACGACGTCTATCGCGAGACGCTGAAGCCACTCGATCGCGTCGCGATCAAGGTGGCCGCCGTCGTCGGCAGCTGGAAGTTCATCATCTGGCAGTCGGTGTTTTTCGCCGTCTGGATCGTGCTGAACCTCGTCGGCTGGTCCCGGAGCTGGGATCCCTATCCGTTCATCCTGATGAACCTCGTCCTGAGCTTGGAGGCCGCCTACACGGCGCCGCTCGTGATGATGGCGCAGAATCGTGACGCCGAGCGGGATCGCCTCATGATGCTGCAGGACTTCGAGACGAACCGGCGGGCGGCCGAGGAGGTCTGCAAGATCGTCGCGCTGCTGGAGCAGCACGGCCGGATCCTGGCCGTGCTCGGCGAGGAACGCCAGCGGCAGCGGCAGTCGCGCCTCTGAACGACGAGCCCCGGCAACGGCTGACCGGGCTGTCGCTGGCGGCGCTGGGCGTCGTCTACGGTGACATAGGGACGAGCCCGCTCTACGCCTTTCGCGAGTGCTTCCGGCCGGAGCATGGCCTCACGCCGACGGCCGCGTCCGTCCACGGCCTCCTGTCGCTCATCGCATGGTCCCTGATTCTGGTCGTGAGCGTGAAGTACCTCGGGCTGATCCTGCGCCTGGACAACCGCGGCGAGGGTGGGATCATGGCGCTGCTCGCGCTCATCCTGAGCATCCGCCCGCGGCGGATCCTCGTGGTGCTGGGGCTCTTCGGCGCCGCCCTCCTGTACGGCGACGGCATCATCACGCCGGCGATCTCCGTGCTGAGCGCGGCCGAGGGGCTCGAGGTGCTGGAGCCATCCTTCGAGAGAGCCGTCATTCCGGCCACGGTGGTCCTCCTGTACCTGCTCTTTCGTGTGCAGCGATACGGGACGGCCCGCGTGGGCGGCGTCTTCGGACCGATCATGCTGTTCTGGTTCGCGACGATCGGCCTGCTCGGCGCCGCCGCGATCGCCCGGGAGCCCGCGATCCTCCTGGCACTGAACCCCTGGTACGCCGCCCGGCTGGCCTGGGAGCACCCGCTGCTGGCGTTTCGAGCGCTCGGCGGAGTGGTCCTGGCGGTGACGGGCGCCGAAGCCCTCTACGCGGATCTCGGGCACTTCGGGCGGACCCCGATCCGGGTGGCGTGGTTCGCTCTCGTGCTGCCCGCGCTGCTGCTGAATTACTTCGGGCAGGGGGCCCTGGTGATCGGCGAGCCCGACGCGATCGCGAGCCCGTTCTATCGCCTGGCCCCGCGGGCCGTGCTCTCACCCCTCGTGCTCCTCGCCACCGTGGCCACCATCGTGGCCTCGCAGGCGCTCATCTCCGGCGTCTTCTCGCTCACCCAGCAGGGCATCGCCCTGCGCTACGTCCCGCGGTTGTCGATCGTGCACACCTCGCGGTCGGAGTACGGGCAGGTGTACGTCCCGGCGGTGAACTGGGCGCTGATGGTCGGCTGCCTGCTCCTCGTCCTCGGCTTCCGCTCGTCGGCCGCCCTGGGCGCCGCCTACGGCTTCGCGGTCACCGGGACGATGACGATCACGACGCTGCTCTTCTACGTCATCGCGCGACACGGCTGGCACTGGCCGCGGTGGCGCGCGGGCGGGCTGACGGCGGCGTTCCTCGCCGTCGATCTGGCGTTCCTGATGGCCAACGTCCTCAAGATCGAGCACGGCGGCTGGGTCGCGGTGGCGATCGCCGGCGCCGTCTACGTCGTGATGACCACCTGGTATCGCGGCACCCGCCTGGTCATGGCCGCGCTGGCGCAGCGCGCGATACCGATCGAGAGGTTCCTGGACACCGTGGAGCAGATGCGGCCGCCGCGGGTCTCGGGAACGGCCGTGTTTCTGACGCCCGACGTCAGCGGCGCGCCGCCGAGCCTGGTGCACCACTTTCGTCACGACCGCGTGCTGCACGAGGAGGTCATCCTCGTGTCGATCGTGACCCTGCCGGTGCCGGAGGTCGCCGGCGCCAAGCGGCTGGTCAGCGAGCGGTTGCGGGCCGGCTTCTTCCGGGTCCAGGCCTTCTACGGCTTCATGGAACGGCCCGACGTGCAGCACGTGGTGACGTTGTGCTGCGAGCACGGCATGAACGCCGGGCCCGAGCAGGTCACGTACTACCTCGGCCGCGCCCGGCTGCTGCCGGAGGGGCCGGCGCCCATGATGCGCTGGCGCAAGCGGCTGTTCGCGTTCATGTCGTGGAACGCCAGCTCGGCCACCGACTTCTTCGGCATCCCGCCCGACCGCGTCGTGGAGCTGGGCGCGCGGCTCGAGTTCTGAGGGCGGCGGACGCCCGGGTACGCGTTTCGGACCACGGGACACCCGCCGCGCTCGATACTCGGCTCATGACAGACACCATGAAGCCCTCGACGCCGCGCGAGTACGCCTGGTCGAAGAACAGCCCGGACCAGATCCTCTCCGCCGGCACGCCGGCGCCGGCGTTCACGCTGCACTCCACGCCGGACCAGACGGTGTCGCTCTCAGATTTCCGCGGGCAACCGGTCGTCCTCGCCTTCTACCCGGCGGACTGGAGCCCGGTGTGCGGGGACCAGATGGCGCTCTACAACCAGATCCTGCCGGAGTTCCGGCGCCACAACGCCGCGCTGATGGGACTCTCGGTCGACGGGGCCTGGTGTCACGCGGCATTCGCCGAGCATCGCCACCTGCATTTCCCACTGCTCGCCGACTTCGAGCCCAAGGGGGCGGTGGCGCGATCGTACGGCGTCTACCGTTCGCAGGACGGGGTCGCCGGGCGCGCGCTGTTCGTGATCGACGGCGACGACATCATTCGCTGGAGTTACCTGTCCCCGCTCGGCGTCAATCCGGGCGCCGACGGCATCCTGGAAGCGCTGGAGTCCATGACCCCGGCGCAGCGGCGTTCGGCCTAGGAGGCCAGCCATGGCAATCGGTCAGTCCCGCGTCGCGCGCCTGGTGCTGCCCGTAGGCGAGCGCGATCACGTGCAGGGCCCGGCGAACGCGCCGGCCACCCTGGTGGAGTACGGCGACTACGAGTGCCCCTTCTGCGGACGGGCCCATCCGATCGTCCAGGCCGTCCAGGAGCGGCTGGGCCGCCGGATGCGGTTCGTGTTCCGCCACTTCCCGCTCACCGAGATTCACCCGCGCGCGTTGCCGGCGGCGGAGGCGGCGGAGGCGGCGGGGAGGCAGGGCCGATTCTGGGAGATGCACGACCTGCTGTACGAGAACCAGCCGGCCCTCGACGATCCTGACCTGCTGCGCTACGCCCAGCATCTCGGCCTCGACCTGCCGCGATTCGTGAGCGAGGTGGCCGAGCACGTCCACGAGCCGCGTATCCGCGAGGACTTCATGAGCGGTGTGCGCAGCGGCGTGAACGGCACCCCGACGTTCTTCATCAACGGGATCCGGCACGACGGCCCCTGGGACGTCGACACCCTGAGCGACGCCCTGATGGCGGCCGCTCACGTCCACGCCTGACCGGCGGGTGTGAAGTGACGACGCCCGTCGCCGGCAGTGTGGGCTACGGCGTGGCGTGGCTGCAGGCCTTTCTCACGCGGGGCAGCGGGCTCGTCTTCGACGCCGAGCAGGCCGCGCAGATCGCCGCCCTGGCCGAGCGCTCGCTGGTCGGGCTCTTCGACGTGGCGGAGCAGACGGCGCTCGCCAACGGCCGGGCGGTCATCCTCGGCCACGATCTGCCGCTGACGAAGGGCCTGCGCGCGCGGCTCGGCGAGGCGGAGGCGCTCGCCAGTGACGTCGCCCTGCAGCCCCTGCTGACGTTTCTGGCCGACGCCGGGGTGCCCGGGCCGCTCGACGAGCGTCTGCGGCTGGAGATTCCGCGGCTGATGGCCGCGCTGTTGCTCCTGGCCGGCCGCGTGATCGCCATCCTGGAGCCGAGCGACATGAGCACGACCGAGCGGCTCGAGCGTCTGCTCCGCCACGAGCCCACCGGGCCGACGCAGTGGGAGCTCGAGCGGGCCTCCCGTGTGCTGAACCTGACGGTGTAGGAGGCTGGAGGCAATAGGCGATGAAGTCCGAGGCGGCTCCGCGCGAGGAACGCAGCCGGGAGATGTTCTTCGCGCTCGTCGGTCCGCACGTCAAGCGGCTCTACCACTTCGTGCGCCACGTGCTCGCGTACCGCGAGGCGATCGGCGACCTGCGGCCCCGTGAGCTGTCGGCCGACGACGTGGTGGACGCCGTGCTGGTCCGGGCCTATCAGGAGTTCGTCACGCATCCGCCCACGCGCAGGCTCAAGAGCTGGCTCATCGGGCTGGCGCGCGAGCAGCTGGCCGCCGACGTCAGACGGCTCACGGCCTGGGACGAGCGCACGCCCGTCCGCACCGAGGACGACGTCCCCGAGACGCCGCCGGAGGAGTACGTCTCCCAGCTCGGCGAGGAGATCCTGGATTTCCACGAGCCGGAGGAGGACCTCAAGGTGGAGGACGTCGTTCCCGATCTGGACCTGACGACTCCCGAGGAGCAGGCGGAGGCCGACGAGCTGCGCTGGTGCGTGGACTCGGCGCTGGCCGGGCTTCCGCGCGAGTGGCGCGAGGTCTTGATGCTGCGTCACGTCGAGGGGCTGTCCGGCGCCGAGCTGGCGCGCGTGGCGGGCAAGCCGCCGGCCGAGGTGGAGCGCATGCTCGACCAGGCCCGCCAGTACTTGCGCCAGCGCCTGGTCGAGTCGGGCTGCACGCTCGGCGGGGGGAGCCGCGATGAGCGCCCGGCGTGAGTCGTCGGCGCGTGCGGACGCGAAGATCCTGGAGCGGGGCAACATCTACTTCGCCTACCGCCCGCGCGTCGACGTCCAGACGGTCCACGGCCTCGAGGACGTGCAGCGGCTCTCCGTGCTCCTGGGCCCGCGCGGACGGGATTCCTATCGCCTCATCGTCATCGGTCAGAAGCGGCTGCCCGCCGTGGACGGCGACCGCACGGCCTGGGGATTCGTGGAGAAGGTGGCCAGCGACCCCGAGGCGGTGGAGGACGAGCTCGACCCCAAGCGCTACCTCACGACGACGCACGGTGAGCGGGATCGCCCGGCGGCGCGTCCGGCCGGCGAGGGCGTGTACGCGATCGTGCGTCACCGCGGCCACACGCACCTGGTCTACGTGCTGGAGCTGCCGGCCGAGCCGGGCGAGGTGCAGCGCGCGCTCAACATCGCCCGCGAGGCGAGCCACATCGTGGCCGTTCGCAATCCGAAGGCGCCGGCCGAGCCCGGCATCGGGCTCGAGGAGTCGCGTCGGGCCCACTTTCCGCGGGGCCTGCAACAGCGCTTTCGCGGCCGTCGCTTCATCAATCTGGATCCGCCGGACTTCCTCGACCACGAGGGCTGCGAGATCCTTCTCGTAGCCACCCGCCCGGGCGGGCTCGAGGAGCTCGGCATCAGCCTCGACGCCCGACAGGAAGACGAGGAGACGGCGGACATCTTCACGGACCTGAGACTCGAGAAATCGCTGCATCCCCTCACGCCACTGCTGAAAGGCACATGGGAGTAACGACGCCATGGACCAGCTCAAGGGACTGAAGGTTGCGATCCTGGTCGAGGACGGCTTCGAGCAAGTCGAGCTCACGAAGCCGCAGAAGGCGCTCGACCTCGCCGGCGCCGACACCCAGATCGTCTCGCCCCGACGAGACCAGGTCCGCGCCTGGAACTTCCGGGAATGGGGCGAGGAGTTCCCCGTCGACGTCCCGCTCTCGCGCGCCCGGGCCCAGGACTTCGACGCACTGCTGCTGCCGGGCGGCGTGATGAACCCGGATCAGCTGCGCATGCAACCGCCGGCGGTGGAGTTCGTGAAGTCGTTCTTCTCCGCCGGCAAGCCGGTGGCCGTCATCTGCCACGGGCCCTGGACGGTCATCGAGGCTGGCGTGGCCCGCGGGCGGCGCATCGCTGCATGGCCGTCGCTCAAGACCGATCTCAAGAACGCCGGCGCCGAGTGGATGGACGAGGAGGTCGTGGTCGACGGCAACCTCGTGTCGAGCCGCAAGCCCGACGACATCCCCGCGTTCAACCGCGAGATGATCGCGCTCTTCAGCCGCGCGCGTCAGCAGGCGGGACGGGCGGCGGCGTGAGGCCCGCCGCCCCGCGGCGGCTCAGCGTCCCGGAGCCTTGGGCTTGAGCACGCCGGGGATCTCGCGCGGCCGCGGCGAGAGCTGCAGCAGCGTCGCGCCCTTCTTCACGACGGCGTGCGCCGTCCGCCGGCGGCGGCGGACGCGTGGCGAGGCGGGCGGGTCCATCGGCGGCCGGGGGGCCTTACGACCGGGTCGCGAGCGCTTGGAGCTCGGCATGCGGCGGTCCTCCCTGGCACCGGCGCTCGCAACCGCGGTGCCAGCCGCCGGCGACGGGAGGACGTGAGCGGGCGTCCAGCATGCTCCGCCCGCTGCTCCTGACGTTCATTCCGCTGTTCGTCGCCGTGGACGTCGTCGGGCTCGTCGTGATCTACCTCGGCATCGTGCTGCCGCTGGACGAGGCCGACCGGCGCCGGCTGGTCGGCGAGGCGACGATCACCGCCGGCGCCGTCGGCGTGGGCTTCTTGTTCGCCGGCGATGCCGTGCTGTCGTTCCTCGGGGTGACCGTCGGCGACTTCCAGATCGCCGGCGGTCTCCTCCTGCTCGTGCTGTCGCTCCACGATCTGCTGCACCCCGAGCTCCCGCTCCGCCAGCCGGGCGCGCGGCCGGGCATCGTGCCGCTCGGCATCCCGATGATCGTGGGCCCGGCGGTGTTGACGACGCTGCTCACGCTGGCCCGCACGTATGGCTACCTCGTCACCCTGCTGGGATTCGCGCTGAACCTGGTCCTCGTGGGGGCCGCGCTGCGCTGGGCGCCGCTCGTGGAACGCCTGCTCGGCGATGCCGGCTGCCGCGCCATCACGAAGGTGCTGCACGTGCTGCTCGCCGCCATCGCGGTCACGTTCGTACGCCGCGGCGTGATGGCCGCGTGGACGAACTGAGACCTGATCCGGACCAATGGGCACTCCCGTGGCCGGATACTCGCCTTGACTGACGCGAAACGCCCGCGCGAGACGGGAAAGGGAGATCGACGTATGGCGACCGCGACGGCCACACGAGCCGAGCCGCGCACCGACGAGGACATCCAGCGCGAGGTCCTGGACGAGCTCCGCTGGGAGCCGCGCGTGCGGCCCAACGAGATCGGCGTGTCGGTGAAGGACGGCGTCGTCACGCTGACGGGCTGGGTCGACTCCTACCAGAAGCGGTGGGCTGCCGAGGAGGCCGCCCACCGCGTCCGCGGGGTGAAGGCGGTGGCCAATGACATCGAGGTGCGGCTGCCCGTCGGCGCCGAGCGGACCGACGCCGACATCGCGGCCGCGGCGGTGCGCGCGCTCGAGTGGGACGCGATGCTGCCCATCGACCGTATCGACGTCACCGTGTCCCGGGGATGGGTGACGCTCAAGGGTGAGGTGGACTGGCAGTTCCAGAAGGGGGAAGCCGAGCGGGTCGTGCGCCGGCTGTGGGGCGTGCGCGGCGTGACGAATCTCATCACCGTCAAGTCGACGCCGGCGCCCTCGGAGCTGAAGCAGAAGATCGAGCAGGCGCTGATCCGCAGCGCGCAGCTCGACGCTGAGCGGATCGCGATCGACGTCCAGGACGGTCGCGTGATCCTGCGCGGCCGGGTGCGGTCGTGGGCCGAGCGCGAGGAGGCGGAACGGGCGGCGTGGTCGGCACCCGGGGTCACCGCGGTGGAGAACCGCATCACGATCGTGCCCTGAGGTGACTGGCGAAAGGAGACCGGTCCATGGACACACGAGCGAGCTGGGATCCCTGGCAGGAGATGCGGCGGCTGCAGCGTGATATGGAGCATCTCTTCACCGACGTGGCGCCGGCCTGGCGCTGGCCGCTCAGCGGCGAGTACCCGCCGGTCAACATCACCCGCGGCGAACAGGGCATCACGCTGGAGGCGCTCTGCCCGGGCGTCGATCGGGCGAGCCTCGACGTCACCGTCGTGGGCGACGCGGTGACGATCCGGGGCGAGCGCAAGCCGGAGCCGGGCGTGGCCGAGGAGCGCTATCACCGGCGCGAACGTCCGCTCGGAGCCTTCACGCGCACGGTCGGCTTCGGCGAGCACCTCGACGCCGATCGAACCCAGGCCAGCTACACCAATGGAATCCTCCGCCTTCAGCTCGCCCGTGCGGCCGAGCAGGCGCCGAGGAAGATCGTCATCCAGCACTGACGGGAGGACCGCGACCATGGCGACCCTGACCACGACCACTCCCCGAGCGGGGCGGCGGGAGACGACCGAACGGGCGCCCCGCACGGCCTCGCCGCGGGTCGACATCTATGAAACCGACAAGGCCTATGTGCTCCTGGCCGACCTGCCGGGCGTGGCGTCCGACGGTCTGGACGTCGAGGCCGAGCACGGCACACTCGTGATCCGGGGGCGGGTGGAACGTCCCTCGACGCCGCCCGACTACCAGGAGTACGAGCTGACCGACTACCAGCGCGCCTTCACGCTGACCGAAGACCTGGACCCCGGCGCCACCACCGCCACGCTGCGGGATGGCGTGTTGCGGGTCGAGATCCCCAAGTCGCCCCAGATGCAACCCAAGAAGATCCCCGTGCGGACGGAGTAGGAGGCGCGTCATGGGCTTCATCGACAAGGTCACCGAGCTGCTGCCGTGGCGCAGCGAGCGGCGCGAGCCGCCACCGCCTCCGCCGCGCGGTGGCGTGTTGTCGCTGCGCGACGATCTCGACCACTGGCTCGGGCGCCTGCTCGACGAAGCGCGGGGACTCCCGCTCGGCGAGGCGGGCTGGACGCCCTCCGCCGACGTCCACGAGACGGACGACGAGCTGGTGGTGACGGTCGAGGTGCCCGGGCTCGACCCCGCCGATCTCGATCTCATGATCACGCCGAGCGGACTGATCATCCGGGGCGAAAAGCACGAGGTGCGGGAAGAGCGCCCCGCCGACGTCCGGGTGACGCCGGAGGGGTTGATCACGCGCTCCGAGTCACGCCGTCAGCCGGCGGACCGGCGCCGTGACGTCTACGTGGCGGAGTGCCACTACGGGGCGTTCGTGCGCACCGTGCCGCTGCCGGCCGGGATCGACCTGGACCGCGCCGAGGCGCGCGTCGTCAACGGCGTGCTGACGGTGCACTTCCCGAAGACGACGACACGCGCCGGGAGCCGTCGCATCCCGATCCATACCTGATCCGGAGGACGTCATGGCCAAGGTGATCGGCATCGATCTCGGCACCACCAACTCGGTCGTCGCGGTGATGGAGGGCGGCAATCCCGTCGTCATTCCCAACCAGGAAGGCAGCCGCCTGACCCCGTCGGTGGTGGCCTTCACCAAGGACGGCGAGATCCTCGTCGGCCAGGTCGCGAAGCGGCAGGCCATCACCAACCCCGAGAACACGATCTTCTCGATCAAGCGGTTCATGGGGCGCCGCTACGACGAGGTCCAGGAAGAGATCAAGAAGGTCCCGTACAAGGTCGCCAAGGCATCCAACGGCGACGTGCGCATCGAGGTGCGGGGCAAGCCGTACTCGCCGCCCGAGATCTCGGCCATGATCCTGCGCAAGCTCAAGGAGGCGGCCGAGGCCTATCTGGGCGACAAGGTCACCCAGGCCGTCATCACCGTGCCCGCCTACTTCAACGACAGCCAGCGCCAGGCCACCAAGGACGCGGGGAAGATCGCCGGCCTGGAAGTCCCGCGGATCATCAACGAGCCGACCGCGGCCGCCCTGGCCTACGGGCTCGACAAGAAGACGGACGAGCAGATCGCCGTCTACGACCTCGGTGGCGGCACCTTCGACATCTCGATTCTGGAAATCGGGCAGGGTGTGTTCGAGGTGAAGGCGACCAACGGCGACACCCACCTCGGCGGCGACGACTTCGACCAGCGCGTCATCGACTGGATCGCCGACGAGTTCGGCCGCCAGAACGGCATCGATCTCCGGAAGGACCGGATGGCGCTGCAGCGGCTGAAGGAAGCCGCCGAGAGGGCCAAGATCGAGCTCAGCTCGACGATGCAGACCGAGATCAACCTGCCCTTCATCACCGCGGATGCCAGCGGGCCCAAGCACCTGGTCATGACCCTCACGCGGGCCAAGCTCGAGAGCCTGGTGGACGACCTGGTCCAGCGCACGATCCCGCCCTGCCAGCAGGCGATGAAGGACGCCGGCGTGACGGCCAAGGACGTCGACGAGGTCGTGCTCGTCGGCGGCCAGACGCGGATGCCGAAGATCCAGCAGGTGGTGACGCAGCTGTTCGGCAAGGAGCCGCACAAGGGGGTGAACCCGGACGAGGTGGTCGCGGTCGGGGCCGCCATCCAGGCCGGCGTCCTGGCCGGCGACGTCCGCGACGTGGTGCTCCTCGACGTCACCCCGCTATCGCTCGGCGTGGAGACGCAGGGCGGCGTCACCACCGTCCTCATTCCGCGCAACACGACGATCCCCAGCCGGAAGAGCGAGACGTTCACCACCGCCGCCGACAACCAACCCGGCGTGGAGGTGCACGTGCTCCAGGGCGAGCGGCCGCTCGCGCAGGACAACCGCACGCTGGGCCGCTTCCAGCTGGCCGGGATCGCGCCGGCGCCGCGGGGGACGCCCCAGATCGAGGTGGCCTTCGACATCGACGCCAACGGGATCCTGAACGTGTCGGCCAAGGACATCGCCACCGGCAAGCAGCAGCAGGTGCAGATCACCGCCTCCTCCGGCCTCAGCAAGGAGGAGGTCGAGCGCAAGGTGCGGGAGGCCGAGACGCACGCGGCCGAGGACGCCCGCCGCAAGCAGGACGTCGAGCTGCGCAACCAGACCGACGCCCTGGTGTACCAGACGGAACGCACGCTGAACGAGGCCGGGGCCGGGCTGGACGCCAGCGAGCGCCAGGCGGTCGAGCAGGGGCTGGCCGATGCCCGCGACGCGTTGCGCTCGGACGACATGGACCGCATCCGGCGCGCCTACGAGAACCTGACGCGCGTCGCCCAGACGCTGACCCAGGCCGCCTCGCGCCAGGCCCGCAGCGGTACCGGTGGTCCGCAGGGCGGCCAGCCTTCGGGCAGGCCGTCGGACGGCGAGGTCGTGGACGCCGAGTTCACCGACACCGACGAGCGCGACCAGCGCAAGGCCAGCTGATTGAATGGGCGCGGCCGAGGCCGAGAGCTTCGATCGGGCGGACAGTACCGAGGACGTCGAGCGACTGCGCCGCGCGCTCGAGGAAGAGGAGCGGCGCCATCTTCGTCTGCGGGCGGACTTCGAGAATTTCCGGCGGCGTTCCGCGCAGGAGGTTGAGGCCGCCCGGCGGGAGGGTCGCCGGGCGGCGCTGCTCCCGCTCCTCTCGGTGCTCGACACCCTGGAGCGCGCACTCGCCGCCGGCTCCACCGATCGCGATTTCTACGAGGGCGTCGCCGCCACGCATCGCCTGTTCACCCGTGCCCTGCGCGAGGCCGGCGCCCAGGCGCTGGAGAGCGTCGGACGGGCGTTCGATCCCCAGCTGCACGAGGCCGTCGCCACCGTGCCCTCCGGGGGGGTGGAGCCGGGTACGGTGGCGCGCGAGGTGCGGCGCGGCTACCGCATCGGCGACGAGCTGCTCCGTCCGGCCCAGGTCGTCGTGGCCACGGGCCCCGAACACGCCGACTCATGGCGGTGAAGTTCCGGGACTACTATGAGGTGCTGGGAGTGCCGCGCACCGCCACCGCCGACGAGATCAAGCGGGCCTATCGCCAGCTCGCCCGCAAGCATCATCCCGACCTGCAGCCGGCCGCCGAGCGCACCCGGGCGGCCGAGCGCTTCAAGGAGATCAACGAAGCCTACGAGGTCCTGAGCGACGCCGACAAGCGCGCCCGCTACGACGCGGTCGGCTCCGGCTACAAGAGCGGCACCGACTTCACGCCGCCGCCCGGCAGCGAATGGCGGACGAGCACGACGGCCGGGCCGACCGAGTGGGAGGACGCCGCCGACTTCAGTGACTTCTTCGCCTCCCTGTTCGGCCGCCCCGCCGGCCGCGGTGGCCGGACCAGGAGAGGTGGACGCGACGGCGTTCAGGTGACGATTCCCGGCAGCGATGTGGAGGCCGAGCTGCCGGTGACCTTGCAGGACGTCCTGCACGGCGGTCGGCGCCGCATCACGCTGGAGGGCGGCCGGAACCTCGAGGTGGACATCCCGACCGGCGTGCGCGACGGCACCATCCTGCGCCTGGCCGGACAGGGCGAGCGTGGCGTCGGGGGCGGCCCGCCCGGCGACCTCTTCCTGCGCATGCGGCTGATCCCGGACCCGCGCTATCGCGTCGCCCGTGACGATCTGGAGATGGACCTGCCCCTCTGGCCGTGGCAGGCCGTCCTCGGCGGTCAGGTGAAGATCGACACCCCCGACGGCACCGTCACGCTGCGGGTGCCGGCGGGGACGCAGAGCGGCCGCCGACTGCGGCTGCGCGGCCGTGGGCTGCCGCGCGCGGACGGCCGTCGCGGCGATCTCCACGCGGTCGCGCGCATCGTGGTGCCCGAGCGCCCGAGCGCGGCCGAGCGAGCCGCGTACGAAGCGCTGCGACGGGCCGCCGAGGCGCCCACCGATCAGCCGGCGCGGGATCGAGCGTGAGCGCCTCGCCCGCGCGGGCGACCGTCCGCGCCGAGGTGCGCCTCTCCACCGCGCAGCTGGCGGCGGCGGCCGACATGAGTCGAGCCCGGCTCGCGCGCCTGGTGAGTCTGGGACTCATCGACCCGCCGGAGCCGGACACCGGCGAGTTCACGGCGGCGGCGGCGGCGCGACTGCGCCGGATGCTGCGACTGCGGCGCGACCTGCACGTGAACCTGGTCGGGGCCACCATCATCCTGGACCTCCTGGAGCGGCTCGACCGGCTGGAGTCCGAGCTGGTGCGCATGCGCCGCGGAGTGAACCAGTAAGCCCGGCGCGCGCGTCGGAGGAGAAGCGTGTATGGATCCGAACCGGATGACCGAGAAAGCGCAGGATGCGGTCCGTCAAGCCCAGAGCCTCGCGCAGCGCCAGGGCCAGCAGCAGATCGAGGTCGAGCACCTGGCCGCGGCGCTGCTCGGCCAGGACGGAGGCGTGGCAGCGCGCGTCGTCGAGAAGGCCGGCGCCAGCCCGGCCACCCTCGCCCAGCGCCTGCAGCAAGCGATCGAGCGCCTGCCGCGCGTCTCGGGGGCGGGCGCGCCCGCCGGGCAGGTCTACATCGCCCCCCGCGTGAACGAGGTGCTGAATGCCGCCGAGGCCGAGGCGCAGCGGATGAAGGACGAGTACGTGAGCGTCGAGCATCTGCTGCTGGCGCTCGCGGAGGTCGTCAAGGACGGCCCGGTGGCCGACGCGCTCCGCTCGGTCGGTCTCACGCGCGAGAAGCTGCTCGAGGCGCTGGCGGCGGTGCGGGGAGGCCAGCGGGTGACGAGCCAGGCGCCGGAGGGCACCTACGAGGCGCTGGAGAAATACGGACGCGACCTCACCGCGCTGGCTGAGCAGGGCAAGCTCGATCCGGTCATCGGCCGCGACGAGGAGATCCGCCGGGTCGTCCAGATCCTCTCGCGCCGCACGAAGAACAACCCGGTGCTGATCGGCGCGCCCGGGGTCGGCAAGACGGCCATCGTCGAGGGACTCGCCCAGCGGATCGTGCGCGGCGACGTGCCCGAGGGGCTCAAGCACCGGCGCATCGTCGCCCTCGACATGGGCGCGCTCGTGGCCGGGGCCAAGTACCGCGGCGAGTTCGAGGAGCGGCTGAAGGCCGTGCTCAAGGCCGTCCAGGAAGCGCGGGGTGAGATCATCCTGTTCATCGACGAGCTGCACACGGTGGTGGGCGCCGGCGCCGCCGAGGGCGCCATG
>Ga0134124_10002017_pt1 | contig 16332 bp, 20 predicted proteins | sample KB304_FD_96880 | JGI IMG/M metagenome (GOLD analysis project Ga0134124, IMG submission 96880) | Terrestrial soil microbial communities without Nitrogen fertilizer from Kellogg Biological Station, Michigan, USA - KB3-0-4 | ecosystem: Environmental > Terrestrial > Soil > Unclassified ...
ATGTCGAACGCATGCAGCGCGCGCCGCAACTGGTCGGGCTGCGGGCGGTCCTCCGCGTCATAGACCACGGTGAAGGCGCCGCGCGCGAACGGCAGGGCTACGTTGAGCGCCTTGGGCTTGGTGCGCGGCCAGGAGGCCGGCACCGGAATGACGGTAAGCGGCAGCCGCGTCTTGCGCGCGGCGATAGCGGTACGCGTCTCCTTGTCGTCGGCCTCCACTGCAAAAATAACGTCGAGCTTTTCGGCCGGGTAGTCCGGTATTATGGCGCAAACGCCACAAGCCTCCCAACGGCCTCGCCATGGTATGGGCTTATGCACGGGGCATATAGCCATACCGACATCTCACAACCTTGGTTGCCTACAACTTCGAATAGTGGTCCACTCATCTGCCTCCAAGCCGGGGGCTTTGGGGGGATTTCATGAAACGGGTTGTTTTTGCGGCTGCGTTCATTTTCGCCAGCGTCTTAGGTGCCAACGCTCAGTACGGGACCCAGCCAAACTACGGCGGTCTCTACGGCACCGGCTCTAATCCGAACAGCCATTCCGTTGACGGCTATACCCGTAATAACGGCACCTATGTCCAGCCGCACCAGCAGACCAACCCGAACAACACTCAATTGGACAACTACGGCACGCGCGGAAACACCAACCCCTATACTGGCCAACCGGGCACCCGCATCCCCCGCTATTAAGGTGGATGATCCTTCAAGGGGGAGGTAATGGCCAATAAGTTTAATCCTTTTCGCCCAGATAAAATGATGCCGCCCGGAATGTTTTGCGGCCGCATGGACGAGCTAAAATTCATTGACCATTGTTTAGTCCAAACGAAACACGGAAATCCCCAGCATTTTCTAATAGAAGGCGAAAGAGGAATTGGAAAATCATCTTTGCTTCTTTGCGAGCAGTTTGTAGCGGAAGGAAAGATCGAAACCTATGCCACGAAACAAAAGCTCGATTTCATAGTAGTTAGTGTCAGCCTATTAGAGACTGACGACTACTACTCAATTCTTCGTAAGATCACTGACGCTTTCAAAGGAGAGGTTGCAAAACGTCATGCCTTTAAAGAGTTTGTGCATTCGGCGTGGGATTTAATTTCCCGTCTGGAGGTAAGCGGTTTTAGTTATGATCGCGGATCCGCACCACCACCTGAAAATCAGATGCTTGCTTGTCTGCAAAATGACTTTGTACGAGTAGCTTCTAATCTAAGCGGAATTGCTGATGGAATTTTGGTACTGATAGACGAGGCGGATAAGCCGCCCGCTGGGGGTAATCTCGGTTTGATCTGTAAGATGCTGACGGAAGAATTAAGCCGCCGCAGCTGTGAGCGAGTCTGTATTGGGCTAGCTGGACTGCCCCAAGTCATTGATGTGTTGCAGGCTAGCCATCCATCGTCTTTGAGGATTTTTAAGACAATGGAATTGATGCCCTTAGAAGACCTTGAGCGGGAACAGGTTCTAGAGATCGGAATGCAACAAGCCTCGGAAAGAAATGGGTTTGCTATCAAAATAAAACCCAGCGCCAAAAGGTTGATTGCTAATCTTTCGGAGGGGTATCCGCATTTCCTACAGGAATTTGCCTATTGCGCACTTGAACAAGACGAGGATAACGAAATCGACGACAATGACGTATTGGGCAGCTTATTTCGTGAGCACGGATCATTCGATCAACTAGGTAGACGATACTTCGCTCAGTACTATCAACTGCCCGGGTCTGACGATTATCGAAAAATTCTTGACGTTATGTCCGACCACAATAATGAGTGGGTGAGCAGAGCCCAGATTCTAAAGGAAAGCGGCCTGAAGGCCTCGACCATCGATAACGGGCTTCGCTTTTTAAAAAACAACGAAAATATAATCATTCCGCACACGTCGAAGGCCGGACTTTATCGGCTTCCGACAAGATCGTTTGCAGTCTGGGTCAAAGCCAAAAAAGCCGCTGAAAAAAAGGCTGCCGCGACCAAAAAGAAAAAAAGCCCTGACTTATCAACATGATATTAGAGTTATTACAGATCGCTACAGATCGCTACAGATCGCTACAGATCGCTACAGAAACAGCCTCAAATCTCTTCCAAGGCCACACCATCCAATTCCAACGCCGCAAGGCAGGCCAGAAAGAACGTGGCCGCAAACGTGCCTCTCGCCAGCTTATTGGCGATTGAGGCCTCGGTTTCGTCCTTATGCCCATGCTTTTTGAGCCGTTTTGCCAACTCGGCATAGGTCACTTCGGATTCCCGTATCTTGTGCTTTAGAAATGCGGCGGCGCGCGCCGCCCATTCCCGCTCGGAGCCTATATTCATGGTGATCCTCTCAAATCTGGGAGATACCATATCTGATATTTTGCTGTTGACAAGCCCTTAGAATATCACATATGATATCTCCCATAAACGACAGGTATCCAAATGGCCCAGCACTTCCTCCTTTCCAAGCAAGCGAAAAGCCTCTCGCTGGCGTCCGTTTTCACGATGAAGGATGCCGACGCGGAAATGACCTTCCGCCGCATCCGTTGGGCCGACACCGATGGCCAGCCGGTTTGCCCGCACTGTGGCGGTGTTGATGCTTACGACTGCCGCCGCCTCAAGGGTGCGCCGCGCTTCCGCTGCCGGGCTTGCGTGAAGGATTTCAGCATTACGTCCGGCACTCTCTTTGCCAGCCACAAGCTTCCGCTCCGCGCCTATCTCGCTGGCATTGCGATCTTCTGCAATGAGGTCAAAGGCAAGTCGGCGCTGGCGCTCTCGCGCGATTTGAACGTCTCCTACAAGTGCGCGTTCGTGCTGCTGCACAAGTTGCGCGAGGCGATGGCCGAAGAGCTCAAGGGCCGCGTGATCGGTGGCGAAGGCAAGACGGCGGAAGTCGATGGTGGCTACTTCGGCGGCTATGTGAAGCCCGCCAATCATCGCGAGAACCGCCGCGACCGTCGCCTGCTTCGCAACCAGAACGGCAAGCGCAAAGTGGTGGTGATCGTGCGGGAGCGCGGCGGCAATTCTATCCCGGCCGTGTTCAAATCGGAGGCCGCCGCCTACGGCTTCCTGCGCTCGCATATCGCGCAAGGGACCACGATCAACGCCGATGAAGCCGGATCATGGGACGAATTGCACAAGCGTTACGAGGTGAAGCGGATCAACCACGAACAAGCCTATTCGGACGGCGAGGCTTGCACCAATTGGGCCGAAGAGTTTTTCAGCCGCATGCGCCGCGCCGAGATCGGCCACCACCATCATATTTCCGGCGCGTATCTCCTGCGCTACGCGCAAGAGGCGTCATGGCGCGAAGACAACCGCCGTTCGGCCAATGGCGAACAAGTAAACCGTCTTGCTGGGCTGGCGATGAAGCGCAAACCGTCAGTGGATTTTAGCGGCTATTGGCAGCGTCACCAGTAATCCACAGGGGTTGTGGATTACGGACGAATCGTCCTTTATCCAACGGCGTTGCATTTCGTCGGGGATAGCTGTGCATCCCCGCATTTTGGTTATTGCCGCGCGCCAGCAAATCACCCCTTATTGACGGTGTTTCGTTTTGCAGACTCTGCAAAATGAATGAGGCCGACCTTTCGGCCGGCCTCACCCTATGGAAGGTTGGCAGAGCGGTTGAATGCAGCGGACTCAAAATCCGTAGGGGGCCTCCGGTAAAGACGGTCTCCCGTGGGTTCGAATCCCACACCTTCCGCGTTATCCACCAAACCCGCCGCGGCGCCCTTTCGGGCGCCGTTGGCATTTCTAGGACAGTGATTAGGCCAGAGTCGACTCCTGCAGGCAAGCATTTTAATGTCCTAATAGACACAAAAATGTTCGGCCGCGTCTATGGCTAGTACACCGAAAAAGCAGAAATCGATCCTCATTCGAATGAGGGTTTCGCCCAACCTTTACGCCTACCTTGGGATTTTGGCTCGGGACACAATATTGGGAACCGCGGAAAACGACGTGGCGCAAGCAATTCTCACACAACGGTTAGGGGAGATGCTTGACGCAAAATTCCACGATAAAAAGATTCCGAAATAACGCTATTCACACGCGGTCAAATCAATGGCTTGACAGATCGATACTATATCAACGTCTTTTCCGGCGGCAGCCGCCAGATCACCACGCCCTTCCGCTTCCCGTCCCTCAGCAGCTTCGCGCGCATTTCCTGCTTAGTGAGCGAGTTGACCAGCTTCTGGCCAAGGGCGCGCTTCATAACCCTGTCCCCTTCGGGAAGCTTCTTGGCCTTCATCATTACGGCCGCTAGTTCATTGGTGGTCATCGGGCCTTTGAGGGCTAACGCCTCCCGGCAAACCGCCCATGTCTCGCCGTGCCGGAATAGCCGGTGCAGGTCCATGTAGCGCGTGGCGTCCATAGGATCGCCGCTGGCCTCGAAAATCCGGATCGCCGCTGCGACGTGCGCCAGGTCGGCCTTGGCTTGCTCTAGCTGACGCTCGTAGAGCCGAACTGAGGCGGCGATTTCGTCGCGCTTGGAGCGGAGCGTTGTAACGGTGCGTATCTCTGCCATGCCCTCAGATTTAAGGGCGGCGGGGATTCATGTCTTGTGGCGTTTGCGCCATAATACCGGGGTAGTCGAGGCGTTCGAGCGCCGCCAGCAAGTCATCGATCGAGGCGGCCTCGCGATAGAGTGCGACGATGAGGCTGTAGACCGGCAGGTCGCGGTCGGGCGTGCGCGGCGGACGCCGGCGCCGCGGAGCGCCCACGAACACGCCGGTGAGCCGCAGCGCCAGCCAAGCGAGGAACACGGCGGCGAGCATCACCTCGAAAGAAAGCGTGGTAGCCGCCGGCGCGAACAGAAATGCGCCGAGCATCACGAGTGCGACCGCGGCGCTCGGCAGCACCTTGGCATCGCGATGCGTGCGTAGCGCGGAGAATTGCGGCCACGCACGATGCAGGCGTTCCGACGCGCGTACGGTGAGCGCCGCGCCGGCATAGCGCATGATAAAGCGCGTGAGGCGTTCGCCGCTGGTGAAACGGAAGCGGGCAGCAAGCGCCGGCTGTTCGACGATCAAGGCGGCGAGGCGTCCGGCGCCGACGCCGCGCGGAGCCACCACGAGACGCAGTTCGCCGTCCAGCATTAGCGGCAGCACGCCACCGGCGGCGGCTTCGATCAGCCGTTCGTCGCTGAGCGGACAGAGTGCGCGGGGAATGGCGTCGAGAGTTTCGAAGGGGACGGCGAGGCCGTGGCCAAGCGCGTGCAGATAGTCGTCTTCGCCGATGGTGCCGGACGCGATCAGCACGCGGTCGGCGCCGACGCCGAGCCGGGCGGCTCGGTCTTCCGTCGCGCGCAGGGCGCGCGAGGAAAACCGGGCGCGAACGCAATCGAGCTCGGGGTAGGAACTGGGTTCTGCGGCGGCGTCGACGCTGTCAATTGGTGGCAGAACACGGACGGTCGCCGCGCCGGAAAACTCTCCACGCCCCATCACGCAACCCGCCCGCCCACACCCGTTGCAACGAGCACATTAGCATAATACAACTAATAAGAGAATTAGATTGTGGAATGCAGCGCGACGATCACAGCGGCCAGCCTTGGCCGGCCGCGCAGCCCGGTGCTAGAAGCCCGGCCATGTCCAATGTCATGTCCAATATTATGGTGCCGATCGCCGTCATCGCCGTGGCGATCGTGCTGGTCCTCGGTCTCGTCAATATGATGCGCGGCGGCTCGCCCAACCGCTCGCAGAAGCTGATGCGCCTGCGCGTGCTGCTGCAGTTCATCGCCATCGTGGTGGTGATGGCGACGATTTGGATTATGGGGCGTTAGGCCAACCCGGCCTTAGCGTGCGGCGTGCAGGAAGGCCCTCACATCGGGGCGGCGCGCATGTACTCGACCTTGGGCGCCTTGGTCTTGGCGATCTTCTTCTTCACGACCTTCTTCTTGGTCACGGCCGAATAGTCGTCGGTGGCGGCCGCCTTGGCGGAATGGCCGGTACCGCAGGCGCTGGCGGGCACAGTCGCGGGCATCAGCAGGACCGCGGCGGCGGCAGCAAGGATCGTAACGCGCATGTCAGTCACCCCATGATTTGAGACGGAAACACGGTAAGATCAGTCTAGCCCGTAAGCCCGGGCGCGCGAAGAGGTTCCCTTCCATGGTGGTGCTCAACCGCATTTATACCCGTACTGGCGACGACGGTACGACCTCGCTCGGTTCCGGCGCACGGCGCAAGAAATACGACCTGCGCGTCGAAGCCTACGGCACGGTGGACGAGGTCAATGCCACGCTCGGTCTGGTGCGGCTGCATACGGCCGGCGATGCCGCCCTGGATGGGGCGCTGGCGCGCATCCAGAACGACCTGTTCGACGTCGAAGCCGACCTTTGCCTTGCCGAAAAGGGCCCCGGCGGGGCGCGCCTGACCGTCACGGATGCCCAAGTCGCCTGGCTGGAAGGCGAGATCGACCGACTCAACGCCGATCTGGAGCCGCTGAAGTCGTTCATATTGCCCGGGGGCAGCCCGGCCTCGGCCTATATGCACCTTGCCCGCACCGTCTGCCGGCGGGCCGAGCGGATCATGGTCGAGCTCAAAGACCAAGCGGGCGAGGGCGTCTCCGAGCCGTCGCTCAAATACGTCAACCGCCTGTCGGACTACCTGTTCGTCGCCGGCCGCTACGCCAACGACAAAGGACGCTCCGATATCCTCTGGGCGCCGGGGCAGAACCGCTGATGCGCGGGGATAACCCCTTGATTTCGCTCAACGCCGCTGCGTGCGCCGCAGCATATACGTTGACATGCCAATGGCGCGGCCATTAGCTTCCGGCCGCCTTTGAAAATAGCCCGTCCGGTAGGGGAATTATGAAAATTCTGGTGCCCGTGAAGCGGGTGGTCGATTTCAACGTCAAGATCCGCGTCAAACCGGATGGCTCCGGCGTCGAACTTACCAACATCAAGATGTCGATGAATCCCTTCGACGAGATCGCCGTCGAAGAGGCGATCCGTCTGAAGGAAGCAGGCAAGGCGACCGAGATCGTCGCCGTATCGATCGGACCGCAGCAGGCCTCCGAGACCATTCGCACCGCGCTTGCCATGGGCGCCGACCGCGGGATCCTGGTGAAGGCGGAAGGTCCGGTCGAGCCGCTCGCCGTCGCCAAGATTCTCAAGGCTGTGGTCGAGGCGGAGAAACCGGGCCTCGTCATCCTCGGCAAGCAGGCGATCGACGACGACAGCAATCAGACCGGCCAGATGCTCGCCGCATTACTCGGCTGGGCGCAGGGCACCTTCGCCTCCAAGCTCGCCATCGACGGCGAAAGCCTCACCGTGACGCGCGAGGTCGACGGCGGCCTGCAGACCATCAAGCTCAAGATGCCGGCGATCGTGACGACCGACCTGCGGCTGAACGAGCCGCGCTACGCGTCGCTGCCGAACATCATGAAGGCGAAGAAGAAGCCGATCGAGGACAAGACGCCGGATGCCTATGGCGTCGACATCAAGCCGCGGCTGCAAGTCATCAAGACCACCGAGCCCGCCGGCCGCAAGGGCGGCGTCAAGGTCGGGTCGGTCGCCGAACTGGTCGGTAAGCTCAAGGACGAGGCGGGGATTCTTTAAATCATGACAACGCTGCTCGTCGCCGAACACAACAATGCGTCGCTCAAAGACGCGACCACCAAGGCGCTGACCGCCGCCAAAGCGCTTGGCGCGGAGGTGCACGTCCTCATCGCCGGCAAGGATTGCAAAGGCGCGGCGGAAGCCGCCGCCAAGCTCGACGGCGTCGCCAAAGTGCTGGTCGCCGACGCCGAGCCTTACGCGCACATGCTGGCGGAGCCGACCGCGGCGCTGATCGTGTCGCTCGCCGGCTCCTACGATGCGATCGTCGCGCCGGCTACCACCAACGGCAAGAACATCATGCCGCGCGTCGCCGCGCTGCTCGACGTGATGCAGATATCGGAAGTGACCAAGGTGGTCGCGCCCGACACCTTCGAGCGGCTGATCTATGCCGGCAACGCCATCCAGACGGTGAAGTCGACCGACGCCAAGAAGGTCATCACCGTGCGCACGTCGACCTTCCAGGCGACCGGCGCCGGCGGCTCGGCCGGTGTCGAGAATGCGTCGGCGGCGTCCGATCCCGGCCTGTCGAATTTTGTCGGCGAGGAACTCTCGAAGTCGGACCGTCCGGAACTCACCTCGGCCAAGATCATCATCTCCGGCGGCCGCGCCATGCAGAGCCGCGAGAACTTCACCAAATACATCGAGCCGGTGGCCGACAAGCTCGGCGCCGCGGTCGGCGCCTCGCGCGCGGCGGTCGACGCCGGCTACGCGCCCAACGACTGGCAGGTCGGGCAGACCGGCAAGGTGGTGGCGCCCGAGCTCTACATCGCGGTAGGAATTTCCGGCGCGATCCAGCATCTCGCCGGGATGAAAGACTCCAAGGTGATTGTTGCTATCAATAAGGACGAGGAGGCGCCCATCTTCCAGGTCGCCGACTACGGCCTGGTCGCCGATCTCTATCAAGCGCTGCCCGAGCTCGAAGCCGAGCTCGGCAAGCTCGGACGCTGAACGGCTTCAAAGCCCCTGGTAGACAGGGGCGAAGCGGCTTAAATCGTCGTTGCGACAACGCGGTCGGGTAAAACCATGGCGGCCAATATTCAAACTGTCGGGGTGATCGGCGCCGGTCAGATGGGCAACGGCATCGCCCATGTCTGCGCGCTGGCGGGCTTTTCCGTGCTGCTCAACGACGTCGCCCCCGACCGCATCAAGGCGGGCCTCGCGACGATCAATGGCAATATGGCGCGCCAAGTCGCCAAGAAAACCATCACTGAAGACGAGCGCAACGCGGCGCTGGCCCTGATCAAGCCCGCCGAGAAATACGACGCGCTCGGCGGCTGCGATCTGGTGATCGAGACGGCGGTCGAGAAGGAAGAGATCAAGCGCAAGATATTCTCGGACGTATGTGCCTCGCTCAAGCCGGAGGCGATCCTTGCCTCCAACACCTCGTCGATCTCGATTACCCGGCTCGCCTCGTCGACCGACCGCCCGGAGCGCTTCATCGGCATTCACTTCATGAATCCGGTGCCGCTGATGGAGCTGGTCGAGTTGATCCGCGGCATCGCCACCGACGATTCGACGTTCGAGGCGAGCAAAGTCTTCGTCAACAAGCTCGGCAAGAAGATCGCGGTTTCGGAGGACTTCCCGGCCTTCATCGTCAACCGTATCCTGCTGCCGATGATCAACGAGGCGATCTACACGTTGTACGAAGGTGTCGGCAACGTCGAGGCGATCGACACCGCGATGCGGCTCGGCGCGCATCATCCGATGGGGCCGCTCGAGCTCGCCGACTTCATCGGGCTCGACACCTGCCTGTCGGTCATGCAGGTGCTGCACGAGGGCCTGGCGGATTCCAAGTACCGGCCGTGCCCGCTGCTGGTGAAATACGTTGAGGCCGGCTGGCTCGGCCGCAAGACCCAGCGCGGCTTCTACGATTACCGCGGCGAGAAGCCGGTCCCGACGCGCTAAAGCGCTCTCGTCAAGTTGAGCACCGCGAGCGCGATGAGCGACAGCCAAGTCAGGCTCTGACCGATCTGGCGGCCGAGCGTCGTCATGTCAGTCGACCACATGCCCCAGGTCTGCGCCAGGCGGCCCACCACTAGCGCGAGACCGGCGATGTGCAGCGCGCCGTGTCCGCCGCCGTTGAGCTCGTAGACGGCCATCAAAACGATGGCGAGCGGGATGTATTCGGCGGCGTTGCCATGCAGGCGGATCATGCGCCGCATTTGCACATTGTTGCCGTCGCCGAGCGGCACCTTGAGCTTGACGCGATGGACGGTGACGTTGATCGCCAGCGCAATAAGCACGAGCGCCAGGATGCCGGCGTAGAGGCCGGTGACGGACAGCGGCATAGTGTTTCCCCCCGGTTGAAGTGTCAGTCGCAGCAGCAGGATTTAGTCGCTGCGCCCTCGTATTCATCGTGCCGGCGCACCCAGGCCATGGTGAAGGACAGGCCATCCTCGTCGCGGCCCTTCGGCGCCATGTCGAGCATATTGTAAGTGCCGACCAGCGTGTCGAGCCCGCGCTCGTAAGTCGAGTAAGTGTGGAAGACGGTACCGCCATCCTTGATGAAAGCGGAGAGGCCGGGTAGCTCGTCGTGCGCGTTCTTGCTCTTTCCGTAGTTGTAGTCGACTTCGCCTTTCGCGACTTCGTCCTTGGTGAACGACACGTGGAAATCGAAGTTGAAATCGGTGCCGTAGGACGACACCCATTTGAACTTCCAGCCCATGCGCTTCTTGTAGGCTTCGATCTCGGCGAGCGGCGCACGCGAGACGACGACGAAAGACACGTCGCGTTGCGCGAGATGGATGGTGGCGCCATCGAAATGGTCGGCGAGGAACGAGCAACTCGGGCAGCCCTGAACCCAGCCGGGGCCGAGCATAAAGTGATAGACCAGGAGTTGGCTCTTATCGCCGAACAGATCGGCCAGGGTTTCATTGCCGCCGGGCCCATCGAACATGTAGGTCTTCTCGACCTTAACCCAGGGCAGCTCACGCCGCGCAGCGCTCAGCGCGTCGCGCGCTTTGCTGAATTCCTTCTCCTGGGCGAGCAATGCTCTGCGCGCGTTGAGCCATTCGTTCTGCGAAACGATTGTGTGCTGCATGGTGTTACTCCACGTCGCTGAGAACAATCACATCTTCGAAGTCATCCAGCCGATACCGGCGCCGCCCGGCTCCATCATTACGGCGATGCGGCCGACGCCTGGCACATCGAAGATCGGTTTCATCAATTTGGCGCCGGCCTTGGTCGCCTTGGCGACGCGCGCATCGACATCGTCGACTTCGATATAGGCCATCCAGCTTTCCGGCACCGGGCCGTATTCGGGACCACTGATGTCGAAGATGCCGCCTACCGGCTTGTCGCCGACCTTGGCCAGCCAGTAGGTACCGTTCGGCATCGGCATGCCATCGAAGGTCCAGCCGAGCGTCTCCTTGTAGAACGTCTTGGCCTGCTCGACGTTGCGGGTCATCAGTTCGTTCCAGCAGAAATGTCCGTGTGGCATAAGTGCCTCCTGTTACGCGAGATACCTGTCGAGCTTCTCCATCGCGCCGCTCCAGCCGAACTGGTGACGGTCGCGCGCGGCTTCGTCGAAGAATTGTTCGTGCGTGAGCGTCATCAGCGTGCCATCGCCATCCGGCTTGAATGTGACAGTGACCAGCGACACGCGCTCCGGCGTCGACTTCCACGCCCAGGTGAACACCAGTTTTTCGTTTAAGATCACCTCGCGATAAACGCCGCTGACGTCATGTTGTTCGCCGTCCGGCGACTGCGCCACCCAGCGATAGCGTCCGCCGCTGCGCAGGTCGACTTCGGCCGAGAGGCCTTTGACTTCGCCCGGCCCGATCCAGCGCGTTATCTTTTCCGGGTCGGTCCAGGCGCTGAAGACTTTGTCCGGCGCGGCGTTGAAGCGGCGTTTGATGGTGAGGCTGGGTTTGACGGCGGCAGCGACTGACATGCTTCGTCCTCCAGGAATGCAGCAAGTTGATCGAGCTTCTCGGTCCAGAAGCGCTGATAGCGGTTGAGCCATTCGTTTGCTTCGTGCATCGGCTCGGCTTTCAGCCGGCAGGAGACGACGCGGCCATTCTTCTTGCGCGCGACCAGGCCTGCGTCCGACAGCACGTCGAGATGCTTCATCACCGCCGGCAGCGACATCGCGAACGGCTTGGCCAGTTCGCTGACCGAAAGGCCGTCGGCTTCGCTCAGTCGGGCGATCAGCGCGCGGCGCGTCGGATCGGACAGCGCGGCAAATGTGCGGTCGAGAGCGGCGGGAGAAAAGTAAACCATGTAGTTAAGTATACGATGGTAATTAGGGGAGTCAAGAAAAGCACCGCCGAATACGTGTCACGTAACAGGGATGTGAAGCGGTTCAGCTTCTGCCCAGCGCCGCCTGGATCAGCTTGACCGCATCCTCGCTGGCCCATTCGGCCGGACCGGCGATGGTGCCGATCTCGCAGCCGTTGGGGTCGATCAGCAGCGTGGTCGGCATGCCGAAGGCGCGGCCGACCGCCTTGAGGTCCTGGAACACCTTGGCCTGCGGGTCGGCGTAATAGGCAAGTTTCTTGACGCCGATGTCGTTGAGAAAGGTCTTCGGCTTTTCGACGTCGCGCGTGTCGATGTTGATCGACACCACCTCGAAGTCTTTGCCGCCCATCCGGCTTTCCAGCGCGTCGAGGGCGGGCATCTCCTTGCGGCAGGGGACGCACCAGGTGGCCCACAAGTTGAGCAGCACGGTTCGGCCGCGCCAGTGCTCTAGCGTGAGCGGCTTGCCGTCGCGATCCTCGAAGGCGAGCGCCGGCACTTTGAGCCCGCTCTTGGCGACGTTGACAGCGGCCACTTCGCCGCGGGCGTAGGGCGCGACCTTCTTGGCCAAGGCAACGGCCGGACGGCAGGCTGGATCGCCCGCATTGCTTAGGAGGCCGCCAATCCCGTATATCCCGGCCAGTCCGACGGCTACGCCGGCCAGGCCAGCCACTACAATCAGGCCGATTCGCCGTCTGGCGGTGCTGGGCGGGGGGCTGTCGGTCATTCTCGCTCGGTCTTTAAAGGCGCATCCGATGAGCAACAAGATGTGGGGCGGCCGGTTTGCGTCCGGCCCCGATGCCATCATGGAGGAGATCAACGCCTCCATCGATTTCGACCGCCATCTCTACCGCCAGGATATCGCGGCGTCCAAGGCGCATGCGGACATGCTGGCCAAGCAAGGCATCATTACGGCCGACGACGCCAAAAAGATCGCGCAGGGCCTGGATACCGTGCTGGCCGAAATCGACGGCGGCAAGTTCGCCTTCAAGCGGGCGCTGGAAGACATCCACATGAACGTGGAGCAGCGGTTGTCCGAGCTGATCGGCGAGCCGGCCGGCCGGCTGCACACCGCGCGCTCGCGCAACGACCAGGTGGCGACTGACTTCCGTCTCTGGGTGCGCGATACCATCGATACGCTCGACGCATCGCTCGCCGCTTATCAGCAAGCGCTGGCGGAGAAGGCGCTGGAGCATGCCGGCACGGTGATGCCGGGCTTTACCCATTTGCAGACGGCGCAGCCGGTCACCTTCGGGCATCACCTGCTCGCTTACGTCGAGATGGCGGCGCGCGACCGCGGCCGCTTTGCCGACGCGCGCAAGCGGCTGAACGAGTCGCCGCTCGGTTCCGGTGCGCTTGCCGGCACGTCTTTCGATCTCGACCGCGAGATGACGGCGATGGCGCTCGGCTTCGACCGCGCGGCGGCGAATTCGCTCGACGCCGTGTCCGACCGCGATTTCGCGCTGGAGACGCTTGCTGCCGCATCCATTACAGCGGTGCATCTGTCGCGCTTCGCCGAGGAGATCGTGATCTGGACCTCGCCGCTCACCGCGCTGGCGCGGTTGTCCGACAAGTTCACCACCGGCTCCTCGATCATGCCGCAGAAGCGCAACCCGGACGCCGCCGAGCTGGTGCGCGCCAAAGCCGGCCGCGTTATCGGCGCGCTCTCCGCGCTGCTGATCGTGATGAAGGGTCTGCCGCTCGCCTATGCCAAGGATATGCAGGAGGACAAGGAGGGCGTGATGGACGCGCTCTCGGCGCTATCGCTGTCGATTGCGGCGATGACCGGCATGGTGCGCGATCTCGTGCCGGACACCGCGCGCATGAAGAAGGCGGCTGGGGAAGGCTATGCCACCGCCACCGATCTTGCCGATTGGCTGGTGCGCAGCCTCAACATCCCGTTCCGGCAGGCGCATCACATCACCGGGCGCATCGTTGCCAAGGCGGCGGAAGCGGGCGTGGCATTGCATCGGCTGCCGCTTGCGGCCATGCAGGAGGTCGAGCCGCGCATCGGCGAAGCCGTCTTCAATGTGCTGTCGGTCGATAAATCGGTGAAGAGCCGCACCAGCTATGGCGGCACCGCGCCGAAGAACGTGCGGGCGCAGGCGAAGAAATGGTTGCGCAAGCTGGAAAAGGCGAAATCCTGACTTCGCCTTGTTCCCCTGGTTTGCTATGGTGCCGCGACGGAAGGAACTGATTTCGTGACAGATTTGCGCGACTCGACCTTGCTTCGCCTGGCTCTGATCGGGGTGCTCGCCGCCTCGCTCGGGCTTGCCGGCTGCGGCCGCAAGGGTCCGCTCGACCCGCCGCCGGGCGCTTCGCTCGAAGGCGTGCCGCAGGCGACCATGCCTGGCCTGATGAGCACCAATACCAACGACCCGCAGCAGAATGTCGGCGGCCAGCCGACCGACAATCCGCAGCTCGGTCCGGACGGCCGCCCGCTCGCGCCCAAGGGCGCCAAAAAAAGTATTCCGCTCGACGCCCTGCTCAACTGAGCCCAAGTCATCTAAAAAGCGCCTTGCTACAATCGCGCGCCAGCTAAAGTTCGTGTCATGCACCATTTTGCCTATCGCAACGGCGTGCTGCACGCCGAGGCGGTCAGTCTCGACGCGCTGGCGGAGCGAGTCGGCACGCCGTTCTACTGCTATTCGACCGCAACGCTGACGCGGCACTACCAGGTTTTCGCCGGCGCCTTCGCCGACGTGCCGGCGCTCGTCTGCTACGCCATGAAGGCGAACTCCAACCAGGCGGTGATCAAGACGCTGGCGCAGCTCGGTTCCGGCGCCGACGTGGTGTCGGAAGGCGAGCTCAAGCGCGCACGCGCCGCCGGCATTCCGGCCGACAAGATCATGTTCTCCGGCATCGGTAAGACCGCGCGCGAACTCGCGCTTGCGGTCGACGAGGGCATCCTCTGCATCAACGTCGAGTCTGAGTCCGAGCTCGAGCTGCTGTCGTCGATCGCCGCGGCGAAAGGGCGTTCGGCTTGCGTCTCGGTGCGGGTCAATCCCGATGTCGATGCCAAGACGCACCACAAGATCGCCACCGGCAAGTCGGAGAACAAGTTCGGCATTCCGATCAGCCGCGCGCGCGAGGTGTACGCGCGTGCCGCCAAGTTGCCGGGGCTGAAGGTGTCCGGCGTCGACATGCACATCGGCAGCCAGATCACCGACCTCGACCCGTTCGGTAACGCCTTCACGCTGCTCGCCGAGTTTGTGCGTACGCTACGCAGCGACGGCCACACGATCACCCACGTTGATCTAGGCGGTGGCTTGGGCATTCCCTATCGCGACAACAACGAGCCGCCGCCGCATCCGGAAGCTTACGCGGATGTGGTGAAGCGCGCGACGCGCGATCTCGGCTGCCGGCTCATCTTCGAGCCGGGGCGGCTGCTGGTCGGCAATGCCGGCATCCTGGTCACGCGCGTGCTGTTCGTGAAGCGCGGTGAGGGCAAGACTTTCATCATCGTCGACGCCGGCATGAACGATCTCATTCGGCCGACCCTGTACGAGGCGCATCACGAGATCTGGCCGGTTGCGGAAGCCGCCGCCACCGCGCGCCGCATCCGCGCCGACGTGGTCGGCCCGGTGTGCGAGAGCGGCGACTTTATGGCGCTCGACCGCGACCTCGCCGAGCCTCAGCCGGGCGCGCTGCTGGCAGTGATGTCGGCCGGCGCCTACGGCGCGGTGCAGGCCGGCACCTACAACACGCGGCCATTGGTGCCCGAGGTGATGGTCAGTAACGACGCCTGGGCTGTGGTGCGTCCGCGCGTCGACACCGACTCCTTGATTGCGATGGACCAGTTGCCGGGGTGGCTGTAGCGAATCTCCGCCTTGATCCTGTCGCATTGATTTTGCTCGATGTTTGCGGGCGTTCCTCAGCCATGAACCGTTTCATGGCCCGGGAATTGCCTGTTTAGTCGCGCGGAAAATGTTAGCCTCTCCGGGAGATTCCCGGCGGCTTTAGGCGGCGGAGCGGTTTTTGGACGATTTGGAGCAGCGGCCTATCCAGGGTGAGCAGCCGCGCCGGGCGCTGCTCCGACGGGCCTTGCAGCGCGCCCGCGGCAGCCTGTTCTGGGAGCGGCTGTGGCCGGCGCTGGCGACACTCGCGACCGCCGGCGGGCTCTTCCTCGCATTGTCTTGGGCCGGTCTGTGGGTGGCATTGCCGCCGCTCGCGCGCGCCATCGGCGTGCTGCTGTTCGGCTGTCTCGCCGCTGCGGCGGCCGCGCCGCTGCTGCTGCTGCGCGTTCCGAGCGAAGGCGACGGCCTGCGCCGACTCGACCGCGGCAGCGGCGAGACGCATCGTCCCGCAACCACCATCGCCGACGAGATCGCCGCCAACCGCGACGACCCGGTCGCGCAGACGCTGTGGCGCGCCCATGTCGAACGCGCGCTGCTCTCCGCCAACAAGCTGAAAGCGGGCTGGCCGCGGCCGCGCCTGTCGCTGCGCGATCCGATGGCGTTGCGCGCGCTGGTGCTGATCCTTGGCATCGTGACTTTCGTCGCCGCCGGCGGCGAGCGCAGCAAGCGCGTGATGGCCGCCTTCGACTGGCAGGGCGTCGTGGTGCCGGCGAATTTCCGCATCGACGC
>Ga0134124_10002020_pt1 | contig 16321 bp, 16 predicted proteins | sample KB304_FD_96880 | JGI IMG/M metagenome (GOLD analysis project Ga0134124, IMG submission 96880) | Terrestrial soil microbial communities without Nitrogen fertilizer from Kellogg Biological Station, Michigan, USA - KB3-0-4 | ecosystem: Environmental > Terrestrial > Soil > Unclassified ...
ACGTCGATCGGCGCGGGGCGATTGCTGGCTCGATGAGGGGCTTTTTTGCGAGGCATCGGGGCGGGCCGCGCCGTCGTTGCTCAGCTCACCTTCTGCGTCAACTTCGCCAGGCCAATCACGCTGAACGTGGCAAAGCCGAGGAACAAACCACACAAGCCCAGCGCCCAGCGCGTGGTCTGCGGTGCTTCGCCGTCGACCAACAGCCAGGCATCGTCGGTCACTCTGCCTTGCCAAGCGTCACTGACCGCAGCGCGCACCACGCCGTGGCGAATGCCCGCGCGGCTGACCGGGATCAGCCGCCCTACGAAAGACGTGGGCGCAACGAAATGCGCGCCCTCCGGATCGGAAGGATCATCCGGCACGCTGATTTGCACCCAGAGCTTGTCGTTGCCCTCGACCTGGGCGAGGCGATAGCTGTCGTTTTCGAGCGGCCGCGCGTAGCGCACCGCGCCGTCCGCGCGCAGCGTGCCGTTGCCGTGTACCCAAGTGTTGGAGTTGGCGCTCGTGGCGTGGAGTCGATTCAGCTCACCGAGATCGACGGGGGGGCCGCTCTGCAAAGCGAACACCGCTTCACCGCGGAGGGCGAAGGCCAGCCCGACCGAGCCGAGCGCCGACAAGCTGAGCGCGGCGAGCGTCGCGCGGCGCCAGGGTCGACGGGGAGCCGGCAGCGCCTCGAGATCGATATCGTGATCCGATGCGGCGCGCGTCGCGAGCAACTCGGGAGAGGAAGGGTAGCGGGGCATCAAAATGCGGCCTTCATTGTCCGACATCCACAGGGGCGATTTGTTCCGCGGTACCGCTTGGAAACGGAAACCAGGGCGAAAGAACTACGCCGAAAACCAGGCGAGGCTAGCAGAAAGCGGCCGCGAGCTTGCCGGCCAGCTGGCCACGGCGGCGCTGCCGGGTGTGGCCCCGATGTAGGTGTTGCTCGCGCTGCGCCGCCTCGCCCGGCAACGACAGACATTTCGCCGACGACGGTGTACTTTTGCCGGACTACTATTAGGGGTCCAATGGCTGTCGCTAGCAAGATCATCTGCCCGTCGTGTGGTTTCTCCAACACGCCTCCGCTCGCCAACAATCGTTGCGTGTCGTGCGGTGCCAAGATTGAAGATCTGAAGCGTTCGCTCACGCGCCAAGAAGAGCTCGAACGCCGCTACCAGCAAGAGGGCTTCAGCCCGCTCTGGTTCGGCGTCTCGATTGCGATCATGTCGGTGATGACCGCCGCGCTGGTGATGGGCTTGCCCATGGTCGTGCCCGCGTTCGATTTCGAAGGCTCGGCCGGCATGCGCATCTCTATTCCCGTGTGGTTCCTGGGCGGCATGCTGATTGGCCTGATCTCGCCCGGCAAAACCTTCATCGAGCCGATGGTCGCCGTGTTCTTGGTGGCGATTCCGACCGCCTTCCTGCTGTACGTGAATCAGACGGTGAAGACGATGCCCGCCTTCATGTACGTGCTGCTTTCCGCGCTGGGCGTGCTGTTCACGTTGATCGGCGCGTACATCGGCGAGCGCATCCAAATGGGTCCCCCGCCGAAAGCCGCGGACTGATTCGCTCCCTCGCGCTGCTCCTGTTGTTGAGCCAATGTTCGCTCGGCGCCTCCGCCAGCGAAAAAGCCGAAGCGGGCCGCATCAGCCGCGCCATCGATCAACTGCGTGACGCGCCCAACCCGCAAAAAGGCGAACTGTTGGACGCGCTCAAAGCCGCCCAGTGCGAAACCGCAGAACTGTGAGAGCTCCAGCGCACGTGCGTCGACGGTTTCGGCCAACACGTGTTCGCCCTCGCAGAAACCACCCGCGCCAAGTCACTGATGGCGACCCCCGAAGGCGCCGCCGAGGCCGCGCGCATCCTCGAATTCGCCCAAAGCGAACTCAGCCAAGCCGCCGAAAAAATCAACCACTGCGCCGACACCCAAGGCGCCACCAAGCGCAAATACAAACTCTGAGGGCCCGACCGCGGTCAGTCACTTTGACCCCTTCGCAAAGATGAAGAGGGGGCGAGAGGGGGCGCTCCCGATCCAGCAGCGCACCTCGAAGAACGAACCGTAGCCGGCGCGGCGCGGCTGGCGTGGGCAACGGCGCGGGGAGCGTGGCGCGACTTTCAAGAGGCTCGCCAAGATCGCCAAGGGGGCCAAGACCGCCAAGAGCAAAGAGCGGACTTCGAACCCAGCATCACACCAGAGCACTCGAATAAATCTTGGGTTTTCGCTCGTAGTCGAAAACTTGGGATGTGTACCGCTGAGCGTTCACTCGCTCAGCGAGCGGACGATTCGTCGACGGGGCTCGTACGTGCGATGCGCGGGTGGAGCATGCACCTCCGTCGAAAATACCGCTTCGACCGGTCGCGATCCGCGACCCCCATCTCCATCTTCCTTGGCGATCTTGGCCCCCTTGGCGATCTTGGCGACCTTCTGGAGCCGTGGATAGCCGCCCTCAGTTCGATGGCGCCGTCGGCGCGAGTTTCAGCGGTGCTTTGGGGGCGGTGAGCGTGCCGGGTTTCTGGGGCGTTGCCGGGTTTGCTGGGGCGGCTGAAGGCGCGGGCGCGGCTGAGGCGTGCGCACTTGCGCTCGCTGGCGGCTGGGCGGCGCCCTTTTTCGTCCACACGATGCGGCCGAAGCGCGCGGCTTTGTGGAAATTGCCTTGTCCCAGAATCGGCGACCAAGCGACGCCGCCGTTGCTCTTCATGGCGTAGAAGTTGATGCGCCAGGAAGAGCCGATTTCAGGTGGGAGCTTTGCGGCTTTGCCGAAGGACTTCCACGGGATCAGCGCTTCGACGGTGTAGCCTTTGTCTTCGTCGGTGCTCTTGTCGAGCGTGCCGTCGAGGGTGACCGCGCTCTTCAGGTTGGCCGACCAATCCTGATGACCGAAGGGGCCGTCCGGTTCGACCTTGGGCTCGTTGTAGGCGTCGAACTGCGAATCGAACACGAGGTTCTGCGGATTGATCTGAATCTCGTAATAGTCTTTGTTGTCGCCGTCACCGTCTGGGTCGACCATGATTTCGACGGTGTCTTTGGTCCACAAGTGTGGGTCTGGTTCGCCCTTCTTGAAGCCGCCCACCAGATCCGATTCGGTGACCGAAAACCCGACGTACAGTCCGGCGTCACTCCACAGCACCTTGACCTCGCCGTTGACGGGGAAGGTGCGGTTTGGTTCGCCCGTGCGCACGTCGACGAGCGGGCCCGTGCTCGCTGCGCTTTGCCACGCGGGTTCGTCGAGCTTGCCGTCGACCTTGAGGGTGACCGTGGGCTCGAGCTTTTCTACGTGCAGTGTCGGAACGACGCGGCTGTTCTTTGGCGCCGCGCGCAGCCCGCTGACCGACAGTGTGGCAGCGATCGCGCGGCGCGTGGTGTCGTGCGGGCCCGCGGTGATTTCGAGTCGACCGTGTTTGTTGAACAGGCCGGTCAGTACTTGCATCTTTTCGGTCTTGAGCGAGCCCGGGATGGTGAAGGTTTGCTCGTCGACGTACACCTTGCCGGGCTCCCAGTCACTGGGTGGCAAGGCTTGCGAGCCAGCACGCATCTCTCGCAGGGGTCCCACGTTGTCGATGTTCAGGATGCGCTCACCAGAGGCATCCACGATGTGCGTGAACAGCTTGTAGCCGGCTTCGAGCTTCTGCTGAGCTCGCCAATACAACGTGCATTTCAGCTTCGACCCAGGCTTCAGCCCGGCGGTGGGCTCGACGCGCGCGCCGAGCAGCATGACTTTGCCGCCGAAATCCGCATCCACGTGCGTGCCGATATCGGCTGGGGGCGCCTCGAGCACGAACTCTTTCAGGCGTTCGGCCTCTGCCTGCGAGTCGTGCTTTTCAGCCGCGGGTTTCGCTTTCACGCATGAGCAGAGCGCGCCCACGCACAGCAAGGCGGACCAACGCGGTGCCCTCACTTCTTGCCCTTGCTCTTCTTGCGTGCGTCGCGTTCGCGCTTGCGCTGGTTTTTCTTGGCGTTCTTCTCGCCCTTGCTCAGGACGCGCATCTTCGGGCTGGCTGCCTCGGCCATGCCGGGCATGCCCGGAAAACCCATGCCGGGCATGCCGCCGAAGCCCGGCATGCCGCCGAGGCCCGGCATGCCGCCCATGCCGCCCATGTTCTGCATCATGTCCTGCATTTTGCCGCTCTTCATGGCGCGACGCATGTTGCGAGCCATGTTCAAGCCGCCCATTCCCGGGATCTTGCTGAGCAACCCTCCCGGATCACCGCCGCCCATGCCGCCCATCATTTGGCGCATGAACAAGAAGCGCTGCACGAGCTCACTGACGCCTTCGGCGGGTTGAGCCGAGCCTTTGGCGATGCGGGCCACGCGCGAGGGCTCGCGCACGAGCACGTTCGGATCTTCGCGCTCGGCCCGAGTCATGGATTGGATCATGGCCTCGATGCGCCCGAGCTCGCTGTCGTCCAAATTCGCGGCCGCGCCGGGCGGCATCATTCCGCCGAGGCCGGGGATCTTTTCCATCAGATCCTTGAGCGAGCCCATCTTTTGGATGGTGCGGACCTGATTCAAAAAGTCGTCGAGCGTGAACTGGCCCTGCATCATGCGGGCCGCGTCGGCTTCGGCTTTCTTCTGATCGACGACTTCTTCGAAGTCTTGCATCAGACCTACCACGTCGCCCATGCCGAGCACGCGGCTGGCCATGCCCTCCGCGCGGAACGGCTCGAGCTTGTCGGTGGTCTCGCCCATACCGACGAACACGAGCGGCGCGCCCGTGACCTCTTTCACCGACAGGGCTGCGCCGCCGCGCGCGTCGCCGTCGAGCTTGGTCAGGATCACGCCGGTGACGTCCAGGCGGTCATTGAAGCCGCGCGCCGTCTTCACGGAGTCTTGGCCAATCATCGCGTCGATCACGAGCAAGATATTTTGCGGCGAAACGGCGGCTTTGATGCTCTTGAGCTCTTCCATCAACGCTTCGTCGATCGCTAGGCGACCGGCGGTGTCGTAGATGATGACGTCTTTGTGCTGCTTCTTCGCCTCTTCGCGGGCAGCGCTGCAAATCTCGAGCGGCGTCCCACCCTCGATGTTGAACACCGGGATGGACAACGATTGGCCGAGCACTTTGAGCTGCTCGACGGCCGCCGGACGTTGCATGTCGGCTGCGACGAGCAACGGTGATTTGCCTTGCTTCTCGAACCAGCGCGCGAGCTTGGCGGTAGTGGTCGTCTTGCCAGAACCTTGTAGGCCGACCATCATCACGCCGGTCGGACCAGAAGCGGCGTAGGTGATGGGTTCGCCCTCATGGCCCATCATGGCCACGAGCTCTTCGTGGCAGATGCGTACGAACTGATCGCCCGCCGTCACCTTGTGTGTCTCGCCGCCGTGACGCACGCGCGTCTGCACGGTCTGGCCGAGCGCCTTCTCCTCGACCGTCGCCAAGAAGCGCTTGACCACGCCGAGCTCGACGTCTGCCTCGAGCAACGAGAGCCGCACCTCTTTCAGTGCGGCTTGGACATTTTTGGGGTTTAGCTCGGTGAGACCGGCGAGGCGGTTTTGAGCTTCACGAAAGCCTTTGCTGAGCGCTTCGAACACGGGCGGGGTCTTAGCATAGTCGGGGCGGCGGGGGGCGGGAGCGAGGGCGAGACCGAGGGCGGGAGGGAGAAGCTCCGCGGCCCTGGCTCAGCTGCGGCGCAGCCGAAAGAGTGCCGGCGGCGCGCCCACGAACCGGCGCTCGAAAACCCAGTAGAAGGCATACGAAAACAGCAGCGATAGGGGCAAGCCGAGTGCGACCAGGCTCAGCATTTCGGCGTTCGGCGAGAGTTCGAGCCGGTGCAGCCCGAAGTAGCACAGCGCCACAATCGGCAAATGGGTCAGGTACAGGCTGTACGAAAACCGCCCGACCGTGACCAGCGGTCCGGACTCCAAGATCCGCAGCGCGAGCGGGCGGCGGTGCTCGGCCGGGCGCAGCGCGTGGGGCGTCAAGTAGAGCAATGCGCTGGCAGTCGCCGCGCCGACCAGCGCGTCACTGAAGGGCATGAAGCGGAACCAGTACTTGATCAGCACCGTCACTCCGCCAGCAACCGCGGCAAGCGTGCCCAAACTGACGAAGCGCCACGCGACACGCTCGCGTAGCCAGCGCTCGCTGGACCGCGACGCAAAATCGATGCCTGCTGCACACATGCCCAGGCCGAACAAGCCCAGGTACCACGAGGCCGCGCTGCCCGCCGCCTCCGGGACGACGAAGACCAACGCAGCGCCGAGCGCGAACGCCGCGAGCACGGTCGCGCCAGCGCCCCAGCGTCTCCAAATGGGCAGCAGGAAGAATGGAAAGAAAAAATAGATCTGCCACTCCGTCGCGACGCTCCAAAGAGGCCCGTTGATGGTGTGGGTCCAGGCTGGAAACAGATTGTGAATCAAGAACAAGTGGCTGAGGATCGGCCCGCGCTCGAAGGCTGGGAAGGTGTCGGCCCAAATGGTTTTCGTCGGTGTTTCCAGCACGGGTGCGATCGCGATCAGCAGCAGCGAGCCGAGCAGCGCGGCAAAATACGGCGGGAGAATTCGCCAAGCGCGGCGGGCGACGTAGTTCGGTATTCCGCGCACCTGCACCCCTTCCGCGCGTGCGACAGGTAGCATCAAGCAATACCCGGACAGAACGATGAAAACGGCGACCGCGTCGTGCCCAAAACTCAGCGCACGCTGGAGATTTCGCGCAAGCCCGTGGAGTGGTCGCTGTGCATCGAGGAAGCCGAGGCCCGCATGAAAAAGTACTACATAGAGCGCGGCAACCGCCCGGAGCCCATCCAGATATTCGAGCCTGAGCGCCTCTTCTCTAGTCATTTCGCCTGCGATCCCAGCGGGTGGAGTCTAGACGCTTCCCGCGTTCCGGAGTACATGGATAACGTTTGTTTAGTTTCGGAAGGCGCTGTTGCGTGGTCAAAAGCGTCGGAGTTTGAAAGCCAATGATCGAACGTACAGCCGCCCTCAATATCGTCTACGCGAGCATCCAAGAAGTCTTCGCCCAGACCGGGCTGGACGCCCCCGCCGCCCTCACCGAAGACACCGTGCTCGTCGGGAAAGACGCCGTGCTCGACTCGCTCGGCGTCGTGTCTCTGATTGTCGAGGTAGAGCAGCGAGTCGAGGGTGAGCACGGCGCGTCCGTGACGCTCGCCAACGACAAGGCCATGTCACAGCGCAATAGCCCGTTTCGGACCGTTGGCGTCCTCACCGACCACGTGGTGGCCATGGTCGCGGAAGTGAGCGCAGCGTGAGCGAGCGAACGGTGAGTGAGAAGCCGGTCATGCTCGTGACGGGCAGTCGCAAAGGCATCGGCCGCTACCTGTGCGAATACTACCTGCAAAAGGGCTATCTGGTCGAAGGCTGCAGCCGTGGCGTCAGCGATCTGAAAGACTCGAACTACAACCACCACGAGGTAGACGTAGCCGACGAGCGCGCCGTTCGGCTGATGGTCGCCGACATCACCAAGCGCCACGGCCGGATCGACGTCGTGCTGAACAACGCGGCGATCGCCAGCATGAATCACATCTTGCTGACGCCGGCGAAATCGGCGGATCGCATGCTTTCGGTCAACGTGACCGGCACCATGCTCGTCTGTCGTGACGCCGCCAAGGTGATGATTCGCCGCAAATACGGGCGCATCGTCAACTTCACGACCATCGTCGCGCCGATCGCGCTGGCCGGTGAGGCGATTTATGCCGCCTCCAAGAGCGCGGTCGTCACCTTCACGCGCATCCTGGCGTTCGAGCTCGGGCAGTGGGGCATCACCTGCAACTCGTTCGGCGCCACGCCCATCATGACGGACATGATCAAGGGCGTGCCCCAAGACAAGATCGACGCGGTGGTCAACAACCTCGCGATCAAGCGTTTGGGCACGAACTTCGATTGCGCCAACGTGTGTGATTTCTTCATCAGCCCCAGCAGCGACAACATCACCGGGCAGGTCATCTACCTGGGCGGCGTGACTTAAGGTCGGCACTCGGTTGTCGGTGCGAGGCCCGTGTCTCGCGCCGAACCTTCGAGAAATCTCGCAACTGTAGCTCGACGCTGCCCGAGGGAAGGGGGTGCGTGCTAAACTCTTGGAGGTTTCGCCATGGCCACTTCAGCCGCTGAAGTCATTCGTCCCCTGCGCCGCGTCGAGTACGACCAATTGGTCAGACTCGGCGCGTTCGAAGATGAGCGCATCGAGCTGCTCGATGGGGAGCTCGTCACCATGAGCCCGATCGGCCCGCCTCATGGTTCGGCGGTGCAAAAGCTCACCCGTCTCCTGGTCTTGGCGTTCGAGGGGCGGGCCGGGGTGCGTTGCCAGTCGTCCTTCGCTGCGTCGGAGATTTCCGAGCCCGAGCCGGACTTCACCGTCGTACCCTCCGGTGAGTACGACCTCGATCACCCGAGCGAAGCGTATCTGGTCATCGAGGTGGCTGAGTCGTCGCTCGCCAAAGATCGCGGCAAAAAACTTCGACTCTACGCAAGCTGTGCGGTCGCCGAGTACTGGGTAGTCAATCTTCCGGAGCGCTGTATCGAGGTGTACACGGAGCCGTCACCTGCCGCGTACTCCCGAGTGGAACGATACGAGCGCGGGCAGTCGATTCGACTCGTCGCCTTTCCCGACATTGCGTTCGCGGTGTCCGACATTCTGAAGTGAAAGGCGAGAACTGAGCGACTGAACGTCGCCAAACGCGAGCGCGGGGCTCGCCGGGCCCTTCGAATCTACAGTTCTTGCGCACTTTGAGCTAAAGTGCGCGGGCTATGATTGTGCCCTGGCTCTTCGAGCGAATCGCCGCTTGGGGTGACGAACCCGCGCTGGTTTGGAACGACCAAGTCGCCAGCTACGCCGAGCTTGCCCGGCTCGCGGATGCCTGGCAGCAGCAGTTCGAGGCTCGCGGCCTGAAGCCGGGCGAAGTCGTCGCGTTGGAGGGCTCGTTCTCGCCCAACGCTTGCGCGGCCTTGATCGCGCTGGTGCGGCTCGGCGCAATCATCGCGCCGCTCACGCCCTTGATGCGCACCCAGCGCGATCAGTTCTTGGGCATCGCCGAAGCGCGCTTACTCGTCGAGTTCGACGAAGCGGATTCCCCCACCTTCTACGACCACGACCGCGCCGTCGAAAACGCGGTCACCAAGAAGCTGATCGCGCGCGGGCATCCCGGCTTGATCATCTTTTCCTCGGGCTCCACGGGGTCGCCCAAGGCGATCTTGCACGACTTCGCTTCGCTGCTCGAGAAGTTCCACAAGGTGCGTCAGAAGAAGACGACGCTGACGTTCTTGCTGTTCGATCACATCGGCGGCATCGACACCTTGTTCAATACCCTGGCCAGCGGTGGCACCGTCGTCACCGTGCCGAATCGCGATCCGGAAACGGTCTCGCGCGCGCTGGAAAAATACCGCGTGCACACGCTGCCCGCATCGCCCACCTTCCTCAACCTGTGGCTGATGTCGGGCCTATTCGAGCAGTATGATTTCTCGTCGCTACAGGTGATCGCCTACGGCACCGAGCCGATGCCGCCGAGCACGCTCAAGAAACTGCATGAGGTGTTTCCGGCGGTTTCGCTAGTGCAAACGTACGGCATGTCAGAGCTCGGGGTGCTGCGCTCGCGCTCGCGTGATTCGGAATCACTGTGGCTCAAGTTCACCGGTGAGGGCTTCCAGACCAAAATCATCGACGGCATCCTGTGGGTCAAAGCCGACGCCGCCATGATCGGCTACCTGAACGCTCCGGATTTGTTCGACGAAGAGGGCTGGCTCAACACGCAAGACGCAGTCGAAGTCGATGGCGAGTACCTACGCATCTTGGGGCGCGCGAGTGATCTGATCAACGTCGGTGGGCAAAAGGTCTATCCTGCCGAGGTCGAGAACATCCTGCTCCAGATGGACAACGTGCAGGAGGTGGCGGTGTTCGGCAAAGCCCATCCGATGATGGGCCAGATGGTCGTTGCGCGCTTCAACCTGAAGACCCCCGAGCCACTCGCGGACTTCAAGCGTCGGATGGGCGCTTTTTGTCGTGAGCGCATGGCTGCCTATCAAATCCCGCGCCTCGTCGAGATCTCGGATGACGAGCAATATGGTTCGCGCTTCAAGAAGCTGCGCAATGCCTAGCTCGTGATGTTTCAACTCAATCGCAAAGGGTGGCTCGTCTTGGGATTCGCAGCAGTCATGGCTCTGTCGCTCGGCGTCTTCGCGCGCGTTTTCGGGCCGAAGCGGCTGCGCTTCCCGTACCTAACGGGGAGCATCGCGCCCGCTGAGTATCAGGTATTGGCGGCGCGGCCGGGCTGGAGCGCTCGTCAGATCAGCGTCGCGCCGGGCATTCGTCTCAATGGCTTGGTGCGTCGTCCACAGGCCGCCGATGCGCCGTGGGTGCTCTTCTATCAAGGCAATGACGCGCACATGCTGAAGGTCGGTCAGGCCTTCCTCTCGAGCCTCGCGGGCCCTCGTGATTGGGGTCTCGCCATCTTCGCCTACCGCGGCTACGACTCGTCCGACGGCGTGGCGCGCCTGCCACTCTTGGCCGCTGATGCCCCGGAGATCTTGGCGCAACTGTGCGCAACGGAAAAGGTCGACCGCGCGCGCGTGCACGTGGTCGGCTTTTCCATCGGCGGTCACCTGGCCGTGCGCGCGATGGCAGTGGCGGCGCGGCAAGCGCCCAAGCCGGCGTCGCTCTCGCTGCTCGCGCCCGTCGACGACATCACGATGGTGCCGCGCTCGTTCTACGACAAGTTCGACCCGGGTGACGACTTCATCACTCGCCCCTATTTGGCTGATATTCCGGCGCCGGTGTTGGTCGTGCAAGGCACCGCCGATGAAGCGCTGAAGGGGCCCGAGCAGGGCCGCGCCATCGCCGCGGCGCTCGCGGAGCGCGCACGCTACGTGGAGCTTCCCGGAGCGGAACACGTGGCACTGATGACCAACGAGCCGGCGCTATCGGCAACGCGTGAATTCATCGAGGCTCATTCCAAATAGCGCACGGTGAGTCGGCCGCCAGCGCGGAGAGTGCATGCGCAACTTCAACTTCCAGAACCCGACTCGAATCCTGTTCGGCCGCGGCCAAATCGAGAACATCGCCGAGGAAATCCCGGCCGACGCGCGCATCCTGCTCGTGGCGGGGAGCGGCTCGATCCGCAAAAACGGCGTGCTGGAGCAGGTCACGCAGGCGCTCGCAGGCCGCACCGTGCATGAATTCTGGGGGATTTCTCCGAATCCGGACATCGCAGCGTTGCTGCCCGCGCTTTCAATCGTTCGCGCAGAGTCGATCGACTTCGTGCTCGCAGTCGGCGGTGGCTCGGTGATCGACGGCGCCAAGTTGATTGCGGCCGCTGCGCGGACGGAGGTCGAGCCGTGGTCCATTCTGGCCAAGGGCGCGCGCGTGACGGGCGCACTGCCCGTCGGCGTCGTCCTCACCTTGCCCGCGACCGGCTCGGAGTCCAACGGCGCCGCCGCCATCAGTAACAAGGAAACCGGCCAAAAGCTGGTCTTCGTGAGTCCGCTTTGCTTCCCTCGCTTCGCAGTCCTCGATCCGGAAACCACGTTCTCGCTTCCCCCGCGTCAAGTGTCGAACGGGGTCGCCGACGCGTTCGTGCACGTGCTCGAGCAGTACTTGACCTACCCAGCGGGCGGCGCGCTCTCCGATCGCCTGGCTGAAGCGCTGCTCCTCACGCTCAAGGAGCAAGGCCCACTCGCGCTGACCGATCCGCAAAATTACGAAGTTCGAGCCAACCTGATGTGGGCCGCGAGCTTGGCGCTCAACGGATTGATCGGACAGGGCGTGCCCCAAGACTGGACCACGCACCACATCGGCCACGAACTCACTGCCCTGTATGCCCTCGACCACGCGCGCAGCCTAGCCGTCGTACTGCCCGCGGTGCTCGAAGCTCGCCGTCAGCAAAAAGCCCAGAAGTTGCTGCAATTCGGCGCCCGCGTCTTCGGCATCAGCAGCTCGGACGAAGCCGAGGCGATCGACTCGACGATCGCTCAAACGGCCGCCTTCTTCGAGTCGCTGGCCATTCCTACACGGTTGTCTGCTTACGGCATTGGCGAAGAAGCCATTCCGCAGATCGTTGCCAAGCTCAAAGCGAATCGCCGCCTGCGGATGGGAGAGCGGTTGGACATCACGCCAGACGCGGCGGGCAAGATCTTGTCGCTCGCGCTATGAAGCTCGCAACGTCCGCTAGCGGCTGGTCCGAAGCAGCGCTTGCTGGAGATGCCGCTCGATGTGAGGCAAAACCTCGCTGGCTCGCTCGCGAACCAAGTCGTGCGTGCCACCCTGGACGACCACTAGTTCGGCTCGAGGCAATAGCTCCGCCAGCCGACGACCCACGGCGACCGGGCTAATCGGATCAGCGTCTCCCCAAAGCAGCAGCACCGGCGCGGCAATCCGACCAAGCTGCGGCGTCAGATCGTCCCGAGCGTCGAGAAACCAGCGCGGCGCGTCGGGATTGTTCTGCTCGAACTGCGGACGCCAATCGAGCCCGCCCAGCGCGCGTACGTCGAGGCCCCCAGAGGTCACGGAGAGCACCAGCGCGCGCACGCGTTCGGGTTGGGTGATTGCCGCGCGTAACGCGATCAGTCCTGCCATCGATTGCGCGAAGAGCACGACGGGCTCCGTGATTTCAGCCTCGACGCGGGCGACCAGATCGGAGAGCCCGCGCACCGCCGGGTCCGCGGGCACACCCGCAAAGCCCGGCCAACTGAAACAGCGCCGTCGCCCTCGGTGGGAAAGGCCCTCACTGACCGGCGTCCAGATCGTGCGGTCGCCGCCAGCGCCGGGTAAGAAGAGCAGCGCCTCGGAGGCAGGGGGTCGAGCGTCGGTCATTCGCTCATTCGCCCAGTTCTTCTCGCACGCGCTGCACTAGCGCGTAGATCTCTCGACGGGCGACGCCGGTCTCTGCTTCCCCGAGCTCCGTGACCACGGTCTTCACCGTGGCGCCCTCGCCAAGCCGCGCTTTCGCACGCTCCTCGAGCCCGCGCAGATCGACCGGTTGATCGCCGCTGTTTTCAGGCGCAGCGCCGATCACCAGCGTGATCTCCCCGCGCCATTCACCGTCGCGCGCCGCGAGCTTTGCAATCGTGCTCGGTGCAATCTCCTCGTGCAGTTTGCTGATCTCTCGGCACAAGGTGCACGCGCGTTCCGGGATGCGCTCACTCAATTCACGCAGAGTTGCTGCCATGCGCTGCGGTGATTCGAACATCACGACCGGGTCGACGCTCTTTTCGATGCGCGCGAGAGCGTCTTTTCGCTTCCGGCCGTGTCGCGGCAAAAAGCCCAAAAAGACGAAGCTCGCGTCCACCAGGCCCGACACCCCCACGGCCGCGGTGACCGCGCTCGCTCCGGGGATGGGCACGACCGTCACTCCGCGGGTATGTGCGCCGCGCACCAGCGCAGTGCCCGGGTCGCTCACTGACGGCATGCCCGCGTCCGTGACGAGCGCGATGTCCTCTCCGCCCTCCAGCAGCAGCAGTAGCTCTTCGATCTTGCGCGGGCTCGCGTTGGCATCGAGCGCATGCAGGGCGCGCTCCGAGATGGCGAAGTGCGTCAGCAGCTGGCGCGTGCGCCGGGTGTCCTCCGCGGCGATGTGTCGGGTCTGCTTGAGCGTCTCCAGCGCCCGCAACGTCATGTCACCGAGATTGCCGATCGGGGTGCCGACCAGGTAGAGCTTGCCGAGCACGGCTTCTGGTGATCGGCTCAACGGTCGTTGCCGGCGCCGACTGCATCGCCGACGCCGACGGCGTCACCGAAGTTTTGGCGGAGGTGTTCGCGCAGTTTGCCCATCAGTCGGGATTCGAGCTGGCGCACGCGTTCGCGGGAGACGCCGAACTGGTCGCCCAACTCTTGCAGGGTGAGCGGTTCGTCCGCGACCACGCGCTTGTCGAAGATCTCGATGTCTTTGCCGGTGAGCGTGGTGCGAAATTCATCCAGTTGGGCGTGCAGTAATTCGGAGAATTCCGAGCCTTCGGCGATTTGGTCGGGGGTGGCGTTGCTCGAGGGCATCAACTCGAGGCGCGTGGTGGAGCGGCCGTCGGCTTCGTTGACGGTGGCGTCGAGCGAGGCATCGGCGCGCGCGAGCCGACGATCCATCTCCGTCACTTCCGACTCGGCCACGTTGAGGCGTTTGGCGATTTCGGCGTGGCTCGGCTCGATGCCCATGGCCGTGAGGCGCGCCTTCTCTTTGTTCAGATTGAAGAACAGTTTGCGCTGCGCTTGGGTGGTCCCCACCTTCACCAAGCGCCAGTTATTGAGAATGAAGCGCAGCATGTACGCGCGGATCCACCACGCGGCGTAGCTGGAGAGCTTGACGCCGCGGTAGGGGTCGTAGCGCTTGACCGCTTGCATCAAGCCGATGTTGCCCTCTTGAACGAGGTCCATCATGTTACGGTAAGCGCGGCGGTACTCGTACGCGATTTTGACCACCAAGCGCAGGTTGGCGGTGACCAAGCGCGCGGCGACCTCGCGGTCGCCAACCGAGCCACCCTGTTGGCTCTTTTGGTACTGCACGGCGAGCTTGTGCTCTTCGTCCGCAGAGAGCAGCGGGTGCCGCTGCACTTCACGCATGTAGGCTTGGAGCGCGTCGAAGCGAGCCAGGCCGCGCTCGTCCGGATCGCTTTCGGTCTCGCGCTCGCCGTCGTCGTTGCGCTCGCGCTCGCGCTCGCCCGCGTACTCGATCTCCGCAGCGGGATCGCGCTCGTCGCTCGGTTCGCGCGCTCCGTCGAGGTCGGTTTCGTCGCTGTCGACGATCTCGGCTTCGGTGTCGAAGACCTCGCGCTCGTCGCCGAGCGCTTCGGGTTCCTGGTCGTCCGAATCGGAATCCTCCTCAGCGGCCTCTTCGGGAGTTGCGGCTGGCGAATCAGCGCTGGGCTGGCCTGCGCGTGCGCGCGGGCTGGGCGTTCGCTTGGCGGCTTGCGGTTTGGCGCGTTTCTTGGCGTCTGCTTTGGCTGTCACGGGGTGCTCGAGGCCGCTCTGGGGCGCGTGCGTGCGACCTGGCAACCGCGGCAGAGCGTGTGCCGCTCGCCCCGCGTCGTCAAGGGAACGCCGGGGATCTGCTGGGTTTTCGCCTAACCTTGCCCGGGCGATTCGCTACGCGGGAAAAAGTATGGGAGACTTTTCTCGAAATCTTGGTTGAGGGGCCAATGAAATCTATTTCCGTCTCCAGCAATTTCTCGCGACGTTCTGAAGAGCTTCGAGCCTTCGTCGATCCGAACGCGACGGAGCTGTGTCGTGCCGAAACGGAGCGAATGGCTTCGCTCGGCACATTGGCGGCCGGCGTTGCACACGAGATCAACAATCCGCTCTCGTACGTGCTGGGCAGCTTGGATCTCGGTTTGCGCGAGCTGCACGGCTTGCAGCTGTTACTCCAGGGTCACCCGAACGAAGAGCTGGAGCATGTTTTAGGCGCTGTGGCAGCATTGGACAGCGCGCGTGAAGGCGCTGAACGCGTGCGCAATATCGTCCGTGATTTGATGGATTTCTCCCGCGCAACGCCCGGCAACGGCGAAGCGGTCGAGATCGAGACCGTTTTGGACTCGACGATCCGTGTAGCCTGGAACGAGGTTCGGCATCGCGCCCGACTGATCAAGCGCTACGCGGGGATTTCACCGGTAATTGGCGATGAAGCGCGGCTCGGACAGGTCTTTCTCAATTTGATCATGAATGCCGCGCAGGCGATCGAGGGTGATCCATCGGTCAATGAGATCACGATCAGCACCAGCGCGGAGGATGGCTCTGCGGTGATCGAGATTTCGGACACCGGAGGCGGCATTCACGAGCGAGATCTGGCACGCATCTTCGATCCGTTTTTCACTACCAAAGTAGCCGGTGCTGGCACGGGTCTTGGTTTGGCGATCTGTCGTGGCATTCTCACTTCGCTGGGCGGTGAGATATCCGTGTCGACCGAGCTCGGTCGTGGTACGACGTTCAGAGTGGTTTTGCCGTTCGCGTCCGAGCAGAGCGCGTCCCAGCGCGTCGTCGCCGAAGTTGCACCCCCGGAGCTGGTGGCGCCCGCGCGCATCTTGATCATCGACGATGAGCCGCTACTCGGGCAAACCCTGCTGTACGCGTTCAAAGGTCGCCACGAGGTGAGTATTTGCACCAGCGGCCGCGAAGCGCTGAGCCGGCTGCAGACTGATTCGACGTTCGATCTGGTCCTGTGCGACCTGATGATGCCGGACGTGAACGGTGCGGCGGTGTACAACTCCGTCAAGCGGGACTTTCCGGCGTTGGCCGAGCGCTTCGTGTTCATGACGGGCGGTGCGTTCACGACTCGCGCCCGCGAGTTCCTGGCGCAGCATCCCGGCGCCCAGCTCGAGAAGCCGTTCAACATCGCGGATGTCGAACGGTTGCTCGGACAATTTGCCGCCGCGGACGCCGCCAAGTCGACGCAACGCCCGGACACCGCGCACGCG
>Ga0134124_10002021_pt1 | contig 16317 bp, 17 predicted proteins | sample KB304_FD_96880 | JGI IMG/M metagenome (GOLD analysis project Ga0134124, IMG submission 96880) | Terrestrial soil microbial communities without Nitrogen fertilizer from Kellogg Biological Station, Michigan, USA - KB3-0-4 | ecosystem: Environmental > Terrestrial > Soil > Unclassified ...
CGCCGCGGCCTGCAGCACGCGATCCACGCTTCGATGCGCCGGCCCGTCCGGCTCGACCTGCCGCTGGGCCATCTCGCCGAACCCGAGGATCGCGCCGAGGACGTTGTTGAAGTCGTGCGCGATGCCGCCCGCGAGCGTGCCCAGCGCTTCGAGCCGCTGCGTCTGCTGCAGCCGCGCCTGAAGGCGCGCGCGCTCGGCTTGCGCCGCCTTGCGCGCGGTGATGTCGGTGGATGCGCAGAAGAGGCGCTGCGCCTGGCCGCCGTCGCCGAACACGCAGCGCCCGCGCGCGTGGATCCAGCGCCAGCTCGCCTCGTCGTCGACGTCGCCGTCTGCAATGCGCACGCGATATTCGATCTCGATCGCCGGCGTCCTGCGCGCGAGGTGATCGTCGATGGCCGCCTTCACGAGGCTCCTGTCGTCGGGGTGCAGGGGAACCGCCTGCGCGAGCGCCTGCGCGGTGTCGATGCGCGGGTCCTCGATCCGGTGCAGTGCGCGCCAGCGCTCGGACGCGAAGATCGCGCCCGTCTCGATGTTCCATTCGCCGTGGCCCTCGTTCGCGGCGTCGAGCACCATCGCGTAGCGCTGCTCGCTCTTGCGCAGCGCGAGCTCGCCCACTTCGAGCCGCCTGAGCTGGCGCAGCAGGCCGAGGATGGTCACGACGATGAGCAGCGTCAGCACGGCGGTGCGCACGACCGCGCTGCGCATCTCGTCGTGCCAGGGCTTGAGGGCGACCTCCTCGTCGCGCGTGATCGCGAGCAGCAAAGGCCGGTTGCCGACGCCGACCACGGAGAAGAGCTTGCGGCGCCCGTCCAGCGGACTCACCGCATGGTCGACGAGCGAGCCGCCGTTGAGTGCCGCGAGCTCGGGAAACTCGAAGCGCGTGAGACCTTCCACCGGCGGCTGGCGAACCACGAGGCGCCCGTCCAGCGTGGTCAGCAGCATGGCGCTTCCGGGCCCGAGGTCGATGGCCGCGTACATCTGCTGCATCTGCAGCAGCGTGACGGTGGCCGCCACGACGCCGTCGAACTCGCCGTGCGGCCCCTGCAGGCGGCGCGAGACGACGAGCGCGGGGATGCGCTCGGTGCGCGTGACGATCGGGTCGTTGATGAACATGCCGAGGTCGCTCGCGTCGCGCTGGGCGGCGAAGTAGGGGCGGTCGGAGACGTCGGCCAGCGGCTCGCCGGTCTGGCGCGAGCGGTAGCGCTGCTTGCCGGTCGCATCGACGATCTGCAGCACGCTCACCTGCGAGACGCCGACGACGCGGCTTGCGAGCATGTCCTCGAGCGCAGCCTGACCCGAGTCGCGCCCACCGCCCTCGTACCACGCCGCGGTGTCGCGCAGCACCACGTCCACGGCCTGCAGGCTGCGCGCCGCCTGAGCCGCCAGCGCATTGGCCAGGTTGCCGAGCTCGCGCTCGCTGCCGGACATGACCTGCTCGTGCAGGCGCCAGCCGTCGTAGGCGGCCGAGGCGACGAACGCCATGATCAGCGCCACGCCGCCGGCCACGATTCGCGAGCGGATGGACAGCGCGGGCTTCATGTCAGCGCGGTGCCACGGGCGACCGCGCGCAGCAGCTCCTCGCGCGAGCACGGCTTGGCCAGGAAGTCATGCAGCCCCAGTGCGCGCGTGACCGGGGAGTTGGGGCCGAGGCTGCGCCCGAGCTCGGTCGACATGCCGACGAGCGCCGCATTCGGAAAGCGCGAGCGCACCTCGTGCACGCGCGCCGCGGCGCTTGCGCGCAAGTCGACGAGGTCGATCACCGCGAGCTCGATCTGCTCGTCGACCGCGCGCGCGCCGTCCACCGACCCCAGCTCGCGGACCTGGTTCCCTCCGGCGCGCAGCCACTCGGCGATCAAGGTTCGCATGGCGACGTCCTGCTCCAGCACGACTACTTTCATCATAGGTTCCCGACAACGCGGCGCGCACGTGCGGCGCCGCCTGCCTTCATTGGCGCTCATCCAGGTAGCAGGCGCGTGTCGGCACGCTCGGGCATGTTTCAGCTGAAACACGAACCCAACACGGCCGTAAAACTCGGGCCCTAGCCTGCGCGGCAGGAGGCAAGTCCAAATGAGCGCAACCCGGCACGACCGCAATCTCCATTCGCAGGAGGGGTTTGCGACCCGCCCTCCCTCGTCAGGCCTCATGAATAATCGACTCGAACCTCCCGTCGGCAGCAGGCCCATGGCTACGTCTCGCCCCCACATCCTCGTCGTGGATGACGACCCGCTGATGCGTCAGCTCATCGACGAATACCTCAGCGAGAACGATCTGCGCGTGACCACGGCGGCCACCGGCGACGAGATGAAGCGCGCCCTGCAGGAATGCGTGATCGACCTCGTCATGCTGGATCTGCGGCTGACCGACGAGGACGGCATGCAGCTTGCGCACTACCTGCGCCAGGTGAGCGAGGTTCCGCTCATCATCGTCACGGGCCGGCGCGAGGAGGCCGACCGCGTGATGGGCCTGGAGATGGCCGCCGACGACTACGTCACCAAGCCTTTCAGCAATCGCGAGCTGCTCGCACGCGTGCGGGCGGTGCTGCGGCGCTACCAGGCCCGGCGCGAGAGCGCAGCGGACAGCCCGCGCAACACCGAGCGCCGCGCCTACCGCTTCGCCGGCTGGGAGCTGAGCGTCCTGGCGCGCCGCCTGACGGCGCCCGACGGGCATCGCGTCGAGCTGACCAATGGCGAGTTCAATCTGCTGCTCGCCTTCTGCGAGTCACCCCAGCGCGTGCTCTCGCGCGATCAGCTCCTGGATCATTCGCGGCTGCACGGCGCCGAGGTCTACGAGCGATCGATCGACATCCAGATCCTGCGCCTGCGACGCAAGATCGAAGAGGACGCTTCGGATCCTCGGCTCATCCGCACCGAGCGCGGCGCGGGCTACCTGCTCGATACCCGCGTCGAGACCCTCGACTGACCGGGCGCGGTGCCGTGCGACAGGGGGCGCCGCGGCGCCCCCGAAAGAGATGCCCTGCGATGCGACTTCAGTCGACACGCACCGGGTGAACTGCAGGCATGAGCTGATCGGAGCTCGCCGCGTCCAACGCGTCTTGCGCGCACGCAGCGGCCGACGGCACCAGCGCGTCGGCGAGCGCGACGACACTGGCTTCCTCGGGCTCGCCGGCGGCCGCGATGGCCGCCGCTGCGATGCTGCCCAGGGTGACGATGACCAGCGTCGCGGTGCGCGGCCATTGAAGTCTGGATCGGCGTGGGTTGTTCATGGTGACCTACCGAGGCAGCACACAGGGAACGCGGAAGTCCCGCCCGATCAGGGTGCGCGCGTAGAAGTAGTTGCAGCGCGCGCAGTCGCTGAGGTCGTCCAGAGCGACTCGCCCCGACGCGTCGCATGGAAAGACGTAGCCGCGTCCCGGGTCGAAGAGCGAGGCGAACCTCAGCTCGTATTCGGTGGACTTTGCTGCGAGGGCATCCGAGGCATTCATGGCGGGTTCCTTGTGGAGCTTGTGGCGGGCCTGTGCGCATCGCGGCCCGGGCGGGTCAGGCGGACCCGGGCTGCGGCGCACTCGACTGCGCAGTCGTCAGATCGGGCGATCGGAGGGGTAGTACTCGTCGGAGTCGACCGGGTCGAGCTTGTGCTGCTTGGCGGCTTGCAGCACTTCGGCGTGCACTTGCGCGCGGCTCAGCGTCGAGTGCGAGGCCTCGGGAGGCAGCGAGCCGTAGAGCTCGTCGGTCTCGCGGGCCAGCTCGCCCGAGTCGCGCGCTTCCTTGAGTTCTTCCTTGACCTCGGCGCGGGTTTCGGTGCTGGCCTGTGGCTGCGGCAGTTGCGCGCCGTAGAGCTCGTCGGTCTCGCGAGCCAGTTCGCCGGACGCGCGGGCCTGCTGCAACTGGGCGACGACCTGTGCGCGCGTCAGCGGCTCGGTGCTGGATTGCGCGCTCGCGGCGCCGGCTGCCATGAGGGCGGTGATCCCGGTGAGGGAGATGAGTGCGGTGGAGATGAAGCGCTTCATGGTGGGACTCCTGGATGAAGGGTTGTTCGAGCGATTCGGCCCGGATTGACCGAACGCACAACTTCATCTTCGGCAACGCGCGCTGCAAATGCGTGTCGCGCCACGCGTGCAGGAATTCAGCCGTAACTCAGCGCGTCAGACCTGAAACACGCACTCGCGCGCGACGCCCGCGCGCCTATCCCCATTGACCTACTCGCCCCTCGATCCCAAGGGTCAGGGCAAGGCCGACGTCCGCGTCCAGCATTCGACCCTCTGTGCGAAGGAGCAAGCCGATGATCTCCTTGACGGTCAATGGAACGCGGCGCGACGTGGATGTCGCGCAGGACACGCCGCTGCTGTGGACGCTGCGCGATGTCCTGAACATGACCGGCACCAAGTTCGGGTGCGGTCAGGGGCTGTGCGGCGCCTGCACGATCCACATCGACGGCCAGCCCACGCGCTCGTGCATCACGCCGGTCTCCGCCGCGCTGGGCAAGAAGATCACCACGATCGAGGCGATCGGCGCCACCCCGGCCGGCAAGCGCATCCAGGCCGCGTGGACGGCGCTGGACGTGCCGCAGTGCGGCTATTGCCAATCGGGCCAGATCATGTCGGCAAGCGCCCTGCTCGCCGGCAATCCCAGGCCGAGCGACTCGGACATCGACAACGCGATGCAGGGGAACATCTGCCGCTGCGGAACCTATCTGCGCATTCGCGCGGCGATCAGGAAGGCGGCCGGCGTCTCCACCGCGAGCGCAGCCGACCCCGCCTCGTCTTCCAGGGAGGCCTGAGATGAATCACGCGCCATCCGCCGATTCCGAGCTCGCGTCGTCGTCGCGGCGCGAGTTCCTCAAGGTCGCCTCCATCGGCGCCGTGGGCGGCAGCCTGCTGCTGGGCTTCGTGATGCCCGCGCGCGGCGCGCAGATCCGCGACACCCTCACCGAGGGCTCGCCCTTCGCGCCGAACGCCTTCCTTCGCATCGACCGCGCAGGCAAGGTCACCTTCGTCATGCCCTTCATCGAGATGGGCCAGGGCACCTACACCTCGATCCCGATGCTGCTGGCCGAAGAGCTGGAGGTGAACGTCGACCAGATCGCGATCGAGCATGCGCCCCCCGATGACGTGGTCTATGTGAATCCGCTCATCGGCGTTCAGATGACGGGCGGCTCGACCGCCATCCGCGCCTCCTACCTGCCGCTGCGCAAGGCCGGCGCGACCGCGCGCGTCATGCTCGTGTCCGCCGCCGCGAAGCGCTGGAGCGTCGACGCCGCTTCCTGCCGGGCGGAGAACGGGACGGTCGTGCATGCGCCGAGCAAGCGCCGGCTGTCTTATGGCCAGCTCGTCGAGGACGCGGCGAAGCTGAGCGCGCCGCAGGAGGTCGCGCTGAAGGAGCCGCGCGACTTCAAGCTGATCGGCACGCCCCATCACCGGCTCGACACGAGCGGCAAGGTCGACGGCAGCGCGAAGTTCGGCATCGACAGCCGCCCCGCGGGCATGCAGTTCGCGGTCGTGGCCGCATGCCCCACCTTCGGCGGCAAGCTCGCCTCGGTGGACGAGGCCAAGGCTCGGGCGGTGCCGGGCGTGACCCAGGTCGTGCGCCTTGACGATGCCGTTGCCGTCGTGGCGCGGCACACCTGGGCCGCCAAGCAGGGCCTGGCCGCGGCGGACCCGCAGTGGGACCTTGGGCCCAACGCGCAGCTCTCCACCGCCGACATCTCGGCACGTCTGGCTGCCGCGTCCCAGCAGCCGGGCGCCGCGGTTGCTCGCCACGACGGCGACGCCGCGGCGGCGATCGCACGCGCCGCGAAGAGGGTGGATGCGGCGTACGAGCAGCCCTTCCTCGCGCACGCGGCGATGGAGCCGATGAACTGCACCGTCCACGTGACCCCCCAAGGTTGCGACATCTGGCTCGGCACGCAGATTCCCGGCCTCACACAGAAGGCCGTGATGCAGGCGACGGGCCTGAAGCGCGAGCAGGTCCGGCTGCACAACCACCTGCTCGGCGGGGGCTTCGGGCGCCGGCTCGAATTCGACGGCACGGTGCGCGCCGTGCAGATCGGCAAGCAGGTGGCCACCCCCGTGCAGGTGATCTGGACCCGCGAGGAAGACATCCAGCACGACATGTACCGCCCGTACTACTACGACCGCCTGAGCGCCGGCGTGGACGCAGCCGGCAAGCCGCTGGCGTGGTCGCACCGCATCTGCGGCTCGTCGATCATTGCGCGCTACTCGCCTCCCTGGATCAAGGACGGCGTCGATCCCGACGCGGTCGACGGCTCCGCGAACATGCCCTACGGCATCAGCGACCTGCATGTGGACTGGGTCGCGCAGGAGCCGCCGGGCGTTCCCACCGCCTTCTGGCGCGGGGTGGGCGTCACGCGCGGCACCTTCGCGGTCGAGAGCTTCATCGACGAGCTCGCCTTCAACGCGAAGCAGGATCCGCTCGCCTACCGCCTGGCGCTGCTGGAGAAGAACCCGCGCTCGAAGGCCGTGCTGCAGATCGCAGCGGAACGCTCGGGCTGGGGCAAGCCGCTGAATGCGGGGCAGGGTCGCGGCATCGCGCTGTGCATCGGCTTCGGCAGCTTCATCGCGCAGGTGCTCGAAGTGGCCGTGGACAAGGACGGCGCCGTCAGCCCCAAGCGCGTGTGGTGCGTGGTCGATTGCGGTGTCGTGGTGAACCCCGACACGGTGCGCGCGCAGATGGAAAGCGGAATCATCTTCGGGCTGTCCGCCGCGCTCTTCGGCGAGATCACGATCAAGAACGGGCGCGTCGAGCAGACGAACTTCGGCGACTACCGCGTGCTGCGCATCAACGAGGCACCGGCCATCGACGTGCACATCGTGAAGAACCAGGAAGCGCCCGGGGGCATCGGCGAGCCGGGCACCTCGTGCGTGATGCCGGCGCTTGCGAACGCGGTCTTCGCGGCCACCGGCAAGCGCATACGCAAGCTGCCGATCGGCGGGCAGTTGCAGGCCGCCTAGACGCGCCTGCGGCGAACGCGCTCAGGCCGCGAGGCAGGGGCGCGGACGCTGCGCATGAACGTGCGATTCGACAGGATGCGGCGGCAAGGGCATCGCCGCGACGTCCTGCGCCTGCGATTCGCCCCAGAGGAGCCCGCGACGCTGGGCCACGGCGGCGGCCTCGGTGCGTGTCCTTGCGCCCAGCTTGCTCATGATCGAACGCACGTGGACCTTCACCGTTCCCACGGCGATGTTCAGCTTCCTCGCGACGATCTTGTTGGAGTCGCCCGCCACCACGCAGCGCAGCACTTGCGTCTCCCTGCTGGTGAGCGCCTGATAGTCGAAGCTCTCCGCCACGCGCTGCGTCACCGTGCGGCCCAGGCATCTCATGCCGCGATGCAGGGCCGTCACGCCCTCGGTCATTTCCTGCGGCTCGCAATCCAGCGGGAGGTAGCCCTGGATGCCGCTCTCCAGGGCACGCCGGACATCGGCTTCGCCGTCGCGCGGCGAGACGATCAGGAGCTTGGGCGACTCGGCGCCATGGGATGAGGCCTGTCCTCTGAGCATTCGCGCGACGGCCAGTGCGTTGTCGTAGTCGGCGACCACCACGTGCACGCCCGCGAGCACAGGCCAGAGGCTCGCATCCGGGTCGAGGCCGGAACCGACGGGCACCACGTGCACCAGCAGCTCGGGATCCGTCATCAAGGTGGCGGCAACGCCGGCTCGAACGATTGCGTCCCTGAAGAGGACGGATACGACGATTGCAGAGATGCCCGTTGGACAAAGGCTTGTCATGGCGTCCTCGCGCATGGATGGAATGCCGCTCGACTCGCTTCGCGTGGAGCGCGAACGAATCGCGAAGTGATATGAAGGTTAGGAGCGAAAGCGGGAGCCAGCCATCGGCCTTTGGTATTGCTTTCGCGTGCGCGCGGTCCCTGCATGATCTTGACGCGGGTAAGGGCACGGGGGCACGATCCTGCGCCCCGACATACCGCTCCTGTCCTCTTGCGATTCCAGCGAGCACGCATGAAGTCCCACGTGGCCCCCATCCCCTTTGCCGGCCGCCAGCTCGACTCGGTGCGCCACGTCTGCGCCTTCTTCAACAGCGACGACGAGGAATACCGGGTCATGCTGCCCTTCATCCGCGACGGCTTTGCGTGCGGCGACAAGGCGGTCCACGTCGTCAGTCGCCCCAAGCGCGACGACCACCTGCACAGGCTCGCGGCGGCGGGAATCGACGCCGAGCTCGCGCAGCAGCGCGGCCAGCTCGAAATCCACACGAACACCGACACCTACCTGCGCGAGGGACGCTTCGATCCGGACCGGATGCTGCAGGTGTTCGAGCAGATGGCCAGCGGCACCGCCGGCAGCGTCTATCCCTTGAGCCGCATCGTCTGCCACATGGATTGGGCGGCGGACAGCCGCATGCACATCGACAGCCTCGTCGAGTTCGAGTCCCGGGTGAACGAGGTCTGGGACCAGCACGACGATGCGGTCATCTGCGTGTACGACCTCGCAAGGTTCGGGGGCGACACCGTGATCGACATCATGCGCACGCACCCGATGGTCATCCTCGGCGGCATCCTTCAGCACAACCCGTTCTTCGTGCCACCGAAGGCCTTCCTGCAGGAGCTGCGCGATCGGCGCGCGCAGCAGGCTGCGCGGCCGCAGTAGCCCCGCCCCAAGTGCAGACCGACGGCTCCATGGAGGAGGTCAGGCTCCTCCAGCGATGCATCAACGATCTGGTCAGCGTCCTCGCGCTTCCGGCGCTGTGGGCCGGGCGCGGTCCCGCGCAGGTGCTGCGCACGCTGGCCGATGCGCTGTTCGGCATGCTCCGCCTGGATCTCGTCTATGCGCGCCTGAACGACGTCGGCGGGGCCCCCGTGGAGCTGGCCCGGGTCGGCCAGGCGCACGGCTGGGCGGCGCGCGCCGACGAGCTGCGGGCACGCCTGCTGCACGCATTGGGCGCGGACCCGCGGCACTGGCCGGAGTCGACGCGCGTCACCGAGGGCGGCACGTCCATGTCCGTGGTGCCACTGCGACTGGGCCTGAAGGGTGAGGTCGGCATCCTCATCGTCGGCTCCGTGCGCCTGGACTTTCCCCTGCAGACTGAAAGCCTGGTCCTGGACGTGGCGGCGAACCAGGCGGTCATCGGGCTTCAGGAGGTGCAGCTCCTCGTCGAGCAGAAGCGCATCGCCGACGATCTCGACCGGCGAGTGGCGCAGCGCACGGCAGAGCTGTCCGTGGCCATCGAGGACCTCAGGCGCGAGGCGAACGAGCGCAGGCTCTCCGAGCAGGCCCTGGACGGTGCACGGGCCGAGCTCGCCCGGGTCGCGCGGATCACGACCTTCGGCGCACTGACGGCCTCCATTGCGCACGAGGTCAACCAGCCGCTGGCCGGCATCGTCACCAATGCCAGCACCTGCTTGCGCATGCTAGGCGCGGATCCTCCCAACATCGAAGGCGCATGCGACACCGCGCGGCGCACGATCCGGGACGCGGATCGGGCCTCGGATGTGATCAAGCGGCTGCGCGCCCTCTTCGGCGGCAAGGGCCTCACGCCCGAGCGAGTGGATCTCAACGAGGCCGCGCAGGAAGTGGTGGCCTTGTCGATGGGCGAGCTGCAGCGGTGCCAGGTCCTCGTGCGCCTGGAGCTTGCCGACGACCTTCCGCTCGTTACCGGCGATCGTGTCCAGATCCAGCAGGTGATCATGAACCTGCTGCTCAATGCATCGGATGCAATGAGCGGCGTGCACGACCGAGCGCGCCAACTCGTCGTGCGCACCGAGAACGAGGACGACGAGCGCGTGCGCCTGACCGTGCGCGATGCGGGCGTGGGCCTCAATGCACAAAGCGTGGAGCGCCTCTTCGAGGCCTTCTACACCACGAAGAAGGGCGGCATGGGCATCGGGCTGTCGATCAGCCGATCGATCATCGACGGCCATCGCGGCCGCATCTTTGCCGCACCCAACGACGGCCCCGGCGCCACCTTCGGCTTCTCGATCCCGCGCAGCTTCGACGACGCGGCGCGCAGTCCGCGGGTCTGACGCGTTCAGTCGCAGGGTGCGGGCAGCCCGAGCCTGGCGGCCATGTTCACCAGGTTCGGCAGCGAGGCGGCTTGCATCTTGCGCATCACGCTGCCGCGATGGGCCTTGACGGTGATCTCGCTGATGCCGAGCTCGGCGGCGACCTGCTTGTTCAGCAGTCCACTGACCACCAGCGCCATGACTTCGCGCTCGCGTCGGCTGAGCGACGCGTACCGGCCCTTGAGCGAGCGCATCGCGTCCTCGTCGCCGAGCGCGGCGCGGCTGCGCTCGATGGCCTTGCGGATTGCATCCAGGAGCACGTCCTCGTCGAAGGGCTTGGTCAGGAACTCGAACGCGCCGGCCTTCATCGCGCGCACCGTCATCGGGATGTCCCCGTAGCCGGTGATGAAGATGATCGGCATCTCGATGCGATCGGCCGCGACGCGCTCCTGCAGGTCCAGGCCGTTGAGGTCCGGCAGATGGACGTCCAGCAGCAGGCAGCTCGGGGCCAGGCAGCGCGGGCGCGCCAGGAAGTCCCTGGCCGAGGCATAGCACTCGGCAGCCCAGCCGACGCAGCGGATCAGCGCGTCCAGCGATTCGCGCACCGAGACGTCATCGTCGACGACGAACACGATCGGTGCCGCCCGAGCGTGGGGCGCGGGGTCCGATTCATGGAACGTCGCGCGCATCGTCGCCATTGGACACCTCCGCCTTGCGGCGCATGGAAGCGACCTCGTTCAATGCCCGCACCAGGGCGGTCTCGCTGAATGGCTTGAACAGGCATTCGACCGCGCCCTGTGCGAGCAGTCGCTCGCGAATGGACTCGTCCCTGTGGGCCGTGATGAAGACGATCGGGATGTCGCACCCGCGACGCGCCAGCTCGCGCTGCAGCTCGGGTCCGGACATGCCCGGCATCGCGACGTCGAGAATGAGGCAGCCCGTGAGTTCGAGCGCGTCCGAGGCGAGGAACTCCTGCGCCGAAGCGAAGGACCGGGCTTCATGGCCGAAGGTCGCCACGAGGTGAGGCAACGATTCGCGCACCGACTAGTCGTCGTCGACGATGGTCACGATCATTCGATCAGCCATCAAGGTCCCTCAAGGCTTCCATGGGATGACGCGGCGGGTTCGACCGAGGCCCGGGTTCCTGAGAGGATGCTTACTTCCAGGGGGGACGTAAACAATACTTTGGTGTCGGTCGCCCGCGCCGCAATGCCGACCTCTTCGAGGAGACGAACGCATGGATACGCGACCCTTCCGTGACCGCCGCCGCTTCCTTCGCGGCGCCGCATTCGCAATCGGTGCGGCCCAGCTTGGCGTCGGCATGGCCGCGCACGCGCAGACAGGCGTCACGGCGCGCACCTCGTCGCCGGGAAAGCCGAAGCCGGCGACTCCATTCGGGCCCGTCAAGCAGATCAACGCGGGGGTCCTCACGGTCGGGTATGCCGAGCTCGGCGCCGCCGATCGACCGGCGGTGATCCTTCTGCACGGCTGGCCCTATGACATCCACAGCTTCGAGGAAGTCGCGCCCCAGCTCGCGCAGGCCGGATACCGGGTCGTCGTGCCCTACCTGCGCGGCTACGGCAGCACGCGCTTTCTTTCACCGGATGCGTTTCGCAATGCCCAGCAGGCGGCGGTGGCCGTCGATGTGATTGCGCTGATGGATGCGCTGTCCATCAAGCGCGCCGTCGTCGCCGGATTCGACTGGGGCGCACGCACCGCCGACATCGTCGCGGCGCTGTGGCCCGATCGATGCAAGGCACTGGTCTCGGTGAGCGGCTACCTCGTCACCAACCTCAAGGCCAACGAGCAGCCGCTGCCGCCGCAGGGCGAGCTCGGATGGTGGTACCAGTACTACTTCGCCACCGAGCGCGGACGGATCGGCTATGAGAAGTACCGGCGCGAGTTCGCCAGGCTCATCTGGAAATCGGCATCGCCGAAATGGGACTTCGACGATGCGACCTTCGAGCGATCGGCCGCGGCCTTCGACAACCCCGATCACGTCAGCATCGTGATCCACAACTACCGCTGGCGCCTGGGCCTGGCCCTGGGCGACCCGCGCTACGACGAGCTGGAAGCGCGCCTCGCCGGCGCCCCGGCCATCCCGGTGCCCACGATCACGCTCGCCAGCGACTTCGATGGCGCCGCGGCCGACGGCGCGGCCTACGCGAAGATGTTCACGGGCAAGTACGCGCACCGTGTCCTCAAGGACATCGGCCACAACGTGCCGCAGGAGGCCCCGCAGGCCTTCGCGCAGGCGGTCATCGACGTGGATCGCCTCGGCTCGGCCTGAGGCGGGAGTCGGCCCGCTCAGCCGAAGGTGAACGAGAAGACCTCCGCGCCAGGGTCGAGAAATTCGATCTCGAAGCGGCGATCCCTGATCGGCTCCGGCTGCCGGATGAGCTGATACATGCGCGGCGCGGACACGCTGCCGCGGCCCTGCTCGTCGACATCCGCGCCCGCCGCGGGCCCGGGCGGCCTGCCGTCGATGAGCACACGGAATTTCACCGGCCTGCCCGGTGCGCCGGGACCCATCACGAGATTCAGGTCGCGCGCGTGAAACCCGTAGGCGATGCGGCCCCCCGCCTTGTTCAGCACCGCCGCCTCCTCGCGCAGCGTCCACTCCCCGGCCAACGCCCATTGGTTGAGCTTCAGCCGCGCGGGGGCTTCGTAGCTGGCCGGCTGGTCCAGCGCCGGTGCGGCCGACGCGAGGTTGCTCGTGCGCCCATAGCCGACATAGTTCTCGGGCGACTTCAGGTTCGTCCAATCGGCGGCGAGCTCGGCGCCGGAGAGCGGTGGCACGACGAGGTCGGGTGCGATGTCGAGCGCACCGGCTTCGGACAGCATCTGCTGAATGAGCTTCTCCGATTGCTCGTAGTCGCCTTCGCCGAAGTGGTGGTGCCTCACTCGCCCCTTGGCGTCGATGAAATAAAGAGCCGGCCAATACGAGTTGCCGAACGCGCGCCAGATCGCGAAGTCGCTGTCGAGCGCCACCGGATAGTCCACGCCGATCTCCTTCGCGGCGCGCTTCACGTTGTCGATGTCCTTCTCGAACGAGAACTCGGGCGAATGCACGCCGATGACGACGAGGCCCCGGCTCCTGTACTTCGCGGCCCAGGCGCGCACATAGGGGAACTCGCGTCGCCAGTTGATGCACGAGTAAGTCCAGAAGTCGACGAGGACGACCTTTCCACGCAGATCGGCGGGCGTGAGCGCGGGCGAGTTCAACCACGCCGTCGCGCCCTCGAGCGAGGGTGTCGCGTCCTTGAGGAGAGATCCGCCCTGCCATGCAAAGAGATCCTGCGTCGCCGGCAGGCCGGCGTGCCTCGTGACGCGCGACGGGTCGTCTGCACTCTTGAAAGCCGCAAGCGAAGACAGGACCACGGCGGTCAGTACCAGGAACATCCGCGTGTTGTTCACGATGAGGCGCGCACAACGTTCGCGCGCAGTCGATTGCAGCACGCCTTCAGGGACTCGGCCATTGGACGAAGGTATTGGATGGCGCACCTTCTTGCGCGATGCACATCGCCCCTCGATCATCATGCTCGGCCCGATCGACGCGAGGAATGCCATGGACATCACCGACCTGCCGGCGCACGCCCTTTCCGAGGCGATCCGCACGCGCCAAGTCTCGTGCCGCGAAGTGATGCAGGCCACGCTCGATCGCATCGCGGCGCACAACCCGGCGCACAACGCGATCGTGAGCCTGCGCGACGGCGACGCGCTCCTGAGCGAGGCCGACGAGCGCGACGCACAGCTCGCACGCGGCGCCAGCCTCGGCTGGATGCACGGCATGCCGCAGGCCATCAAGGACATCGCGCTCACCGCGGGGCTGCGCACCACGCTGGGCTCTCCCCTCCTGCGCGATTTCGTTCCCGCGCATGACGGCCTGATGGTGCAGCGCATGAAGGCGGCGGGCTGCATCGTGATCGGCAAGACCAACACGCCCGAGTTCGGCCTGGGCTCGCACACCTTCAACGAGGTCTTCGGCGTGACGCGCAATGCCTACGACCCCTCGCTCAGCGCGGGTGGCAGCAGCGGCGGGGCGGCGGTGGCGCTGGCCACGCGCATGCTCGCGGTCGCCGACGGCAGCGACTTCATGGGCAGCCTGCGCAACCCGGCCGCCTGGAACAACGTCTTCGGAATGCGCCCGAGCCAGGGGCGAGTTCCCCTGTGGCCGGCACCGGACGTCTGGGTCACGCAGCTGGGCACCGAAGGTCCGATGGGCCGCACGGTGCTCGATGTGGCGCACCTGCTGGAAGTGCAGTCGGGCTATGACGCACGCGTGCCGCTTTCACTGGATGACGGCGCGCGCTTCGTTTCGGCTTTGCGAGTCTTCGACGCGCCGCGCGTGCGCATCGGCTGGCTGGGCGATCTGGCCGGGCACCTGCCGACGGAGCCCGGCATCCTCGACGCCTGCGAAGACGGGCTGCGACGCTTGCAGGGTCTGGGCTGCGCCGTGGAGCCCGCGCGGCCCGGCTTCTCGCCCGAGCAGGTCTGGCAGGCCTGGCTCGTCTGGCGCCGATGGCTGATTGCCTCGCGCATCGCGCCCTATCTCGCCGCGAAGGCGGACAACCGTGCGCTCATCAAGCCCGAGGCCCTGTGGGAGCACGACCAGGCCGCGAGCCTCAGCGGCGCACAGGCCCTCGTCGCGAGCACGCTGCGCAGCCACTACTACCAGCAGATGCTGGCGCACTTCGAGCACTTCGACTTCCTCGCCCTGCCCTGCTCGCAGGTCTGGCCCTTCGATGCGGGCATGCGCTGGCCCACGCACATCGGCGGCCGCGAGATGGACACCTACCACCGCTGGATGGAGGTGACGATCTACGCTACCTTCGCCGGCCTGCCCTGCATCAGCGTGCCGGTGGGCTTCAACGCGCAAGGCGTGCCGATGGGCATGCAGCTCATGGGCCGCCCGCGCGCCGACCTGGCGGTGCTGCAACTGGCGCACGCCTACGAGCAGGCCGCCCAGGAGGTGCTGCAGATCAGGCCGCGTGCGCGCTCTGCCTGATCGTCACGCGAGCCTCATCAGCTCACTTCGCCGCAATAGATGACGCGGTTGCCGTCCGCGGGTGCCGTTCGCAGCACCAGCGCGAATCCGCCCTGGCGCAAGGCATCGATGGGCATCTGCACGGTGTGGGTCAACCGGAACGCTTCCGACGACCAGATCTGCGAGACCAGGACCCGGCGGTTCAGCGCGATGGCCGCAGTGCCCGGCAGTGCATTGCAGGTGCCCTTGTAGAGGTACGTGTAGACGTGCGCCGGCAGCGTCGTGTCATTGGGCACCGAGCTGAACCACACCGCAATGTCGGTGACAGCGCCGCGCGGGACAAGGATGGCCTGCCCGGTTCTGCCGGGGTCCGATCGACTCGCCTTGAGCGCCACGGTCTGGATCGGCGCGCCGCCCGAGGCGGCGATTGGCAGGCAGGCACCGAAGATCGTGAGGGTTGTCGCAAGGGTGATGCGCATTCGCGCGGACGCATTCATGACGCTCTCCTTCGTGGAAGGGAGCCGGCAAGCTTAGGCTTGCCGGATGTCCGCGACACAGTGAATGTCTTCGAACTCACCACCGCCAGCGTGGCGCCGCGACTAGCCTCGTTTCAGAACGGTGAGCTGAATCGAGCGGCGGACTTTGAAGCCCAGCGTTTCGTAGAGCTTCTTGGCATTGTTCTGCTTCTTGACGTGAAGGAATGGTTTCGAGCCCTCCGCCAGTATTCGGCGGGCAATCTCCAGCACGAGGGCTCCTGCGTAGCCGCGGCCTCGGTAGGCGGGATCCGTGCATACCGCGCTGATTTCGGTGAACCCTTGCAGTCGCAGGCGCTCGCCTGCCATGGCGGCCAGTTGATTGCCGCGCCCACGGATGCCGAAATATCGTCCCAGGCGAATGGTGCCGCTCGAAAAAGGTCCGGGCTCCGTGATTGCGGCAAGAGCCAGCATCTCGGGGACGTTGTCCTGCTCCAGCGCCTCGACATCCTGCACGCGCTGCTCGAGCTCCAACGACTCGCACACCATCTGCTCCAGTGCCTGTGTGCGCAGCACTTGCCATCCACTGGGAACGTCAACCGGCTCGGCGGTGAACAGCGAAGCCGTCTCACCGACGGGCGTCAAGGCCTGCAGGTCGGCAAACACCTTTCGCGTCGGCTCGGCAAGCCCCGACAGACGCGACACGTCGCTGGGGTAGCGTGCCGCGAGTCCATGTTGCCGCTTGAGCGCGCTGTGATGTGAGTTCAGCGCCCACCAGATCGGGTTGTCGAGCTGCGAGGCGTCAACCATGAACACCTCTGCACGCGCCGCCCGGACGAGGCCTGCTGCGCCTCAGCCGCCTGCAACGTCCGAGCCTTGATGAACGCGTTGATCGTGAGGTCGTAGTCATGTGTGGTCGGGGCA
>Ga0134124_10002022_pt1 | contig 16315 bp, 19 predicted proteins | sample KB304_FD_96880 | JGI IMG/M metagenome (GOLD analysis project Ga0134124, IMG submission 96880) | Terrestrial soil microbial communities without Nitrogen fertilizer from Kellogg Biological Station, Michigan, USA - KB3-0-4 | ecosystem: Environmental > Terrestrial > Soil > Unclassified ...
GGATGCCCACGCAGGATCGCCAAGTGCGGCAACCAAGCTTTGGTTCGAGCTGCTGGTCAGGATCGCGAGCGCCCCAAGGAAGCTCGGGCAGTGCCTGCGAGATCGACGCTAAATGAACGAAGTTACGGCTGAATCAGACGAGACCGACGGAACGCTTGAAGCGTTTCGCGTCTGCGAACATGTCCACGTTCGTGAACACGTAGGTTGCCCCTTGATCGCCGCCGGCCTGCGCGATTTCGGCGAGCTTTTCGATGGCTGGGTCCTCGTAGCGTGACTTGTGACCTGCCGGGCCAGGCAGGCGGTAGTAGGCGGTCTTGCGCTTGGACAGGCCCTGAAGGAGCGGGTCGCGAGCGCACAAAGTCTGAGTCTCTTCGGCCAAGTCATCCGCTTCTTCCGGATTCCAGGCGGGGCCGGGTTCGAACACGATGGTCTCGAACTGCTTTTTGACGTTTTTGAGAAAGTCCTTCAGCGCGGCGCGATTGGCCCGGGAGTTCGGAAAATCCGGCGGGGCAACGAAAACCGCGGTTTTGGCGGCCAGTTCTTTGGCGACCTCGCCCAGCGTTTTGAGCGCGGTCTCAATCACTTTTCCGTCGCGGAAGCCCTCTTGGCCGATCTCGCGGGGGCCGAGCAAGGCAAACTCGAAGCCAGGGGGCGCTTCCCGCCGCCAACGGCGCACGGTCCCCGGGCCGGGGACGGCCAGGTGAGTCTCTTGAACTTCAACGAACAGGTACTCTTTAAAATACCGGGTCGCGGGTACCGCGAAACCAGCGCAACCAACGACCATCATGCGGCCGCAACCGTAACACAGCCCACTCGTCACCGCCCGCATCCAGCTAAAAAAAGCACTTTCAGTTGCGATTCCAGCCGGGGCGCTCAAAAAAACGTCACAAAACGAAACGGCGCCGGGATTGCTCCCAGCGCCGTGTGTCGTTGGCGGAAAGAACCCTGATTACTTGGGGCCCCAGCACTTCATCGAACAATTGGTGTTGATGCAGCCGATCACGTCGCTGGTCTGGAAGCCGACCGTCGCCATTTTACAGCTGGGGGTGAGGCATTCGTTGGCACAGGTGCCGATGTCCTCAGCGGTGGCGGAGATCATGCTCATGTCCACGGCCTTCTTCAAACACTCGTGCATACAGAGCAGTTCGCCGCCGTCGTTCGGCTGGCCGTTGACCAGTGCCGGGCCACCGAAGCCGCATTGATTGTTCGGGTCGGTCGCGATGCAGGCGCTGTATTCCGCGCAACACTTCTGCTGAATGCACACCTGGCATTCGTCATTGGAGTCAGAAGGCTCGCAACCACCGCCATCGCCCGGCGCGCCTCCCTCGCTATTCGGATCATCGCACGTATAGGTCGGCGCGCTGCCGGCCGTCCCGTTGCCGCCCGTGGCTGTACCGCCCGTGGCCGTACCACCCGAGGAGGAACCGCCCGTCGAAGAACCGCCCGTCGTGGAACCGGCTTTTGCGCCCGAGCCGCCCGAGCCGCCGTTGTCGTCGTCGTCCGTGCTCGTGGTGACGACGCATGCCGAGGCGACGAACGCACTCACGACACCCAAAGCCGCCACCAACCGCCAATAAGACTTAGTCTGTTGCATCTTCATCTCCAATAATGAGTGCCAGGATGCTTTCATCCTTCGCCTGACACAGGAAAGCAAGCGGCCATCCTCGGCTCGCTGGATAGATATACGTTAGCGGATCGCCAGATATTCGCTGCCTTCGCATCGCATCGAGTGTGCGCATTTGCCTACTCTGCAGCTGCGTTCTAAGCTAGCGCAATTCCAATGGAAATTGGCGTTCCGTGGAGACTGGCCAGCGGCCTGTGGGTGTGGCGTTTCAGCCGCCGAGCGCCTTCTTCACTTTCTGCACCAGATCATCGATCTTGAATGGCTTGGTGAGATAGTGGCGCGCGCCGGATTGAATGCCTTTGATCACCTCCGCCGGGCCCGTCTTGGCGGTGAGGAAGATGATGGGGATCGATTTCAAGCCGGGCAGTGCTCGGACGGCGGCCGCGACGGCGTGCCCGTCCATCGCCGGCATCATCACGTCGAGCAGGAGCAGATCAGGCGGGGGCTGCTTAGACGCCGCAGCAACGGCTGAGGCGCCGTCGTTGGTCACGGTCACGTCGTAGAACTGCGAGAGGACTTTGAGCAGCATGCTGGCGATCGCAGGGTCGTCTTCGGCGATGACGATGCGTTTGAGGGGCGTTTCCGGCACGGGCTACTCCGTTCGCTTGATGATGTGGAAGCCAGAGGCCGTTTCCACGGGATCCATGGTGATTTCCTTCACCATCAAGCCGAAAGCGGCGTCGGTGAAGGGCTTTGCCATTTGCGTGCGTGAAATCTGACCGAGCTTGCCGTCGTTGGCTTTGGCCTGCGGATCGTCCGAGTATTTGGCGACGAGCTCCGTGAAGGGAGCGCCCGCGCGCGCCTCGCGTCCTACCAAATTGGCGAGTTTTAGCGCTGTTTCTTTGTCGCGGGTGACGCCGGGAGGCGCATCCTGTGCACCTTGGTAGGCGATCAAGATGTGCGAGACTCGGATCAGCGTCGCGTTGTCCGAGGGGGGATGGGGCGGGGGCTTCTCGGGCATGTCGAAATCGTGGACCGAGAGGGCGCGCGCGGTGGCGGCCGGTGCATCCGTCGCGCTGGGCGCGCCGGCTGGCTTGGCGCCGGGGCCCGGTGGTGGCTCGCTGGGGCGCTTGCACGAGGACAGTGCGAGCACGCACGAGAGCAGTAACGAGATGCGACCGGAGGCCATGAGCGGGAGTCTTAGCTAAAAGGGAAGCGGGGGTGAATTCAAGGGCCTTCCGCGAAGGTCACTGGGGAAGAACGGACAGCCTGCCACGGCCTTTCGGAAAAAGCCCAGCCGGGTGCGACAACGAGGGGCGTTTGCTTGCCGAGGGGCGCAGAGCTGGCCCATAGTCCGGGTCGATGCCGAAAATCCTCCACATCGAGGACGACCCCGCAAACCGTTTGTTGGTCAGGAAGCTGCTGACACCCGCTGGATTCGAAGTCACCGACGCCGCGGACGGGTTGGAGGGGATTCGCCTCGCCTTGCAGCAACGGCCGGATTTGGTGCTGGTGGACATCTCGATTCCGGGTCTAGACGGGTATGAGGTGACGCTGCGCCTTCGCTCGGAGCCGAAATTGCGGGGCGTCCCGATCGTCGCCATCACCGCCGAGGGTGATCGCGACACCAGCCTGGCAGTCGGCTGCGACGGCTTCTTGCAGAAGCCGATCGATGCGCGCTCCTTTGCGGACAAGGTGCGGGGCTACCTCGACGGACGCCGCGAGAGCACGTCGCCGGACGCGACCGGACAGCACCTCCGCCTGCAGAGTCAGCGCATCGTTTCGCACCTGGAGGAGAAGATCGCCGAGCTGTCCGCGGCCAATCAGCGTTTGCTCGGGGCGGACCAGGCCAAGAAGGAATTTTATCGCAATATTTCGCATGAACTGGCCACTCCGATGACGCCGATCGTCGGCTACCTGAAGCTGCTGATCGACGGTGAGCTCGGTGATTTGACCACGCCGCAGGACAAGGCGCTCCGCGCCATGTCTGATTGCGTTCAGCGTTTGCGTCGCTTGATCGACAACCTGTTGGACGTCACGGCGCTGGAGACTGGGCGCATGCGCTTCGCTCAACGCGAATTCGATCTGGCCGACTTGGTGCGTCAGGCGATTACTCGTCACGATGGCCTGAACGACGGACGCCTGCGCCTAGTGACCGACTTGCCCAAGCGCGGCACCCTGGTGAGCTACGGGGACGTGGAGCGCTTGGGCCGCGCGATCGACCAAATGTTGGACAATGCCGCCAAATTCACGCCGGCTGGCGGAACCGTCGGGGTCCGAGCACGCCAGCTCTCGTCTGGCCATCTGGAGCTGTGCATCGCCGATACCGGGCCGGGCGTGCCGCCCGAAAAAGCCTCCCGGTTGTTCGAGCCCTTCTACCAGGTCGACGGTTCCCCGACGCGCTCGTTCGGCGGCACGGGCGTCGGCTTGGCGGTGGTGCGCGGCGTTGCACTCGGCCATGGCGGCGACGTGCGGCTCGGCCCGCCGGGGGGCGAAGAAATCGTCGGTGTGCCGATGAACGGCGCGGCGTTCTACTTCGTGTTGCCGCCGGGCAGACGCTCGATGAGCGAACCGCCGTCCCGGCCGTGGAGCGAGCCGCCGTCTCGCCCGATATGAGTCAGACCAGCATTTATCTCGATTGGAACGCGACCACGCCGCCGCACCCCACGGTGCTCGAGGCCATGCTGCGTGCCGCCGAGGGATCTTGGGGCAACCCCGCCAGCACTCACGGCGTGGGTCGCAAAGCGCGCGCCGGCGTCGAGGACGCGCGCGAAAAATTGGCGGAAATTTGCGCGGTTCATGCGCGTGACGTGCTCTTTACCTCGGGCGGCACCGAGGCCAACAACCTGGCTTTGGCGGGTGCCCCTGGCTTGGCCTTGAGCCGCTTGGAGCATCCTTCAATCACGCGGGTGGCCGAACAGCTCGAGCAGCGTGGAGTGCCGGTGGCTTGGGTGAGCGTGCCCGCCAGCGGACGCCTCGACCCCGAGGGTTATCGGCAAGCGCTCGAGCGCTTGCCGCGTGGTTCGGTGGCCGCGTTGATGGCTGCCAATCACGAGACCGGCGTGCTGCAACCCTTGGAGCCAGTGGCGCTGATCGCCCATTCGCTGGGCGCGACCTTGCACGTGGACGCGGTGCAAGCGCTCGGCAAATTGCCTCCCGAGAGCTGGCGTTTCGCAGACAGCATGGCGCTCGCGGCGCACAAGATCCGCGGACCCAAAGGGGTCGGCGCGTTGGCGTTTCGCGGCAGCAAGGCACCCAAACCGGTGCTGGTCGGCGGCAGCCAAGAGCGGGGGCTGCGCCCTGGAACCGTCGATCCGATCGCCGTCGCCGGGTTCTTGGCCGCGCTGGAGCACTCGGCGCAAGGTCCGGCTCGCTATGCCGAACTCAGCGCCTTGCGCGACGATTTCGAGCGCGGCTTCGCGGCGGTGGCCGCGGTGAACGGCGGCGAGGTCCCACGCCTGCCGCACGTCTCGAATGTGTCGTTTCCCGGCCTGTCGGGCGACGAGTTGGTTGCCGCGCTCGATCTGCTCGGCGTCTGCGTGTCGAGCGGGAGCGCCTGCAGCGCCGGCACCACCGAACCCTCCGCCGTGATCAGCGCGATGCTCGGTCGTGAGCGCGCTCGCGCGGCGGTGCGAGTGAGCCTCGGCGAGACGACGGGCGGCGAGCAGATCCACGCGGCGAAACAAGCCTTTCGGCGCGTGCTGGGGCTGGCTGTGGACAACCCTTCATGTGATGGGTGATCCGAGCGCCGTGTTGTTCGTGCCGAGAGTGCACGGCCGATACGTAAGTGCTTAAGATGGCAGGTGATTCGCGACGGCTGCTGGAGCCTCGATCACGTTCCATTGAATGGAGTGATCGACCCCAGGTTCTGCTCGTTCGTTCAGTGTCGAAATCGGAGCTCGGGTGACGCTCGAGGTTTAGCGGATCAAGTCGCCGATTTTAAACGACAAATTGCCGCTTCATGCAGCGCGAGAGCGGCCGCCACTGAAGCGTTCAGGGAATCAATGCGGCCGCTCGCGGTGAGCCGACCCACGGCGCTGCATGCGCGACGCACGGCGCGCCCCATGCCTTCGTGCTCGTTGCCGACGACCAAGATGGTGGGGCCGGAGAGGTCGAGTTCACCGACGCGCTGGGGCGCGTGCGCATCCAAGCCGACGACCGCGACGCCGCGCTCGCGTGCGCTGGTGAGCGCGCCGACCAACGACGGAACGCGACACAGGCGCGCCTGTTCGATCGCGCCGGCGGACGCGCGACCGGTCGTGGCGCTGAGCGGCGCAGACGAGTGCTCGCCCCAGATCACCGCCGCATCGGCGACGCCGACGGCCGAGCGGATCACCGCCCCGAAATTCTGCGGATCTTGAATGCCGTCGAGCGCGAGGGCGAGCAAGCCGGGATCGTCGAGCAGGGGTTCGAATGGGAGGAGGGTGAGCTCGGGACCCCAAGCGACGACGCCTTGGTGCTGACCGCCCTCGGTCCAGCGTTCGAGCTCGCTGCGCGGGACTCGGATCACCTCCGCGACGCCTTGATCGGTGGCAAAGCGGGCGAGCGCGTCGAGGGTGGGGCTCGGCTTTTCCTCCAGCGCGACCCGCCGCAACCCGAAGCGGCGCACGCGGATGGCCTCTCGGACGGGCTGCAGACCGGCGATCAGACGCAGGCCCTCCATGCCGGGGGCGGTCGGGGCGCCCCGTGGGGCGCGCTCAGGCCAACGCCGACGCACGTTGGATCTCGTCGCAAATGGCGGAGGCTGCAGCCGCGGGATCAGCGGCATCGCGGATCGGCCGACCGACGACTAGCAGGCTCGACCCGGCGCGAATGGCGCCCTCCGGCGTGCCGGTCCGTTTTTGATCGTCAGCGGCATTGCCGCCCGAGCCCGAAGGGCGGATGCCGGGGGTCACGAGGACAGCGGCTGGACCGAGCGCCGCGCGCAAGGCCGCCACTTCAGCCGCCGAGCAAACCATGCCGGGGATCCCTTGATCGTGAGCCAGCTTGGCGAGTCGCAACGCGTGCGCTGCCGGGTCCGCGGCGACGCCAGTGCTCGCAAGATCCGCCGAGTCGAGCGAGGTGAGGACGGTGATGGCGAGCAACACCAGACCGGTGTTTTCCCGCTCCGCCCGGCGTGCTGCAGCGGCGAGCATCTTCGGCCCACCCGCTGCGTGGAGTGTGAGGTAGCGCACGCCGTGGGCGGCGGCGGCCGCGACGGCACGTTCGACGGTTTCGGGAATGTCGTGCAGCTTGAGGTCGAGGAACACGTCACAGCCGAGCTTTTGCCCGACCGTAACCGCGCGCGGCCCTTCACTGACGAACAGCTCCAGGCCGACTTTCAACACGCCCACGGCGTGTGCGACGCGCGCGGCGCCGGCTTCTGCTTCCGGAAGGCTGGGAAAATCCAGAGCGTAGGCCAGCTTGCTGCGGCCTGGATGTCGTTCGGCTCCGGAGCTGCCCGTGCCGGTTACAGACAATTGCACAGCGGATCGCCCGGCGGGCAATTGCAGGGTTTGGGCCCACCGCCGGAGGGCTTGCTTCCACCACTCGCGCGCTGGACAGCCGCGCCGACGGAGGCGCGCACTGCGGCCGTGTCCTGCTTTGCCTTCGAAAGCTCTGCCTCCAAGCGGGCACGAGTGGCTTCGTCTTTGGCGCTGTCGCGCTGGCGCTCGAGTTCCTCTTGGTGCTTCTGCGCGTCCTCGAATTGGGACTTGAGCGCGGCGAGCTGCTTCTCGGTCTCGGCCTTTTCGGCCGCGGCGATGCGGTCTTTTTCCGCCTGCTCCTTGGCGTTGCTCGACATCTTCAAGCCGATGCCGATGCCGCCGATGACCAGCACGGCGGAGATGATGCCGACCGTCAGCTTGAGGCGCTTTTTGCCTTGATCGCTGTTGAGCGCGGCGATTTGCTGCTCGTGCGCTTGCTGCGCGGCCAGCGCCTCCATGCGTGCACGGTGCTCGCTCTCGACTCGAGCCTTTTCGATTTCACCCTGACGAATGGCTTCGAGGCGAGCGGCTTCTTCCTTGCGGCGCTGCTCCTCCGAGCGACGCACTTCTTCTTCGGCGCGCAGGCGACGCTCTTCGGCGTCACGCGCGGCGCGCTCGGCGGCGGCTTTGGCCTCGGCCTCGGCGCGAGCGTTGGCCTCTTTGTCGGCCTCTTCTTCTTTGATCCGATTCTCTTCCAGGCTCATCAATTCTTTGAGCGAGAAGAGAACCGAGCTTTCCTTCTGTTCGGCCATTTTTCGAGTGTCCCTCAATCCGTCGCGCAGAAGCGGCGCCTGACTTTACACGATGCGCATACCAACCCAGTAAGAGCTTCGTCAAGCATTCGTGGTAAGCGCCCAGTAGAGCCTAGGGCTGTGAAATCTAAAACAGTTATCGCGTTTCGCCCAGGCATTCTGACGAGAAATGTGGACCCGGGGCGGATCGTCCAATTGGACTCTCGTGGATCGTGATTCCTTGGAACTTTTGGGCGGAATTTCGGTGTGCGTGAGTGTGGGTCCAAGAGCGGGCAGGTATGTTGCGCGGCGCGCAGGGCAATGGGGTTGGTGGGTGGAGCGAGCTGGCCGCTGCCTGACCCCCGCTACGGCTAGCGGCGAGAAGACCGTTCACGTTCACGTTCGAGCGGGTACAGTGCGACAATGGCGGAACGCGTATTGGCGCACATCACCGGAACAGTGTGGAAGGTGTTGGTGCAGGTGGGGGATGTAGTTGCGGCCGATCAAGAGCTGTTGATCTTGGAGTCGATGAAGATGGAGATGCCGGTCGAAGCGCCCAGCGCCGGCCGTGTCGTGAGCATCGCGGTGACCCCGACGCAGGCCGTGGAAGAGGGCGATCTGCTGCTTGAATTGGAGTGAATGTGGGCTGACGCGCGCGCTGGCGTCGACTTGACCGAACGAGGGATTCCGGTACCGTCGATTGGGAATGTCGCGCGCTCGAAACCGAGGTCTGCCCGTTTTGCGTGTGCTGGTCGTGCTCGGAGTGGGTGGGGTCTGGGCGATTGCCTGCGGCGGACCGCAACCGCTCGGAGCTGCGGGCTCGGTGTGTTTCCGCGCGGATGAGTGCCAGGCCGGTCTCGCCTGTGTGCCCGAGAGCATGGGCGCAGCCAAGCACGTGTGCAGCGCCGACTTGAGCGGCATCGTGTCCATGGTCGACGGTGCGCCCCCTGACGGCGATCTGGTCGACGGGACGGGCGGGTCGGCCCCGCTGCCCGAGGGCGGCAGTCCTTCGATCGCGGGAATGACGAACAGTTATGCAGGCAAGGCGGCTGGTGGCGCGCCCGGCGGCGGTGGCAAAGCCGGAACGGCGGGCTCGCCCGCGAGCGCCGGCGCAGCGTCCGGTGGAAGTCCAGCCGCAGGCGGTTCCCCGGCCTCGGGGGGAGCTTCAACGGCGGGGGCACCCGCCGCTGGGACCTCGAACGGCGGCGCTGAAAATGGCGGCGTCGGGGGCGGTTGAGGCGACCGCGGCCACGAGCCTCATTGCTTCCAGAAAAACTTCCAGGGGTTGTGCTTTAAGTCGCGCAGCATCTCTTGCAGGTCGTCGTACAGCGCTTCGTCCATGAGCAGCGCGCCGACCGTGCCCTTGCCTGACTTCACCCGGTCGACCAGCGCTTGCGCGTCATTGGCGATGACTTTGGCTTGACCGGTGGCGTCGTTCAGGTTCGAGGTGATGCGCTGATAGCGTTGCACCTGCTCGTCGCTGGCGAGCGCGTGGGTCAGCTTCTTTGCGTCCGCGAGCGTGGCGCGGCCGTCGGTCAAGATCGGCTCCAGGTTTTGGTTCAGGGTCGTGGTGGTCCGCTCCACATTGTTGAAAATGCGGGCAATTTGCGGGTTGTCGACGTAGCGCTCACGGGCCGCTTTGAGCGTGTCGTTGGCCGTACCCGAGAGTGAATCCACATTGTCGACGATGTGATCGAGCTTGCCCTGGTTGTGCTCGAAAAACTGACCGCTCGCCTGGAGCGTGCGGTGCAAACCGTCGAAGGTCTCGCTGATCTTTTGCTCGTTGTTGGTGATGCCGAGGTAAGCCTTGTGCAAGAGCTCGTAACTTTCACTGAGCAACAAGTCGAGCCGGGGTGGGCTGATGCCGGTCACGGTTGCGCCGTCGTTCAACAGTGGCCGGTCGCTCGAGCCGGGTTCGATGGCCAGAAACATTTCCCCGAGCACGCCTTGGCTAGTGACGAACCAGCGGGAATTATCGTGGATTGCCGTCTTGTAGCGCTTTTCGATCTTTGCCACCGCGCGGATGGTTGGTTCCGGCTGGTGCGTGACCGGGTCGATCATACCGCCGCGAAACTCCAGCTCGCTGACTCGCCCGACCTTGACTCCGGCGATGCGGATCGGCGCTCCCGATTGTAACCCGCCAGGGTTTTGAAAGCTGACGTACACCGTGAACGTCGGTTGCAGGCTGAGCCCGCCCATCACGACCACGAAGCCGGCAAGGAGCCCGAGCGCCACGAGGATCAGGAAACCCACTTTGACTTCGATCGACCGCTGGCTCATTTCCCGCTCATGCTTCCATCGGCCCTTCGGCGCGGCCGTTGATGAATTGCTGGATCACGCCGTCGCTGCTGTCCCGAAAGTCAGCTGGCGTGCCCACTAATTTCACCTTTCCTTTGTACAGCATGACGATGCGGTCGGCGATGCTGAAGATTGAGGTCAAATCATGGGAAACCACGATGCTGGTCACGCCCAGCGAGTCGGACAGCTCGCGGATCAGCTGGTCGACTCGCCGCGCGCTGACCGGGTCGAGGCTGGTGGTCGGCTCGTCGAACAGCACGTAGCGCGGCGAGAGCGTGAGCGCGCGGGCAATGGCCACGCGCTTCTTCATGCCGTCACCGAGCTCGCTCGGAAAACGGTCCGCAAAATCCCGCATTTTGACCTTTTCGAGCAGGCGATGCGCCTCGCTCAGCGCCTCGTTCACGTTCAACGCTTGGTGTTTGCGCAGGGGGAGCGCCACATTTTCCGCACAGGTCATCGAGTCGAACAGGGTCGAGTGCTGAAACACCATCGCGCACTTCTTGCGGACCGGGTACATCCGGGCTTCTTCGAAGCGACTCACTTCTTCGCCCTCCAGCCAAATCTCTCCCGAATCGGGACGGAGTAGGCCGATCAGGTGCTTGATCAACACGCTCTTGCCCACGCCCGAAGCACCTATGATGAAGAACACCTCGCCGGCCCGTACGTCGAAGCTGACCTCGCGCAGCACGTGCTTGTCCCCGAAAGACTTCGAAACGGCACGAAAGGAGATCATCGGAAGTACATAGACTAGAGCGCGTCTTCCGATCTCGCGCTATGAAGATTAGCGGCAGCGGTGGGCTGCCTGCACATTGACTTCCAGCCGAAAACGGGAGTACGCGAGAGTGAAAATGGCTCGGTTTGGCCTGGTGGCGTTGCGGTTCCGGGGAGCCGCGTGGTTCATGGTGGGGCTCTCGATACTGGCGGGATGTCATGGCTCCGAGCAGCAAGTCGTGGCCGCGCGCCAGCATGATCCCGGGTTACCCTGCGCCGAGGACGAGGTTCGCGAGTACTTTTGCGACGATCTGCTGCCGCTCTCCTCGTCGCGTCCGGCGCCCGAACCCTATGACAATTGCCCGGCAACGACCGACATTCGCCATGGTTCGTTCACGGCCGTCGGTCACGTTGCGGCCTTCGACCAAAGCTATACGGACTACACGCGCAAGCGCGTGCAACCGGGGCACAGCTGCTGTTATGGCTGGTGCGCCAAGGTCAAGCTGGCGGACCCCGGTTTGGCTACACCCGCGGCGTGTCGTGACCCCAACGGGTTACACGAGAGTTTCTGCATGCGCGAAATGGAGGGCGGCACCTCGCTGCCCGCGCAGGCCCCTTTCGATCGCTGCCCCGCGGCGCTCAAACCCCCGGAAGTAGTGGCCTTTTCTGCTCCGAGCTCGGCATTGTTCGACTTCTCGCGAACCACCCAGCGGCGGCGCGACATGCAGCTGGCCGATTGCTGCTACGGCTGGTGCTCGATCACGCCCGCCGGGACCGTGCTGAAGACGAGTCAGCCGAAGACCAAGTAGCCCGCGCCGCTGATCACGAAGTTCAGCATGATCACCGCGAGCGACGAGTTGACCACGGCACGGGTCGTGGCGGCGCCTACGCCCTCCGAGCCGCCGAACGCGGTCAGCCCGCAATAGCCGCTGATGACGGGGATGGCTGCGCCGTAGGCCACGCACTTGGTCAGCCCGATGATCAGATCGCCGACGCTGACCATGCTCACGTTGGCGAAGGTGCGGGGGTTGATGCCGAAAAAAGCGTGCGCGGTCCACATTCCCGCCAGAAACGCGACCCCCGCGGCAAGCACGACCAACGCCCCAAACATGGACAAGCAGGCCAAAAAGCGGGGGCGGATCAGGTAGTCGATCGGATCGGTGGCACACATGCGCAGCGCGTCGACCTGTTCGGTCACGACCATCGAGCCGATCTCGGCGGCAATGCCCGCGCCTACGCGGGTGGCGAGCATCAGCGCGCAGATGCTGGCGGCCAAGTCGCGCACGAGCAACTGCAGGAAAGTCGCACCCAGCAGAGACAGATCCGGAACCACCCGCTGGGTCTGCAAGCCACCTTGGTAGACCAAGATCATGCCGATGAAGCCCATGACGATCGACAAGAAGCCCAGCGAGCGATTGCCGATTTCGTACATTTGTCGAAAAAATGCAGGCCGATTCGATTCGCCGCGCAGCGAATAATAAAGCGTGAGCACGAACACCCGATACAGATCGCGGGTGGTGTCGAGCAGGTCCAAAAACAGCCGACCCAGACTGCCGACGAGCGCTGAGCGCGTGTTTGGCAATGCGCCCGCGTTGGGTTCGCGCGAGCCAGTCATGACAGCGCAAATGACAGCAGGTAGTCGAGCACGAAGATCCCAGCGGCGCTGGCAACGACGGTGGCGTTGACCGAGCGGCCCACGCCCGGCGCGCCGCCCTTGGTCGAAAGCCCGAAGTGGCAGCTGGAAAGCCCGATCACGATCCCGAACACGATGCTCTTCTGCAGGCCATGGGCCACGTCGCCGAAGCCCAAGAGGCCGGTGGTCAGCCCGCGATAGAACACCGCCGGTTCGACGCCCAAAAACCCCAGGCCGGCATAAGCGGCGCCCAACAGGGCCAGCGCATCGGAAAAGATGGTCGACAAAAATAGGGTCGTCACGATGGCCAGGAAGCGCGGAGCGACCAAGAACCCGACTGGGTCGATGGCCAATGCGCGCAGGGCGTCGACTTGCTCCGTGACCGCCATGGTGCCGAGCTCGGCCGTGTTGTTGGCTCCCACGCGGCCGTTGATCATCAGCGCCGTCAGCAGCGGCGCGATTTCACGCAAGGTACCGAAACCGGCACCCCAACCGAGCAACCCATAGGCGCCGTAGCGCTGAATGATGGGGGCGGCCTGAATCACCATGATGCCCCCGGTGAATAGGGCGGTGACGGTGACGATGGGCATGGACTTGATGCCCATGCGGTACAAATTGCGCAGAAATTCCTGGCGATCGAAGTCACGCCGAATGCTCCTCCGCACGATCTCCACGAACAACACGCCAAAGCCGCCGACGACGCTCAACCACTCACTGGACCGTTGAGCCAGGCCCGAAAGTAGCGGGCTCGCAGCGGACTTGGTCTCGGCAGCCATGACGGACTCAGCTTACAGTGGGCCGTCGACGTTGCCGTGGACGAATTGGTACACGCGCGGATCGGCCGCGTTTTTGGCCTCTTCCGTGGTGCCCACGAAAATCAGTCGTCCGTTCAGCATCATCCCCACGCGGTCGGTGACGGTCAGCAGCCGGTCCAGATCGCTGGATACCATCACCACCGTGGAATTGGCGGCGCGTTGTTCCGCACGCAACAGGTCGAAAATCTTCTGACTCGTCACCGGATCGAGGCCCGCGGCGGGCTCGTCGTACAGCACGATGGGCGCGCGCGTGACGGTGGCGCGTGCGACGCCGACGCGCTTTTTCTGCCCGCCGCTGAGGCCAGCGGGCAAGCGAGCCTCGAATCCGGGCAAATCAACGCGCGAGAGTCGCTCGGCCACGCGCTCTTCGATCTCGGTTTCCGGCAAATGGAACAGCCGCCGCAGGGGAAACGCGATGTTCTCGGCCACCGTCATGAAGTCGAACAGGGCGTTGTTTTGGAACAACATGCCGATGCCCTTGCGATACTCGTGGAGCTGCATGTCACCCATCGCCAGCACGTCGTGGCCTCCGACGAAAACTTTGCCGCGATCAGGCCGCATCAGCCCGGTAATCATCCGCAGCAGCAGACTCTTGCCTGAGGCGCCCGGACCGATCAGGCCGAACAGGCAACTCTCGGGGACGACCAGATCGACGTCGCTCAGCACGGCGCGATCGAAGCTTTTGCACACGCCTTCCAGGCGGATCAACGCGCGGCCTGCGTCCCTTCCGCTCGTTGCTCGGCGAGGGTCGACTCGGCCTTGCGTGCGCGCGACCAAACCAGGAACAGGGCCGCGAGCAGGCCCAGATTCAAAACTAGCGCACCGCCCACGATGGTTCGAAGTGGGAACACGGACGCCCGCGTCACCGTCACCGGGCCAAAGCGAGCGAGTTCGCGTTCCGGCAGGCGACCGGACACGGGTACGGGCGACGCAATCACCGAGACCTGCGCGACGCTCAAACCGGGCACCGCACCAGCCACCAGGCGTTGAATGTCGTTGATCGCGATCGGCGGGGCCGAACCACGATGACGCAACAAAACCGATGCCGACGCGGGCGGGGCGGCTTCTTCGGGCGAAAGCGCGTCCTTTTCGGGGATGGCCAGGTGCACCCGCACCGACACCACGCCGTCCAAGCTGCGTAGGGAGCGCTCGAGTTCGCCCGCGATCCCCGCCACGAACTTGGCTTGCTCCGAAGCGCGGCTGGGCACGATCGAGCCCTGACCGAGTGTGTCGAGCAGACCCGGGCTCGCTGCCGGCGGCAGACTTTCCGCACTCAGGATACCGGCGGCGCTGGACGCGTCGTCGCGAGCCACACTCACCCGCCAGCGTCCCTCACTTTCCGGGTCACGATCCTTTTCCGCCGCCACGCCGCTCTTCTCGAGCGCGACGACCGCGTGGTTGGCGTCGCTTTCGTCCAAACCAGCGGCAATCGGCACGTTGCAACCGGTGAGCAGGGTGGCCCCGCACCAGCAAGCGAGCCACGCGCGTTGCCCAAAGCTCCCTCGTTTCATCGCTCTCGCTCCGCCGCCCCCGCTGGGCCGCTTCAGAAGTTCGTGTGGGTCACGTCGAGCTTCGGGTTGCTGGGGAAGCTAAGCCCGCGCACCCCGGCCGCGATGCACGACGCCGCGCCCGCGTTGCGCGGCGTGACGACCACCGTGACGCCTACCGCGCGACCGTTCTGGACCGCCGCGCAGATGCTGATTTTGGCGCTGTCCGGCACATTACAGTGCGCAAAGTAGCTACCTCGGTTCAAGACAGCCGCGTATTGACCGCCAGTGATGTCTGCTTGGCCACGCGGGCCACCGACGCTCATCTCCTCTATGTACGAGGCTTGTGCGGACTCGCAGCTCTGGCCGCCGCCCAAGATCGGAAAGCCGCCGCTGCGTCCGACGACGCGGCCGCCTCCGCCTCCGCCCTTTTTCTTGGTCGAGTTCAGGCCCGCGTCGAGCTCCACGTTGGATTGCGACTCCACTTGAACCGCGACCTCGTCGTTGCGGTTGGCGCGGGCTTTCAAGAACCAGAGCCCTGCGACGATCAACAATGCACCGACGCCCAACACGCCGATCAGCGTCTTGCCTCGCGTGCTGCGCGACTCTTGAACCACCACTCGCTCGATCGCCGCTTTTTCAGCCGTAATATCGCGGGCGAGCCGCGCGTTTTCGGCGAAGGGCGCGAATTCTTCCCAGTCTTTGATGGCGCGTTCGTCCTTGCTCAGCGAGTCGCGAACGACGTCGCCATCCAAGAAGGTGTGGGTCGCAATTTGCTGCAGCAGCTCGACCGCGCTGAATGGGCCGTGATCCATGCCGTCCTTGACCACGACGTAACGGGGGCGCGGATCGCTTTCGAGCCGTGCCTTGAGCGTGGCAAGCTCGCTGGTCGCGTCGCCTGGAACCCGGGCGCGCTGTTCGACGACGCCCAAATTGTAGGGGCTGTTATTGGACGGCACCGGGGGCAGCATCGACATGGACACATCGACGTCGAAGCCGACGTCGTGGTCCAAGTGTGAGGTGTCTGCGGGCGGGGGCGGGACCACGCTGCCGGGAGGTGCAAAACTGTGCAGCGCCTGAGCCAACGCGTTCAGATCATCCGGGCGGTGCGCGGGATCCGAGACCAAGGCTTTGGCCAGCATCGCCTCGAAATCAGGGCCCAATCCGGGCACGACGTCGCTTGGGCGGCGCATGCCTGGGCCGACGGCAAGGCCCGTCAGCAGCTCGTACAGGATGGCGCCCAGTGCGAAGACGCTGGCCCGCGCGGTACCCGGGGCGCCCGCTCGTTCCTCCGGCGCCATGCAGGCTTTGTCGCGCGGCAAGATCGGCGGCTTGCTCGCGTGAGGCAGTGAGATTTGGTAAAAACCATAGTCATCTTCGACCAAGCTCGAAGGGTGCAGGTACAAGCGGTGTCCCGCGCGGTGCAGCTCGGCTGCTTGCACGCACAGCGGGACCACGATGCCGACCGCTTGTTTCAGGTTCAGCCGCGCGCCGCGCGCCCGCAGCTCCTCGAGTCGTGCGCGAAGGGTACCGGGAGCAACGGAGGCACCCACGGGGAGGGGAGTGATCAGGTGTTGAACGCTCGTCATTCAGGGCCGCAGATAGTATCAA
>Ga0134124_10002024_pt1 | contig 16309 bp, 8 predicted proteins | sample KB304_FD_96880 | JGI IMG/M metagenome (GOLD analysis project Ga0134124, IMG submission 96880) | Terrestrial soil microbial communities without Nitrogen fertilizer from Kellogg Biological Station, Michigan, USA - KB3-0-4 | ecosystem: Environmental > Terrestrial > Soil > Unclassified ...
AACACCGCGGGTCGTCCTTTAACGAGCATGTGGATTACAAACGCACCGGCAGCATCAACATCACGAGAGGCAAACCCATCCACGGCGTCTTCCACACCCCTCATACCTGGACCGTTCGAAGAGTAGCGCCTACCGAGACCGACCACGCAGCTCGCTAAGCGAGCTTCGGCGCAAAGGCTTTCTACATTTACACCCTCACAACAAATCTGCTACTCTGTGCGTCCCGCGCGCGTCAGACAATCTTCAATCTCCCAAACGTATTCACTCAGCCCGTGCAAGTCTCATAACGTTCACGGTTCACAGTAGTAGTTAAAAAAAAAGACAAGCTAGGGCATTTCTCACCTGATCGAACGGGGGAGTGCTGCCTTACCCAACCGAAGCCCAAAGGAGGCGCAAATGATTCGAAAAGTTTTGATCTTCACAGTCCTCGCTGTGACCGCAGCGGCAGCCATAGTCTTACCCTTATGGAAGTCAGACGCGGCCCCACAGCAAACGTCAACAGGCTCACAAAATGCATCTGCTAACCGCGCCCTGCCAAATTTTGACGCTCGCCTGATTGACCGTAGCGAATTTAACGACATGGACCTTGGCTCAGCTCCCGGCAAGCAAGCTGCGATGCAGAATGCTCGCACGCGATCCCGCGCTTCCGCAGTTGAGCAATTCCGTTCATCTCTCAGAGCTGAGCACGCCAACAATCTTCGCGCGGTAGTTAACGAAGCCGGCGCAATGAAGAACTTCTTCATCGATGGCGCCCCTCTTTCAGAACCACAATCAGATACCGCCGATAACATCGCCCGCAGGTTTCTGGCGCGACACAACACACTCTTCGCACTTTCCGCCGCTAACAGCGAAGAGCTAAAACTCGAAAACGAAGATAACGACCAGGGAACTACTTTCCTCAACTACACGCAGACTGTCGATGGTCTAAAGGTATTTGAAGGACAGGTCCAGGTCGTCGTTAACAGGAACGGCGAAGTGCTCAACGTACGCGAAGGATTCCTGGTTGATGGCCCACCCCTCAGACGTCGCGGAGCGATGAGCGAAGAAAGAGCGATCGCGAAAGCGTTTGAACATGCAGGCAGGACCGTCTCCCCGTCTTTCGTGGAGAATTACTCTCGACAGTCAACGACGGAAATGTCTCGCTTCGCAAATCCGCTGGATGTGAATTTTGAAGAAGTGCTCTCGGAACAGAATGCAGTGAGAGTCGGCGGTGAGAGTCGCTTGGCCTGGCACATCTATGCAGACGTCGGTCCGGAAGAGTGGTATGAAATTCTACTCGATGCTTATACCGGAGAGCTTCTGCTTCGTCACAACCTTTACCTCTTTGAAGCGCAAGGCACGGTTTACACCGAAGCGCCAGACAAAGGCGCACGCCAACTCATTTCATTCGTCGGCGACACCACTATCAACACGGCCGCCGGCTGGATGGGAACTTCGACCACCACCACTGGCAACAACGTCGAGGCGTATCTCGATACCAACGCTGACAATGTGGCGGACACTAACAACGGCGCGGGTCTGTCAGTCGGCCATGCTACATCGGCCACGCAGGACTTCACTTTTCCGTTCTCCACAACAGTCGATCCGCGAACGCAGCAAGCGGCTGTTGTGACGAATCTCTTTTACTACAACAACATCATGCACGACTTCTCCTACAACCTCGGTTTTACGGAGACAGCGCGCAACTTCCAGGTAAACAACTTCGGCCGTGGGGGTACCGGAAACGACTCAGTGCGAGCGGAAGCCCAGGATGGCTCGGGAACAAACAACGCAAACTTCGCGACGCCGCCAGACGGTTCGCGTCCACGCATGCAACAGTTTCTGTTCACCTCGCCGACTCCTGATCGCGATAGCTCGGTTGATGGTGATGTTGTGTTCCATGAATACGGACACGGCATCTCAAACCGGCTGATCGGCAACGGCAGTACCGCTTTGAGTGGTACACAGTCAGGCGCGATGGGTGAAGGCTGGTCTGACTACTGGGCTATCACAATTAATAACGATGGCGCTGTTGGTGAGTACGTCACCAATAATCCGGCCGGCATTCGGCGCGCTGCTTATACTGTTCCTGCCGCAGCCGTACACGATTCTTATGCAGACCTCGGCGCCGGAGTTCACGCTGACGGCGAAGTCTGGGCCGCAACTCTTTGGGATCTGCGAACGCAGCTTGGCGCCGCAATAACAGACCGAATCGTGCTCAACGGGATGAAGTTCACACCCACTCGTCCCTCATACCTGAACGCACGCGACGGTATCATTCAGGCAGATCAGAACCTGAATGGCGGAGCAAATCGCTGCACAATCTGGACAGTGTTCGCACGTCACGGCATGGGCGTGTCGGCGGTGGGTAACGATGGCACAACGCACGTTGCCGCTACTGACGTACCCGCAGATTGCGGCGGCGCTTGTTCCTTCTCAATCAATCCAACCAGCGCGAGCTTTGCGGCGGCGGGTGGATCGGCGAGCGTGACAGTGACTACGCAAGCTGGTTGCAATTGGACCGCGGCGAGCAACAACTCGTTTATCACGATCACGTCCGGCGCCAGTGGTACTGGTAGTGGCACAGTGAACTACTCTGTTGCCGCAAACACTTCCACTGCAAGAAGCGGCTCATTAACGATTGCGGGGTTGACGCACAGCGTCTCACAGGCCGCCGCTGGAGGCGGGTGTACAAACACGATCGTTAACCCGGGATTCGAAACCGGTACGACGCCGTGGACATTCAGTGGCCAGGTAACTCGCAGCACGGGAACGTTCCCGCACAGCGGCACTGCCTACGCGATCCTGAATGGAGTGAACAGCACCACCGGAACTCTGTTCCAAACGGTAACTGTTCCGACTAACGGCTGTTCGAATCTGCAGTTCTGGCTAAACATCACAACGAATGAAGCCGCGGGCGCGGCAGTGTTCGATAGTCTCTTCATTGAAGTACGAAGTACGACGGGAACGTTGCTCGCAACGCTTGCGACGTTTAGTAATCAGAATAGCGGCACTGCGGGAGTGTACGTCCTGAGAGGACCATTCAACCTCAGCTCGTTCGCTGGACAGACGGTGCGGATTCAATTCCGCGGCACGAATGACGTAACGTTGCCAACAGTATTCAGAGTTGACGACGCGTCACTGCAGTAACCGGTTTAGATCGCCAATCAGTCCGCGAAGCGGACGGCAGCATAAAGCCTGGGGTGCAAGCCCCAGGATAGCGATCAAAAAAAAGCGAACGAGCCCGCGAAGCGGGCGACAGCTTACTCGTTATCGCGCTGTCGCCCGCTTCACGGGCTCAATCCTATTTTAAACTCTTGATCCCGGGGCTTGCGCCCCAGGCTTTATGCTGCCGTCCGCTTCGCGGACTGCCAATTTAGCTATTCTCAACAGTCATCTGCTGTGATATAAGCATCGCGTTTCTCGCTTCTACGTCGTGTACCTCGCACCATACCGAGTCCTGAACCTGCTTCTGTAAGGACGGTAAGAAAAAATGCGCAGAACATACTCGTCAATTCTTTTCCGGCTCGCATGTACGCTTCTCATATTCCTCGCCCTTTCGTTGGGAACGGATCACAGTCTTCGTTCTAAGACTCTTGCCTGCACTCAGTCTGTGAGCGCGTGTTCGGATTCTCCCACTCTTTGCAAAGCGCCCGTGAAGTATCTAGGCGAAAGCAAATCTGGGTGCGCCTGCTTCGCGTGCGAATATGGAAGAAAGACACAGAGGATTCTGTGTACGAAAACTGATGCTGACAAAAAGAGCTTCATGCGCTTGTTGCCAAGAACTACAAAAACTACAAGAACCAGCTATCTGATTTCCGAAGGCGGTTAACCATGACAACTGAAACAGCTAAGAGCTCAGAAAATAAATCGGCTGTAGCAAACGGTTGGGAGATCTTCAAAGTCTCGTTCCCAATAATTACGGCAGTGGCCACAGCCTTGCTCACCTTGCTCGTCTGGTTCACCCAACAGAAAATCGAACAAAAGGTTGATAATAACCAACTGCTGCTTCAGGCTCAGCTTGAAACTCAGCAAACTCAACTCCGGGCACAGTTGGCCTTAAAAGAGGAGTACTACAAACGGCGGCTGACAATTTACGAAAATGCCTGCCGGCAAGTAGCCGATGCGCAAGCCTCGCTGGCTGATGTCGGGATAACTGACGAAGGCGGACTTCGAGCGACAAACGTTGTAAATGAGTTAGACAAGCTCAGAAGAAGTAATCAGTTGTACTGGAGCAAGCAGGTTGATGTGTCCCTCGACAAGCTATGGAGTTTGGGAATCTGTCGCGTAGGATCCAGACCGTGCGAACTGCCCGACGGCAAAGTTCTTGAAGTAGACGCCTTGTCTGGGGAGATTACGAATGTGGTTGTGGTTTTGCAAGACCAGATGAAAACCGATCTGGACGTTTTAGAATTGGCTAAGGCTTTGCAAGTTAGCAAGGCTTCACCAGAAACTAAATGACTCTGCGTAACCTCTGCGCCCTCTGCGTCTCTTCGGTTTAATGTTTTTTGCAGATGAGTTCACCGCAGAGACGCAGAGGGCGCAGAGTTAACGCAGAGAAATATGGAGGTGAAACGAATACGAAAACTTCTACATAGTATATGAGGAGCGCCTATGATATGGCGTGACTCTTAAATATGGCGCCCGCGATTTCTACTAGATCTTGCCACCTGTTGGAAATGTTCCTGGTCTCCGATCTCCTAAATTTCAATCAGTTCTCATTCCCCAGCCTCGGAGGATTTCATGGCTCAATCTGCAAACCCTACGACAACCAATCAACCACCCGCAGTTGATTTCAAACACGAGGTGCGTTTTGCAGTCGTGATGTACGGCGGTGTGTCCCTCGCGATTTATATCAACGGCGTCGCGCAGGAGATGCTGCGCTGGGTCCGTTCTACGGCTAAATCAGCAAGAAAGGATAAGGACGTAGCGCTACTACCGAACAATCCTTCCGGGGAATGTGAATTGAGTTTAAGCGGGACGGAGCGCGTCTATCGAAAGCTCAGTTACATCCTCGCTGCGGACGGCGCAGGTAAAACTGCGGCCGACCGGTTGGAAGAAGCGGAGAAGAATCTTGCAGATAATGAGACGATTCGCACTCGATTCGTTGTAGACATTTTGTCGGGCACATCAGCCGGTGGGATCAACGGCATCTTTCTGGGCAAGGCCCTCGCTAACAGCCAGGACATGAGTGGTCTGGAGAACCTCTGGGTCAAAGAAGGCGATGTAAGAACCCTGATCAACGATAAGAACTCAGTTGAGGGACCAGTTGTATTGCACGATCCTCCGGCCTCGTTACTCAGCAGCCAACGCATGTATTTCGAATTGTTGAAAGCCTTCGACAGCATGGAGGCTACCGGCGCGGACTCGGGGGCGTTTGTCGATGAGTTGGATTTGTTCGTCACAACTACAGACTTGTCCGGAGTGACCTTGCCAATCCGGCTTTCTGACGGCGTTGTCTACGAACGTCGCCATCGCAACGTGCTCCGCTTTGTGTATTCCAATAAAGACGCGAGCTCCGAAGCCAAAGATCGAAACGACTTCAAGGCGAAATACAATCCGTTCCTTGCCTATGCCGCCCGTTGCACTTCGGCGTTTCCCGCGGCTTTTGAGCCGATGTGCCTGTGCGACACCGACGCCATTTTGAAAGGTTATCTCCCGTATGCAAACAATGAGAATTGCCGGTCCGACAGCAGTGATTGGCAGCGCTTCTACAAAGACTATTTGAACCCAGCCGGAGTCAATACAGTCAAATTCCCCAAGCGGCCCTTTGCCGACGGCGGTTATCTGGACAACAAACCATTTACCTACGCTACGGAAACCGTGGCTCGCCGCCAGGCGGACCTGCTGATAACGCGCAAGCTTATTTACATTGAACCGTCGCCGGAGCATCCGGAGGAGCAGCCTGATCTCGAAGGTAAACCTGACGCCATAGAAAACGTTAGCGCCGCCCTACTATCACTGCCCCGATACGAAACAATTCGCGAAGACCTGCAACGTGTCCGTGAGCATAATCGACTCGTCGAGCGTGTGAATAGCATTCTCAAGAATGTCGATACCGATAAAAAAGCCGGCACAGGATGGCAAACGAAGAGCTTTACTGACAAAGAGTGGAGCGAAATGGATCTGGCTCAGGTAGTCACATATAAAGGAATTGGTTACGTTGCATATCACCGGTTGGACATTCATGCAGTCTCCGATGACCTGGCCAAACTGGTGACACGTGTAGCCGGGTTCGACGAAGAGTCAGATTATTTCATGATTATCCGCAGTCTGGTGGGTGAATGGCGGGCCAAAAGTTATAGAGAACACGGGGAGGGCAAGCCGTCACTAAACCAGTTCCTGTTTGAGTTCAATCTCAACTATCCGATGCGGCGGATAAATTTTTTGCGAACGAAAATTTCCGAGCTGGCGGAGAAGTGTCGAAATGATCCGGAGGCGCAGAATAAGTTACTTGCGATCAAGAAGGTGCTCAATCAAGCCTATAAGGATCTGCGTGGCACGGCGAGAAAATTGCGATCTCGTCAGAAGCCGGCGGAAGAGGGAGCTCCCAAACCCGAGTCTGAGCCGAGCCCGGCATACAAGCCTATTCAGGATTTGAAGAAGAAACTTGGCGAGGAGACTTGGAAGCGACTTCCTGAGGGCGTGCGCTCTAAGACTATCGATCCGGTGCTCGAATACTTTCTCGGTGTGCACTCAAACGGTGGAACAGCAACGGGCGGCAGCACTATCAAAGATCACTGCGACGCTCAAGCCCGGAAGTTGCTCGAGGACCCGACCGTCCTCGCCTTATTCAAACCGATCGCAGAGGCCTTAAAAGATCACATTGGTCCAGTAAAAAAGAATGCAGATGATGCTTGCCGCATGGCCCTGGGTATCAAGGATAAAGCTGCCGACGATGAAGCCAAGCCCCCGGACGCTGACGCGGAGAGCCACGCATACCTGGGCTATTACTATCAGAATTACGACGAATACGATCGAATCATCTTCCCCATCATTTACGGAACAGAAATCGGTGAGGCGGCGAAAGTAGATATCGTTCGCATCAGCCCCGAGGATGCGACAGCGCTGATCAATGAGCGCGAGACCGGTTGTTATAAACTGGCAGGCACTGCCCTCGGCCACTTCGGCGCTTTTCTCGATCCACTCTGGCGCCGGAACGACATTATGTGGGGCCGGCTCGATGGCGCCGAACGCATCATCACGGCCTTGCTGCCGAATGATCGTGATCTTGCTCGCCAGCTCGTCGGCGAGGCCCACGCCGCGATTGTGCATGAAGCTATTGCGAAGATAGGAGCGAACGAAGCGAAAGACTTAATTTGTGAGGCCGGGATGCGCACCCGATCGGGTAATGCAGAGCCGAATCTCATCACGCAGTTAATCGACAACTTAAAAACTTACGACGGCGCCGGCGCACTCAGCGTGCAGATCGATGGCAAAGTTAACAACCTGATTGACAACAACGCATTCAGGCAACATTACGTCGACACCTTTCCCGTCCGGAGTAAGCTGGATGCGGAGTCGGCCGTAAAAACCGCCGCGCGCGCGACTACGGTAATTGGCAAGATGCTCGAGGGCCTTTCATCGAGTCGCAACGTCAGTACTAAACCTTCGCTTTGGATTGCGAGGTTGGGCCGGATCTTCTGGGCCCTCGTGGAAGTGGCGGTTCCGCGAAGTTTTCCCGAGCTCTTGTTTCGCCATTTGCTCAAACTGATTTACTTTCTCGAGGCTTTGATGATTGTAGGGAGCACCCTTTTACTCGCCTCTGATGCTCAAAGATTTGCAATCACTGCGTTTGGCATCACGGCTGCTACCCACCTCGCCGTGGTGATTCTTAGCGACTTGATTCAGAGCCGAAATCGCTGGGCGACACTGGCCAAGACGATCGGCATAGTGATACTGGTGATATTGATAGCCGCTGGAGGCTTAGCAATCTCAGCAATCCTTGGAGCCGATTCTTTATGGTGGGCCATGGAGAAGACAAAGAACGGGATCGCGAGGTCGCAGAAGCTTATTATGTATGGTCTGGGCGGTGTCGTTTTTCTTGTTTTCCTTTGGGCCATACGCAAGGATCTGGGATCGTTGTGGCGCCGACGACTCGATACGCCTTCGTCAACGAACTTCAACCCAATCGAGATCGTGCCACCATACGACGTCAATAAAGACAGAGTACGTAAGCTAACATTGAGCGACCGCTACTTCATTCCTTTCCGTTTGTCAGATACTCCACCGAAAGGTTGGAGACAAATGTTTTTTGAGAATTGGACAATGCGGGAAAAGGCTTCAATCTTTTTTGAGGAAAGAGAACTTCGACTTATCTCGGAGCTGGATGGTGTAGAAAAGATCTTTCCGGGTCTGAAGAAAGCGATCGACACGACAAACTCTGACTACCTCGAGTCGCGTAAACAGGCTGAGGCAAAAAGGCGAGAGGCCGAAAAGCAGGCTAGAGCGAGAGAGGATAGAGAGTCGGATTTGAGAGAAAACATTACTTCGACTCTCAAGAGACTCAGTAGCACAAGCGCCGCCGATCAATAACGGTATGTTTCACGCAAAGGCGCGCCTGAAGTATTTGACCCGCCTTTGCGTCTTTGCGATCTTTGCGCCTTTGCGTGAAACTCTGAATTGAATGACGATCGAAGCACAGATTCGTGTTGTCGGAATTTTGGCGCTCCTGTTCATAATCTATTCGCTATGGATGGGACAGATGAAAGCATCTGGTTTGCCTGCGGGTTACACAAGCCCGGTGCTCGCGCTCGAGCTCGTAGCGAAGGGCACTGACATCGACGCGATCAATCGTGCCGAGGGAGCTACCGCATTTATCAAAAACCAATTACGGAAGGATTCCGGCTACATTGCAATTTACGTTGTTTTCTTTTCCTGCCTGGCTTTTCTATTTACTGAGTTAATTTCTGACAGGAGCAAATACTTAAGCCTCGCAGCGGTCGTCTGCGCGATGCTCGCGGGCGTCTTCGATGTGTTTGAAAATCGTGGCATGCGTAAGGCCGTGGGAACACCTATCGGCTCCACCACTGACTCACTGGCAAATTCCATCCGCTATCCCTCACTTGCGAAGTGGGCATTGATTTTCGTTTTTTGCCTGCTGATCGGCGTGATTATCTCAAGACTCCAGGGATGGTTGTTGATTCCTGGCTTAGCCTTTTTAATAGCGGCGCTTTTAGGTTTGAGTGGCGTGACTTTGAATTTGCTTAGACCAAAATTTTACTGGATGTTCCCGATGTCGATGAGCGTGTTGGGTGTTAGTATCATCTGCATTGCGATCGCTTTCACTATTTGGCCCCACAAGGTGCTGAACAAAGTTTTTGGCGATTTCTGAGGTTCGCCTTTATGTTCCGAATCTACATTTCCACTGCGCTGATGGCGCTGATGTTAATGACAAGCATTCATTCCCTGGCCCAGGACAAGAGCCAAACCATTCTCGTCAAGCCGGGTCGATCCGTTGTGAGAAGCCAACACGCTATGGTAGCCAGCAGTCAACCGCTCGCCTCGCAAGTTGGTCTCGAGGTGCTCAAAAACGGTGGCAATGCAGTCGACGCGGCGATCGCGATGGCCGCCATGCTCAACGTAACGGAACCGATGATGACCGGCATCGGCGGCGACGCTTTCATGCTCGTCTACTGGTCCAAAACAAAGGAGCTGAAAGGACTCAATGCGAGTGGACGGGCGCCAGCCGCGTTGAGTCTTGATTACTTTGCTAAGAAGAAAATCACGAAGATGCCGGAGTTCGGCATGGAAAGCATCACTGTTCCCGGAGCCTTCGATGGTTGGGTAACGTTATTGGAAAAGTACGGCACGATGAAGCTTGCCGATGTGCTGGCCCCGGCTATTGATACTGCGGAGAACGGGTATCCAGTCATGGAGAAGGCTGCTGAAGACTGGAACGCCGAAGTGACAAAGTTGAAGAAGAATCCAGCCGCTGCTGCTAACTATCTGATTGACGGGAGAGCGCCACGGCCAGGCGAGATTTTCCGGCAGCCTAACCTGGCTCGCACACTTCGCACGCTCGCGCACGCCGGTCGCGACGCTTTCTACAAAGGAGAGATAGCGCGGGCAATCGCTTACTACTGCGAGAAGAACGGTGGTTTCATTTCACTCGCAGATTTAGCAGCGCAGAAATCAGAATGGGTAGAACCGATCTCGACCAACTATCGCGGTTACACGGTCTACGAAATTCCACCAAACTCACAAGGTTTGACTGCCTTACTCACGCTTAACATTCTCGAAGGCTTCGATCTTGCGGCGTTGAGTAAACAACCTGTTCGCTACTATCACACCCTCATTGAAGCTACCAAACTCGCCTTCGCCGATCGCAATCGCTACATCGCCGATCCCGCTTTCTCCAAAGCGCCGGTCGTCGAGTTGCTGTCGAAAGACTACGCGGCCAAACGACGCGCTCTCATCAATCCGAACAAAGCACTCGATTCACCTCCGGCTGGCGAGATCAACGTTGGCAGCGACACTACCTACTTTACCGTCGTCGATAAGGATGGCAACGCCGTCTCGTTCATCAACAGTCTATTCGACTCTTTTGGATCTGGGATTGTCGCCGGTGATACGGGGATCGTACTTCAGAATCGTGGCAGCGCGTTTTCACTCGATCGCGCCCACGCTAACCATCTCGAGCCAGGCAAGCGCCCTTTTCACACGATCATTCCGGCGATGGTCTTCAAAGATAACAAGCTGTTCATGTCGTTCGGCGTGATGGGTGGCGGCATTCAGCCCCAGGGACATGTCCAGGTGTTGGTCAACCTCATCGATCTCGGTATGGGATTGCAGCAGGCGATAGATGCGCCGCGTTATCGTTTTATGAACGGGAAGGACGTCTTGCTCGAAGACGAAATTGGGCCGACCGTGATTAGCCGGTTACTGGCCCTGGGCCACCGGCGAGCTTCGCCTCCCGGCGTACTGAGATCATCTATGGGCGGCGGCCAGGCAATCATGATCGACCCGGTGAGCGGAACTCTGATGGGCGCCTCCGATCCACGCAAAGACGGACTGGCTATCGGTTATTGATGAAGCACGGGCGGCCACGGAGGGCCGCCCCTACAGTTGTTATTGTTCACGCCAGATTAGTAGCCACTGTAGGGGCGGCCCTCCGTGGCCGCCCGTGTGTTTGCCATCTGACTTTGAAGCAAAGCGGTTTACTCGTATCTCAACGCCACGAGTGGGTCGACTTTCGTTGCGCGTCGCGCCGGAATGTAGCAGGCCAGCAGCGCCACCATCAGTAGCCCCGCCGTAACCAATCCAAAAGTCACGAGGTCTGTAGGCGACACGCCGAATAAGAGACTGGCCATCAATCGGGTCAGAGCGAAGGCGCCGATCAGTCCCGCGGCCACGCCGATCGCCGCCAGGAACATTCCCGAGCCAACTACCATCTTGAGTACATCTAACGCACTCGCACCGAGCGCCATCCGGATTCCAATCTCCTGCGTGCGTTGCGTGACTGCGAAGGCCATCACGCCGTAAATGCCGATAGCCGAGAGCACGAGGGCGATCACACCGAACAACACCATGAGCATGAGCGTGAATCGACGCTGACCAAGTGATTTCGCAACGAGTTGATCGAGGGGTTGCACGTCGTAAATCGGCTGTGCCCCATCTATCTCGGCGATGGCGTCGCGCGCCGAGGGGGCGAGCGCGGCCGGATCACTCTCCGTGCGCACCACAATCGCAAGCGACGGCGTCGACCGAATCTGGGCCACCGGCCAGTACATGGTCGGCTCCGGCGGCTCGTCGAGCGCGAAGCCTCGCACGTCGCCGACAATTCCCACGATCGTGGCCCATGGAAAATCAGAAGTGAGCTTGCCGAGGCGAATGCGTTTTCCGATCGCGTCGCCGTTCGGGAAGAAACGTTTGGCGAAAGTGTCGTTCACAACCAACACGCGCGCCGTTTTATTATCGTCGGAGCGTTCGATGAGACGGCCACGCACGAGCGGAATGCCCATAGCGGCGAAGAATCCCGGCGTTGCCTGACGATTCTGTGCGTCTGGCATGTCGCTCTGATCGCGCGGCACATAGCCTTCGATCTCGATCAACCGATCGGTGCTATTCCCGTCGAGCGGAATCATGTTGCTGGCGCCGGCAGCGGTGACACCGGGCAGTTCGCTTAGTCGCGCGAGGGCGCGATCGAAAAAGCTCATGAAGCGATCTTCATCGGCGGCGGATATTTGACTGTTCGGAACCGGCAACGCGACGCGCAAAGTCAGCGCATGATCTGTCTGAAAGCCTGGGTTTACACTACGCAGATGAGAGAAGCTGCGCACCATGAGGCCGGCGCCAACCAGCAGCATCACGGAGAGTGCGACCTCGGCCACCACCAGCATTTTGCGCAAACGTCCGCCGCCGGCGGTTGAGCCGCGACTTCCTTCTTTGAGCGCATCGGTGAGATCGACTCGCGGTCCCCAAATCGCCGGCAAAAGCCCGAAGACGACGCCCGTCGTTAACGCGATAACCCCTGTGAACGCCAGCACACGCCAGTCGAAACCAATCTCGCGAGCGCGTGGCAGCGAATCCGGACTGAGCGCGACGAGGGCAGAGGTGCCCCATGTGGCCAGTAGCACACCGATGCCGCCGGCGATAATCGCGAGCAAAATGCTTTCGGTCAAAAGCTGGCGTATGAGATGCGACCTGCGCGCGCCCAGGGCGGTGCGGAGAGCAATCTCGCGCTGACGTGGCGCGGCCTTGGCTAATAGCAGGTTTGCGACATTCGTGCAGGCGATCAGCAGCACAAAGCCGACGGCGGCCAAAAGAACGTAGAGTGGCAGCCGGATGTCGCCAACGATGTCTTCGAGATACGGCCGGGCGCGAAAATCGAATCCGGCGCTGGGCGGGAACATGTCAGGAAAAGTGGCGCTCTCATACTTCGCAACCGCGCTCAGATCGGCAGCGACGCTTTTCTCCGATACGCCGGGACGCAGCCGCCCGATCACGCTTAGGAAGTGCGAATTGCGCACGTTGACTTCCGGATCAGTCGTAGTGAGCGGAATCCAAAGATCGACGGGTTTCTCAAACTGGAAGTCGTGCGGCAGGATACCGACGATCTGATAGTCGACATTGTCGAGGTAGATCGACTTGCGGAGCACGTCCTCACTGCCACTGAACCGGCGCTGCCAGAGACCATAAGTGATCAGCGCTACCTTGTCGCGACCCTTGGTGGTTTCCTCGGGCAGAAAATTGCGGCCGCGCACCGTCTCCACTCCGAGCGTCGGGAGAAGTGAGGGAAGTACGATCCGCACCATCGCGCGCTCGGCTCTACCGCTTTCGCTCAAATTCGCGTCACCGTCAACCCAGGCGCCGATGCTTTGGAAGCTGCGCGTCTGTTGGACCACATCCTCGTACTCGGGATACGAGAGCGGACCATCGAAGCGGTTGAAAGTGGCGAGGCCCATGTGGACGGCGTAGAGTGACTTCGAGTCCGGTAATGGCAGAGAGCGCAGCAGGACTCCATCGACGACGCTGAAGATGGCGCTGTTTGCGCCGATACCGAGCGCCAGGGTCATCACGGCAATGAACGTAAAGCCGGGTCTCTTGATTAGTCCGCGCACTGCGTAGCGCAAATCCTGAATCAGTTGTTGCATATTTAGTTACACCTCGAAGTGGTCCGAACATTGTCAAAGAGCGTGCCACGACGAAGGCAATGCGAAAGTCCTTGATTTTTGAAGATGGGTGGAGTTCGAGAGCGCGTCGGGAGTTCAATTATGGGATCGCCCGATCCCATTTTTATAAAACGGGATGCGAATAATTGAACTCGTTATCCATCCTGTGGGACTTGTTAGCAGATCGGTGGGCGACGAGTGCGACAGGTAATCCCACCAGAAGCGCGTGTCCGATGAGTTCCGTGATGAGAATTGGCAGGCGCGGCAGAGTTCCCCTCGCACCAATAGCTGAGAGCGGCGTGACGATGTACTTCATTCCAAAATACGCCACCACTCCATAAATCAATCCACTAACAACCGGGTGGCGGATCAAAACCGGCAATACAAGAGTCGCGAGGTAGTAAACGGTGGCGATGCACGTCGCGACTAAAAAATGAAGTACGATGCCAAGTAAAAAAGTTGGTACTCCACCCGCATACGATCTTGGTCTGCCAATAACTCCACCAGCGACAGTCTGAAAAATCCTTAGCAGCGGAACACCCAAAATCAAGCCATAAAAAGTGAAAGCAAATATCAGATCGAACAAACCAATAAGTAGACCACCCAGAGGGATGGTGTCGATGGCGCGAGCCCGCGCATTATTGTTTGTCATAGGCTTGGTTGCTTCCATTGGAACTCCTTTGTGCGACCCCCGACTGGCATATCTCCGTGAGTTGAAGGCCTCTTTTCGCCACAACACACAATGCAAGTCGGAGGTCACACAAATTGGCTGCTTAGTCTGACGCCCAGTCCCGCAAGTGTGAATCAATATGTGACGAGCATCGATTCGGCGTGACGTACCGCGTCAGACTGATGATGACTGAAAGAGGTTCACGCAAAGGCGCAAAGATCGCAAAGGCGCAAAGGCGGGTCAAAGACTCGGACGTGACCGAAGGGTTTGACCCGCCTTTGCGCCTTTGCGATCTTTGCTCCTTTGCGTGAAAACTTTTCTTTTAGCCCTCAAGCCACGGTCCCTGTTCACGAACCTAACCTGATGAACTTCTCGAAATGCTGTCGATAACCGCGACTAAGCGTGTAATGGGCTCCAGTGGATAGCACGACGCGATACTCCCCGCGCGCCCACGTTTGAACTTCCTTAACACGATCGATGTTAACGATCGTGCGTCGATGAATGCGAACAAACATCCGCGGATTGATTTGCGATTCCACATTGTTCAGAGTGTCGCGAAGCAAATTGGAGGAGCTGGCGAGATTGAGACGCACGTAGTTGCCCTGAGCTTCAATTGCATCGACATCTTCGGCGCGGACAAAGAAAACCGTCTCACCATTCTTGATCGCGAATCGCTCCAGATACCTTGCGCCGGCCCTGAGCTCTTGCAGCATGCTGAGGATCCGCGCGGTGTCAGGTTCCTTCGCCCCTTTCATAAAAAGCTTCGCCTGTTCGACAGCCTCCGCGAAGCGTTGTCGATCGAACGGTTTCGTCAGATAGTCGACGGCGTGTACTTCGAAGGCGCGTAGCGCATATTGGTCGTACGCTGTTACAAAGATGATTACTGGGAGTTGCTCGGCATCGAGATTTTGCAGGACGTCGAACCCATTGAGATCGGGCATCTGTACATCGAGAAAGACAAGATCCGGATTATGATTCGCGACAGAATCGATCGCTTCGCGTCCATTCCTCGCTTCCGCAATCACTTCAACCTCAGGATGGTCCTTTAGCATCTCGCGAATTCGATCGCGCGCGAGCGGTTCATCGTCAACAATCAGGGCCTTGATGCTACTCACCTTCAATAAATGCAGGAACATCCAGGGTCACGCTGGTGCCGCGCTCTGCTGAGTTTGCGATCTGAAAACTAAAGTCTCCGCCATAGAACTGTTCCAACCGCGCGCGCGTGTTGCTTAATCCAATTCCCGAACCATTGGATTTCACTTTCAGTCCCGCTCCGTTGTCCTCGACTCGCATGATTAATCGTTCACCCTCGCGGCGAGCGCTGATGATGATGTGTCCGGGATATGTTTGTCCCGCCACCCCGTGCTTCACCGCGTTTTCCACGATCGGCTGCAAGATCAGATTCGGGACCAACGCCGTCAGCGCCTGGCTGTCGATGTCGAAGTCAACCGTCAGGCGATCCCTGAAACGGATGTGCTCGATTTCGAGATAACACTTGAGAAACTCTAACTCTTGTTCGAAATCTACGATCGGTGCGTCCGAGCTTTTCAGCGTGAGTCTGAGAAAGTCTCCGAGCCGGGCGATCATTCTATCTGCGGCTTCGACGTCTTTGTGCAGCAGTGCGGCAATTGAATTGAGCGTGTTGAAAAGAAAATGCGGATGTATCTGCATCTTCAGAGCTTGCAATTGCGCCTGGGCCAATTGCGCGGTGAGGCTTGCGGTTTGCGCTTCTCCCTGACGAAGCCCGCGGTAGTAGTAGAGCGCAAGAGCAACGACCAGAGTGGTCCAGTATATCGTCAGGCCCTGGTGAAAGTAATAGGCGCTAAAAGCGTTATTGCGCCAGAGTATTGCGAGTGTGGGATTGCGCGCCGTGTTTACGTAACCGAAATACCAGACCAGGGGCGACGCCGCCGAAATAACAAACCCAGAGAGCACTACACTGGCGCCGAGATGAATAAGCACGTTTCGTGGAAACTGCTTACGGAGTTCAAATCGTCTCGCCAACAGGAAGATTAATGGCGACAGCATTCCCCAAAGGTAGAAGTCA
>Ga0134124_10002027_pt1 | contig 16292 bp, 21 predicted proteins | sample KB304_FD_96880 | JGI IMG/M metagenome (GOLD analysis project Ga0134124, IMG submission 96880) | Terrestrial soil microbial communities without Nitrogen fertilizer from Kellogg Biological Station, Michigan, USA - KB3-0-4 | ecosystem: Environmental > Terrestrial > Soil > Unclassified ...
GCATCGCACTCCACTGTCGGGACGAAACGACTGGCCATCTGGACTCCATCAGCCCCCTGTTCAAGGGCATAGAGAAGGTCCTCCCTGTCCCACACCCCACCTGCTGCAATTACCGGTATGTTCGCATCGGGAAACTCGGACTTGAGATACTCACTTATCTCCCTGACAGTTGCGTACTGGTCATACTGACCTGTTCCTATAAGCTCCATCTTCTCGCCGAGATGCCCTCCTGCCGTATCCGGATCTTCCACCACGATGGCGTCGGGAAGGCGGTGAAACCCCTTGTCCCATTTCCTGACAATAAGCTGGGCCGCCCTGAACGAGGAGACTATGGGAACAAGAGCGACATCCGGAGCATGGGCAGTAAGACCGGGCAGGGTAAGCGGCAGCCCCGCTCCGCAGACGATCACTTTTGCACCGCCATCTACGGCGGCAGCGACAAGCTGCTCGAAATCGGCCAGAGCGACCATGACATTCACACCTATTATCCCGTCAGGAGCAATTTCATAGGCTTTTTTCAACTCCGCCTTGAAAGCCTCCGGTTCGGCCTGAAAGTAGTTCCGGCCGTTGTACAGCCCGCTATTGAGGGCTATCCCGGCCGCAGCCACAATACCTACTCCGCCGCATTTAGCCACATGGCCGGCGAGTGATCCGCCGGATATACGAACACCCATGCCGCCCTGGATCAGAGGATATCTGGCGACGTATTTTCCGATTTTTAAAGGTTTAAACATACGATCCCCTGGAGGTGAATTCAGTTGAACTGCTTTATCATAGCAGAGGGTGTGGGGATCTTTTGTAATAGTAATGTAAAAAGCTACAGCAGCCGGGAAGAACAGTTCCGACAGGATATGATAGGCATGAATCAAATGCCTTATCGTAAAAGCCGCTACTTCACGGCAGCCTTACAGTAACCGGCTGAAATACCGTTCAAAAGACATTTTTTAAGGAAGTCCTATTGACAGACCGAAAATAATCTGTATAAATGAAATAGAGTTTTATTATTTCATTAGTCATGGAGGATTAAAAAATGAAACGTATTGCAATTTTGGTTATGGCAGCATTCATGATGTCGGTAGCCGTTCCTGTATTTGCAGCTGACATGACCAAAGACCAGAAAGACCAGTGCCTGCTCGCTTCAAAAGAGTGCAAGACTGAAGTAGACAGCATCCAGCAGAAAATCAAGAAACTGAATGCCGAAATCAAGAAAGGCAAGAAAGTTTACTCTGCTGATGAAATCAAGAAACTCAACGCCAAGCTGAAAGAAGCAGAGGACATGCTGGACAATCTGATGAAACCTTAACAACCGGATGTCTGAATGATTCTGCCGTGGCAGACATCATCCGGACTGGTTGTATATTATTTAACCGGGTGAGAAGCAAATGCTTCTCACCTTTTTTTGTGATTAATTGGCAACAACCAGCTCTGAAGCCAATCAGTCACGAGAGTTGCAGCATGTTTCCTCGCCTGATTCTATTTCCCCAGGGTTTTTTGGCCCGGCTTCCACCCCAGCGGACAGAGACCGCCACTTTGGAGAGCCTCAAGCACACGGATGGTCTCTTCAACGCTACGGCCGACATCCAGGTTATGGACTACCTGATACTGCATTACGCCTTGAGGATCGATAATGAAAAGCCCTCTCAAGGCAACTCCCTTTTCCGGGTCGAGAACTCCGTAGGCGCGGGCCGTTTCCTTGTTGAAGTCAGCCAGGAGCGGATACCTGAGATTTCCGAGATCGCCTCTTTTGATCCAGGCAAGGTGCGACCATTTGCTGTCAGTTGAAGCAGCGACAACTTCGGCATTCAATTTCCGGAACGACTCTATGTTATCATTGAATCCCTTTATCTCTGTCGGGCAGACAAAGGTAAAGTCGGCAGGATAAAAGAACAACACCAGCCACTTATCCTTGTAATCCTTCAACGTCAGAGTTTTGAACTCCTTGCCGGGATCGGTTCCGACCACCCCCTCCAGCTTGAAGTCGGGTGCCGGCATGCCTATAAAAGGTGTCTTTTCAACCCTGACCATCCAGGGAGTCAAAGCGTTTTTGGCATTGTACCCCATGATCTGGGCATTTCGATCTTCCCCCCCGCCGTCGGCACCTGCAGTCGTAATTCCAGACGCACCAACTACGGTCACAGCACATGCGGCCGCAATAACAAGGCTTTTTTTCATGAAATCTCCCTCCAGTCGGGACTTTTTTATGCTGATTACGAATGATTAGGGCGTACATTGTATCGGCAATCAAACCCTGAAAAAATGACTGATTTCACAAGGGTGATTATGTTTGGAATATACTGTATAATCTTTCTAGTCACAACAAAGTATCTTAAGGAAAGGAATCTGCCATGTTAAGATTAGCGCTATTATTATCAATCCTGATTACAGCCACTGCTACTTCTTTTGCAGGGGGACCGGGCGAATCATCCGGCAAACAGACTCTAATAACTACGAGTCAACCACCAGCAGAGGAAGCCCCGCTGGTAGTCATATACACCCTTTCCACCTGCCCTCACTGCATGGAGGCAAAGGAGTATCTCAGTAACAACAAAATTCCTTTCATCAACCGCGAAGTAGATACTGACGACGAACATATGGAAACGCTGATGAAGATCTACGAATCCATGGGTGTCCCTGAGCAGAAACGTGGTGTGCCACTCTTTGTCATAGGTGGCAGAATAAACATACAGGGGTTCAACAAGGACAAGCTGCAGGACGCGCTGAAAGAAATTTCCACCAAACCTAAATAATTTGCTTCCGGTTTTGCGGGCAATGACATTAACCTTACAACAAAAGAAAGCCCCGACTATTTGCCGGGGCTTCCCCTAACGAATCAGGTCATGAAATCCTAGTATGACTGTTTTGCTATAATTTGATCTTTTATCGCTTCGTATATCTCCCTGGGGATGACCTTCCTGGTAACCAGCTGCTCCTGCATATGGTAAGGTCGCCCGGCAATTATCCTCTCTGAATATTCAATCCCTATCCCTTTAAGAGCTTTAAGCTGTTTTTCAGGTGCAGAATTTATATCGATCAATTCACCTTTTGTTGTCCCTATGCCTATGGCGGCATCATCAGGCTTCAGCACAGCAGCTGATTTTATCGTTGCTGAAGTCACTTTCTTCTCTGCTGCAGGAGAAAATGAGGCTGCCAGGACAAATGCAGCTATCAGTGTCAGGGTATAGAGTCTGATCATCTGGACCTCCACAGGAAGAGTCGCTCCTGTTATGATTATTTAATCTATGTGATTTTACCTTGTCAAGCTTGTTAATGTTAAAGTCGGTCATGCCCTTTCCATGGTGCCCGGGATCACCGGGATTTCAAGTCTTGAGGCTCCGCAGGGCATGTTCAAATTAATAATTGGTCCCCTTAACGGACTAGATTTGTTATAATAACAGTAAACAACAGGGTTAAAATATTGCGCATCCAATGCGGAGATACAGCACGCAAGTGCTGCGAGGAGGCATCAAATGAAAATCAGCACGAGGTATCGTTTGAGCGGGATTTTCCATGAAGCCAGAGGAACGGTCAGGGGAATAGTGGGGAAAATCAGCTCGAACAGAATATTGGGCGCCAAGGGAAACCTGGAAAGAATACGGGGCAAACTCCAGTACAGACTCGGTAGAGTTCAAGGCGCCGTTGGCCTTTGATGGTGGCCTCATTTCACTTGGTACAGTATCTGATAACTACAAGACAAGGCAGGTGAGATAAATGAAACCCGGCAGCGAAAAAACTGAAAAAGTGGAAATCTGCCATCCCAGCGTCTGCGTAGGTGGGGCAAAGCCGACAAATTGCGTGTGTCCTACGCCACCCAAAAAATGAATCCTTGGGTGGCACCGTATCGGCATGACCCGACGCAAGTCAGGAAGGGATTGATCACATGAAGATATAAATAGCGGCTGATTGCCGCTTTTTTTTGTTTTTTTTTGCAGCAGTTTCGCCCGGTTTTTTCTGCATGCCATTCAAGAGAATTTATAGGCATGAACCAGCTGCCAGTTCATAATATTGCGATCACCGATTACGACTTCGTAGCGGAACTGGACTACGTCGCCCGGACGGGCGATTTCCAGATGGTCATACTCTTTCGAGGCAACCAGTTCGAGCATCGGCAGAATATCGTTGTTGATAATCAAGACATTGTATAGCGAGACATTATAACTAACGGCAAAAAACGTGATAATTACCTGCCTAAAACTGCTTGAAGCCGTCAATTTTTATTTGAATCACATTTTCTTAAAAAGCCCTCCAATAAGTTTGTCAAAGTCAAAAGCTTGTTTGTCCCATATCTTGTTTCCGGCCCGTTTAGGATTATCCCGGTAAAACTGGTTTCTGTCCTCAAAATGGCGTGCTATCGCCTCCTGCATTTCGTGGGGAGTAGCATAGTCACTGTTGCAGATAACTGCCTTTTTCATACCTCCAAAGACCGATTCAATAACGTTCAAGAACTGCGCCTTTGATGGTAAGGGCACAACCTCTATTCGCGGCACTTCAACCCTCTTGTTGTGTGTCTCAATCCATTCCATGACGGCTTTTGAACCGTGCACCGATATAGCGTCCCATGTCATGAAAATGGCTGGAGCATCAGCATAATCAAGCGTGAGTTTCTCTATCAAGCCGATAACAGAATGTGCGCTCTTATCAGTAGTAAACTTCCATATCATTTGATTTGTGACGGCCTCCAGAGCGGCAACAAACTGAATCTTACCACGACTCTTTTGGTACTCTGGCAGCGTTTCAATTTGGTCTTTTGGCATCAGCAGCCTGCCACCGTATTTCTTCACCTGATACGGCCCTACCTCATCGACAAAAAAGAACCTTTCGCCTTCTTTAAGGCCTTGCAAGGTGTCCAGTAATCTTTCTACCTTTGCCTTATATTCAGGGTCTGGACTAGTCAAGACCTTTCTGGCGTGCCTCCAACTGTAATTAGTGTTGTGAATAACCCATTGAACCTTATCCTTTGATATAGCGGTTCCATATTCTTTCTCATAAGCTTCAGCAATTGCCCCGTATGTCCAGGTTGTCCGGTTTATCCCATATAACGATGGCAGTTTGTGGATGATATCAATAACTCTAGTCTGTCGTTCTGCCTTTTTTCTCTCCCTTTCGGGTGCGTTAATCCTTACTTTGATGGAGTCGATACGGTCTTTATTGAATTCACGCAACCACCTGTAAATCGTGCGGATAGCTACATGCGTTGTTTCAAGCACCTCAAGGAGCGTCCGCCGCTCATTTGCCAATAAGATAGCAATTGCCTTACGGCTGTATTTCTTATGTATCCCGGCCTTGTAATGGTTCAGAATTTTGATTTCTAAGTCGCTTAAAGGTGTGTGTAGGGATAACGGGTGCTCATAAAACGCGGCATTGAAGTACCGGTTTATCTGTGTAAGCGCCCTGTTTTTTACCTCAGGTTGAATTTTCCGGCACCATTGAATAATCTGCTGCAAAGTCTTCAGGCATTTTAAAGGGTTCCTTGTGTCTATGGCTATTGTTGCCATCAACTTGTTTTCGTAATACCTGATAGGCCGTTTAGAGGGATTCCGTTTTGTCCCATATTTTGGTAGAAGCCCCTTAATACCATGCTTTCGGTAGGCAACCGACCAGCGAAGCAATGTTCTATATGCAAGGTTTCTCAATTCGCAATAAGCTTTCAGAGCTTTCGTGTGAGAAACTTTTCGCAGGGACTCAATTTTATATTTCGGTAAGAAACTATCTTCAAAATCCTTTAGAAGCAGAAAGCGCTTCATGGCTCGAACTCGGTTAAATTCCGGCTCCCCCTGGATTAAGGCCAATGTATCAGCATACTTCATGGTCAATATATTCACCATAACATAAGGCCGCAAGATTGATTCAACCTGGTTATTTTACCTGCCGCAACCCACTACAAGGTGTTATCCCGCTTGCCTTCAACCTTGACCGGGCAGTTCTTACATGAATACCGTGTTTATCTGCATACTCTCTTGCTGTCTCTCCTGCATAATCAATAACCTGCTTTGTTCTTATCGGCTTTGGTGGGTAGCTTACCCCGGATTCCTTGAATATCTGATATATCCGCCGGGCACTTAAACCAACCATTAATGCATAATCTTCAATTCTTTCGCCTTTATAATTGTCGATTATTTCTTGCCGTCTCTGCTTGTCAAGTTCTGCTTTGAATTGCGGTATATATACAACCCCAAGTGCTTCCTTTGCCAACAGAGCGGCAGCTTCACTTCCTATACAGTCAATAACAGCCTGAAAATCACTACCCGGCTTTACCTTACGATTACTGCCAGCACTATGAATACATATCCCTTGACCCGCGAAGGTGTGACAGAGTGTAGCCGCCAACTCTACGCCGATAGCCTTTATAATCTTATCCAGTTTTCCCGGCATTTTCTACCCCCTGTTGATATATGATAAAGGCCGTTTACATCGTCTGTAAACGGCCTTATTGACCAGTGCAAGCCGCCTGTTTAAATTTACATGCTCGATGTACTGGTTAGAGCGTCAAAAAAATCGCCCCGCCTAAAACTGTTAGTCTGGACATTTGTGCTCATATCGTTGACTTTGGTAAAGGCACGTGCCAGTTCATCAAAGTGAACATCAACCTTGATTTCATTCTTAGTAGTATTCCCAAAACCAGAAGGGCTACTGTGGCTTGATAATAATAAGTTTCGTATAGCTAATTCCCTGTCAATAGCCTGGACTTGATAAGAATTTGGACCGCCCCCTAATACCATGTGTTGTTTACGCAGTTCTTCAAGCCGCTTTGTAGAGGAATATCTTGCTTCTGTATCTGCCAAGTATTCCCCCGTCCTGATAGATGCACCACCAACCACTGCGGTCGCAATTGCTGGCACTGCGGCGACTGACGTGCCAAATACTGTAGTTGGCCCAATAGGCAACGGTTTATGTTTATTTGTAAGTCCATCTAAGTTCGGCTGGACGATCCTCCCGCCGAGACCAGCAGGAAAATTTGTAACCGTTACCGGCATCCCGCCGCCAATCATTTTCCCGATGCTTCCAAGGTCTTTTCCTCCAAGTCGTTGCAGCAAAAGCTTGTATGTACCATAACCTCCCAATAAAGTGCTTATTGCGGTAATTGGGTTTTCAATTGCCCAGTTGCCAAGGCTAAGCGATTTCTCAGCAAATTGCGAACTCCCGACGCTTTTCATGGCCTTGGACTTATCAATTTCCAGTGACCTAAGCTTTGCCCAGGATGTTTTCTTCACCTCGTCAAAATCCTTACCGACAACATTCTGGTCAGCTGCTCCCAGCGCCTCATCTCTGATTTTCTGGTAGTCTTTCCAATCTTTCATCAGACCTGCCATAAAATTCGAGGCTTCATAGTCCTGAATTCCTATAGCCTTTAAAACTGCTGCACTGCCGCCCTTGGTTTTCTTTTTCAAACCCTCGAAAAACGTATCAATATCCTGACCGGCCTTAAATTGACCAGTAATTATGCCATTCTTACCAGGCTTCATATCAATATAATCGTAAACGTTAAAGCCAACTTTTCTCAAGTCTTTTGCATAGGTGAAGATGTGTCCGAAAAAAGCCTTCATGTCGGTAGCAGCTTCAGCAGGATTGCCACGGTTACGAGCCGCTATCTGAAGCATTGCTGCAACCTGAGCGACTCCTTTTTCATTCTTGATTCCATATTGGCTTGCAGCCGCCAGTACTTCCGGAAAATACTGGGCCATATTCTTCAACTCAAATTTGCCGCTTTTACCGGCTTTATGCATAATATTGAAAGCTCTTTCCAGTTTTTCCGGTTTAATATCCATCTTTTGCAGAAGGTCAGTTGCTGTTTTGCCAATGTCACTTACACTGGCAAATGCCGCTGTAGCGGTGCGGTCGATAGCCCTGAGTCCATTAAGAATCTGTTTAGGGTCGATTCCGTCTGCAACCATTCGTTTGAATGCCTCCAGTTGGTCTTCTGGCAGCTGCAATGTTTCTGAACTCAAGTCAATAATTTTCTTCCGAATCGTCTCCATTTCCTTGGCAGTCAGTTCTCCGGTGAGCCGCATTTCAGTCAGACCACGCTCGAAGTTAGTAACGTCAAGCACAGCTTGTCGGAGCAATGCACCACCCCCAAGGAATGCTGCCATTTTTGTCAAGGAGGCCGCAACATTTGACATACGCTTATCAACAGCGCCCCATGAATCGGCCATTTTCCTCGTTGCACTACTTGTGGCGGTTGCAGTGTTGTTTACACCAGCCACAAAGGCAGATTGTCCTTTTAATCCGAGATATAAGAACAACTTCATGGTATCCATAATTACCTCTTCGGGCCTTCTGTTTTTCTGCGAACTTTATACGTTTTTACCCCCGTATTCTGTTCGGGTGGTTTGCAAGCATTTTCCATCAGTATTATGTAAAACCATTGACCTTCTGTCAGTTCTACTGCTGGTTTTCCAAATAGCTGATAAGCCTTTTCAGCATATAAATATTGGAACCGTTCATAATTGAACTCGGGTTTTTTTTTACCTCTTCAAGAATGTCGCTGAATTCCGGCTCAGTCATGCCAGGAACAGAAGGTAAGCACTCACTCTCAAGGAATAGATACTCTTCAATCAGATATTCTCTTTCCCCCCTTGTGATAAGCCCCTTAAAGCTCTCAAGGCTATCGGCGCATTTATTACCATCTTCATCACTGACAGCGAGAAACAATTGCTGAAGAACTTTCTCGATAATGTCGCTCTCTTCATCAAGCTCTTTGAGCAGGGAATAAGCTTTCGCAGCAAGGCGACACTGTTGCATTTCCGCCTCAGAAAGTAGACGTATGTTTAGTGTTGTTCCGTGAAAATCAACAGGCTTAGAGTTCTTTATTCCTGCCTTCAGTTTTTCCAAAATCATTTTAGTATTCTCCTTATCATGTCTTCAGAAATTACGCTTTGATAAGAGCTTGTGAGACTCTTAATCATTGCTAGTGTCATGGCTGGACCCTGATTCAGCTCGAAAATACACTTCCGCATGTCACACATACGCCTCAGTTCAACAATCATTTCTTTTGGTAATGGCGTGGCGCTCAAGGCTCTTAAACCGGCAACGAAATTTGCCGCTTCCTTACCTCGAAGGCTAATCTTGTCTGATAATTCTTTGTTCATGATTCATCCTTTCTTTGTCTGTTTTGCAGAAGTACCGCAACTCCGGCAATATCCGGTTTCATGGATTTCCTTTCACTTGCTCTGTTAACGATTAAGTAAATCATTCGAGAGCTAAGCCCGAATTTTTCAGCAAGTGCCGCGTGATTCATACCGTCAAATTCTGCCAATATCGCAGCCGCTTTTTCTGCCTGCTTCACCGTAGATTGCTTCGAAAGATAAATGGTAGTCCCGCCCAAAGAGTCTGTAAGCTCCCTGATAATGTCCATTGCAAGCCGGACAGCGGCGGCGTTATTAACCCCCTTGCCGGTCAAGACCCTGACAATGATTATCATCATTCCCATTAAGTGATTTTCACGGCTCTTTTCAAACTGAACGCTTGCCGTTTCCCGTTGTCCTGGCATTTTATCCCCTCCACCCGGCTAAATGCGGGTTCTCTCTGTTCCAGGAATAGCCTGGGCTTGTCCGCCATCCACAGGCGAGGCAGCGATAGACATCATCATCCCATTTTTCCATGAACTGGTTTTCCCTGGTATTATCCATGTACCCCCCGCAACGGGTGCAACGGCCTTGATAAACTGCATAGCGTTTCGACTTCACGGCCCCTTTTCGCTCTTTAAAAAGCGCGGCTATCTCTTCTTTTGTTTCTACTTCGTCATCTTCTCCCATAAAGAGGGCGTACAACTCTTTTGCAAGCTCGCCATTATCCCCGGTAAGTGCGGTGATTGCGGTAAGGTCAAAGGAGTTTCCGCAACTGCTCAGGGCATTCAAACAGTCCAGGTCAAAAGCAGATTCTTGTTCGACCTCCGCGCGGATCGTCCGCGCGGTCTCCGTTTGAAGGTCTTCTTTTTCGGCAATTAATAGCAACGGCCTTTCCTCAATTATCGGCCTGGCAAGGTTCAACTGGCGTGGCTCAGGATTGCTATACTCGCCAATATGGTCAATTATTTCCGGCTGATGATTCAGCCCTTCACAGCCTTGACAGCGCAAATCACCGGAATTGCCCTGACTGTTTTCCTTTTGCTTATCGCAATCAGCAACCGATAGTCGGCAGCGGTGGCGCTTGCAATAGCCGGTATTCAGAGCAAGCCATGATTCAAAATCAATAATGGTATCCGTAGTGGCTGCTAGTGGCATGGCTTACACTTGAAACGGCAACCGGTATCCAGGCGGCGGCGCGGTTCGTCTATCAACCGCTTTACTCTTAGCTCCAGAGCAGCAATCTCTTCACTTTGCTGGTCAACAATTTTGACAAGTTTTTCATAATCACCCTTATCAATCACCACAAGCCCGGCTTGCTCAAAGGCTGTCAGCACCACTCTAACCCGCTTGACATTAATCCCCATAACAGCCTCCCGTGATTTCGCTTTAATGGCCTTGCGATTACAGGTAAGCCCACGTTTGCGGGCAAAGTTAATAAATGAAATTGCAAGCGGCTCTAACTCCCGATGCTTAGCCGCAAGGGTTAATATAGTTTCGCCGATAGCGGCAGCGGATTCTTTCCAGACATCATCCATATTTCTTCCTTTAGGCCTTTGCTCATCAGTACCGGGCGGCCACTCCCGGCAGACCGGCGGAAAGTTGTCCGCCGGGTTTCGCATATCTCAATCGGCCAAAATGGCCGGAAAAGCCAAAGGCAGAGAAAAGCAGGCACTGCCGTATTCAGAAACCATCTTTAAACATTCTTTAAATTTCCCCACGTTCAACGATTGCATTGTTCTCCCTGCCTAGCTGCATCCCTGACGACAAAAAGCCTTTTACGGGCTTTGTCGCGCTTCCACCCTTTTTGCCATCTCTTCAACGTTTCTGGTGGCATTGTTCTTTGTCTTTTGCTTCTGCATAGCAACAAGGACATTAATCACGGCGCTTGCTCCGCCTCTGTCCAGAAAGCGGATGTCAGATACTTTGCCAACCCGTTCGATGAAATGTCTCAATCCTTGCTTTCTTGCCTCAGGTTCTCTGGCTCGGCTTACCTCTTGCCATATGCTTTCTATCATGCGGAGTTGTGGCGGAGTTGCCATCACCCCCCGGCGATTGTCCAGGTCATCAAATTTTTTCGATTTCGGCTGCCGTGTTTCCCATACTCCGGCGGCAACCGCCTTTGCTTGTAGGTCATCAATAAAATCGGCGGCATCTTTCATACTCATTGCTTTGGAAGTCTCGAACCCGCAGGCGTTAAAGAGGGCAACGCGGTAGTTATTATCATCAAGGTTTAGAACGTTTTTCAGAGCGTGAATTTTCTTGACCTGTGCCGCGCTTATCGGTGGCCCGGCGTTTTTGTGTGCTTTTTGTGCCATTGTGTGCCCCCTTAGACAATACAGGGTAAAGGGTAATAATAGTCACCCGTTACCCTGTTTTTATGCTCTAAATCACAACTCCGGCTTTGTTCCAACGACTGATAGTATCAGTGATATCCTTTTGTAGCTCGTCACGGTAATTAGCAGCAGTGTTAATCAAGCGTAGTGAATTGCTTGAGGTGTTTTTGTTCGCCTTGATAGCAACTACTTCAAGATTGAAGGCTGGGATAAATAGTGCTTCAGCTGTTCCACTATGGATTGCAGGTTGTCCGTTGCGTACCATAATTTTGCTGATTGCGATTAATTGCCGAAATGAGGCCTCCAGGCTGTTGACAGCCCGTAAATAGTCTTCTCCAGCCCTTTCAGCTTCAGCGGCAAGAAATTCCCTTATTACCTGGCTATTATTCGTTTCCAACTCATTCTGACGGCCTTTTGCCGTTGTTAATTTAGCTTCAAGAGCGGAAATGGTTTGCTTTGCATCAGTAATGGTTTTAGTTGCCTTTTTTCGGTTCGCTTCCACTTCACTGGACTCTGACTGAATCTGTTTATCTATGGCTTCAAGGTCTTTTCCCGTGTATTTGCTTCCATTTATGGCGATTTCAGCAAGTATCTCTGCCCGTTTGTCCTTCAAGGTATGGTTACTCGACAAGTCCCTTTCAGCAATAGCTATGATTTCCTGCTGCTTGCTTATGGCCTCTTCCATGATGATAACCGTCTGCTTCGCCTGCTCCATCCGGCTTTGATGGGAAAGAATCTCTCCTATTGCAGCAGCGTTAATCAGCTTTGATTTTTCTTGAAGAAGTGCTGAAAGCTGTTGCTCTTTGCTCTCCAGGGCAGCTGTAACCTTTTGGTGGTTATCTGTTGCAGTCGTAATCGCAAGCCGTGCGGCTTTTAGGCTCTCAACTTCTTCTAGAGAAAGAGCCTTTTCATTTATCGTCTCTTTCAGCGTAGCTCCATATCCTGAATCACGTATTGTTGCCCCGGTAGTTTTTTCTGATAACCGTGATTCCATTTGTTGCAGTTCCAGTTTCAGGCGGTTGACTTGGCGTGACTTATCATCTTTTTCCGATAACAACCCGCTGATTTCAGATTCCATCTGTTTAATTTGGTTCTCTACTTCACCCCTGGTTATTACAAGTTTACTCATAATTTCTCCTTTATTAAGTGATAGGTTTGGGACGGGTAGCGGAGGCTCAATTCTACTACCCGTCCCCCCATATACAGACTTAGCGGCGCGTAGCCGGGGTCTTGTCTGTCGCTGCCCCTGGTGAACCATACGACTGCTTACCGGGAGGTAGGAGGAAGAACCGGTAAGCCCTCTTTATATCTATGGTTCACCTAATCTCGATATAAAGAGGACGACTGTTACAACTACAACCGGCACCCCTTCAGAGCCATCCGGCAAGCGGCGGCGGTTGCACCTTGCATTGCCCGGCGGCGCGCGGTGCGGAGTTGCCATTTTGCAACCTGTTCTTCAATGAAACGCTTGATTGTTTTCATAAGATAAGCTCCTATTTTTTGCTAAGTTGCTTCATATACTATTTCCATTTTCTCTACTGCATTAGCAGCAAGCGCTGTTAGTAAATCTGTGACAAGTTCCTGTTCCGGTAACTTGTCACGGTCATCAAGAGAAGGAGTCAGGACTATGGCTTGATGATAAAAACGAATGAAGGTATTAAGATTATTAACAGCAGTGTAAGCGTCATATACTTTCTGTTTTTCGGCCTGTGTCATTTCACCCCCCCCTGTTTTCCTTCAGGTATCTGCTCAGATAAGCCGTTCCCGGCGTACCCTGTTCTCCAAAACGCTTTACAAGTGCAATTCTCAGTGCTCTTTGCGTGGTGTACTCCGGTATAGTCTCCAGATATTCCCAAACCGGCGCAAAACGGCCCGTCTTGTATTTTCGTATAGGAACAAGCCTCTGAATAATCGGAATAATCCCCGGCAAGTCCTCGGCCGTCATTCCGGCGGTGACTTCATGCAGAGCGGCAATAATTACCCTCACTGCTTCAAGCCGGGGCATCCCTTCAAGTTGTTCAACCAAGTTGGCGGCGGTCATCGCATTCCCCCCTACATCACTGACTTAAGCGGAACAGGGCTACTACCCTTGCGCGCTGCCAGTACCGATTTCAGTGCGTCACTGCCACTAACCGGAGACAAAACAGACTTTGTCTTTACACTTGGCAAAGCCGTCTGAATACCTTCTGACACTTCAGTTACATCCTGCTTACTCACCTGGTTACGACCTCCCGCCAGTGCATAATTCAGCAGCCTTACCAACAGCTCTTGCAGGTCAAGATAGTTATTGGACTGCGGCAAACAAGAAATAAGCTCCAAGGCGCCATCGTCAAAATATTTTCCCAGAGTAGCCCGCACATATTCGACCGCTTCAGTTCCGGTCAATCCTTGCATCCGTACACAATCTGTTCGAAGTCGCACTTCAGATACACCGGCCTTATTCATTGGGTCACTCTGGCCGATTAATACTACGGTGAACAACTCGCTTTTGCCTAACCACTGAATTTCCCGTAATGTCTTCAATGAACGCAGAGTATTACCATGCAGCCGGTGTGCTTCCTCAATCATCAGTACTATCTTCTGCTTTCCACTTGCCTCTCCAACGATTCGGCGCAACTGGCGGGCACGCACTTCCCCGTTTGCTTTGGGCTGCTCATTGGTGGATAAGTCCAGGATGATAGCTTTTTCGATGTCACTGATACTGATGCGCTCCTTCTGTGATTTTTCCACCAGCACAATCCGGCAGCCAATCTTGTCCAGGGCAGCGCGAACCGCTTGTGTTTTTCCCATTCCGCGTTCGCCCACAATAGAAACCATTGCCCTTGATTCCACCGCCATGTTTAAAATCCGTTGTATCCGTAATCCATCGCCGGTCTCGTGCTCTGCATGGTAAAACGGGTCAACTTTGAGTCCCAGATTCACAAAGGTTTCGAGCTTTGTCATTACACATACCTCCTATTGTTTGTGCCTGTTGAAAGGTTGTTTTGTTCGGTCTGTACCTGCATAGCCAGATTCACAACAAATTTTCGTGATAGTCCGTTTTTTTCAATCAGAGTGGCTACTTCCGTCCGGTCATCTGGTGAAAGGATAAAACCGGTCAGGGATTGAAACTCTCGTAATGCAGCGTCCAGCGACGGCAGCCGGTCAGCATCTAACGGGTTTTCAATCTGCCTGGTTTCCTTGATGCGAGTTGGTATCTGTGAAACCTTGCCACCTGTTATTTGGCTGAGTGTACCCGGTGATTCGGTGTACAGAGTGTTTGTTAACCCGGTCAGTTCCTTGGCTGCTTTTATGGCTTTCTGATGCGGTGAATCCTTGGCGGCATGGTATTCACCAATCTTATTCGGCACAAAGTTTTCAACCTCGAATTTCAGTCCGGTGCGCTGTTCCACAACCATCATCATGTCAGCAAATATCCCCTGATACACCCACACGGCGGCATCATGCAGCCCTTTAACCTCATACGGCACGTTGTCAATACTGAAGACTCCGGCGGCATCTACCTTGCGAGACCAACGCCGCACGGCTGTACGTATGGCATTCTCAGGCATTGCTACTGCGCCGCCGTACAGGCTGATTTTTTGCCATGCCTGTTGACGGGTGATTTTACGTTCATAGCGGTGCTTGGCGCTGTTTTGCTCTTGCTGGTAAATCATAAAGCGCCGGTTTAGCTCACTTAACGTGATTTCGAACTTTTTAATATTCGATTCAACAAAGAAAGGTTTCTCGAAGCGTTGCCATTGAGTACGCCACGGCCTTTCAATTTTGCCGTGTGCTTCTTTGCCCAGCGGTACACTGTCGTCTATCTCTATTCCTAAACGACCAAACCACTCCGGCGCACTCTCGCTGCTATTCATCGGCCCTAAATCACCCTTGATTTTTTCAGGTAGCCCAAAGAAAAAACCGTCATCGTTTTGGCCCCATGCCCAGGAGAGGAAATCCATGTTATCCCCGGCGCTTTCCCCCAAGGCAGCCACATAACGAGCTACATGCACGCCACTGTAATCATCGGTTAAACCGTATATCCAGGGGCGCAAGCGGATAGGCACCGGCTTGTTTTTGTAGCCTGCTACACCGATATGAAGTTTCAGCACATAGTCACCATCCGGTAATTCACGATGGATATAGAAGAACTGTGAGCTTGAGGCATCCACATGATGTAGTTCGTTTGGCCTCTCAGCTTGAAAGCGGCTGATTCTTCTTTGGCGCTTATCCATACCTGCATCTCTCATAACCCGGTTAAAAGTTCCTGTAGCTACATCCGCCATTTCCTTAGGTATCAACCCGTTACCAATGGCAAGCTTTATGGCCTGTTCCGTGCCTATTTCACCTTTATGTTCCGGCGAACGACGCTTAATCGCCGCTACGATTTTTGCATGGTCATCAATACCTTCAATCAAACGTTTACCCTTTGTCCGTGGCTTCTCTACGGGTAACTCCTTGTAGATTGTCTGGTAAGTAACCCCTAAGCGCTTGGCCCAGCCATTAATGATGTCCGCTTTGTAGCCGCGTGGGGCGGCTCTCCAGTCGGCAGACACAAGGCTTAAAATGTAAGGGTCAAGAAGCTTTGACATAAAATTCCGTTTAAGTTGGATTCAGGATTACAAGCAAAACGCCTACACCTCAGTGAATTCTTTGTTGAATTTGTCATCCCACAATTCCCGCAGTCCCAGTAAAGACAGCTCTACTTGTTTCATGTAGCCTTCCACTTTGGCTTGCATCGGGATATCATCTATCAGCCGCTCATCCATGATGAAATGACGGCAGGCTAAATCAAATTGATTTGCCAGCTTGTCAATAACGATAATCTTCTCCAGGCACCATTCTTGGTTGTGTTCAGCAGGCTCGAAAGCCTTCAGGCGCTCTATCTCCTTCCGTGCAAGATTGCGTTCAA
>Ga0134124_10002028_pt1 | contig 16292 bp, 10 predicted proteins | sample KB304_FD_96880 | JGI IMG/M metagenome (GOLD analysis project Ga0134124, IMG submission 96880) | Terrestrial soil microbial communities without Nitrogen fertilizer from Kellogg Biological Station, Michigan, USA - KB3-0-4 | ecosystem: Environmental > Terrestrial > Soil > Unclassified ...
CTTCAATGCGTTTGCGCAGGCCAGCCATCCGTTGAGGCCGCGCGCCACGCTGCGCGACCACTACGCGCCGCACTTCGCGATCCTCGCGCAGCCGGGCGATCCGTGGCCGGGGACCGAGCCGCGTCAGGGCGACCTGCTGGTCCGCGTCGCGCGCGGTGAAGGCTGGGGCCACATCGCGGTGGTCGCGACGCCGGGTCTGTACTGGTACGAGCGGCTGCCCGACGCCGACCTGCGCGGCGAAGGGTATCCGGCGCCGCAGCCCGGTTGGTACGTGCACGTCATCGAGAACGGTCCACGCGTGCACCGCGGCGATCATCGGTTCGCGCGCAGGCTGTGCGACGCGTCCGGCAACGTGCTCGCCGATACGCTGCTCCTTCGTCCGCTGTCGGTGACCGGAGGATTCAACGAAGCCGAGGCGGAGCCCGCGCCGGCTCCTGCGATCGCCGCGAGCGAGCCGGCGGCCGGCGCCGGCGGCTTGACGCTCGGATCTCAGGGCGACGCCGTGCGCGACGCGCAGCAGCGGCTGAACCGCGTGCACGCCGACGCCGTGGCGCTCGGTCTCCCCGGTCTTCGCGGCACGCCGCTCCCCGAGGACGGACGGTTCGACAAGCGCATGCAGGACGCGATCACCGACTTCCAGATGCAAGTGTTTTCCGATCCGGCAAAGTGGGACGGCGTTCTTGGCCCCGACACCATCGCGCAATTGAAAGTGGTCACGGGAAGCGGCGGCGCGCCATCGCCTCCCGAGCCTCCGCCCGAGATGCCGCCGCCGCTCCCCGCGTCGCCGGGAAGAGCCCGCCGGGCGTACCGGCGCGAGTCCTTTGAGCCCGTCGAGGGCGCGGGGAGCCCGACAATCCGAAAGGGCTCGCGCGGACCCGCCGTGCTCGAGGCGCAGCAGAAACTGAACATCGTCCACGCGAAGCAACTCGCGCAAGGCGCGCCGGGCCTGCCGCAGTGCCCGCTGGTCGAAGACTCGGACTTTGGCGACAAGACGCGCGCCGCGGTGGTGGGATTCCAGAAGCTCGCGTTTCCGGGCCAGCCGGGTGAGTGGGACGGCGTCGTTGGCGCGAAAACCTGGGCCGCGCTCGACCAGGCCGCGTTGGCGGGCGGGCCGATTCCGATCCCGCCGATCCCCATTCCGCCGATCCCCATCCCGCCGCTGCCGATCCCGCCGGTCCCCGTTCCGCCGCTGCCCGTCCCGCCCGTTGCGGTGCGCTGCGCGCTCACGCCGGCCGCGACAGGAGATCCGACGTTGCCGGCGGTCTCGCATGTCGGAACCGTCGACTTCGATGCCGGGACGATGACGACGTCGATCGGACGGACGCTGCACGTCCGTGGCAATGCCTTCTACCCGGCCGTCGCGGATGGAACGGGGCAGGATTTCGACACGAGCTTCGCGAATGCCGTGCCGATCGTCTTCATCGCGCACGGCAACCACCCGACGCTCTCCGATCCGGCGGACCGCACGCGCGAGTTCTGTCCGGGGGAGCCGGGGGTTCCTGCCGGGGCGATCGCGATTCCGAACTTCCGCGGCTACGTCTATCTGCAGGAGCAGCTCGCGCGCCTCGGCATCGCGTCGGTCTCGGTCGACTGCAACGAGACGAATTGCCTGGGGTCGAGCCCGCAGAACATCACCGAGCGGGCCGAGCTGATTGGCGCGGCCATCAAGCACTTCCAGGCTCTTCACCTGGGCGGCACCGATCGTATCTTCGGCGGCCACCTCGACTTCGAGCGTCTGGGGCTGCTCGGCCACTCGCGCGGCGGCGAAGCCGTCCTGCTCGTCCCGGAGCTGGTCGGGACGAGGGCGCCGTTGGGGATCACCTACAAGGCGGTGCTGTCGCTCGCGCCCACCAACAACGGCGCGACCACCGGAACGCCGCGCGGGTTCGCCTTCATGGCGATTCTTCCCGCGGGAGACGGCGACGTGGTGACCAACGACGGCGCGGTGTTCTACGACCGCGCGCTGCCGTCGCCGTTCAAGTCGCAGCTGTACATCCACGAGGCCAACCACAACTTCTTCAATCGGGAGTGGGTGAATCCGGATCTCCGGTCCGGCGCGGCGCCGATGACGCGTCCCGAGCACGAGCGCATCCTCTCGGTCTACGCGTGCGCGCTGTTCCGCACGACGCTCGCCGCCGATGCGTTCGCGCGGACGTCGACCGGCCGAGAGACGCCGCCGGGCGTGCGCAGCGACAATATCCACATCTCGAGTCAAGTCGCGACCGGACTGACCATCGAGGACCACGAAGACAACACACCGACGAAAAACACGGTGTTGCGGACGATCACCAAGGTGGGCTACGCGACCGCGGTCGAGCGGCCGTTCGCCCAGGTCGCGGGCGCTTTCAACGGCAGCTTCTTCGGCAACACGAAGGGCCTGATCGTGAAGCGGTCGGCGGCGGCCAACCGGTTCACCTCGCCGCTCTCGAACACGACCGACCTGACCGGCAAGGAGATCTGGATTCGAAGTGCCGAGGTCTACACCGGAGCGATTCCCGCCAACGCCACGGGATTCGAGATCGGCCTGGTCGACACGAGCAACCGGACCGTCTTTGTCGATTCGGACGAGACCGGCGGCCTCCCGCGTCCGTTCAATCGCAAGGCTCAGGACGTGGCAAACTTCGGCGTCGACCTCACCAAGACCATGCTGAAGACGCTGAGATTCCCAGCGACGTGCTTCTCGCGCGGCGCCACCGGGTTCGACATCCGCCAAGTGACGGCGATCGTGCTGCACCTGAACCGCGGCGACAACAGGGCGCTCGCCTTTGACCAGTGGCAGATTGTCTGACGGGAGGAGATCATGGACTCAGAAGCCACCACCGGAGGATCGCGGGAGCCGCGGCTCACGCCCGGCGTCACCGGCGTCCAGATACGGCAAGTTCGCCTCGATCCGCCCATCAGCTTCTATCGCGACGGCCGGCTCGTCTCGGCCGTCGATGCGATCGAGCTCCTGGTGCGGACGACGGTGGCCATGCCGGTGCTGGACATCACCCCCGCGCTGTTCATCGGGGAGATTCCGGTGACGCAGTACGAACAGGTCGAGCCGAATCTGTACCGGTTCCGCGTCTTCGACGTCGACCGGCTGCAGCGCGGCGCGCGGATCTCGATCGGCTGGCCCTTTGCGCCCGCGGCGAAGGTTCCCACGCCCTTCGTGTTCGAGCTGGGCGGCCTCCCGGTCGCGTGACGTCATGGCGCGATCATTGTTTCGCCTCCTGCATCGCCGGTACGGATCGAAGCTCTCGGGAGCCGACCTCCAGAAGCGGTCGGCCGCGAAGCGCGAGCAGTTCGAGCGCTGGTTCCGGAACGCCTCGCTGGCCGACTGCAGCAAGATCCTGCCTCGCGGCGTCGCGGTCGTGGGCGCGGGCTTCTCCGGCCTGTCCGCCGCGTTTACGCTCGCGAAGGGCGGGGCCAAGGCGACCGTGTTCGAGGCGCGCGACCGCGTCGGCGGCCGCGTGGAGACCGATCGCACGCTCGCGCCGGGCCGGCTGATCGAAGCGGGAGCCGAGCTGATCGGGCTGAACCATCCGATGTGGATCAGTCTCTCGCTCGAGTTCCGTCTCGGACACGTGTTTCTCACGAGCGAGGATCAGTACGCCGGGATCGGACTCGACCCACCGTTGCGCCTCAAGGGCGCGCCCGTGACCGATCAGAAGAAGCTCCACGACCAGATGAAGAAGGTGTTCCAGCGGATCAGCGACGACGCGAAAAAAATTCCGAATGCGCACGAGCCGTGGATGGCGCCCGACGCCACGAAGTTCGATGGAAAGTCTGTGGCCGACCAGCTTGCCGAGCACGTCAAGGCGATTCCGGATCGCGATCGGCATCCCCGCCTCGTCGACGCCCTCGAGCTGCAGTTCGCCAACGACCAGGTCGTGCCGGTGAAGGAGCAAAGCTATCTCGGCCTGCTGGCCCTCGTCGCGGGAGGGAAGCTCAGCGACGAGGACAAAGATCTCGAAGGCTACTGGACCACGACCGAAGACTTCCGCTGCGCCGAAGGCAACGACCGTCTCGCCGTGATGATGCAGGAGAACGGGCGGTTCAAAGTCAAAACGCAGTCGCCGGTGCAGAAGATCGAGATCGACGAGACGAAAGGGCTCGTGAAGATCACCTGGCTCGATGTCGCCTCGGGAAAGCAGCAGTCACAGGAGTTCGACTTCGTCATCCTGGCGACGCCGCCGAGCGTCTGGGGAAAGATCACCATCACGCCGGCCCTTCCCGCCGGCATGGAGATGGCGATGGGGCCGGCCGTCAAGTACCTGAGCCGCGTCGCCGGCCGCTTCTGGATCAAGGATCGCCTGGCGCCCGGCGGGTGGTCGGATGAGATCGGCCAGACGTGGGAGGCCACCGAGAATCAGACGGAGGAGTCGAAGGGGATCGTGCTCTCGACGTTCGCCGGCGGCGCCTTCGTTCCGAAGTCCGACGGACCGAAGCACTTCAGGACGCGCCTCCCCACGCTCTATCCCAGCTTCAAGGAGCTGGGCAGCCGCTATGTGGACTGGCCGAGCGTGCCGTTCATCGAGGGCGGCTATGTGTGCCCGAAGGTGGGGCAGGTCACCACGATCGCGAAATTCCTTAGCACGCCGCACAAGAAGCGGCTGTTCTTCGCGAGCGAGCAGGCCGACATGGCGTACTTCGGATACATGGAAGGGGCGCTGCAGTCCGGCGCCCATGCGGCGGCCGGGATCCTGAAGCAGTGTGCCCTCGTCGCGAGAGCCGCGCCGCGGCCGCAGCGCGAGCGGATTGCCCACGAGCTGGAGCTGCTCGGGCCGTCCCGAAGCACACGCCCGCCGCTGGCCGTGGCGCGAACGGAATCGGCCGAGGCCTATCCGCTCCAAATGACGGGAACGGACGCGACGTACGGACGAATGATGTACAGCCCGGCGCGATCCTGGCGTCTGCCCTCGTACGCCGAGGAAGACACGCCCCCGGAGACGCCGGGAGTGACCGCGCCGAAGGGGCTCGTTCTGCTGTCGCACTCGCAGATCCGGCGCACCTGTCCCGACGGCAAGTCGTTCACGTCCGCGTCGAGCGCGACGACGATGTCCCCGGCCACGATGAACCCCGGCTTCCTGAAAGCCGACGACACGATCGAGTTCGACACCGCGCTCGACGCCAAGCTCGTGCAGCTGATTCTCGACACGCCGAAGTACCGCTCGATGGTATCCGCCGAGAGCCGGAGCACCCGCGCGGCCCACAGGGAAGACCGGCTACGTGTCGCGCTCGTCGACATCACCGGCGACAAGATCTGCAAGCCAGGCTACGCGAGCTGGGGCTCCACGTTCTCGATGCCGGGCGGAAGCACGCCCAAGGTGCTGATCCTGTTCGCCGCCCACCAGCTGATTCTCGATCTGAACGAGATGGCGAGGACCGGCTCGATCACCACGCGCGCCGATCTGACGTCGAAGGCCGCCACTGCATGGAGCGGCCTGGCGTGCAAGCCCGACCTGAACTGGCTGGTGGATCTGGACGACAGTGGTTCGCGGGTCCAGGCGAGCGCGAGCGCGAAGCTGCGGACCCATCTGAAGGAGATGATCACGCGAAGCTTCTCGAGCGTGAGCGTGTCGCGAGCCAGCGAGCTGATGCTCCGCCTCGGATTCGAGTACATCGCGTCCGTGGCCTTCCAGTCGGGCCTGCGGCATCCGACCCGTGCCGGGTTGTGGCTGGGCAACACCTACTTGAATGCCAGCGTCGCCGCGAAGACCGACGCGCGTTGTCACCGCGGGTCCAATCCGATCGTCTGGTCGGCGAACCCGCTGGGCGCGACCGGCATCACGCTCACGGCGTTGTCGGCCGCCACGTTCTTCACGCTGCTCGCGCAGCGTCGGCTGGTGAATTCGTCGGCATCGTTGGAGATGGAGACCCTGCTCGAGACGGGATGCGGCTTCGTCGCGCTTCCCGGCATCACGAGGCGCGCGACGAAGTGCGGGCTGACGTCCAGCCTGCGCTACGATGCGGTGCTGCTCGAGGGATCCGGCCGCGCCTACGTGCTCGTGTTGCTGGTCACCGACCCGTCGTGGGCTGACAGGAGTGCCTTCGTGGCGGATCTGGATCGGCTCGTCAAAGAGAACAACCCCTAGGCTCCGGAAGCATCGTCAGACTCGGACACATCAACTTCAACGCTCCTGCGGCTGGAGGGGGCAGCCCGATGATCTCCACATCGTGCCCAGCCCCCAGCGCTTCAGTGAGGATGTCTTTCGTAATCGCAACCCATCCGCCTGCCGTCTTGTAGCTGAGCAAATGCTTCCCCTCGCGCCGGTCGCTCAACAGGCGTGATTCGTCACAAGCCACGGCCTTCTGCGCCGCCACGATCTGCGGGTCAGACGAGACGATGTACGGGACTCGAAGATCGGGAGCTTCGCCGGGGAGAATGAAGAGGCGTCCGGTCGATCTGATGTCGTTCGCTGGGCGGTTCACTGCGTCATCGGACACACGCGTGCGCCACGCAAGCTCGATCCGATCGAAGACGTCCTCGGCAAACTGTTGCGGGTAGTCGAACAGCTGTTCCACTTCGCGTGTGAGGTGCGGCAGCTTCCGCCAGCCGCTCACCCAGGCGAGCTTGCCGGCGTTGGCGCCGTCGCCGGTGAAGACATCTTCAAGACTGAACCGTGTCACAGCATCGGGCTGTGTCGCCTTGAGCGCCATGTGCTCGATGAGATGTGACGAAAACCCGTACAAGACACCATACGGAGAGCAGGTGCCGGCCGCCGGCCGGAAGCGCGGGCAATCCTCGGACAACGGCTTCGACACGCGACCGATCCGTGCTTCGTACTCCTGCAACAGCTGAACGTGTCGTCGCCCCATGGGCGTATACGCGACGTGCCCATCAGGATTCGCCGTGATGAAGAGATGCTCGATCATGCTGTACGCGCTCAACAACGCGACGCGGTTCACGAACAGCTCTGGGTCCGCGGAGACGCCCTGGCAGATGACGTCCGCCAGCTCGAGCCTGTTCTGCCTGTCTCCGCTCCGCCAAGCGTGTTCGTAGGCCTCGAGCAGCGGCACGAGATCCTGAACCAGCAGAGCAAAATCAAGGGCGTTGGAGTTGCGAGTGCCCACGATCAGGCTCTGGTCGGCTTTCTTCATGGAGAGGTAGCGCGTCTGTGAACGCAAGTGCCCGGCCGTCATTCGAACGCCGGCTTTGTGGATCTCGATCCGATCTTGTTCCGCAAAGGTCTCGGCGACTTTTTGCGCGACGTCGAAATACGCCCCGAGGTCGTCGGTCGCGGGGCTCTGCGCCAGCTGGATCAGCCATCGTGCGTCTCGCACGAAAACCGGCTGATCGGCGGGCGCGGTTGCCCAGAGCTCGTCGAGGACGCCTTGAAGTTGCGAGAGCCGGCCGCCGGCACCGCTCGATTCGGCGTCCCACAGGCGCAGACTCAAGAGTTCAAGGCACCGCAGCACATACAGATTGAACAGGGTGTGCGCGTAGCGGATACGAGCGTTGCGGCCGGGCCAACGCGTCTCTCGCCACAAATGAAAGACGCGCGTCATCATCTCCGCCGGATCGATCAGCCCGTTGTGCACTCCCGGCATCTCGCGAGGCTGGAATCCACTCGACCGATATGCTTCTTCCAATTGGCCGCGAAGACGCGATTGGCTGGGCGTGACCCCCGTGAGTGTGAAGAAGCAGTCGTCACAGAGACGAGAAAGAAGGGAACGGTCCCGCAGATATCCGATCGGCTGTCGTTGGGCGTTCAGGACTCCCTGTATTCGCTCGACGATGTCGTCGCGATGAGCGAGGAAGAAGCGGAGCAGTTCGATGTGGGCCTGAAACGGCACGATCAACGCTTCGAATCGGCCTTGCGGAATTCCTCGGCGTCGAGCTTCAGCTGCAGCGTTCGCGCCTCGGTGAGGCGCAGATCGAGCTCGTCCAGCTCGCCTTTGACCGACGGGGAGCCCGCGAGCCCGCGCTCCGTGGCGCGGCGGACGACGTCCGCGCGAAGAGCCATCAGCGCCGTGACGTCGGGGCGGCGCGCCAGCGTTCGCGCCCGATCCAAGACGTCCGCGCCGTGATCCTCCGGCGGCGCGTTCGTGCGTCCACGCGCTGATTGCGGTATCGGTACGACCGGCGCCGCTGCGACCGGCTTCGGCAGGGAGGCCGTTGGTACAGACACGGCTGCGGCGGCGTTCGTGTGCGCCGCCGGACGCCGGAGCGACCACACGCCTGCCGTTCCGCCCGCGACGCTGCCGACGAGCGCGGCGACGATCGCCTTCGGAAGGAGACCCGCGCTACTCTCGATCGGCATTGATCACAATGGTGCTCACGAACCTGATCGGCACCCCGTCTTTCAGCGCGGGCTTGTACCGCCACGTCCGGACGGCGGCGACGATCAGCTTGTCGTAGGCTGGATTCACCGGCTCCGTCACCGTGACCTCGTCCACGGTCCCGCGTTCGTTGATGACGATGTCCATCCTGCTGATGCGATGCAGCTGGCGCACCAGGTTGAGCAGCCCGGCCGGGATGTTGGGCTGCGGCTGAAAAATGGGAGTCGGGGCGACGATGCCGGCGTCCGTGGATGGCGGGATGACCGCGGGCGGAGCAGGCTCGGGCGTGGCCGCGGCTGCCGCCGCCCCGCTCGGCGCATGGGCCGGTTCTGCGGCACGCGCGAGCTGGAGAAAGCCGTCGACGATCAGTCGCATGTCTGCCAGCGTCTCGTCCCAGGCGCCGATATGCTCCGCCGTGTCGAGCAGCTGCCGCACGTGCCGTAGACGCGGCTCCGCATCCGGCGACTTCTCGCCGGCAAGGCCGCGGGCGGCGCGATATTCATCCTTGACGATCTGCGGCAGGACACGCCGCCGCACCGACGCGAACATCTCGGCGATGCGCGGCGACGCGTCCGGAAACTGGTCGAGTGAGAGCGTCGGATCCCTGCGGACGAGCGACTCGGCGGCCGCCTGCGCCTCGGCGGAACGTCCGAGCGCGACGAGGCAGAAGGTCCGATAGGCGGCCGTGTCGCGCATCGTGGCGGGCGTCGGAGCGCCTGAGTCGACTCGAGCCAGCTCGGTCAGCGCTTCCTGGTACGCCGCCGACGCGTACAGTTCGCGCGCCGTCCTGAGCGGGTCGTCCTGAGCCGCCGCGAGCGACGCCGCCCCGATGAGCACGACGATGATCGCGAGCACTCTCATTGCAGCCTCGCTTCGGGTCATTTGTTGAAATCGATGGCGACCCGATTGACACTCCGCGACGTGACGACAACCCGCTCCGTCCGCTCGCCGAACTGCGGATGGCGAAACGTGACCTGATGCGGACCGATCGCCAGCGAGAGGCCCGACAGCGGCGTCTGTCCCGCCATCTGGCCGTCGATCAGCACGTCCGCCCACGGCCGCGCGTTGACGTTGAGGATTCCCTTCGGCGGGTTGATCTCGACGGAGGTGATCCCGCCCGGCGCCACGGTGATCGTGCGCGCTGCTTCGAAGCCGAGACTCTCGTTGCGCAGCAGGACTTCGTGCTTGCCGGCGGCGAGCATGATCTTCGTCGCGCCGCTCGTGCCGACGACTTCGTCGTGCTCGAGCATTTCCACCGGGAATGGCGACGCCAGCGCCACCCATCCGGCGACTGGCGCGGCCGCCCGCGGCAGCGAGAACACGACCTCGGTCATGACGTCGTTCTTCACTGCGATCGTCCGCTGCGCGGTTCCGCTGTCCGAGGTGACGGCGATGAGGTGGTCCGCGGCCGCGAGTCCGTCGATCACGACGGGCGACACGCCACGGGGCCGGCCGTCGACCTCGACATGAGCGCCTGCGGGATCGGTCACGATCGACAGCCGGCCAGCCGCTGTCGGCTTCTCGATCTCAGGCGGCGCGTCAAAGCTGCGCGCGACATGAGCGGGGGCGCCGGCGGGTGGACCCACGGGTGCGGGCGGCGCCGCCGCGGCCTGCGCTTTCGGGAACCAGGTGCGGACGGCGCCGAAGCTGGCGGCCGCGCTGACCAGCACGATCGCCGCGATCAGCAGCGACGTCGATCGGATTGCGGACAGGACTGGCAGCGCGGGCACACGCCCCGGCCGGTCGTCGTCGGCTGGCGCCATGGACGAGCTCTCCTCTGCGGGGTTCACGCGTCGACAGATGACATGTTTTCGCACAAGCCGCGGCTTCGAATCAATCGCTCCTTATTGCACAGCTGGGCCCGATAATGTTCAGACGACTTACACTAGGCGCGACTAGAGAGGCAGGTCGACATGCGTAAGCTTGGAGCGCTCGGTCTCATCGTCGCGATCTGCTCGCCGCCGCTGGCGGCGCAGTGGCCGAAATACCAGTCGCCGCGCGTGCCGCGGGATGAGAAGGGCGCCGTTCGCATGGATGCCCCCGCGCCGCGAATGCCGGACGGGAAACCGGATCTGTCCGGCAACTGGGTGCGGTTCAGGGGCGAAGGGGCCTTCGATCCCCCGGAGCTCCGATCGCTCTTCGCCAATCGCCCGGCTCGTCCTCAGACGCCCCCTCCGCCTCCCGATCCGAATTCGCCCCCGATCGCCACGTTCTGGGAGATCAGCGCGAATGTCCCCGGCGGCCTTCCGTTGACGCCGTGGGCCGCCGAGCTGAAAAAGCAGCGCATGGCGACGGACATGAGAGACAACCCCGACGCCAATTGCCTCCCGATGGGCATGACGCAGTTCCACATGCACGGACAGCCGCGCAAGATCATGCAGAACGCCGGCGTGGTCGCGATCATGTACGAGGCCAATTACGGGCTGCGGTACATCTACGTCGACGGGCGCGCGTTGCCTCCGCAGGGCAGCGTCCAGCCGTTCTGGTACGGCTATTCGGTCGGCAAGTGGGACGGCGACACGCTGGTCGTGGACACGAACAATCTCAGAGGAGCCGATACCAGCCAGTACGACGGCTGGCTCGACGTGCGCGGCACGCCATACAGCGAGCAGGCCCACTTCACCGAGCGCATCCGCCGGCCGACGTACGGCAAGCTCGAGATCGACATCACGGTCGACGATCCGAAGGCGTACACGAAGCCGTTTACGGTCCGGGTGAATCAACAGATCTCGCCGGACGACGAGATCATCGAATTCATCTGCGCCGAGAATCAGCAGTTCAGGCGCCGCGTCAAGGTCGATTGAGCAGTTGCAGGCAGGCTTAGCGCCTTTACTTTCGAGCGATCGATGACCGGTCGCATCGAAGGAAGGAGCGCTTATGAGAAATGTTTTCACTGCCTGCGCGGCAGCCGTCGCGCTGTTGTGGGCCGCCGGGACGGCACGTGCCGACGTCGTCACGGATTGGAACCTGATCGCGGTCCAGGCGATCAGCGGCTTGACCCCGGCATCGCACGCGCGGCCGGGCCCGACGATTCTCCTCGACCTCGCCACGGTCCATACGGCGATGCACGACGCGATTCAGGCGTACGAGCATCGCTACCACTCGTATGCGTCGTATGCGGCGCCGATCACACGCGCGGCCGGTTCGCCGGTTACCGCCGCCGCCAAGGCGGCGCACGACGTGCTCGTCGCCCGCTGTTCGGATCAGACGCCGGCCTTTCTCGCCGGCCTGGATGCGACCCTTCAGAATTACCTCGCTCCCCTGGGTCTGGCTTCGGACACCGGAGGGCTGGAGACGGGCCAGGAAGCGGCGAGCCGTGTGTTGAGCCTCCGGGGCACGATCGGCACGTACCCATATCCCCCCGACGTGTTCGTCGGTGACGTCGCCGTGGGCCAGTGGCGCCCGACACCGCCGGCGTTCGCGACGATGGCGGCCCCGTGGCTCGCCACGGTGCCACCGTTTGCGTTGAAATCACCCGACCAGCTGGCCGCTCCGCCGCCGCCGCGGATCGGCGGCGGTGAATACGCCCGCGACTACAACGAGGTGAAGGCGCTCGGCCGTTTGAACTCGACGGCGCGCACGCCGGATCAGACCGATCTCGCGCTGTTCTATTCGGACAACTTCCCGGTGCTCTGGCAGCGGACCCTGCGCGGCGTGGCCGCGGCCCAGGGGACGAACCTCGGCGACTCCGGCCGGATGTTTGCGTTGGCGAACGTCGCAGCCGCCGACGCGTTGATCGCCAGCTGGCACGACAAGAAGCTGTGGAACTTCTGGCGGCCGATCACGGCCATCCGTGAAGGCGACAACGACGGCAACCCGCGGACGATCGGCGATCCGGCGTGGACGCCGCAGATCACGACGCCGCCGTACTCCGACTACACGTCGGGCGCCAACAACCTGACGGCTTCGATGACGCGGGTCCTCGCGCGCCTGTTCGGGAACAGGACCGAATTCCATGTCACGAGCACGACGATCGCCGCACCGAAGAGCGACAAGCTCTATCGCCGGTTTTCGGACATGGCCCAGGACGTGGTGGACGTGCGCGTGTATCAGGGCATTCATTTCCGGTCCGCCGACGAAGTCGCGCGCAGGCAGGGCAAGCGGTCGGCCGACTGGGCAGTGGGCCACGTGTTGCGACCGATCCATCAGGGAGGTTCACGGAGTATTCTGCTCGGCGATGGCCAAGAAGAAGAAGACGACTCGCCGGAAGAAACAGGCGGCCGCGTCGATCGGATTGACCGCCACTGAAACGCGAACGGGCGCCAGCGTGGACGCGCTGGCGCCGCTCGTCGAGCGCGACGGCGGGGCCGTGCTCGGCGCGTATCGAGATCCGTTCGGCGGCAAGACGATCCTGATTGTCTCGCTGCCGATCGACACGGTCGAGCCGACTCCCTATCAGCGCGACCCGTCGGATCCACACGTCAAGCGGCTGATGACCGTCATCGAGACGCTCGGCCGCTTTCTCGATCCGCTCATCGTCATCCGCCGCGACGACCACTACTGGACGCCCAATGGCAACCATCGCCTCCAGGCGATGCGCCGCCTCGGCGCCAGGGCCGTCGTCGCGCTTTTGATTCCGGAGCCGGAGGTCGCGTTTCAGATCCTCGCGCTCAACACCGAGAAGGCGCACAACCTGAAAGAGAAGTCGCTCGAGACCATCCGGATGGCGCGCGCGCTCGCGGACGGCTCGCGCGAGCCGGAGGACGCGTACGCGTTTCAGTTCGAGGAGCCGTCCTATCTGACGCTCGGCGCGGCGTACGAATCGCGCCCGCGGCTGAGCGGCGCCGTCTACAGGTCGGTGCTGCGCCGGATCGACGAGTTCCTCGACACGCCGCTGTCGAAGTCCCTCGCCGAACGGGAGCGCCGGGCAGGACTCGTGCTGAAGATCGACGACCGCGTCACCGCGGTCGTCGACAAGCTCAAAGAGCGCGGGTTCACCAGTCCGTATCTCCGGCCGTTCGTCATCTCGCGGATCAACCCCATTCGCTTCTCCAAAGCCACGAGCTTCGACTTCGACGAGGTGATGGAGAAGATGGCGGCCTCCGCCGGGAAGTTCAACATCGACCGCGTGAAGCCCGAAGAAGTCACACGGGCTTCGGGGCCGCCAGGGGACGAGGACTGAATCGCGACGGCACGAAGACGAACGACTAACACAGAGATCGACTGACCCCAACCCGGGCGCGGATCGTCGTGCCGTGCCGCAGCTGCGAGTCGATGAACAGCTCGCCGTTCACGAGCTTCAGCCGCTCCTTCATGCTCGTGAGCCCGAGTCCTCGACCGCGGATCGCCTCGGCGTGGCTGAAGCCAATCCCGGAGTCGTTGACGGACAGTTCGACGGCAGTGGCGCCGCCCTGGAGCGAGACGCGGAAGCGGCGAACGCCGCTGTGCTTGACCGCATTCTGCAGCGCCTCCTGCAACACACGGAATAGGCACAGTGCGACATCCTGGGGCAGTTCATCCGGCAGGCTCTTCGCGTGGAAATCCACCTCGACGCCGTGGCGCTCGGACAGTTCCCGGCAGAATGCGCGCGCCGCCGTTTCGAGGCCGAGCAGATCCAACTTCGCGGAGTGCAGGCGTTGCGACATGGCCCTGACGTCGCCGATTAGCTCGGACACCATCGCGCGCGCCTCGGCGACCTGCCGCTCCAGCTCGGGCAACGGTCCCGGCACCTTGCGCTGCATGGTTTCGAGGTTCATCGCGAGGAGCGCGAGGCCCTGGTTGATGTGGTCGTGAAGTTCCCGCGCCACCCACGTGCGCTCCGCCTCGTGCGCCTCGATCAGCCGCCGGCTGACCGACGACAGCGCCTCCTCCGCCAGCCTTCGCTCGCTCACGTCGATCCCCGAGCCGATGTAGCCGACGAAGGCGCCATCCGCGGCAAATCGCGGAACGCCGTGATCGAGAATCCAGCAATACACGCCGTCATGCCGCCTGAGGCGGTACTCCAGCTCGAACGGCTCGCGCCGCTCGAACGCCTTCTCGAGCATCCTTAAACATCCCTGGACATCGTCCGCGTGAATGCCGTTCGCCCACCCGTCCCCGAGCTCCTCCTGCAGCGAGCGCCCGGTAAAGGCGAGCCAACTCTGATTGACGTATGTGCACGCCCGGTCCGTGTCCGAGAGCCAAATCATCACCGGAGCGGCGTTGGCGAGCAGCCGGAATCGCTCCTCACTTTCCTGGAGCTGCTGCTCGGCGCGCTTCCGGTGGGTGATGTCGACGACGATGGCCACCCAGCCGTCGACCTGGCCGTCGGCGTCACGAGTCGGCGCGTAAGCGGCTGAGATCCACCGCGTCCCGATGTCTCGGAACGGAACCTCCTCTTCGTAGCTGACGCGTTCGCCGGCGAGGACGCGTGCGAAGTACGGACGCTTGGCTTCGAATGCGTCCGGGCCGATGATGTCGACAATGGGCCGGCCGACCATCTCGTCGGCCGAACGCTGCAGCCATGCCGCGTATTCGCGATTGACCCACACGTACCGGAAATCGCGGCTGCACCGGTTCACCGCAACCGCAACATGACTCGCGACCAGTTCCAGCGTCTCATGCGTGCGATGCCGGGTTTCCGTCGACGGTGCCATCGTGTCGTTGATATTACGCCGCCTCCGACGGTTCTTTTACACGCGGCGTGACTCGTACTTGGGCGCGAACGGTCGGCTGGCTCGACTGTAGGGACGCCGGCCTGTCGATCAAGAAAACAGCATCTCACGCAGCGATTGCATGAACAATCGAATGGACAGGATTTGATCGTTTTCCGAGATGAACTCGAACGCCGTCGGGCTGACAGCGCGTTCGCGACGGCGCGCGGCTCCGACCGCCGCGTGCATCACGGGGCACTCGGCGAGCGCCGCGACGAGCGCCGCCCAGGCCAGCATGTCCAGTGTCGCGATCGCGTCGAGCGCATCAGCCGCGACCCACGGCATTCCCTCATGACACCGTCGACTGAGGTCGAGGCGCAGCGTGTCGAGTCCCCGCTGCATCTCGACGTCGTCGAATCGCACGCCGTCGAGCGCGTCGATCAGACACCGCGCCGCGTACATCGCCACGTCGTCTTGAAGCACCTTCCAGCCGACCTGGAACACACTGACGAGATCCGCCGCCCGCGGCCAGTGAGACGGCCAGCGCTCCAGGCCGAGGTTGCAGATCGCCATGGCGGCGTCCGCACCTTCGCGCTCGGTGAACGGCCGTCCCTGCACCGAACAGCCGCCGACGATCGCGTTCGCCACGTATGCGAGCTCCGCGGTTCTCAGCAGATGGACGCCTGCTTCGTGTGCCTGCTGCAGGTGCGCCTGAATGCGCGCGAGCCGCGTCGTCTGCTCCTGTTCACGTCCAGGGCCAAGGAGGGCCCGCGGCTCGCCGCCGATCACGCCGGCGTCACGCAGCAACTCGACGACGTCCGCGACGGCGCTGTCGACATCCGTGACCGGAGCACTCGGCCCGGCGGACGCGTCCGGCGCCGATGAAGGGGTCGGCGGAGCTATCTGCCGGAAATACGAGCTCGTGACCGCGTCGCGGGCCGGTGGCGCGTCGCTCGTCAGCGTCACCTGCCGCGCGAGTTGGAGGAACGCTCGCGACTGCGCGGACGTGATGTAGCCCTGCTGCTCGCGGCGTTCGTCCCTCGCAAACGCGAGATCGACCAGGCCCTGCTCGCGATCGGTCAGCAAGGCGTGAAAGCCGTCGGCTTCGGGTGTCGAATACGAGAGCTTGCGGCACCCGGCCATCAGCCGATGGAAGTAGGCCTGGTGCTCGGTATGAAGGAAGTGGAGCAGGCCGGCGATCGCGTCCCACGCGCCGGTCCCTCTCGTTTCGACCAGGTAGCCGCCGACCTCGTGGCCGTCGCGCGACACGGCCGCGCGATCGAAGACCGCGACGTGCCGTGCGAGTCCGGTGACGACCAGATCGAGGTCGAGTCCTTGAAGCTTGTCCGCCGCGACCGCCTCGCCGCAGTCCATCAGTACTTCCAGCCAGACGCCGAACCGCTCGGCGTCGAACGCGTCGACGTCGCCAGGCGCGCCCGGCCTGCCCGGGCGCCA
>Ga0134124_10002030_pt1 | contig 16272 bp, 13 predicted proteins | sample KB304_FD_96880 | JGI IMG/M metagenome (GOLD analysis project Ga0134124, IMG submission 96880) | Terrestrial soil microbial communities without Nitrogen fertilizer from Kellogg Biological Station, Michigan, USA - KB3-0-4 | ecosystem: Environmental > Terrestrial > Soil > Unclassified ...
TCAAGACGCACTCGCTGCAGAGTGGGGCCTCGCACTGGAATCAGATACGGGCGCCACTCCGGCAGGCACGGATGCGGCTGCTGCTGCGCCTGCCGATGATGCGGCCGCGCAATGGGCCGCTATGGCCGACGATCCTGGTGGACTTCAGTCCGCCAAGGGCGGCGCCGAGCGCATCCTCAACCAGGAAGAAATTGACAGCCTTCTCGGCTTCAGCCTCGCCGACGTCTCTCTCAACGACAATTCCGGTATCCGCGCCATCATCGACTCGGCGATGGTCTCCTACGAGCGGTTGCCGATGTTGGAGATCGTGTTCGATCGCCTGGTGCGGCTGATGACGACCAGCCTGCGCAATTTTACTTCGGACAACGTCGAAGTTTCGCTTGATCGCATCACCTCGGTTCGCTTCGGCGACTATCTCAACTCGATTCCTTTGCCGGCGATACTCGCAGTCTTCAAGGCCGAGGAGTGGGACAACTTCGGTCTCGCGACCATCAATTCGAGCCTGATTTATTCGATCATCGACGTGCTGCTCGGCGGCCGCAGAGGACAGAGCACAATCCGTGTTGAGGGCCGGCCCTACACGACGATCGAAACGAACCTCGTAAAACGCATGATCGAGGTCGTGCTCGCCGACGCCGAACTCGCGTTCAAGCCCTTGTCCCCGGTGAAGTTCAACATCGACCGGCTCGAGACCAATCCGCGATTTGCCGCGATTTCTAGGCCCGCCAACGCTGCAATTCTCGTCCGCCTGCGTATCGATATGGAGGACCGCGGCGGTACCATCGAGTTGTTGTTGCCCTACGCGACCATCGAACCGATCCGCGCCGTGCTGCTGCAGATGTTCATGGGCGAAAAATTCGGGCGCGACGAGATCTGGGAAGGTCATCTTGCGACCGAAATCGGCCAGGCACGGATCGGCGTTGATGCCGTGCTTTACGAGGCGCGTCTGCCGCTACGCCGCATGATGGGCCTCAACGTCGGCGACACGCTTATGCTGGAGATAAAGCCCGAAGCGATGGTCACGGTCCGTTGCGGCGACATCACGCTGACTGAAGGTCGCATGGGACGCGTGGGCGATCGTGTTGCGGTGCGCGTCGCCAAGCCGCTGCGCAAGCCGCGGACGACCTTTGCCATGTTTGAAAAGGCTGATGAGACAACAACCACTACTCCAATGGAGGTGCCGTGAGCTACCACTACGGTTTTCTGGTCGAGACCATGGTCTCGGTCCTGCTGTTGCTCACGATCTTGTATTGCGTCCGGCTCAACAAGCAGCTTCGTTTGCTCAAGGCTGATGAGAATTCGCTGCGAGCGACGATTTCCGAATTGGTCACCGCCACCGAAATTGCTGATCGCGCGATTGCGGGACTCAAATCGATGATGCACCAGGGCGAACAGGCCCTGGGCGAAAAACTTGAACGGGGTGAGGTGCTCGCCGCCGAGCTCGATCTTCATCTCAGCGCGGGCAATCAATTGCTGGCGCGGTTGGTGCGCATCGCTGGTGTCACGCGGCCGGCCGGTGAATCACCAGCCGTGCAGGATGCCAAGGCCGTGGCGGCTGCGGCGCAGGCATTTGCCGATCGGGCTCGCACGCGACTGAGCGACCAAGCCGCATGACCCGTTTTGCGCGCGACGTCCGGCTTATTCCGATCGTGCTGTTTGCCACGATAAGCCTGCTCGCGCTCAAAGTGTCAGGCTTGGTTTTTGATGGTGGCTACACCTTGGCTGAGCGGATGCAGGCTCGATACCGGGGTGATCTGCAAATCACCTCACGTGATAGCGTGCCCGATCAGCCCAAGATCGTTCTGACCGAAAGGTACGCGAAGCCCGGAACGTCAGGGCCGAGACAGCCTTGGGCCCAGGAAATGTTTGGCTTCAACCGCGGCAACACGAACGACGTTACCGGTTCGGTTCCTGCCGCCGAGGGAGAAAAGCCGAGCGATCCGGCGCTTAAGGTAAGCGACAAGCCGCCAGATCCGACCAAGCTGGAAGTCGCGGGTGCGGCGATCCCACTCGAGCCTGGGCGTATTTCTTCGCCAGGAGAGCGCGCGGTGCTCGAGCGTCTACAGACCCGCCGCCAAGAGCTCGACACCCGCAACCGTGAGCTGGAAATGCGCGAAAACCTGCTCAAGGCCGCTGAGAAGCGCCTCGAGGCGAAGGTCGCGGAACTCAAGGGTACGGAAACCCGCGTCAATACTGCGATGGGGACGCGCGACAAGGTGGAAGCCGAGCGCTTCAAGAGCATCATCACGATGTATGAGAACATGAAATCCAAGGATGCCGCGCGGATTTTCGATCGACTCGACATGAAGATCCTGGTTGACGTCTCCACCCAGATGAATCCGCGAAAAATGTCGGAAATCATGGGACTAATGTCGCCCGACGCGGCCGAGCGGCTCACCGTCGAGCTGGCCAACAGAGCCAGTGCCCAGCCCAAAACACCAAGCCCTGACCAGCTGCCGAAGATTGAAGGCAAGCCGACCGTCAACTGATCGTGTCGGCGTGCTCCACGGTTAACGCAGCGTTAAACGCCCAACCTTAGGCTGTCGTGACCGGTGCTCTAGCCGGCTGGAACCGCTCATGACGTTTTTGCCATTTGGGCTTAAGCGGCTGTTCGCGCGCAGTTCGGAGCGCGCGCGGTCGGCTGGCCTGGGCAGGTGGGCGCCGCTCCTGTTTTTGGCAGGACTGGTTTTTCTCGTGGTGCCGCCTGGCGCGCGGGCTGACGATCCGATCAAAGGTGAGGTCAAGGCAATCGCCGACGGCGGCTTCGTCCGGTTGCTCTTTCATTTTGATGAAGCCGTCGAGCCTAATGTCCGTGTTTCGGGGGCGATCATCGTCATCACCTTCAAGAAGCCGGTCGCGGTGGCTGTCGAAAAACTCAACTCAAGCTCTTCCGGGATCATAAGTGTTGCGCGCCGCGACCCTGATGGAGGTGCAATCCGGATTGCGTTGGCGCAGAAGGTGAAAGTCAACAGTATTGCCGCCGCCGAACGCCTTTACGTCGATCTTCTGCCTGACAACTGGAATGGCCCGACGCCGGGTTTGCCGCAGGAGGTCATTGACGAGCTTGTTCGTCGCGCGCGTGAGGCCGAAAGCCAGCTGCATCAGCAGAAAATTGCCGACAAGCAAAAGAAGCCGCCGCTGGTCCGCGTTAAAGTGGCGGCCCAGCCCACATTCATTCGTTACATTTTCACGATGCCCGGCACCGTGAATGTCGTGCCCGAGCGGGCCGACGGAAGGGTCACGCTCAATTTTGATCAACAGGTCAACTGGGATCTCGCCGACGCCAAGGCGTCGTTGCCTGCGACGCTTAAGTCAATCGAGTCCGAGGTCGATTTCGACACCGTTGCCGTCGTCTTCACGCTCAATGGGACGCCGCAAGTGCGGACCTTCCGCGAGGACCGCAGCATCATCGTCGACATTGGCCTCGATGGCGCGGCCAAACCCAAATCGACAGAAGGCAGCGCTAAGCAGCCGGTCGTGGCGGAAGGCTCGCCTGCGATCACGCCTCCACAAACGGCGCCGGCGAAAGACGCAACGCCGCCGGTCGAACCCAAGCCGCAAACTTCCGTTCCAGCTCGACCGGCTGAGCCAAAGTCTGCGCAGGTTCCGCAAACTGCAAATGAGCAGCCAAAGCCCGTCGAGAATCCGGCACTGCCCAAAGAAGCACAGGCGCCGGCAACGCCCACCGACGCCAATAAGTCATCTGACGTCGCGATTGTTGCCCCCGCACCATCACCGCCTGCGGACCCAGCCAGCGCCCCTGCAGTCGCTGCGCCCACGGCCGCCCAGTCCGCCGATGCTGTGCCGCCGTCCACTGCGCCGGCGCCGCCGGTCGACATTGCAAGGCCGTCTCAGCGCGCGCCAACTGCAGATGCCGATCGTCCGCTGCCCAATCCGAATGCCGTCGTTGTCGCCGGCGTACAGCAGTCCGGCGAGACCATGCGCATCGAATTTCCGTTCGCGGCGGCAACGCCCGCGGCGGTTTTTCAGCGCGCGGATACACTGTGGTTAGTCTTCGACACACCAGCGCGAATCGATCTGACCGCGATTCAGGCCGACAATGACAACGGTCTGCGCGAAATGCTGTTCGACCGGACAAAGGACGGGGTCGCCACTATTCGCTTCAAACTGACCCGGCCAAGGATGAGCAGTATTGTCGCTGACGGGCCTACTTGGGTCGTTACTATTGCCGACTCGGTGACGGCATCAACCAAGCCGCTGACGGTCGCGCGCAGCATCGTTGGTAAAAATCGTGCAAGCCTCGCCATTCCGTTCGACGATCCACGCGCCATTCACGATGTCACGGATCCGGACATCGGCGACCGACTGCTCATCGTAACGGCGCTTGGGCCGGCGCGGGGATTCCTCAAGGCGCAGGACTTCGTTGAATTGCGCGCATTGCCGTCAACTCACGGCGTGGTGGTGCAACCCCTGGCCGATGACATCACCGCAGAGCTCGGGGCCGACAAAATTAGCATCAGCCGGCCCGCTGGCTTGTCCCTGTCGGCGACTGCGCTCGGCCAGCAACCACTCGCAACCAATTTCCGGGCCTACACGTTCGACACCCAATTGTGGGGCTACGACCGCGATGCGCCGTTCAACGCGCGACAGGCCGAACTAATCCGGCTTGCCGCGGTGGCGCCCGTGTCAAAACGCCGGCATGCCCGGCTCAATCTTGCACGCTTCTACCTGGCAAAGGATATGGCTCCTGAAGCCAAGGCCGTCCTCGACGTGGCTCTCTCGGATCAGCATTCGGACGATGTGACCGGCAGCGTGCTTACGGCTGTCGCCGATGTGATGCTCGACCGGCCCGAAGATGCACTGAAGATTTTGGCAAAGCCGCAGGTGGGAAACCAGCAGGATGCGCCGGTCTGGCGTGCGATCGCTCTTGCTCGCCAGGGGAGGTGGGCTGACGCGCAGAAGATCTTCAAGACCATTAGCGCCGCCATCGCCGCGCTCCCGATCGAGCTCCAGCGCATGGCCATGAAGGAAGCGTTGCGTTCGGCCATTGAGGTGCGCGACTTCAACAGCGCTACCAAGGTGGCGAACGAAATAGAGACCGTCGGAGTCACCCCCGACCTTGAGCCTACAATTAACGTACTGGTCGGCCGGCTATACGAGGGTCTTGGACGCAACGAGGACGCGCTCTCGAGCTACCGTATGGCAGCGACATCGGGCAATCGCCGCGCAGGAGCGCAAGGGCGCTTGCGGGAGATCGCGCTCACATTTGCGACTGGCGGAATGGGCCGGAAGGACGTCATCAATGACCTCGAGACACTGACAACGGTGTGGCGCGGGGATGAGACCGAAACCGAGGGCCTCAAGCTGCTTGCGCATCTCTACACGCAAGAAAGCCGGTATCGCGACGCTTTCCACGTCATGCGCACGGCTTTGCTCGCGCATCCCAATTCGGATCTGACACGCAAGATCCAGGATGAGGCCGCTGCGACGTTTGAAAGCCTTTTCCTGGGCGGGAAGGGCGAGGCATTGCCGCCGATCGAAGCTCTCGGCTTGTTCTACGATTTTCGTGAGCTCACACCGATCGGCCGTCGTGGCGACGAAATGATCCGCCGGCTTGCGGACCGGCTGGTCTCGGTCGACCTGCTCGACCAGGCGGCCGAGTTGCTGCAGCATCAGGTTGACCATCGGCTGCAGGGAGCCGCGCGGGCCCAGGTCGCAACGCGGCTGGCGGTTGTCTATCTTATGAATCGCAAACCCGATCGCGCACTTGCAACGTTGCAGAAAACCCGAGCCGCAGATCTTTCCAACGATCTGCGCGATCAACGGCTGCTGATTGAAGCGCGTGCCACGTCAAGTCTCGGGCGGCACGACCTGGCGCTGGAGCTGATCACGAACATCAACAGCCGCGAAGCAATGCGTCTGCGGTCCGATATTCTGTGGGCCGCGCGCCGCTGGCGCGACGCGGGTGAGCAGATCGAGCTGCTTTACGGCAATCGCTGGCGGGAATTTGCACCGCTTAATGAAACCGAGCGCTCTGACATCCTGCGCGCGGCGATTTGTTATGTCCTGAGCGAAGAAACCATCGGGGTGACGCGTCTGCGCGATAAATACGAAGCCAAGTTCTCGGATGGCGCTGACCGTCGCGCCTTCGACGTTGTGACCGCGCCGATCGGGGCAGGCGGAACCGAATTCCAGAATATTGCCAAGAAAGTTGGGAGCATCGATACGCTGGACGCATTCCTCCACGACCTGAGCGCGCGCTATCCAGAGGCTTCCGCGACGCCGCCGGCCGGAGCGCCAGGTGAGGGGAGCAGCCCAGGAGCTGAGTCCGAGGCAAAGCCCACCACGAACGGCGCAGCAGCCGGCCCCGCGACAGGAGCGGAACCAGACAATCGCAAGGCGGCATCCTCGCCGTTGCCTGCGAACCCTCCCGCCGGCGTGCCGCTCAAGCCCGACAAAGAGCCAACCGGCTCAATCTCTCGCCTAAAAACGCGCGCGACCGCCCGCTGAACGAAATCTTCTTTTTGTCAAACATGCTGCCGGTGCGTGGCCTGCGGCCGCGCGCTCGAATATCAATCGAGCACAAGGTGCGGCAACCAAAGCGACAATGCCGGAATGTATGTGACCAGAAAGAGCACGATCACCATCGGGATGTAGAATATCAGGATGCTCTTCGAAACGGCTTCCATCGATACTTTTCCAATGGCACATCCGACCACCATGGTGGGACCGACCGGCGGCGTCAGCAATCCAATCCCCAGATTGAGGATCATGATGATGCCGAAGTGGACCGGATCAACGCCGAACGATTTGATCACCGGCAGGAAAATCGGGGTGCAGATCAGGAGCATCGGGGCGAGGTCCATGAACGTGCCGAGCAGAAGCAGGAGCACGTTGACCCACAGCAGGAAAGTGTATTTGTCGCTTGAGATGTCGACGAAGAACTTGGTGGCGATCGCCGGTACCTGCAGCAGCGCCATCATGTAACCGAACGCGATCGAAAACCCGATCATGATCATGACCATTCCGATGGTGCGGATGACACGTCCGATCAGCTTCGGGATTTCGCTCCATTGAACGTCACGATAGACGAACATCGTCACAAGGAAAGCGTAGACGCAGGCAACGGCGCCCGATTCCGTCGGCGTGAAGACGCCCGACAAGATGCCGCCAAGAATGATGACGATTGTCACCATGCCCCAGACAGCGTCGAGCGCGATCTTGCCGGCCTCGCGTAGCGAAACGTATTCACCTTTCGGGAAGTTGTCGCGGTGGGCAATAATGAGCACCAGGATCACAAGCGACAGGCCGAGGAGGAGCGCCGGAATGATGCCGGCCATGAAAAGATGCGCCACCGAAATGGTGCCGCCTGCCGCGATCGAATAGATGATCATGTTATGCGATGGCGGCACCAACAACGGCTGCAGCGAGCCGGAAATCGTGACGTTGACCGCAAACAGCCGTGGGTAGCCCATCTTGATCATCTGCGGGATCATGACGCCGCCGACGGCCGCGGTGTCTGCTACCGAAGAGCCGGAAATGCAGCCGAACATCGTCGACGCTACGATGTTCACCAGTGCCATGCCGCCGCGAATGGCTCCGACGAAGACTTTGGCGAGATTGATCAGGCGGCTCGCCATGCCGCCGACCGCCATGATGGCGCCGGTGAGGATGAAGAAGGGAATGGCCAGGAGCGAAAACCCGCTCATTCCGCCGGCGACTTTAAGCATCACCGCTTCGAGCGGAATGCCGGAATAGAGCGCGCTGAGGATTGCGGCGATGCCGAGTGCGTACGCGACCGGCATGCCCATGAGGCACACAACTGTAAAACTGCCTACAAGAATTAAGATGTCCATGGGGCGGCCGCTATTCCGTTGTCAGGCCGCTGACGGTCTCCGCTTCGGGCTCGGCGAAAAACTTCTGCGTCATGAACCTTTCAATGACCAGAAGCGCCGTCAGTCCTCCGCCGATCGGTATAGGCAGATAGGTGATGCCGACTCTCAGGAGCGGGAATTCGGCAATGGTCTGATTCCATGTCGCCTCAACCAGCTTGATGCCCCAGATCAGCATGAAAATGTTGGTTGCGAGCATCAGCAGCTCGAGGATCCAGCCGAGCCCCATCTTGGCGGGCCCTTTCAGAAAGGCCGGTAATACGCCAACACCGATGTGCAGATATTCGCGATAGCAGACCACCGCAGAGAGAAACGACAGCACGATCATCAGCAATATCGCCATCGGCTCGGGCCACGATGCTGCGCTGTTGAGGACAAAGCGGCAGAACACTCCGTATGGAATGATGATTGTGATGACGACCAGACAGACGCCTGCCACGAATTCGCAAGCCCGGTGCAGCGAATCCATCGCCCGGATATATTGTGCTTTCATTATGTCCCCGCAAAAAAACCGGCCAGGTTCATCGGCGATTGTGCCAGAACCTGGCCGGCTGTCAGATCGGATGCACCACTATTTGACGTCCTGGATGCGCTTGACCATGTCGGCGTATTTCGGGCCGTACTTGTCCCAGACAGGTTTCACTGCGTCCTGGAACGCCTTTTTGTCGGCGTCCGAAACCTGGATGATCTGGATGCCGGCGGCCTTCGCCTTCTCCATCGCCTGCTTTTCGTATGCCTCCCAAAGCTTGCGCTCTTCCTGTTGCGCTTCCTTGGAGAATTTAATGAGCGCGGCCTGATCCTCTTTCGACATGGCGTCCCAGGCTTTTTTCGAGAACACCAGCATCTCCGGCACGATCAGGTGCTCGTCGATCGTGTAGAACTTGGCAACCTGATAGTGGTTGTCGAACACGAAGCTCGGCGGATTGTTCTCGGCCCCGTCGACGACGCCGGTCTGCAGCGCGTTGAAGACCTGGTCGTAGCCCATCGCGACGCCATTGCCGCCCATAGAATTTGCCATGTCGACGAACATCGGGTTGCCCATCACGCGGAATTTCAATCCTTTGAGATCCGCCATGGTCTTGATCGGCTTCTTGGTGTTGTAGAAATTGCGCGCGCCGGCATCCATCCAGCACAAGCCGATCAGGCCCTTGCCACTGTTGGTGACCTTGTCGAGCAACTCCTGGCCAATCGGGCCATCAATGACGTGCTGCATGTGTGTGGTGTTGCGAAACACGTAAGGCAGATTGAACACGTTCAGTTCGTCGATCACCGGGCCAAGCGCGCCGACCGAAACGCGCGCGAATGCAATTGCGCCAACCTGCGCCTGTTCGACCGCTTCTTTTTCTCCGCCAAGCTGCATCGACGGGTACATCTGCACGCTGTAGCGGCCGTTGGTTGCCGCTGACAGCTTCTTGCCGAGGTTTTCGACGGCAACCACCGTCGGATAGCCGGCTGCGTGGACGTCGGAAGCCTTGAGAACCGTCTGTGCGAGCGTGCTGCCCGGTGAGAAAGCCGCAGCAAGGATGCCGGCGGCCATGATCGCATTGCGGACTTTCATCATGAGCATTCCTCCCTCGGATCCTTTTGTCTCTCTGATGTTGTTGGCACGGCTCATTTGATCCAATCGACCATGCATGTTATTCATCAGGTCATATGATGACCTTACGTCTAGGCGAGATGTCAAGCCGTTGCCCAAGCGTAGTCCAAAAAATCTTAGCCTGTTGCAGCCGCTCGATGCACCTCGCCGGCTGACCGCCGAACTGGTGGCCAGGCTGACCGCGGACATTACGAGCGGGAAGCTTTCCCCGGGCGCGCGTTTGCCGACCGAACAAGAGATGATTGCCGCGACCGGGGTTAGCCGCACGGTCATCCGCGAAGCGGTTGCGGCATTGCGTGCGGATCGGTTGGTCGTAACCCGGCAAGGGGTGGGCGCATTTGTCGCGAGCCAGGTCCGCCGGCCGTTCCGGGTCGATTTCGATGAGCAGTCGCCGTTCGGTGAAGTGCTTAATGTCATGGAGCTACGGACCGGTGTGGAGGTTGAGGCGGCGGGTCTTGCCGCAGAACGCGCATCGCCGGCCCAGGTCAAGAAAATCGCAGACCGGTTTGACGCCATTCAAGCCGCCATCGACCGTGGCGAAAACGGCGTCGACGAGGATTTCGCCTTCCATTGTGCGATCGGTGAGGCGACCGGCAATCCGCAATTCAATCGCTTCCTGGAGTACCTCGGCCGATTCATTATCCCGCGCCGGACGATCTGGAAGAGCGCTCAACCCGCCGCGCGGCGTCAGCAACTCGATACCTTTCAGAAAGAGCATGCGCAAATCCTTCACGCGATAAAACAGGGCTCGGTGGCGCAGGCGCGCACCGCGATGCAGCGCCACTTGCTCAACAGCCGCGCGCGCTACGAGAAACTTGCCGCCGAAAACAGGATTCAATGAAGACCATGCAGAAAATCTTGATCACCGGCGCTGCCGGCGATGTCGGTACACGCTTACGCAGGCTTCTGAAGGGTATCTATCCGACTATTCGCACGAGCGACATCCGTACGCCGGCCGATCTTGGCAAAGACGAAGACTTTGTCGCCGCCGATCTTGCCGATCTGGTCCAGGTCAAAAAAATCGTTGCCGGCGTGGAGGGCATCGTTCACCTCGGCGGCTTCTCCGTCGAAGGTCCCTGGGACACGATTCACAAATCCAATATCGTCGGGTGCTACAATTTATTTGAAGCTGCCTATCGCGCCGGTGTCAAACGCGTGGTGTTTGCGTCGTCAAATCACGCGATGGGTTTCTATAGGCGCGATAAGAAAATCGGCGTCGACGTGACCGTGCGTCCCGATAGCCGGTATGGCGTGAGCAAGGCGTTCGGTGAGGCGCTCGGTGCGCTGTATGCCCACAAGCACGGACTGCGCGTGACGTGCATCCGCATCGGCAATGTCAACGACAAGCCGCTCGACAAGAGAAGGCTGTCGATCTGGATCATGCCGGAAGACCTCGTTCAGCTCGTACGGATCGGGCTTGAGCATCCGGACATCCATTTCGAGATCTTCTACGGCGCGTCCGACAACGCGGCGGGTTGGTGGGACAATAGCAATGCCAGACGGTTTGGTTACAGCCCGCGGGGCCGTTCGGAGGACTTCCGGGCGGAAGCTATTGCAGCGCAGGCAAAGCTTGCTGCCGATCCGGTCGGCGAGCGCTTTCAGGGCGGGCCGTATTGCTCCGATGAATATGATGCCGACCGCAATTCTTGAACCATTCAGGGCGCTTGGCCCGGGCGGTTCGGTCCCGTATCCTCGACCTGGTTCAGCGCAGTAACGGCAGGGGAGCAGTCATGGCACGGCGTATCAATGTGATCGCAAGCGCTTTCGCGGCGCTTATCATCGGCACCGGACTGGGCAGCGTGTCCTACGCGCAAGATTGCCCGCGCGGCGATCTCGACAAAGCCTACTGCGACCGCGACGGCGATCTGGTGGCCGATACGCCGACTGACGCCAAGCAACTCATCAATCCTTCGACGCTGATTTTTGCCTATACGCCCGTCGAAGACCCCGCGGTCTACTCCAAGGTGTGGGATGGCTTCATCAAGCACATGGAAAAAATCACCGGCAAGAAAGTCATCTTCTTTCCGGTCCAATCGAATGCAGCCGAGGTTGAGGCGATGCGCTCCGGCCGTCTGCATATTGCGGGCTTCAACACCGGGTCCAATCCGATCGCCGTGAACTGCGCAGGATTTGTGCCGTTCGCCATCATGGCGGGTAACGACGGCACCTTCGGCTACGAGATGGAAATCATCGTGCCGGCCGACAGTCCGATCAAGACGCCGGCCGATATCAAGGGCAAGAAGCTTGCATTCACCGCGCCGACGTCGAATTCCGGATTTAAGGCGCCGTCGGCGTTGCTCAGTTCGGAATTCAAGCTCGAGGCCAAAAGGGACTATGAGCCTGTGTTCTCCGGCAAGCATGACAATTCTGTCATCGGTGTTGCCAACAAGGACTATGACGCGGCGGCGATTGCCAACGAGGTGATGTTCCGCATGTTCGAACGCAATGTCGTCGACAAGGCCAAGATCCGGACGATTTACAAGTCGGAGACGTTCCCGACGACTGGCTATGGCCTGGCGCACAATCTCGATCCCGCGCTTCAGGCAAAAATCAAGGAAGCCTTTTTTACTTTCCCGTGGGAAGGGTCGGCACTGCAGGCTGAGTTCAAGGGTCAGAACAAGTTTGTTCCGATCACTTACAAGAAAGATTGGAATGTCATTCGCAAGATCGACGCAGCGAGTGGGGTGAAATACAGCTGTAAGTAGGATGCTGCAGCCCCGGGGGATACAATGCTGCGCATCAAAGGCCTGACGAAGCGCTATCGCACCGGTGATCTGGCTCTCAAGGGGATCGACCTTGTCGTCCCCGACGGGCAGGTCATGGCGCTGATCGGTCCTTCGGGCGCAGGCAAGTCCACGGTGATCAGGTGTGTCAACCGGTTGGTCGAGCCGACGTCCGGCGCGATCGCACTCAACGATGTCGATATCGTTAGGCTCGGCAGCGCCGAATTGCGGCGCGCCCGGCGTCGCATGGGCATGATCTTCCAGGAGTATGCTCTGGTAGAGCGGCTGACGGTGATGGAAAACGTGCTTACCGGCCGCCTGGGTTATGTCAGCTTTTGGCGAAGCTGGCTCCGGCGCTTTCCGCAAACCGATATCGACGAAGCATTTCGCCTGCTCGAACGCGTCGGCCTCGACCAAATGGCGGACAAACGCGCCGACGAACTGTCTGGAGGGCAACGCCAGCGCGTCGGCATCTGCCGCGCGCTCATTCAGAATCCCGAGTTGCTTCTGGTCGATGAGCCGACCGCCTCGCTTGATCCGAAGACGTCGCGGCAGATCATGCGGCTCATCAAGGAACTATGCGGTGAGCGCAAGCTGTCCGCGATCATCAACATTCACGATGTGATGCTGGCGCAGATGTTTGCGGAACGCATCGTCGGCCTGCGGCTCGGCGAGATCGTCTATGACGGTCCGCCGGATCACCTCACGCCGGCGGTGCTGACGTCGATCTACGGCGAAGAGGACTGGTCTGCAACCATCCGCAAGGTCGACGAGGAATCGCCGGACGAGGCTGACAATGTGCTGCCCTTCGAGGCCCCGCACCCCGACCGCGACCGCATGGCCGGGCTGACGTAGATGACCATTGCCGCCGTTCCGCGCACCTGGAAAAAACCGCCGCTCATCAAGTCGGCCTGGCTCCGATGGACTTTGATCGCGGCTGTCGTTGTCTATCTGGTGCTGGTGACACAAACGACACCGGTGAACTGGACTCGCGTATGGGAAGGCCTGCCTCGGGGCGCGGCGTTCCTGTCGTCATTTTTTCCACCTGATTTCGTCAGCCGCTGGGACGAGATTGCCGATGGCATCGCGGAAAGCATGTGGATGACGGTTGTTTCGACCGTGGTGGGAATCGCGATCTCAATTCCAGTTGGCATAGGCGCTGCCAAGAATATCGCTCCGGCCCCCATCTATTATTTCTGCCGTGCCGTGCTCGCGGTATCCCGCAGTTTCCAGGAAATCATTCTTGCGATTTTTTTTGTGAAGCTTTTTGGTTTCGGCCCCTTCGCCGGGTTCGTGACGCTCTCGTTCGCCACCATCGGCTTTTACGGCAAGTTGCTTGCCGAGGACATCGAGGATATGGACGCAACGCAGGCGGAAGCTGTGCGGTCTTCGGGCGCGAACTGGCTGCAGTGGATCAATTACGGTGTGCAGCCGCAGGTGATGCCCCGCATGATCGGGCTCGGCCTCTATCGTTTTGACATCAATTTTCGTGAATCGGCGGTGATCGGCATTGTCGGCGGCGGCGGCATTGGAGCGACACTGAACACCGCATTTGATCGCTACGAATTCTCTTCGGCCGCAGCCATCATCATTGTCATCATCGCTATTGTCATGGTGTGTGAATACGGCTCCGGCTTTGTCCGACGCTGGGTGCAGTGATGGCCACTGTTCCGATGCAGGCGCGAACCTGGCGGCGACGCGATCGCCGCACCGATTTGCTGGTCTGGGCCTGCTGGTTGTTCTTCACCGCACTGTTTGTCGCATGTTTCCAGATGATTTCCGAGAAAACCATCTGGGCCTTTGTTTGGGACGCACCGCAGCAGGCGGGAGATCTGGCCGTACGGATGGTGCCCCCGGATTGGTCCTATATCCGCGTGCTTGGGCGGCCGATCTGGGACACGATCAATATCGCAACCGTTGGAACATTAATTGCGGTGTTTCTCGCAATCCCGGTTGCTTATTGTGCCGCGCGCAACACGACACCGAGTGTCAGCGTCGTGCGGCCGATTGCACTGTTCATCATCGTTTCATCGCGTTCTATAAACGCGCTGATCTGGGCGCTCATGCTCGTCACAATCATCGGCCCCGGCGTGTTTGCCGGCATTATCGCCATCGCGCTGCGCTCAATCGGTTTCTGTGCCAAGCTGCTCTACGAAGCGATCGAGGAGATCGACGAGGGTCAGATCGAAGCCGTCCGGTCGACTGGAGCCTCCGGCGCGCAGGTGTCAGCCTACGGCATTGTGCCGCAAGTGTTGCCAGCCTTTGCCGGCATCTCGGTGTTCCGCTGGGATATCAATATCCGCGAGTCGACCGTGCTTGGTCTTGTCGGTGCGGGAGGCATCGGACTTGAGCTAAACGCCGCGATAACGCAGCTTTACTGGACCCAAGTCTCGTTGATGCTGCTTGTTATCATAGCAACCGTGATCGTCAGCGAATGGGTGTCAGCCAAGATCCGCCACGCGATCATCTGACCCGCGGCTACGATCCGTAGCTCTGGATCAACGAGCCGGCGACCAGGCTCCAGCCATCAACCAGCACGAAGAAAATCAGCTTGAACGGCAGTGAGACGACGACGGGCGGCAGCATCATCATGCCCATGGACATCAGCACGGATGCCACCACCAGATCGATAATCAGGAAGGGCAGGAACAGAAGAAACCCGATTTCAAAGGCCCTTTTGAGCTCGGATATCATGAAGGCCGGCACCAGCACCCGCAGCGATACGTCTTCCGGTTTGGCTGGTTCCGCTTCCTTGGCCATATCGACGAACAGCTTGAGGTCCTTGTCTCGCACGTTCTTCTGCATGAAGGCGCGCAGCGGCTGCGAGCCGCGCTCGAAGGCCTGCTCGGCCGTGATTTCGTTGGCCATCAGCGGCCGAATGCCGGAGTCGTAGGTGCGTTGGAGCGCCGGCCCCATGACAAAGGCGGTGAGAAACAGCGCCAGCGAGACGATGACGGCGTTGGGTGGCGCGGTCGCGGTGCCGAGCGCGGTGCGCAACAATGACAGCACGACGACGATGCGGGTGAACGAGGTCATCATGACGAGGATCGACGGCGCCAACGACAACACCGTCAACAGCGCGACCAACTGGATCACGCGCTCGGTCAGGCCGTTACCTTGTCCGAAGTTTACGCTGATGTCCTGCGCGGAGGCGGTCGCCGTCAGCCCTGCGAAGATCCCTGCTACCCCGACCGCCACCGTCACCAGACGGACACGGCGGTCGGAAGCACCTGTCACGATTTTCCTGGAGGACGGCCCAGCAAACTGGCCATCTCCTCTTCGAGGTTCTCGTACAGGTTCTTGCCGGGCGTTGCCGGGGGCTCGGTGCGATTCTCGGGTTTGAAATCGAATTTCGGCTCAGGCTTCGATTCGAATTTCGGCTCGACACGCGGGCGGAGTTCACGCTGCGGTGCGCGTGCGGTGAGATCAGCACCCTTGCCCGGTGCGGCCAAGGGATCGGTGACCGGCGGGCGAACTTCCGGCGCCGGTGCGCGCCGCAAAGCCGCTTCAAGCTGGTGGGCCATCTCAGCGAGATTGTGATCAGCCTGCGCAACCGGCTCGTGAGCGGGGGTCGGAGTTCGCGCGGGCAGTTCCGTGCGGGCGGCCGGTGCAGGCGTGTCAGGTGGATTGAGGCGCGTCGACAATTCGCCGGCAAGTCCGGTGAGGCTGTCAGCGGGCCTAGGCCGCGCGCCGGGTTCGGGGGCGAGCCAAGGCTCTTCAGTCGCAGGGGATCGGTAGGGGCGCGAGGTGGGCGTCGGCTCGGTCGCAGGCTGCAAGGGCCATCCGTTTTCAACTGTCGGCGTCTGACGCGCCGCGGCCTCGCCGGCAGGCGCAGCGCGCGTCTGGTCGCGTGGGACATCGCGGGCCGAAACCGCGCGCACAATATTGGGCTCGACAACGAGGTCGCTCGGCCCGCCGATCATCAGAAGGTGCTCGACATTGTCACGGCGAATCAGGACAAGGCGCCGGCGCCCATCGACGGTTGCCGCGTCGATCACGGCAAGCCGCGGCTGCCGTCCGCGCGAAGCATTTCCGAGCCGGCTTGCTCCGAAGCGGCGCACCAGCCATGCCGTCAAACCGATAAGCGCCAGCACCACCA
>Ga0134124_10002033_pt1 | contig 16264 bp, 13 predicted proteins | sample KB304_FD_96880 | JGI IMG/M metagenome (GOLD analysis project Ga0134124, IMG submission 96880) | Terrestrial soil microbial communities without Nitrogen fertilizer from Kellogg Biological Station, Michigan, USA - KB3-0-4 | ecosystem: Environmental > Terrestrial > Soil > Unclassified ...
ACCGTTGGTCGACGCGCGGCTACCTGACGGCTCGCGCGTCAATGCCATCATCAAACCGCTCGCGCTCAAGGGTTCTTGCATCACCATCCGCAAGTTTCCCAAATCAGCCCTCGATATCGAGCGGCTATACGAGCTTTCGGCGCTCACGCCGGCCATGGGACAGTTCTTGACCCGCAGCGTGATCGCCAAGAAAAACATCGTCATTTCCGGCGGCACGGGCAGCGGCAAGACCACGCTGCTCAACGTGCTCTCGGCCTTCATCCCGCAGGGTGAGCGAATCGTCACCATCGAAGACTCGGCCGAGCTCCGACTAGTACAGCCGCACGTGGTCTCACTCGAGACGCGGCCGCCCAACATGGAAGGCAAGGGTCAATACACCATCCGTGATTTGGTCAAGAACGCGCTGCGCATGCGCCCCGACCGGATCGTCGTCGGCGAGTGCCGCGGCGGTGAAGCGCTCGACATGCTGCAAGCCATGAACACCGGTCACGACGGCTCGCTGACCACGACCCACGCCAATTCACCGCTCGAAGCGCTCGCTCGATTGGAAACGCTGTGTCTGATGGCCGGCGTCGAGTTGCCGTCGCGCGCGATCCGCGAACAGATCGCCGCCAGCATCCAGTTGATCGCGCAGCAAACGCGGTTGGCGGATGGCTCGCGCAAGGTCGTCTCCATTTGCGAGGTTTGCGGGCTCGATCAGCAGGGGGACTTCGAGGTCCGCAAGATCTACGGCTTCGAACGCAGCGGAACTGGGCCCAAAGGTGAGGTTCTGGGCAGCTTTTTGGCCACCGGCTACCTGCCGAGCTTCTTGGACGAGCTGATCGTCCGCGGTCTGATCAAGCCAGGAGAGCGCTACCTATGATCGTCGCCGATCCGCACACACTCAAGTGGCTCTCCGTCGCGCTGCTCGGAGTCGGCGTCTGGTTGGCGTTGTTTTCGATAGCGCGCGATCCGAGTTCACCGCCCTATCGGCTCTGGTCGACGTACGAGGCCTACCTCGAACGCAAGCTGCGCCAAATGTTTCTCTCGACCGACGGTCGAGTCATCATTGGGGCACAGCTATTCAGCGCTTGCCTGTGCCTGGGTCTCGCGCTGCTCTTTTCGCAGCCGCTGCTTTACGGGTTGTTGCTACCAGTGCTCGCCGGCCCGGCGCTGTATATCGAACAGCTGCGCCGTCAGCGAGTGCGAGCGATCGAGGCCAAGATCGACGGCTTCGTCTTGTCGCTCGCCAACGCGCTGAAGGCTACGCCCAGCATCGGCAACGCGCTCGCTTATACTCAACCGTTGCTGGCTCCTCCGCTCGACGCCGAGGTGGCTCTGGCTTTGAAGGAAATGAGGCTCGGAAACACCGTCGATCAGGCGCTGCTGAGCATGGCCGGCCGAGTGCGCAGCACGCAACTCGACGCCGCGTTGTCCGGGCTCTTGATCGGCCGCCAAGTGGGCGGCGATCTACCCAAGATCTTGGAGCGCACGGCCGCCACCCTGCGCGAGATGGCGCGCCTGCAAGGGGTCGTTCGCTCGAAGACCGCCGAGGGCAAAGCACAAGTCACGGTGCTCGCGGTCTTCCCCGCCTTCATCTTGTTGTTGTTCGATACGGTGAGCCGCGGCTACTTCGACCCGCTCACTGCGTCCGTCTTCGGTTGGGCCGTGATTGTGATTTCGCTCGTGCTCTGGCTGGGCTCGGTGGTCGTCGCACGCAAAGTGCTTTCGGTGGACATATGAGCGCCGCGTTGTTCTTGTTGAAAGGCGGCCTTTCCTGCACCGCGTTCGTCACCCTGTGGCTGCTGAGCTACACCGTGGCCCGCACCCAATCGGGCAACGCCAGCTACCTCGGCCTGCGTGGGCTGCAGCGGTCGCGCGCGGAGCGAGACAGCGCGCTGTTTCGGCAGCTCGAGCCGAGCTTGCGCTGGCTCGGCGCGCACCTGAAGGGATTGATGAGTGACGCGACGCGTGCGCGCATCGACCGGCAAATCATGCTCTCTGGGGACTTCTGGGGCTTGCTGCCCGAGGAGGCCGTCGCACTCACCCTGGTGTCATTGCTGGGCGGCTTGAGTGCTGGGGCGATCTACGGCGGGCTGTTGTCACGCGGGCCGATGTACATCGTTCTGGCGGGCATGGTCGGGGTGATGCTGCCCTACCTGCAATTGACGGGAATGGAGCAGGAGCGACGGAAGCGCGTCCAAAACGGCCTCCCTTACGTGATCGACCTGCTCTCACTCGGTCTATCTGCTGGGCTCGACTTTCCGAGTGCGCTCAAGCAAGTGGTGGACAAGAGCAGCAGCAGCGGTGATGCGCTGGTCGGCGAGTTGAATCTGATCTTGAAGGAGCTGCAAGTCGGCAAGACGCGCAAGCAAGCCATGGAACAACTGGCAGAGCGCGTGCCTTGCGAGGCGGTGCGCGAGTTCGTCGGCGCGGTCTGCCAGGCGGAGGAGCGCGGCAACCCGCTTGGCCAAGTGCTGGAGATCCAGGCCGAGGCCTCGCGCCAGCGTCGCTCGACTCGAGCCGAAGAAGCGGCATCCAAAGCCAGCGTCAAGATGCTCGCGCCCATGTTGCTTATTTTCGCCGCGATCTTGCTGCTGATCGTGACGCCGATGGCTTTACACATCCAAGACTCTTTCACCGGAGAGTGAGCATGAACGACGTCGCCGTCTTGGAGATCAGCGTGCGCCATGCCGACGGCACTCGCCAGCAGCTCACCGTCGACTCGGCTACCGCGCTCGTCGGTAGTGGCTCTCACTGCGAGGTCCGGTTGCCGCCAGAAGACGCAGCGGTCGAGCAGCTGCGTCTCTCGAACGACGCGGCGGGCGTGTTTGGGCAGGTGCGCAGCCTCGAGCGCAACGTCACCCTCAATGGCGTGCCGTTCGTAGAAGGCCGGTTACTCCCGGGCAGCGTGCTCGCCGTCGGCCGGGTCGAGCTGACCGTGGCCGTGGTCGAGACGCTGGTCGCGCGCGGCCAGGCGAAGCAAAAGCGAGACTCGAGCCGCTCGGCCAGCTATGCCCTGGGCATCCTGGGTTTTCCGCTCGGATTCTATCTGCTGCTCAGCCAAAGTAGCAGCGACGCAGCGTTGCCGAGCGAGGTCGAGCCGCCACCATTGTTCGCCGCGGCCAGCAGCGTGCAATGCCCAGAAACGGAGCATGGCGCTGCGCTCGCCGTGGCGGCCGAGGAGCGTCGGCGAGCCGAGACGGCACGCAAGCGTGCACCGTTCAGCGGGCAGGACGCGGTGAACGCGGTGCTGGCGTTTCGCCGCTCTGCCGCGTGCTTCACGCTCGCTGATTCGCTGGAGCGAGCCGGCGACAGCGTGCGTCAAGCCGACGCCTTGGAGCGCGACGTCCAGACCGAGTTTCACGTTCATCGCGTGCGCTTGGAGCGCGCGCTCGCCACCAAGAACTACGAGGACGCGCGCACGGAAGTGCGACTCTTGCTCTCGTACATCGGGCGCCACAGCGGAGCGTATGCCAATTGGCTATCGTCGCTCGATCGCCGAATCGAGCTCAAATTTTCGGGGAAGAAGTCATGACGAGCTCTCGCACCTCGCTGTTCGCGTTCAGCTTCGCGCTCTGGCTCGGGGCGTGCGCACACCACGCCAAGCGGCCGCAGACGGAGGGCGGCAACGCCGAAGCGCAGCAAGTCGCGACTTGGCTACAGCACGCCCATCAGCTCGCTGACGCTGCCGACTACACGCGCGCCGAACAATACCTGAACCTGGCGACGAAGCACGGGGGTGATCCCGCGCAAGTGCTGCCGCTCTTGATCGACGTCTGTGTGCGCGATCAGCGCTACCGCGCCGCACTGCAATACGCAGAAGAACACCTACGCCGGCATCCGCGCGCGTATCGCCTGCGCTACATCGAAGCGACTCTACTCCGCGCGTTGGGCGACATTGGCAAGTCGCGCCAAGAGTTGCAGCGCGTGCTCGATGCTAGCCCCGACTACGCGGATGCCCACTACAGCATGGCAGTCTTACTCCGCGACCAGCTTGGCAGCTACGTCGAAGCGGACCAGCATTTTCGGGAATATTTGCGGCTCGCTCCGCGCGGGCAGCACGCCGAAGAGGCCGGTGACTCACTGCTCGAGGCGATGCCATGATCGGGCCCGAAGTCTACGCAGAGACGTTGCTCGGCTTTCTCGAGCCCGTGCGCGCGTTTCTCGACGACCCGAGCGTCTCGGAGATCATGATCAACGGGCCGAGCACGGTGTTCATCGAACGGCGCGGGAAATTGGAGCTGACGCACGCGCGCTTCGCGAACAAGGAAGCGGTGCTGTGCGTGCTGCGCAACGCCGCGCAATTCGTGGGCAAGCACGTGGATGAGCTGCACCCGGTGCTGGAGGCGCGGCTACCAGACGGCTCGCGACTCCAAGCCGTCATCCCGCCAGCGGCGCCCGACGGCCCGTACGTGTCCATCCGCCGCTTCTCCAAAGACAGCTTCAGCTTGGCGCGCCTGATCGATCTCGGCACACTGAGCCAAGACGCCCACGACACGCTCGACGCCCTGGTCGGCGCGAAACTGAACGTGATGATCGCCGGCGGCACGGGCAGCGGCAAGACCTCGCTGCTCAACGCGTTCACGCATTTCATTCCGAAAGGCGAACGCATCGCGGTGATCGAGGACTCCAAAGAGGTCCAGGTGCAGCACCCGCACGTGGTTCAATTGGAGGCGCGCCCCGCGGATTCGCACGGTCGTGGCGCCGTGAGCATCCGCGAATTGTTTCGCGCCAGCTTGCGCATGCGGCCGGATCGCATCGTGATCGGTGAAATCCGCGGTGGGGAGGCGCTGGACATCATTCAAGCCATGGTCAGCGGTCACGGCGGTTGCCTCGGAACCCTGCACGCGACCTACCCGCGCGACACGTTGACGCGGCTCGAAACGATGGCCTTGATGAGCGACGTCGAACTCCCACTGCAGGCGATGCGACTGCAGATTGCCTCCGGTGTGAACGTGATCGTTCAAGTGTCGCGCCTGACTGACGGCTCGCGCAAGGTGACCCACATCACGGAAGTCGCAGGCTTCGACGTGAACAGCGGTCGCTACGAAATTCACGACTTGTTCGCGCGCAGCTACCACGGAACGGACGAGCACGGGCGCATTCGCAGCGAACTCGTGGCCACGGGTTATGTCCCGAGCTTCGTGTCGCAGCTCGCCGAACACGGCAAGGAATTGCCGGCTGCAGTCTACGACGCGGCGCGAGCAAAGGAGAAACGATGAGCCGTCCCCAAGACGAAGTGGACGCCGACGAGAGCTCGGGGGTCACCACGCTGCTGCCGGTCGTGAGCAAGACCGCGCGTCTGTTCGAGCTCTCGGAGAGCGATAGCACTAGCTACTTTTCGGCCTCCGAGCTGTTGGAGCGCGGCAAGGCACTCGCCGCACGGACGGCTGAGTCGCTTCCGCCGTCCGCGGTGAACGCCGTGCCAGAACCGGAACCGGAGCTGCCCCCTCTGCCCGAGCGTCAGATTCAGCGCACTTCCTTCGCGCGCAAGGCGATCGCAGTCCTGCTGCCGCTGCTGTGCGCGTTGCTGCTCGCCGAACCCCTGCTCAAGAAGCCAGAGCACAAGACCATCAACCAGCCGATCCCGAGCGCAGCTGCTCCGAGCACAGCTGCCCCGAGCGCATCCGCGCTCGGCAAGATCGCGCCACCCGTCGCGAGTGCGACACCGGATGCACCTCCCGTGCTCCCACGCGGAATGACGGCCGCGCACGCGGCGGCAGACAGCGTGGCGACCGGCGATTTTTCGCGCGCACTCGCCTTGTATCGAGAGCTCGCGCGACAAGACCCGAAAAACCAGGCCTATCGTGAGGCCGCGCGCATTCTGGGCGAGCGCGCCCAAACGCGCTCACCTTGAGCCGACATGAACCACGATTGCTGCTCTTCAGAAGCGACCGCTCGCCTGAACCCAAAGGGTGCTGGCGGTCCCTTGTGCGGTGTGTTCGTCGGTTTGCTTGAGGAACAGATAGGTGCCCGTACCGAGCGAGACAATCGACACTCCGAGCAGGACATCCGCAATGGCGTAGGATTTGCGCATGGCGTCGACGTCGCTCGACTGGCAGTGCGGAGCGCAACGCTCGAGCTCGTTTTGCTTGTTTCGCCCGTCGAGCGCGTAGATCCCCCACGCGCCCAGTGCGACGATCCCCACCCCTCCGAACACGTACGCGAGCGGGTTGCGGCCTTTGGCCGTGGGCTCCGGTGGCGGCGCTTCCGGCACCTTGGGCGGCGCCGCCAGGAAGGTGCCCACGATTCGTCGGTATTTTTCGCCGGAGCTCAGCGTCGCGCTCAGCGTCTGAGTGCGGCCGTCACGCAGTGTCAGTTCGAAGCGGTGGGCACCGGGGTCGAGCTCCAGAGGCCGGCCATCGAGCTGCAGAATCGCGCGTTGGCCGTCGATCGTCGCGCGCGCACCTTCGATGGCTCGCCCGTCGGCATCTTGCGCGAACAGCACCACGCTCGGCGTCATTGCCACGACCGATTCAGCGAGTGCCACGCACTCGCGACGAATCATGGCCGGACAGGCCTCCGCCGTACACGCGACGAATTGCTCTTTGGCGGCGAGCAAACGGCCTGCATCGCGTTCGGCCTGACCGGCAGCATGCGCCTCGATGCAGGCGTGGGCAGGGCTTGCTGCGTCGACCGGAGGCGCCAGCAACAGCCCACAGCCCAGCGACGAAAGCGCGATGGCACGCGCGCTCAACGAGCTCAAAAGCACACCTCTTTGAAGCGCTTGACCCCATTCTTGTCGATCACGTACGGCACATCGCAGTCTTTCACCGGCTTGGCGCGGACCGAGGCGCTGGCCTTGGTAGCCGCCTTGCGCAGACCTGGCTTTTCGATCGTCGACGCACTTTGCAGCGGCGGTGGCGGGTCCGCATGCGTCAGGTCCGCATGCACAGCCGTGTCCAGAGTCGGCTGTGGCGCGGGCGCAGTCAGCAGCAGCGGGGGGGCCGGCAGGGCCGCATGCGTGGCCATGACGGGAGCCGCGGTTGTCTCTGGTGCTCGCCGTGTTCGCTGCCAAAGCACGAAAGAGGCAAGCGCAAAGACCGCAGTCACCGGCACGAGCCAGCCCTTGCGTGAGGGACCACGGCGATGAGCAGTCACCGCCGACAAACTCTTCTGCGAGGTGGGACCGTCTTCCGTCACGCTGCCGAGCGCTGCACTGGGACCGACACCCGTCGGCTGAGCCAGCGCGGAAGCTTGCGGCATCGAGCGCGTGAATTCATCGAAGTCGAGATTCTCGATGTCGAACACGAGCTCCGAACGCGCCTCGAGCTCCTCACCGACGAGCGATTCTACCCAGCTCGCCAGCTCCAGCATGCTGCACGGAGCGACTGCTCGTTCCAACGCCTCGGCCATGGCGCGCGCGCTCTGAAAGCGATCCTCGGGCGGACGCGCAAGCGCCTTCAGCACCACCTGATCGAGCGTCGAGGGCAAACCAGGCACGAATTTGCTGGGCAACTCGATCTCGGCGTTGAGCAGCTTCTGCACCGCGGCACCGGCATTGTCGCTGCTGAACAAGCGTCGACCCGCGAGCAGCTCCCACAAGACCACGCCCACCGCGAATACGTCGGCGCGACGGTCGACCGTCTGCAGGTTCACCTGCTCGGGCGCCATGTAGCCGAGCTTGCCCTTGAGTTTGCCGGGGTCCGTTTGGTGCGAACGCGCCTTGGCCTTGGCGATGCCGAAATCCACGATGCGCGCCGCGCCGTCCTTCGTGACCATGATATTTTGGGGCGAAATATCGCGGTGGACGAGCTCCAGCGGCTCGCCGCCCTCGCCCGTCGCTTCGTGCGCCGCGTGCAAGCCGAGCAAAACCTGGCCGATGATTGCAACTGCCACACGAGGCGGTACGGCTTCGGGAGTCGCGCGTTTCAACAGGCGCGACAGCGAGGCGCCGTGCACGTACTCCATCACCATGAACAGCTCGGGCGGGCACGAAATCACGTCCAACGGAGAAACGACGTTGGGGTGACGGACCCGTGATGCCAAGCGCGCCTCATCCAGGAACATGGCCACGAACTCGGGGTCACGCGAAAACTGGGGGTGCAACTGCTTGACGGCAACGGTGCGCGAGAACCCTTGCGGCCCCATCAGCCGCGCCAAGTGCACGGTTGCCATACCGCCCGAGGCAATCGCATCGCACAACAGGTACCGTCCAACGACGCGGCGGGCAGCAATGGGGGTCACGCACCGACGAAGTTACCATGCTCGCCCGTGCCAGGGCGCGGAGGGCCGTGTCCAGCCCGAAACGTGTTGGTGTCGTTCGCGCTCGCGTTGCAAGACAAGCGCCAGTTCACGCTTCGGCCGCGCAGGTGGCGACAACCGTCACCGCGCGCCGTAGCCCCGTGTTTCTCGCGTGATTAAGGCGCGATCGCCGCCGCCTCGGGTAACAGCTCACGAACCAGCCCCAGCAGCTCCTGGGCGGTGAATGGCTTCCGCAGAAAGCGTGCGCCGTCGCTGAGGGTGCCCACGTGCTCGGGCGAATACCCCGAAATGTACAGTACCTGCGCATGCTCACAGGGGCCGCGCAAGCGTCGCACCAGATCTTTGCCCGAGACCCCGGGCAACACCAAGTCCGATACGACCAGGCCAATCGAAGCGCCGTAGATCTCGGCTTGTGCCAGCGCGCTTCGCTCGTTGTGGGCGGTGATCACGCTGTAGCCAAAAGCTCGCAAGATGCGGGTCGTGACCGCTTGGACTTGCGGCTCGTCCTCGATCAAAAGGATGACGCCGGATTGCTGAGGAACTGCCACCGCCATGCGGCCCGAAGAGTCCGTGCCGATGGCATACGGCAGGTGCGCGACGTACGCGAGATGTCGCTCGGGCAGCGGCACGACCTCCAGCCGCCCCCCGTGGCGCTTCAGCAACTGCTCCAACTCCGCGAACGGCAGCTCCGCGAGCGGCGCGCTGTCTTGCCATTCGGACGCGACCGCGGGTTCTTGCGACTGAAGCTCGACCCGCACCACGACGCGCGCCCGTGCTTCGGTGGTCTGGACGACGCTGCTCGAACCACCGATCGGCGCGTCGTTGATGCCGCGCGTTTCGACCACGATGCGTCCGGCATCGCCGAGCAGGTTACGCGCCGCCGAGCACAAGCCGAGCACGATCTGCTCGAGTTGCGGGAGCGGCACGGCCACGAACTTCACGTTCGGCGACAAGGCGAACTGCACGCCCACGCTGCGCCCCACGAGCTCCGAGATGGATTGCTCCGCGCGAGCAACGACCTGGTTCAGGTCCGTGCAATTCTCGGCGGCATGGGCCGAGCGAAGCCGGCTAGCAAGCGCAGCGGAAGTCATCCCAACGTACTCATGGGACCCCCGATCAAGTGCGATGTCAACGCTCGCCGATCGAGATCGGCGAACACAGCGAGGTCGGTGTCGCGCTCGTCGGCCGCTGAGTTAGTCGTTCTTCAGTCACGAGCACAGGCACGCACGCACGAGCACAGGCACGAACGACTACGCAGCAGCGCACGACGTCGACTCGACAACTCGATTGTGTTGTCGATTCTCAGTTTGGACACTCCACTCCAATGGGTTAGTGCGCCTTTGCCTTACATCCAACTACTTGGACGACAGCCAGCGACAGCGCGAATTTGCCGGGAAAACGCGCTAAGCGCGGCTGATTTTGCGGGGCATCGGCCAGCTGGGCTTGGGCATCGGAAACGCCGGCCGCGCGAACAAATATCCCTGTCCGTAATGCGCGCCGGTGTCGATGACTGCCGAGAGTTCAGCTTCCGTCTCGATGCCTTCGGCGACCACGCGGGCGCCCAGTTCTTTGCACAACGATACCACTTGCCGCACCAAGATCTGTTGCCGCTTGCTCTTTTCGATGCCGCGCACCAAAGCCAAATCCAGTTTCACGACGTGGGGTTCCAAGTCGATGATGCGCTTCAAGTTCGAGTGGCCCGCGCCAAAATCATCGACGACCAAGAACGCGCCGCTGCGCGAGCAAATTTCTTTCAGTACATTGACGCACAAAGAAAAGTAGCTGAAAGCAGCCGACTCGGTGATCTCGAGGTACACCGCGCGCTCGTGGAAAAATAGCGGATCGTCGGGGCGAACCAACCAACCCTCGTCGAGTTCGTGCGGGTGAAGGTTGACGAACAGCGGTGCGTCCGTGCAGCGAGCAAAGGCGACTTCGCGCACCTTTCGACCCAACGTGCCGCAACAGCGCTCTTCTTGCGCGCGCTCGAACAGCTTCATCGGATTCTTGAATTCCGGCCATTTGCAGCGAGTGAGCGCCTCGAACGCGAAACAAGCGCCGGTCGATAGCTCGACGATCGGCTGAAAAACGACGTCCAAATCAGCGACCCCAATGTCTCGCACCGACGACGCGACGCTCGACTCGGGTGCGTTCGGCACGGGTCGCGCGATCGGTTGTGTGGTCGAGGTGGGGAGGTCGTTGCCAACCGCGAACGGAGGCCGACAGGTCACGGCTTCGTGGATCGCCGTTGCCGGTGGCTTCGAAACGCGTTGCATGAGACCAAATATCGATAACGGCTCAGGCGACGTAGCCATAAGCGGCAGAGCGTCAAAATCGCGACACCGCTTCACGGACGTGCAGCGCACTGCCGTGACGGCCTGACTCGGCCGTCTTGCCCGTCTCAGTACAAGCCGATGCTGAAATGGAACGCGCCGATGTCTTCCCAATATCGCTTGTTGTCTCGATTTGGGAACAAGTCATCGAGCACGCGATCGACGTTGAACCCGTAGTCGAACACCAGCGGTCCGATCGGTGTGGCAATTCGCAACCCGGTACCCACCGCGTAGCGTAACTCGAGAACGTTGACGCGCTTGGGATCGGTCCACAGGTTGCCGGCGTCCACGAACAACGCGGTTTCGACGCTGCTCGCGACTGGAATGCGCAGCTCTGCGCGTGGGTTCAAGAACATGTCGCCGCCGCGAATCACCACGTCGCGAATGGTCAGCCCGGAGCTCGGATCGAGCAAGCGTTGGGCGATGTCTTGCGGCACCAAAGAGTCTTGCAAAAAGCCGCGCAGCGTATCGACGCCGCCGAGGAAGAACAACCGATCGGGGTACGTCTGCGAACCAGGGATCAGGTGTTGAATCACCCCCCAACGAAAGCTCATCGCCAGGGCCAGGCCTTTGTCGCTCAAGCGCACGTAGCCAGCGACGCGGTTCGTGTAGCGCAAGAAGTCGCTGTGCACGGCCTGGAAGGGATCGATCGAATCCTTGGCCATTTGGTTGGGCGTCGGTTCGGCACAACCCGTTTCTCCGGACACCGTCGTATCGAGCGGGATCGAATTCACGTGTTCGACACCCGCCGAGACGAACGTGCCTTTCGTCGCGTTGAGCGGGTTGTCGCGTCGATCCCAAGTGACGGCGATGCGCTGCGCGAGCACGCGCGACAAGCCCTGGGGCACGCGAAACAGCGCTTGCTGCTGTTCGTGATCCTGCAGGTAGCACTTGAGCGCGTTCTTCTGATCGTTGCCGAAGATCTGCGAGTAGTTGCGCTCCAGCGAGGGCCCGATTTGCACGGCGAATCGTCGATCCGGACGATAGGAGAGCGTGACGCTGATGGCGTCTTTGGTGATGCCGTAGTCGCGCGCGTTGTCGCGCAGATCGACGCCTTCGAAGCTGAGTCGAAATAGCGGACCGAGCCCGATGCTGGGAAACTCGACGGTCGCGGTGTTGCGCCGCTCCAAGCGCTCACCGACGCTGAGCTCGCCGTATTTGCGCTTGACGTCGTCTTCGAGGATGAACGCCGTCGGCAGGTAACCGAGCTGTGAGCGCAGAGTGAGCGAGATCGCTTGCCCGCCCAGGTTGCGATGACCGTACTCGAACGACACGCGCGCGCCCTCGCCGGTGCTGAAACCGGGGCGCACGTCGAGGTATTGCGGCACCCGCTCTTCGATGTCGACGACCACCACCTTTTCGCGCGCCGGCACGTAAGGATCTTCGAAGCCGACGCTGACGCTGGCAAACACGCCCAGCGTGGCCAGGCGTTCTTCGGTCTTTCGCACCAAGCTGCGTTGATACAGACCGCCCACTTCCAGCGCGATGCGCGTGCGAATCAAGCTCTCTTTGGTGCGGCTCGCGCCGCGCACGACGATGCGCGAGACGCGCACGGGTTCGCGCTCACTGACGACGAAGCGAACGCGCGCGCGCGTGTGATCGAGCGACAAATCCAGCGCTGTCTCGACCTCCGCGAAGGCAAAGCCGCGCTCCGCGTATTCGTCGAGCACGCGGCGCCGCGCCTTCTCGATTTCTACCTGAGACACCGGCGTACCGAGCGGCAGCTCGGCGATTCTTTGCAGCTCTTTCTCGACGATGACTCGATTGCCCTCGAAGCCGAGGTCGTACAACGTGGCGCGCGGGCCGAGCTTGATCGGCAAGTGCAAGACCAGGGACGGCTCGCACTTCACGCCGCGCTTGGGATCCGGCACGCAAGACAGCGAGGGATCGACCGGGGCTTCCTCGAGCGGTAAGCCGATTGCGTCGTAGCGACACGCCGTCGGCGGCCTCCGCTCGGGACCGACTGGTAGGCACTGACCCGCAGGTGAACGCGGCGCGCACGCTCGTCGCAACACCTGCACCGGACCGACGCTCGCGGACAGGTAGCCTTCCGAGCGATACAGATCTTGCACGTGCTTGATCGCGCGGTCGTAAACGTCCGGGTCGTAGACCGCCCATGGGCTCAGCTGATCGGGCGCCACACGCTTGCCGGTGCCTTCGATCGGGCCTTGTATCGAATCTTGGACGGCAGGGTCGATGGCGTCGAAGAATCGTCCGCCGGGTAGCTCGGACAAGAAGCTGTCGATTTCGCTACCGACCTGTTGCGGCGTGCGGGCGCCGGTCAGACACGGGTACTCACGGGCCACGACGTGCACCCGGGCTCCCTCACGCACGACGAACACCACGTCTTGCTGCGAGTCCTCGGGCCGGCCACGCTCGGAGACCTGCACCTCGGCGTCGAAGAAGCCGTGCTCCCGGTAAAACTTGGCTATTTTCTCGGTCAGCGCGGCGGGCGACAAATCACTCGCGTTCTCGACGTCGAGCACGTTCTCGAGCTGACCTGCGTCGAAGTGACGATTGCCCTCGAAGCGAAAGCGCACCTTGGAGTAGGCGTAGACCGAGACCTGTAGCTCGGCGCCCTGCGCTCCGGACAATTGGTGCGACACCTTGGCGCGATGAAAGCCGCGCGTCTTCAACTCCGCCTCGAGCGCGCGGTCCGCGTCGGTCAGCGCGTCTTCGTTGGCGCGGTCGCCCTTGCCCAGCGCATAGTTGCTCAGGGCCTCCGCGATGCCTTCGGCGCTCGGGTCGGGCCAAACCGCGAAGCGGCGCACGGAAATCTTGCGCGCTTGCCCGGGCACGGCGTCGATCGTCAGCACGATGGACGCCGGGTCGTCGGTGTCCACGGCTTCGACCGTGACGCGCGCTTGGTCGTAGCCGCGACGCACGTAGAGCGCCATCACTCGGCTCTGCAAGGCGCTGAGCTCGGCCGCGGTCACCGCGCCACCTTGATGCACGTTCGCCACCCGCAGCACGTCTTCTTGCTCCAGGCCGGAGGCGGAAATTCGGGTACTCGCAATCAGCCGCCGTGGCACGACTCGAATCGTCAGCCGAACGCCGGCGGCCTCGTTGTCGACGCTGGCGCGCAGATCCGCAAAGCGACCACTATCGCCGAGCTCGGCAAGCACCCGGCGCACCAAGTCGGCGCTGAGCAGTTGGCCAATGCGGGCGTGTTCAATCTGCGGGGTCGCGGTCCAGCGCCCGCCTTCGGTCAGCACTTGGATGCGGGTGATGGGCCTGCCGAGGTAGGGCGATAAGTCCGGGGCCGATTGCAAGAGCAAAGGCGCGTCGCCTTCGGCCGCGGAGGTGCGACACGGACTCAGTATCGAACACACGGCTGTCAGCACCCAAATCAGGGGCATCTGTCCAAGCCGCATGGCGCCTGTCTTACACCAGACTGCGCGGTCCGTGGTCACAAGCCGCGCCTACCCGATGAATCCAGAGCCTATCCCAGTTGGCCGCCCGAGGAGGCAGCCGAGACCGAAGTGGATGTCGAGCCAAAGCAGTTGGCACGGGAGCCGTCCTCTACTATCCGGCCTTGAGTCATGGCGCGCCGAGCCACCCCAAGCGACAAGCCAAAGAACGCCCGGAAGGACGCGCCTCGTACCCGACGGACCAAGCGCTGGGGCAGAACGCTGCTCGGGGCCTTGGGCGCAGGGTTCGCGGCCTTGTTGCTCGTTTGGTACGCCGTCCACCATTTCGACTGGGCAGGCCCAATGGTAGCGAACTCCCTGCGCGCGGTGTTCGGCGATGACAACGTGGCCCGGCTCGAAGACTTCGTGTACGGCGCCGAAGATCACGTCAACCGAGTCTTGAAGAAGAATGAGCCGCCCAAGGCTTATTGGCAGATCCCAGGGTCTGCCGCGGCCGGGCCGGCAGCATCAGTGGCCAGCGCGCCTTCATCGTCTAGTGCCACGACCGAAAGCGCGGCGCCCGTGGCGGAAACGTCGCCCAGCGGCGCGGCATTTCACCCCGCAAACCCCGGACCGGCACTGAAAGAGTGGTCCGCGCCGGGCGACGGTGAATGGCTGGGCCTGAACGACGTGCGACACCCGGGCGAGCCCCCGCGCATGTACAAGACCTTGCTCCACCCCGACAAAGGTCGATCGTGGGCCGAGGTGTTCGTGGTCGCGATCGACCTGAAGCAAGTGCTTTTGTATCCGGTCCTGGGCACGCAAGAGCCGCAGCCGGATTCAGACGAGGCGCGCCGCTACCAGCGTGAAGGGAAAATTCCGGTCGATCGCCAGAGCACGCTGATCGCTGCGTTCAACGGCGGCTTCATGACCGAACACGGCGGTTACGGCATGAAGCTCGACGGCGTGACGATCGCCAAGCCGAAGCCGCGCGCCTGCGCACTGGCCGCTTACAAGGACGGCTCGTTGCGTGTCGGTAGCTGGACCGCACTCGGCGAGCAGGAAGCCGACATGCTCTGGTTTCGACAAACCCCCGAGTGCATGTGGGAAAATGACAAGCTGCACGCAGGCCTGCAAGCAGGCGCTGGCCTGAAGAAGTGGGGCTCGACCGTCGATGGCGAGACCGTGATCCGTCGCTCCGCGATCGGCCTCAACGCGGAGCGCACGGTGCTCTACGTCGCCATCACCAATCACACCACCGCGCGCGTGCTCGCCGAAGGCCTACACCACGCCGGCGCAATCGACATCGCACAGCTCGACGTCAATTGGTCGTACCCCAAGTTCGTCACCTTCGAACCCATCGGTCACACCCAAGTCTTGCACCCCGTCCCCCTCGCGCCCGGCTTCGAATTCTCCGACGACGAATACCTGCGCAAAAAAGAAAAGCGCGACTTCTTCTACATCACTCGCAAAGAACCCGCCGCGCCTTGAATCAATCTCACTCGCCCACGTGGTGCGAGTTTTATTGATGGTCACGCGACACGTCCCAGCGCACTCAGCCTTCGGCGTCGCGGACGGAGAGAGCGCTCTGGCGCGCCGAGACGCGCCGAAGCAACGGGGAAAGCGGCGCGGCACGAGGGGGATTGACCGCCAAAACGCGGACGGACCCGTGCGCCATCGGACAGGTACGGCCACTGCAACCAAAGTCCGCCTTCTCGGCGAGAAAATATACTTCGGATCCGAAGCATACTTGCCGCATGCTGGCGCGCGCACTCGCCCACGACGGGTCAGCCATAGCCATCCAACCCGCGGACGCACCGTGCGCCATCGGACAGGTACGGCCTCTACAACCAAAGTCCGCTCTCGATTCGTTTTCGCCACTCGTCACGCCCTGTCCGCGTCTTGCGCTCTTCCATGCACAGGTCGTTACGCGACCAGAGTGCCCATGTCTGCGACGCGCGTGACCGGACGGATACCTCTCGGCGAGAAAATATACTTCGGATCCGAAGCATATTTTCCGTGCGCAGACTGCCTCGCCTCGAGGCGGGAACCAAAAGCCGGGCAGACTTTCACCAAGGCCCTACGCAGCGCGTTGAAGCCAGAGGCAGGACGCGCAGCACTTCCCCACCCTCGGTCACGACCCGCGCAGTGCTTCGTCACACCCGAGGGATGAGCGAGACAATGCGCGGGCGGCGGTTCGAGGTGAACTGGTCAGGTTTCTTCTGGCGAAGCTCGATCTTCGAAAAGAACCGCTGGGAAGCGTTTACCAACGGACTAACACTACTTGATCAGTTCTTCAGCAGGAGCAGATCACGATCGGCGCGGGCGGACCCGAGTCAACGAGAGAGCCGGCGAAACCGGGCGCCTGCTGCCTCAACCGCCGGATGGGACGCGGGG
>Ga0134124_10002035_pt1 | contig 16259 bp, 13 predicted proteins | sample KB304_FD_96880 | JGI IMG/M metagenome (GOLD analysis project Ga0134124, IMG submission 96880) | Terrestrial soil microbial communities without Nitrogen fertilizer from Kellogg Biological Station, Michigan, USA - KB3-0-4 | ecosystem: Environmental > Terrestrial > Soil > Unclassified ...
CAGCGCGACGGCTGAGCAGCGGAACACCATGAGGTCTTTCGAGGTGCGCGTCATCGGTCGAAGAGCCGGAGGCCCCAACCCATGACGATAGCCGCTCGGGCCCGCTCGAAGCAACGTCCGCACTAGTCCTACACTGGCACTCGATGGCGCCAGAGGAGCGCCAGAGCAGCGCCACAAGGCACTAGCGAGCCGATACTCGTCCCTCGTCAGGGATCACGGAGCGCGTCAATTTCCGGACCGTCAGTCTTGGAATGTGTCGGCCAGGCGCAGAAACAGCGCGGGCCAGTCGAGGTCGGCGTAGCCCTCGCCGAAGCGCACGAAAACCGCATGGCGGGCCGGGACGACGAACACGTATTGGCCGTTGTAGCCCTTGGCGAAATAGGCGCGCCCGTCGCGCGTCAAAAACCACTGGTAGGCGCCGCGTCGCACCCAACCGTCGGTCGTGTGCACCCAGCCCGCGATCGGATCGGGCGCGAGCGCGCGCTCGACCCAAGCGCGCGGCAAGATCTCTTGGCCGTCGATTGAACCGCCGTGCAAGAACAACAGGCCCAAGCGCGCGTGGTCACGCGCCGTGGCGTTGAAACCGCCGAAGAATTTCTCGATCCCGCTCGAGTCGCTATCGAGTGACCACGAAGCGGGTCGTTCTGCGCCGAGCGGCTGCCAAAGCGCACGCTGGAAATAGTGCGCAATGGTCTCGCCGCCGAGGTGTCGATGCAACACGTCCCACAGCAGCTGGATGTTCACGCTGCCGTACAAATAGTGGCTACCCGGTCGCCATTTGACGTCGTACGAGTACATCTGGTCGCGCAGGTCCGTGCTGTAGTAGAGCTTCGCGCCGGCCAGCGACTCTTCGTTGAAATCGATGCCCGAGGTCATGCGCAACAGTTGATCGAGCGTGATCTGGCGATATCCGGGCCGCGCAGCGAGTTCCGGAATGTAGTCACTGACCGAGCGGTCGAGCGACTCGAGTTGCCCGAGCTTCAGCGCTCGCCCCACGAGCGCAGCGGCGTACGTTTTGCTCATGGAAAAGCCAGGCAGCAGCGTGCCCACGGAAACGCCGCCGAAGTACCGCTCGTAGACCAGCTGGTCTTCGTGAATCACCAGAAATGCACGCGTCTCGTGCGTCTCGAGCAGCGCCTCGAGCGTGCCAAAAGCGGCGTGCTCGGTCCCGTCCAAAGGAAACCGGGCCTCGCGGTCGCTGCGTGGGATTGGCTGCGGCGCGCTCGACGGCCGCACGGTGCGAGCGTCGAAGTTACTGATGCTCGCGAGCGTCGGCCGGTTGTAGTACAGGATGCGCGCGGGCAGGCACCCTGAGCACGACCAGGCCACGAGCAGCAGACCCAGAAGCTGCCAGGCTCGCCAAATAGACCACCGAGACTCCACGCCCTTCGGGGCATACGCGCATTTTGCCGATGGCGATAGCCAGCTGTAAGCGGAGCGCGTCTTGGGCGTTCTTCGGTCATGACGAACCGACAGCGCTCGCTCACAGTCGCATTTTTGCTCACGTCAGCCATCGTCACGGCCTGCGCAAAGAAGGAAGCGCCGCCTGCTCCCGCCAGTGATGTCGCCCCCGCGTCCGCCGGCCTGCCCGCGACCGCCACCGGGCCGGGCACGGCCGCCTCGGGCAGCCCGTACGCTCAAAAGCCGGGCGTTACCAGCCGCAAGATCATTCGCCAGGCCGAACTCGAGCTCCAGGTCGCAGCTCCAGGGACCACGCAAACCGCCATCGAGCGGCTCGCCGAACAGCACGGCGGCTACGTGGTCAGCGCCGTCCGCAACATCGACAATGGCTCAGCCGTCGACGTGAACGTCACGGTGGCGGTGCGCGTGCCCCAGGCGGAGCTCATGAACACGATTGCCGAGGTCAAACAGCTCGGCCGCGGCGTCGGCTCGGAACGCATCACCAGCGACGACGTGACCGACGAGTACGTGGATCTGGCCGCGCGCACAGCAAGTCAGAAACAACTGGAACAGCAATACCTGGAGCTCCTGAAGCGCGCCGGAACCATCAAAGACGCGATGGAGGTGCAACGGGCACTCGCCGACGTGCGCGTCGAGATCGAGCGCATGGAGGGTCGAGCGCGCCTATTGGAAAAGGAAAGCGCATTTTCCACGCTCACCGTGCACTTGGTCACCGCCGTGCCACGACTCGCCGTCGCTGGCAGCGATTTCTCGGGCACGATCCGGCGCGCGTGGTCCGATGCTCTGAGCCTGAGCACGGACATGATCAGCGGCGGCATCCGCCTGATCGGCTTCCTGCTGCCCGTCTTGCTCTTGATCGTCCTGCCCGCAACCTCACTGCTGTGGCTGCTCAAGCGCTGGACTCGCCGCCACCGAACCTCACTGCCCGTAGCCTGACGAGAGTGGGCGCTCTCGATCCAGCAGCGCACCCCGCAGCGTCGGCTCTGTATTAGATTCTCGCGCCGGACTTTGCTCGCCGAGGTCCGACGAGTCAGCAAGGGTCCACCTCCTGGCGGAAAAATATACTTCGGATCCGAACATGTCCTCTGCGCGCAAAGCCCGAGCCTCGACGACTCAGCTAGGGGGCGCTTCCTAGGTGACAAATATACTTCGGAGCCGAACCATATTTTCTGCGAGAGAACCCATGCTCCGGCGAGTCCGCGGACTCCGCGTGCTGCGACAAAAATATGCTTCGGATCCGACCATCAACCCCCTGCTTCCGCTTCTTGCTCGACTACTTCAGGTTTTCGCCGCCGACGTATTCGTCGGACCAGTCTTCGCCTTCGAAGGGCCAGTATTCTTCGTCGTCGCCCAGGTAGCGAGCGGCGTCGAGGGAGTCGATGATGGTTTGCGGCAAGAGGCCTTGGGAGAGCGCTTCGACTTCGATCTCGAGTGAGCGCTTCTTGCCGAGGACGGTTTCGATTCGGCCGAGGCGCGCGCGACGCAGCAGGCGCGACAGGCGGCGATCGAGGCGCGTCAGCGTGTCCTTGGCCAGGGTGAGTTCTTGAGCTTCGACCGCGACGCGCAGTTTCTGCGCTTCGTTGTACAGTCGCGTGGCGCGCTCGCGATCCGCGGCCAAGAGGCCTGGCAGATCTTCGCCCTTTTGGCCGACGGCGCCTACTTTGGACGGGAGTGCCGCGCGCGCCGCACGCGCGCGGATTTGCAGGGCCTCGAGTTCTTTCTTCAGTGCGTCGAGCTCGGTCGAAGATTTACCGTTGGAGGCGCGTTCCGCTTCGCGTAATAGTCGTTTTAGCTCGGCTATTTGGCTCTCGATGCGTTCGACTTTGTCGAGTTCGGTCTGACCCAGGGCTTCACTCGATTGCGGGCGCAGTGACTTGGGCGAGGCCAGGCGTTCACTCGCGTTGTCGAGGTCACCCATCGCACGACGCAGGCCGCTTTGTTGGTGGTCCAATTCCGCGAGCCGTCGGGCGGCGCGACCGTAAGCGGCGTCCATGCGTACCAAGGCGCCGAGCGAGCGCGCGGTTTCTTCCGAAACGCCGAGGCCGGCGCTGGCCGGATCGGCATTGCTGCGGACCGCCCCGACCAGTTTTTGAATCGCGGTGTCGTCCGTGCTCAGTTGACGGGCAGCGTCGCGCACCGGATCGTAGCGTTTGAGGAACGCGTTCAGTTTGGCGTCCGCTCGTGGAAAGCGGCAGGTGGCAAGGTCGATGTACGCGTCGAGAATGTAGGCTTCGTCCTGATAGCCGTGTTCCAGCTTCAGGCGCCTCAAGTCGTCGATCGCCTCACGCGCGCCGTCGTAGTCTTTGGCTTCGTAGCGCGTGGTCGCGGTCTCGTACAAGGCTTCGGGCAAATTGTCCGAGTCGTGTGGGACGAGGTAGTAATAGTAGCGGGCGTCGTCGAAGCGATACTGTTCGTGTGCCACCCGACCCAAACCGAGCCGCGCCAAATCGCGCACGCGAAAGAAGTCCATGCCACCGAAAAGTGCGGCCCTTTTCGGGGTTTGTTTGGGGTCGGCGACTTTGCAAAACAGGGCCTCGCCCTGCTTGAAGTCTTTGCGTTCGACCGCGATCACCCCTGAGAGATAGGTGGCCTGCGCCCAAAAGCGCGATTTCTCCGAAACCGTGGCGTAGGCATGCAGCGCTTCGTCCGGCTTTTTCTGGAACTCCGCGACGCGACCGGTCAAGTACGCGACGTCGCCGCTCACTTCGTCGGGCGCGCCCGGGCCCACGCCCTTCAGGTCGCCCAGCATCAGCTCGGGCTCGTCGCTCTCCAGCCCAAAGTCGACCAGACTGTGCACCGCGCGGCGGTACCAGATGTCGCTCGGTGAACCCGCGAGCAATTGAGTCAGGTAGCCACGCGCGGGCTGATACGCGCCGCCGCGCCCCAACGCGTCGCCGAGCCAATAGATCGCGGCACGCCCCTCGTCGGAGGTCTTGAACGGCTCGAAACGCGGCGACTCGACGATGTACACCAGATCACCGATCGCTTCGTCCCTGCGTCCCGAAGAGACTTTTTCTTCGATCACGCCGAGCTCATCGCGAATGCGTCCGAGGCTGAGCGGCACGCTGGCAGCCAGCTTTTGCTTGTCGAGCGCCTCCTGATAGGCGCGCATGGACGCGCCCCTCGTGTCCGTCGAGTCGACGGACGCTGGCTTTTCGGGGACCGCGGGAGCGGCGGATTCCTGCGCAGGGGGCGCAGCCGTCGACGAAGCCGTCGTCGCTGCGGCGGCCTTGGGTGCCTGCGCGCGCGCCGGCACTCCCCAAGCGAGCAGCGCGACGAGCAGGGCGCCACGCATTGACAACGCTCTCATTGGCTGACCCGCGCACGCAGCCGAACGCGCAGATCATACTCGCCGTCTTGATCGTCCGGGAAATCTTTGCCCATGTCCGAGCTGTCTTGGATGACCAAGTGCGCATCGACCAGCTTGCTCTCTGGAACGACGACCGAGAAGCGCGAGCTCTGCCAGGTGCGGTACTCTTTGTTGCGCGTGTCGAAGCGCTCGATGTCGACGCCCAGCACGTGATGCCCGGGGGCGACGGAGTGTTCGTACACGGTGCGTTCGTCTTCGGCGGAGAAACGCTCGGGCGCGGAGAACACCACGCCGTCGTCGAGCGTTACCGTGAAGTTCGAGATGCGCGCGTCAGCGCCGCGGGTCTCGACCACGACCCGCACTTTGCTGGCAAACAGGGTGGTGGTGAGCGCGGACACGCGGCTGCGCAAGGTGGCAATGTCGCCGAGCAGTTTGTCGTACTCGGCGGGCGGTGGCTGAGTGCCACCGTCTGCGAATTCGTTGGCCTCCGGATTCAACGGCGAGGCCTTGTTGGCAGCGCTTTCGCCTGCCGCCTTGGGCGGCGGCGGACCGCCGAGATCGTCATTCGCGCCCGCTGGTGCCGAGTCGGACTTGGACTCTGCCTTCTCGGCCTTGGCAGGCGCGGCTTTCTCCTCTGGCTCTTTTGCGGCGCGCTTGGGTTGCGCCAAGGCTACGAACGACAGCATCAGCAGCGGGGCCCCGAGGAACGCGTAGCGAATGCGCATGGCGCTCTCGACGCTATCACGCGCCCGAGCCGGAAAGAAGCGCGCGGGCACCCGCGGAGCAGCGGAGATTATCGGTAATTATCGGCCATTTCGCCACCCGCACACCGTTCAGTACACGCGTTCCAGCGCTTCGCTATCTGCGTGCGGCATTGGCACGAACCACGGGCCCTCGGCCTTGCGATGCTGGCTCGAGGCGCGGCGCTCAGCTGTGAAACGGAATGAACAGACTCAAGCCACCGGTGATGGTGATGTCGTTCACGATCTTTTCCAGGCCGAGTTGCACGCGCTTTTGTTGATGGATCGCGTCGCGCACGTCCCAACGGATGGCGAGCCAATCGGTCAGGTAGAATTTCATGCCCGGCCCGAAGGAACCGGTCAAACCAGTGACCGAGGGTTGAACCGTTGCACCCGCACCGACGGACAAATAGAAGTCGTAGCGGCTGATCCCTCCGCCCATCCAACGCACCTTGCCGTAGGCCATGGACCAGATCAGATGGCCCATGAAAAACTGCATGGTGTTGTTCTCGGAACCAGTAATGCCGACCAGATTCTGTTGGCGGTCGACGATCGCGTCCAAAATCTCGTAGTGCTCGCGTGTGCGCAGGTAGCTCGCTTCGAGGCCCAGATCTTCCGTGAAGTGGAACGTGTACGCGCCGCCGTAGGTCGGCGCGCCGTCGGTGATGTCGCCCGCGAACCAACCGCCCATGGCAGAGAGCTCGTGGCGCAGTGACTTCTTGATCAATCGCGGTACGACGCCGCGATAGGCGCGCTCACCGATCAGCTGCTGCTTGAGAGCTTCGTCCACACACTGTGCCGACGCCCGAGACGGCCTGCCGAGCAGAGCGACCGCGCACAGCAACGATGCGAACAGGGAATGGGGGGAAAGACGGAGTAGCAAGTCGTTCCACCGGATATCATAGAAGCCACACCTTTCGGCGAAACCTCGGCGAGACGTTCGAGAACGACCGGCCGATTGCCCGGCAAGCGCGCAACCCACCCGGTTTTTGCCGACAAAACACGGAGTACGACCCGCTCGCACTCGACCCGCGCTAGCCTCACCTTTCTTCGATGTCCTGCCTTCGATTCGGTGTGATCGCGCTCCTCGTAACGCTCGCCACGAGCCGTGCACGGGCCGAACAAGAGGCGACGAAGCCGACGCCGAACGCGAGCTGCGATCGCGAATCGACTGCCATCGGCCGCAGCGCGTGCCGGCTTGCCGACTCACTTTCGGGACAAGCGGACGCGGCGCTCGTCGTTGCGGCCACTGCGGCGGGTGACGATCGCGTTGCCGTGCCTGGCGCGGTCAGCGAACGCCTGGCAGCGCTCGTCGCCGCCAAGCTCGGGCCCTCGGCTCGACCCAACAAGGACCAGCTCACGCTGGCACAGGCGCAGCACGCGGCCAGCAGTGCGCGCGGGCTGGTTTATCTCACGCTGTCCTTGTACCGAGATCGATTGGACGTGAGCGCGGACGTGTTCGCCGGGGCAGGTCGATTCTGGCAGCGAGTGAAGAGCCCCGGACTCAAGTTGAAGGCGCACGCGTTCACGACCACGCCGCTCGATCCGGAGCTGCGCGCGTTGTTTCCGGCGATCCCGTTGGTGGTGTCACGGGTAGACAAAGCGCAAACAGCCGAACACGACATTCTGGCGCTCGTGTGTGGCGATTTGCGCGGTGACGGCTCGAGCGAAATTGCCACAGTGGGTCGGCGCCGCGTGCAAGTCGGGCGGCTCGAACATGGCCGCTTTGCGCCCCGTGCCAGCTTGAATTGGGCCGATACTTCCACGATTGCTCCGAGCCCGCTGCGTGAACCGATCGCGACCGGCGCCATTCCGGAGGCAGGTCGGCTCTGGGTCGGGCTGAGCGATCGCGCCGACAGTCTGGATTTGTCGGGCTCGCTGCAATTGAAGACCCGCTGGCACGCACTGATGCCTTGGCCCGGCGCGGGCTGCACGCGCCGCAGCGGCATCGGCTACGAAGGCAAAGCGCGCTCGTGCCCCGGCTCGAGCCCGGTGCCCGAGGTGGACTTCGGCACGACGGTCGATGCGTTCGACAGCCGCACGTTGACGGACCGCAGCGGGCAAGTGCACACGCTGCGCGTCGCGCGCCCCGTCGGTGCGGACTTCGCACGCGCGCTAGACTCGCTTCACCCGGAAGTCATCGTGCCGAATGTCGGTGCGCAGCTGGCGGTCGGCGATCTGGACCAGGATGGCTTGCCGGAGATCGTCAGCTCGGCGGCGAGCTTGGATCGGCGCGCCGACCAGTTGTTGGTACGCACGCTGACGGACAACGGCCAGCTGCGCGAACGCCTGCGTGTCCCGGTGCCGAGCGGCATCGATGCGCTCGCGATCTGCCCCAGTGACGGTCGCGCGATGGGGCCAGTCGCGCTGGCCACCGGCGACGGGATTTGGCTGATCCGGTGACGCGCCTGGGTCGACGCTCGTTCCTCGCGGCCATGGGCGCGACTAGCGCCGCGAGTGCCCTCGGGCGCACGCCGACGGCGGGCGTATTGCGCCTGCGTTTGCCGCTGTTTTTCGGCGGACTCGACCCCCACTCGCTGGATGATCCGCTGTCCGCATTGTTCGCCCCGGCGATCGCCGACCCGCTGTTCGCCTTGGACGCGAGCGGGAAACCCTACCCCGCGCTGGGGGCCATGCCGGAGCGGATCTCGAGCGGCGCCCGCATCATGTTGCGCCCCGAGCTGATCAGCGCGCGGGGCAAGCCGCTGTTGGCGGCGGACGCCGTGTTTTCGTTCAAACGCGCGCAAGCGTCGGGCGGTGCCGCAGTACTCGGAGCATTCCGTGCACCGAGCGTGGACCCCAAAGATCGCTTCTCGTTCATCGTGCCCGAGGCCAATCCGGATGCGTTGGCACGCGCGCTCGCCAGCCCGCTGACGGCGCTCGTGCCACGTGGTTTTTCGCCGCAAACGCCCGACGGGACGGGCGCCTTCAAGGCCAGCTTAGCGAGCGGCACCCTCAGTCTGATCCGCAACGAAAACGCTGCGCGCGGCGCGGCGTTCCTCGAGCGCATCGAACTCAGCCGCGCGTCGGATTTGGCGGATGCGTTGCGCGCGTTCGAAACCGGACAGGCCGATGTCGGCTGGCTGGGCAACGGCCTGTATCGCCCGAAGGCGGGGGCGATTGCGCTGGATGGTCCGGTTTTTGGCTGGATTGTGCTGCGAACCGGGCTCGACGCCAAGACCTGGGGCGCCCCTGGGATTGCGCCGCAACTCGCGGCGGCTCTGCCCAGCGCACAGCTTGCGCGCTTCGGTGTGCGCGCGCTGCCGGGTGCGGGCGAGGGCGTACGCTGGGGCGGCGGCCCCACGACGCTGTTGGTCAGTGACGACGCACCGCATGCGATCGAACTCGCTCGCGCCCTCGAGCCGCTGCTCGGTTCGAACGACAACGAAGTGCGCGCCACGCCGGTGCCGCGGGCCGTTTGGCTCGAGGCGCGACGCTCGCGACGCTACGGGCTCTTGCTGGATTTCGTGCGTGCGGCAAACGGCGATCTCACGCAGTCCGCGCAGGCGTTGCTGGCCGCGATCGATCCTGCGCTCGCGCGCCGTCCGCCCAAAAACCCGGGTTCGGTGTTGGAAGCGACGCGTACGCTCGCGCTCGGCATCGTCGGTGAGCTGCGAATCGCGGGCGCGCGCAGCCCGGAGTTCGAGGGCCTCGACGCGTGGCAGCTCGGGAACGTCTGGCTGAATCCGGAGAGACGCTGAGCGCGCGGCTCAGTCCGGCAGTTTGCTCGGAACCGGCACTTTGCCGCCTTTTCGCAGGTAATCCACCAGCACTTGGGTCAGCTTGTCGTCGGCTTTGACGCAGCCCAAGCTGACATCACCGCTGACTGCGCCCTTGCACTCTTGGCGACGCTTGCTGACCGCGGCGTTGATCGTGGAATCCTCGCGCAGCGCGGCCTGCACGTTGTCGTCGAGGAAGCGCCATTCCACCTTGGCCGCTTTCGGGGCGGGCGGCTTGTCGAGCGTGACTTCCTCTTTGGCCAGCGTCACGCACAAGCCGTTCCAACGCAGTGCCTCGTAGCCGCCACCGGCACCGCTGACCTGCATGCCGCTCGCGTCGCCGCCGCGCTCGACGAGCAGCAACACCTCTTCGTCGAATTCGAGGAACGAGTTGTCGGACGCGCCGCCAGCCGCGTTCCACGCCTGGGTCTTGCGCGTGAGGTAGCCGCGCGTGAAACCGAAGCCGTTGCCGAACAAGTACAGTGCGAGCGAGGGCGAGCCGCTATTGCACATGCGCTTGCTGAATTTTTGATCCGGCATGCACAAACGTCCCGATTTGACGCAGCCCGTGGGCACGCTGACCGGCTCTGCTGCAGCGCTCGGCTTGGCTGACGCGGCCGGCGTTGGCTCGTCACTCTTCGCTTCCGCAGTCGGCGCAGCCGGCGCGGGCTCAGCGGGCGGAGCGGCTTGCGCGCCACCGCAGGCGACGAGAGACAGGCCGAGGAACAAAAATAGGCGCTTCATGGGGGCGAATTCCTAACACGATCTCACTGGCCGAGGCTCAACTTGGACTTGATCAACGCCAAGGTCTCGGCGTTGAGCGAGGGGGAGCGATGGACGATACGGCCGTTGGGCTCGACGACCAAGATCGTCGGCAGCCGCTTTTCACCGAGCGCGTCGGCGAGCCGAAATTCAGGGTCGAGATAGACCGGATACGAGACGCGGTTTTCGCCCAGGTATGCGTTGACGACGCTCGCGGACTCTCCCACGTTCAGGCCGATCACCCGCAAGCCCTGCGCGCCATACGCCGCGCTGAGCCGTTCGAGCTTGGGACGCTCTTGTTCACACGCGGTGCACCAGGTGGCCCATAGATCAATCACCGTTACCGCGCCGGCCAGCGCGACTTGCAGCGATTCCGCGCGGCCGTCGCTGCGAGTCAACTCGACGCTCGGCAGCGTCTTTGCAGGCGGCACGCTCGCGCCACCCGAGGCGCAGGCAACGAGGCACATGGCGATCGAGACCAGAGAACGCATCAAAGACCGCCTCCATAGCCGAATGAGATGACATTGGCATCGAAACCATTGTCACGGGAATAGTGAAACCAGCTGATGTCCAGCGAGCTCTGTCCGCGGACCAGCCAAAGCAGCTTCAAGCCGTACTCTCGAGCGTGGAATTCAGCCAGATCCGAGTCGGCCGTGCGCGGCTGAAATGGGCTCGTTTGCAACGGAAGCGCGGTGCTGAAAAAATCCACCCCGGTCTGCGTGTAGTAGCGGAACGAGCCGCGCGCGAGCAGCCGCGGGAACAAATATTGATGTAGTTCGAACTCGGCGGTGTGTGCACTGAGTTGAAAGCTATCGGTGTAATAACGGTACGCAGCGCGCAAAGTAGTGTGGCTCTGGGGCAAGTGTTGGGCGACGCGCGCTTGCACCGCGTGGCGCGTGCGGCTGTGCGGGAAAAGCTCCTTGCTGCGGCTCGTGCCTCCTTCCATCGGCACCGAGTTGTAGCTGGTTTCGAGCGTCCCTTGCTGGTAGGTCAACCCGTAGCTGGCATCGAACACCGTGGTCGGCGACAACAGCTGCAAGAAGCTCAAATTGCCGTTGAGCGCCGTGCGATTGCGACGGCCGTAGCGGTCCCCGTTGGGCTGCAGGTAGTCGAAGCGGTCGAAGGTGGCTTGTGTCGAGATCCCGAGGGTCGCATTGTCGTCCGCCATGGCACGGCTGTAACCGAGGCCAAACGAACCAGAGCCGAACGGCTCTTCCTCGTGCCAAGTGAGGTTCGACGTCAGTCGATCGACGTCAGTCAAGTCGAAGCGGCTGGTCAGCTCGACGCCGATGGCTTCATTGACCGCCGAAGCGTGGGAGATCACGTCGAGCGCATTGACCGAAGCCGCGCTCACGATGTCGATCGGAATCACCACTTCATGATGGATGCGTGAAGATTGACGAATGCCCACCAGCATCATCGGTTGCACGATCAGCGCGCGTTCACTGCCGGGCCCGGCGACCGTCCCCGCCTGTGACTGATAGCCACGACCTTCTTGGTAGAAGGTGGTCATGCGCAGGCGAAACTCGTCGACCCGCACGCCCTGCTTGTTTTGACCGAGGATCGCCGCGTCGCTCGCCGGTTCCGCGTGCGCTACGGCGGCGATCCAGAAGCAGCCGCTGGCCAACAGCCGCGCGGCGCGCAAGCCTCGCTCAATTCCCACAGCTACAGCCGCCCCCCGCGGGTTTGCCGTCGGCACCCGCCGCGCCTTCACGGGAGGTGTGAAACTTTCGCGCAGCGCGGCGCTCGAGTCCGTCGTCTTGAGCGGGCATGGTCGGATCGGCCAAATATTGCCGACGATTCTGGGGCACCATCGCGCACGCGCTGCTGGCCGAGAGCCACACGAGCAATAGGCCAAACACGAACTTGCGCAGCACTCCACCGAGGAGTTCGTGCGGTTCCATCAGCTCTCACCGTCCATGCCTGCGGCACCCGCCGAACCTTGATTCGCCTCGTCCTTCGGCGGCATCCCAGCGTCGCAGCCACGCAGCGCGGGATCGGGCGCCGTGCTCGGCTGGAACCCCGCGTCTTCACTCGCCGCGCATAGATCGCCCACTGGGTAGTCGTCGAACGAGAGCGCGCAGCCTTTCACGCTCAACAGCGTACCGACGAGGCACGCGAAAGCCAGCAGCTTGACAGCATGACTATGACGCAGCGCGCGCATGTCAGAAATGAGCCACTAGCCCAGCCTGGGGACTCGCGCCGTCGATGATCACCGAAACCGCGACTTGGTTTTGAGCAGAGGGCGCCGTCAAAATCAGATACGCGCTCAGGCCAACGCCCACTCCGCCCACGATCGCGGCGACCGTGCTGATGTCGCGCAGCGTGCGCCCAGTTTCGTTCGCTTGCCGGCCTTGGCCATCACACAAGCGCAAGGTCGGACTGCAATGGTCTTCGACCACGCCTTGCTGAACCATGGCCATGAAGCCGGTGACAGCGGCTACCGAAAGCCCGGACAGTCCGACCGCCCCCACCGCGTAGGCAAACACGGGGGGCTCGCTCCGTTCGGCGCTCGGCGGAGAGGGCGCTGCTGCGACGCGCGGTCCAAGAGCAGGCGGCGGTTCGGCGCACGCAACATGAGGGAGTTCAGCCGACAGCACAGCCACGGCGATAGCGAGCGGTCGCCAAAGCCGACGAACGCGTTTGGAAGCTTGCAAGCGCCGCATATTCGCCCGGCACTCTAGCGAAGCCCGCTGCGACTGAGTCCGGAAATCCGCCCAACGGGTGACGCGCGCGTTGAGACCTGGTTACGTCGAGATCACGTGTGAGGCGCGGAAACACCGCGCTAGTCGACGACTCTTTCCTCGGCAGCCGGCACCCGGCCCAGTTTCCGAGTCCTCCCTCCGGCCTATCCGACCAGGAAGCTAGGCCTGGGTGTTTCATCGGGTGCACCGCGCTCAGGCCCCGCCGCGCGTCGGCGTCGCGATTCCTTTATCGCTGCGTTAACACGAAGTACTGCCTCGCATACCACTGATTGTGAGCTCGGCAGCGCAGCCTTGGGTTCTCGATCGAACACCTGCCGCAACACGGCGTACTCATCGCTTCCCCAAGCGCGCCGCACCGCAACGCGCGGTCTCCCTTCCCTTTTTCGCCTCGCAGAGAGCCGTCGCTCTCAACGCTGAGCGCACTCCCATCGCCCCAACACCGCGTCACCCGTTGGCGCACCGCGCTGGCCGAAGGCCAGCGCTTGGGCAGCCCGCTCGCCCGCAGCGCGAAGCGCGAGGACGGCGGCCGATCCGCGACGCGCCACGCGCGGGGCACCCCCGCCATCACGACCCGACATGCCGCGCGTCTCGAGCGCGTCGGTCCAATCGTCAGGGCGTCGAACGGCCCTTCAGCGCTCGTCCCTCGCAACCACGCTGACCTGTTCCGGCTCGGTGCACGTATTCGGATCCGGTGGGCAAGCCAGGTGCACCGCGTTATCCGATTGCCGATCGAAGCTTCGCTCGAGTCGAGCAAGCCAGTCATCGCCGCGGAACATGCCGAAATCCGTATGTTCCGCGTCGAAGTCGACCCCCGCCGAGATCGCTTCGAAACCCGCGAGGCGCACCAACATGGCACCCTGAAAGCCGTCGGGCACGCTTTGCAGTCGCCCACGCGCCACTGCGGGTCCGCCCGAGAGCTGGACCAAGTGAATGTCGGTCAAGCGGCAACGGCGCGCGAGCGACCCTGTTGCTGACATCGCGCGCAACGGAAATGCGGTCGCAACCCATTGGGGCAGTGCGCCCTTCGCTGCAAGCACCGCGAGCCCAGGCGAGGCGTCACGCAAATTTGCGCGAAACGTCCCCCCGAGTTCCAGGTTCTTCTGCGCACGAGCGAACAACGAGTCGAGCTCGATGTCTCCCCACCAATTCGAGATCGGGGCGGGCGCGTTCGGCATCGCCGCCTTGCGTAAATGCACTGCGCCCGAGGCGTGCATGGTGCTCGCCTTCAGATCGATTGTATCCAGCGTCAAGTGAGCGTCGAGGTCGGTGCGCACCTGAGTCGAGCCGATGCGACCGCGTGCCCCGGGCACGTTCAGTTGCGCAGTGCCCGAGAGCTTGCCTCCTTTTCGAGCAACGCGGGTGCTCACTTCGAGGACCGGCACGTTCGCGGCCCAGCCCTTGTTTCCGCCTCCGCCGCTTTGCAAGCTCGCCTGCTTCAACGTCAAGTCGATGCGACCGTCGCCGTCGTCGGCAATCAGACCCTGTTCGAAACGCGCGTCGAGGCCAATATCGCCGCGGGTCAGAAAATCACCCCAATTGAGCTCCGCTTGTTTGAACTCACCGTTTACCGAAAGCGACGTTGCGCCGCGCTCGAGCAACCTCGCCTGGCCGTCCAAGTGCAAAGAATCAATCCGCGACCAAGGGCAGTCCGCGTTCTGCGTGGTGTCACCGAGGGTCACGCCCGTGCCGCTCAGGCGCGCGTTCACGGCACCGCTATGGCGCGCGAGATCGAGCGCCTCGAACTCCGCAGCCAACGCAGATTTTCCGGTGACGCGCAGGTTGTCCGCGTCGACGACCCAAGCTGCAGGTTCGAGCGCGAGTTTGCCGCTCAGCGCGCCACGCGCATCCTTACGCAGCGCCGCGTGAAGCTTCACGCGCGGCGTGGTCGCGCGTTTCAGGGGTTGCGAGCCCAGCTCCGCGCGCGGTTTCTCCAAGCTGGCCCACAGCTCCAGAGTTTGTTCGGGTTTATTTTTTTGTTGGGCGAGCGTGCCCCGGGCCAGCGCGGCGGTCGTTAACCGCGCGCCGCGTCCTTCGGCCAAAAGCGTCGGCACTTCTGCGTCGAAGTGCGTCCGCTGCGCGCCATCACCCGCCTGTTCCGAGGACACCGCGGCTAGCATCCCGGGCGCTCGCAGCGAGAAACCGTCGCTCGAAGCATTGAAATTCCAGAACTTCGCCTGTCCCGAAAGTGCGTTGCCCTGCGCGTCACGACGCGCTTGGACGTGCGCCTGGAGGCCCGCCAAATGCAACTGGCCAGCGCCGGGACCGAGCTCTGCTCGAAGCGAGCGACCGCTCAGATCGGCGCTCAGCGCGCCGGTAAAGCGCGCGAGATCCGCGCGCGAAAGCTGCAACGACAGCGCGCCCGTGTAATGCAAACGGCGTTCGCCAAAGGCGGCGCCGACGTCTTGGCTCTCGAGCTGCGCATCGCCGTCGAGCAACGAGTCCGCGTAGCGTGCGCGCGCGAGAAACGACAGTGAGCCGCCGGATAGAGAAAAAGTTTCATTTTGAAGCCAGCGATTGAGCCAACTCGCATCGTCGAAGCGCACACGCGCCTCGTTCAGCCGCGCCTCTTGAAAGTAAAAGTCTTTGGAGGTGTCGCGATTGGCGCTGATCACCGTCGCCGAAAGATGCTCGATGCGCGGCGGGTGACCCGGCGCAATCGGCTCTTTCACCGTACCGCGGTCGATCACGAGCTCGGCGTGGCTCGCGCCGTGCTGGTCCACTCCGGCGTGTAGTTCGAGTTGCTCGGCAGCGAGCTCCCCCTGGGCGGCGCGCAGCTCGAATCCGCGCTGCACGATGTCTACCTGGCTCTCCTTGGTGAGCAGCCCGTGGCGGGTGCGCACGTCGACGTGCAAGGATCCGCTCGCCGATGAGACGCGCGGACCGTGTTCGCCCGCGAACAGCGCGTACACCTGCGGGTCGAGCGACGGGGCATCCAAACGAATACCGGCTGAAATGTAGCGGAGCGGTTCGAAGCCTTGAACCGGACGGACATCGAAGGGATGAACGATGCAGTCGATCTTCCCGTGCAAGCCGGAGGCGATGCGATACGCGCCCGCCGTGAGCGACCCCGGCTCGAGTTCGATCGAGGCCGGACCGACCCACAAGATGCGCGCCGGCCTGAACTGAAATTGGCCGCGCACACGGCCCTTGCCTCGATAGCGAAAGGCCTGCACCCAGACCTCGGCGACGCTCGCGTCGATGTCGTCGAAGTGCATCGTCCACAGATTGTATTCAGCGTCGCTGACCGGCTTCTCGGGGACGCGAGCCTCGAACACCGCGGGCGATGGGTACTCGGGAATGGGTGGAAAGGTGCCGACCGCGGGCTCGTGCTTCGACCACGGATCGACGCGATGACGCATGCGGTACACCACGCCTTCACCGCGCAAGTGCGAGGCGTGGAAGACTTGACGCGGCAGTTCGGTCAAATGCAAGACCATGAACGCGCTCGTCATGTCGATCGAGAACTGTAAATTGTGGTCTTGAAAAATGAAGCGGGGATTTCGCACGTGCACGCGACCGGGCAACACGCTCCAACCCCCGGAGATGGTGGCCTTGACCTGATTCGTGGACGAGAACGCCAGCGGTAAGCCGCCCAAGTTCA
>Ga0134124_10002036_pt1 | contig 16259 bp, 7 predicted proteins | sample KB304_FD_96880 | JGI IMG/M metagenome (GOLD analysis project Ga0134124, IMG submission 96880) | Terrestrial soil microbial communities without Nitrogen fertilizer from Kellogg Biological Station, Michigan, USA - KB3-0-4 | ecosystem: Environmental > Terrestrial > Soil > Unclassified ...
GATTCGACCAGCGGCGCGAAGCCGGTGGAATCGGCCGCGGCCATCAGGTGGCCGCCCAGGATCGCCTGCGCCAGTTCGGCGCTGCCCTTGTACGGAATGTGATTGAGCTGGATGCCGACCCTTTGTGCGATCAGCTCGGTGGTCAGGTGCGGGCTGGTCAAGGTGCCGGTCGAGCCGTAGCTGAGCTTGCCCGGGTTGGCCTTGGCATAGGCCACGAAATCATTCCAGTTCTTGATCGGGCTGTCGGTGGGCACCACGATGCCGAACGCATAGCCGGTGACGTTGATGACGTAGGCGATGTCCTTGACCGGATCCCAGTTGATCTTGGTCGTGTATGGCAGCCGGAACACCCCCAGGGGAATCTGCGCCAGCGTATAGCCGTCGGCCGGCGCGGTCTGCATTTGCTGGGCCGGCAAGGTGCCCCCGGCGCCCGGCTTGTTCTCGATGACGACGGGCTGGCCCAGCGCCTTCGAGGCGTTGTCCGCCAGCGATCGCATCGTGATGTCGGTCGGCCCGCCCGCCGGGAACGCGATGATGAGCTTGATCGGCTTGGCCGGAAAGCTTTGCGCGAACGTGCCCAGGGATGGAACTGCAAGCGTGGCGGCAGCAAGCTGCACGAGTTGTCGGCGGCGCATCATTTCTCCTTTGCTAAGCCTGTTATTGGAGCCGCAATCGCCGCTTCGTTCAATCTCCAGCGGGACACAGCAGGCGCGGCCTGCTTGCACTGCAGAACGCAGCGCCTTATTGGCGCGCAAGCACCGGCCCTAGCGCCACGCCGGTGTGCGTGCCTTGCCGCACGACCTGCTCGGGCGAAGCGGCAGCCACCACCTTGCCGCCGGCATTGCCGCCCTCGGGGCCGAGATCGATCACCCAGTCGGCTTCGGCAATCACGTCCAGGTCGTGCTCGATCACCACCACGCTGTGGCCGCCGTCGACCAGCCGATGCAGCACGCGCACCAGCTTTTCCACGTCGGCCATGTGCAACCCCACGGTCGGCTCGTCCAGAACGTACAGCGTGTGCGGCGCTTTCTGGCCGCGGCGGGTGATGTCGTCGCGCACTTTGGACAGCTCGGTCACCAGCTTGATGCGCTGCGCCTCGCCGCCGGACAACGTCGGCGACGGCTGGCCCAGCGTGAGGTAGCCCAGTCCGACGTCCTCGAGCAGCCGCAGCGGATGGCTGATGTTGGGCATCGCGGCGAAGAACTCCGCCGCCTCGTCCACTTCCATCCGCAGCACGTCGCCGATGCTCTTGCCGCGCCAGGTGACGGCCAGCGTCTCGGGGTTGAAGCGGGCGCCATGGCAGGACTCGCACGGCACTTTCACGTCGGGCAGGAAGCTCATGCCGATCGTGCGCACACCCTGGCCCTCGCAGGTCGGGCAGCGCCCTTCGCCGGTGTTGAACGAGAAGCGGCCGGGACCGTAGCCCCGCGCGCGCGCTTCGAGCGTATCGGCGAACAGCTTGCGGATCGTGTCCCAGAAACCGATGTAGGTGGCCGCGCAGGAACGCGGCGTCTTGCCGATCGGCGTCTGGTCCACTTCCAGCACGCGATCGATCGCCTGGTAGCCGTCCAGGCCCTTGCAGCCGACCCAGGCGGGATGCTTGCCCGCGGCATCCGCGTCGCGGCCGGCTTTGGTATAGCGCTGCTGCACCACCGACTGCACGTTATGCAGCAGCACGTCGCGGGCCAGGGTCGACTTGCCCGAGCCCGAGACGCCGGTCACCGCGACCAGGCGCCGCAGCGGAATGTCCAGGTCGATGTCGTCCAGGTTGTGCAGGTCGGCGCCGCGCAGGCGCAGCCACTCGCCTTCACCCCCACCGTCTGCCGGAGGGAGAGGGAGTGAATCCAATTCCCCACCCTCGCCTTTGCCGCGCCGAAGCAGAGGGAACACGCTCCCTCGCCCCTTCGGGGAAAGGGCTGGGGTGAGGGGCCGGGCGCCCGAGAGCGCGCGGGCTGGAGCAATCACCGCCCGCCGCGGCTTGACCGGATGCTTCATCGCGTGCAGCAGGTAGCGGCCGGTCACCGATTCAGCCACCGCGGAAACATCGGACGCCGATCCCTGCGCTATCACCTGGCCGCCGCGTTTGCCGGCGCTGGGGCCGATGTCGATGATGTGGTCGGCGCGGCGGATCGTGTCCTCGTCGTGCTCCACCACCACCAGCGTGTTGCCCTTGTCGCCCAGCTTGTGCAGCGCCGTGAGCAGGATCTGGTTGTCGCGCGAGTGCAGGCCGATGGTCGGCTCGTCCAGCACATAGCACACGCCTTGCAGGTTCGAGCCCAGTTGGGCCGCCAGCCTGATGCGCTGCGCCTCGCCGCCGGACAATGTCGGCGCGCCGCGATCCAGCGTGAGGTAGCCCAGCCCGACCTCCTCCAGGAATTCAAGCCGGCTCCTGATCTCCGGAATCAGGTCGCGGGCGATGCCTTCTTCCCGCATGCTCAACACGCCCTTGACCTGCAGGCTCTCGATCCAGCGGCGCACATCGACGACCGACAGCGCAGCGATTTCCGCGATACCGGTCCGATCGAACTTGACGTTGCGTGCCTGCAGATTGAGCCGCGCGCCGTGGCAGGCCGGGCAGACTTCGTCGGCCACGTCTTCCACCTCGGCTTCCGCAAAGGTCTGCTCGCGGCCCTTGTTGTTGTCGTCGGACAGCACCAGGGTGTCGTCGAACGCCTTGCGCTGCTCGCGCGTGAGCTTCACGCCGGTGCCCACGCACTCGGGGCACCAGCCATGCTTGCTGTTGTAGGAAAACAGGCGCGGGTCCAGCTCCGGATAACTGGTGCTGCACACCGGGCAGGCGCGCCGCGTGGAAAACACTTCCACCTTGCCGATGTTGTGGTGCGACTGGAGGCCGCTCAGCATCGCGCCCATCAGGCCGTCCAGCGGCGCCAGCACATGCAGCACCCCCTTGCCGTGCTCCAGCGCCAGCGCGAGCTTCTCGCGCAGCAGGGCCTCGTTGGCCGGCGTCACGTCGAGATCGCACACCGGCAGCTCGATGGTGTGTTCCTTGAACCGGTCGATGCGCGGAAAGCCCGTGGTGGGCAGGAAGTTGCCGTCCACCCGCAGATGCGTATAACCGCGCGGCCGCGCCCAGTCGGCCAGTTCCGTGTACACGCCCTTGCGATTGATCACCAGCGGCGCCAGCAGCCCGATGTGCTGGCCGCGGTAGCGCCGCATCAATTGCGCGGCGATGCTGTCGGGCGTCTGCGGTCGCACTTCGGCGCCCTCGTTCACGCAGTGCTGCACGCCGAGCTTGACATAGAGCAGGCGCAGGAAATGCCAGACCTCGGTCGTCGTGCCCACCGTCGATTTGCGTCCGCCGCGCGACAGCCGCTGCTCGATGGCCACCGTCGGCGGAATGCCGTACACCGCATCGACCTCGGGCCGGCCGGCCGGCTGCACGATGCTGCGGGCGTAGGCGTTGAGCGACTCGAGGTAACGCCGCTGTCCTTCGTTGAACAGGATGTCGAAGGCCAATGTCGACTTGCCCGACCCCGACACTCCCGTCACCACGCTGAACTTGTTGTGCGGGATGTCGACCGACAGCGACTTGAGGTTGTGCTCGCGGGCGTTGACGATCTGGATGGCGCGAGACGAATTGCGAGAGGAATTGGGGTCAGATTCCAATTTCGTTCGGCGTTTCGGCGCCCCGGAGTGAACACCGTCCTGAATTGGAGTCTGACCCCAATTCTTTTCGCCGGCGGAGAAAGCGTAAGAGACCGCCCGCTCCTCGACGCTGTGCGCACCCAACCCCAGCGTGCTGTCGTACTCGCGCAGCGCCTTGGCCGTGTGCGAGCTGGCATGGAGCTTCACTTCTTCCGGCGGACCCTCCGCGACCAGCAGGCCGCCGGCTTCTCCGCCTTCGGGGCCAAGATCGATCAGCCAGTCGGCTGCCCGGATCACGTCCAGGTTGTGCTCGATCACGATCACCGAATTGCCGGCTTCCAGCAACTTGCGTAATGCGCGCATGAGCTTGGCGATGTCGTCGAAGTGCAGGCCGGTGGTCGGCTCGTCGAACATGAACAGCGTGCCGCGCCTGGCGATCCCCTGCCGGCTGGTGCTGGCATTCTTCGCCGCTTGCGCCAGGAAGCCGGCGAGCTTGAGGCGCTGCGATTCGCCGCCGGACAAGGTCGGGACCGGCTGGCCCAGCTTCACGTATTCGAGTCCGACGTCGACGATCGGCTGCAGCGCCCGGATCACCTCGCGATCGTCCGCGAACAGCGCCGCCGCCTCGCTCACAGTGAGGTCGAGCACGTCGGCCACGTTCATCGACCGCAGCTTTCTTTCGATCGTCACTTCCAGGATTTCGGGGCGGTAGCGCTTGCCGTCGCAATCCGGACAGCGCAGATAGACGTCCGACAGAAACTGCATCTCCACATGCTCGAAGCCGGAGCCGCCGCAGGTGGGGCAACGGCCGTCGCCGCTGTTGAAGCTGAACTTGGAGGAGGTGTAGCCGCGCTGCCTGGCCAGCGGCGCGGTCGCGAAGATCTCGCGGATGCAGTCCCAGGCGCCGACATAACTGGCGGGGTTCGAGCGCGCCGTCTTGCCGATCGGCGACTGGTCGACGAACACGACGTCGCTCAGGTGATCGGCGCCGAGCAGGCGGTCGTGCGCGCCCGGCGTTTCCGTCGCCTTGCCGAAATAGCGGTTGAGCGCCGGCGCCAGCACGTCCTGGATCAAGGTGGACTTGCCGGAGCCGGAAACGCCGGTGACGCAGACCAGCCGCTGCAGCGGAAACTCCACCGCCAGGTCCTTGAGGTTATGTTCGCGCACGCCCTCGAGGATCAGCCGCCGGGTCACGTCGGTCACCGCCCGCTTGAAGCCCATGCCCACGTGCTTACGCGCGCCCAGGTACGCGCCGGTGAGCGTGTCGGCGTTGCGCAGGTCGTCGACTGCGCCGTCGAACACGATCTGCCCGCCGCGTTCGCCCGGCCCCGGTCCCATGTCGATGATGCGGTCGGCGGCCAGCATCACGGCCGGATCATGTTCCACCACCACCAGCGTGTTGCCGGCATCGCGCAGCCGCTTCATCGCCTCGGTGATGCGGTTCATGTCGCGCGGGTGCAGGCCGATGCTGGGCTCGTCGAGCACGAACAGGGTGTTCACGAGCGAAGTGCCGAGCGCCGTCGTCAGGTTGATCCGCTGGACCTCTCCGCCCGACAAGGTGCGGCTTTGCCGGTCGAGCGTGAGATAGCCGATGCCGACGTCGACCAGGTATTTCAGGCGGGTGGTGATTTCCTCGAACAGCAGCTTGAGCGCCTGCAGGTCGCCGTGCCCGGCATGGGCTTCGGCCGCAGGCTCGACCCGGTCGAAGAACCGCCGCAGCCGCTCGATCGGCATCAGCATCAGGTCATGCAGGCACAGTCCCGGCATCGCCTCCAGCTGCGCGCGGGTCCACTGCACGCCCGCCGGCATGAAGCGCTTCGAAGGCTCGAGCACCGCGTCGGCATCCTCCCGGGTGCCGATGCGCCAGAGCAGGCTTTCGGTCTTCAGGCGGGCGCCGCCACAGGTTTCGCAGGGCGTGTAGCTGCGGTACTTGGACAGGAGCACGCGGATGTGCATCTTGTACGACTTGGTCTCCAGGTATTCGAAGAAGCGCCGGATGCCGTACCACTGCTTGTTCCAGTTGCCTTCCTTGTAGCTGGGCGTGCCGTTGATCACCCAGTGCTGCTGCTCGGGCGTGAGCTTGTACCAGGGCGTGTCGCGCGGAATGCCCGCCGTTTCGGCGTGGCGCATCAGGTCATCCTGGCATTCCGACCAGGCCGGCGTCTGGATCGGCTTGATCGCGCCGGCCCGCAGCGTGAGCTTTTCGTTGGGGATGACCAGGCCGTAGTCGACCCCGATCACGCGCCCGAAGCCGCGGCAGGTTTGGCACGCGCCGACCGCGGAGTTGAACGAGAACATCGACGGGATCGGATCGGCGTAGCGCAGGTCGCTGTCGGGACAGTGCAGGCCGGTGGAGAATTTCCAGATTTCAGGGGGGAAAGAGGGAGGGTTCGTGTTGGGGTCAGAGCCCAATTTCGCAGTTGCACCCTCTTCGCCGGCAGATCCGCGTCCTGAATTGGGATCTGACCCCAAAGTCCTGTAAACACTCATGCGCCCCGTTCCACGCTTGAGCGCGACCTCGATCGCCTCGACCGCGCGGGCTTTCTCGGTGGCATGCAGGCGAAACCGGTCGGCCACCACATCGAGCACTTTGCGAGGCCCGGTCGGCGTGGCGACTTCGCGTTCGGCCTGCACCCGGGTGAATCCGCTGGCAGCCAGCCACTGCGCGAGCTCCTCGGCCGAAGTTCCCGCGGGAAGCTCCACCGGAAATGTGATCACGAGCCGCGGGTCGCCGGCCGCGGTGCGCGCCATCAGCTCCGCGTAGATCGTCTCGGGCGTGTCGTGCCGCACCGGCAGCGCCGTCTTGCGGTCGAACAGTTGCCCGGCCCGCGCGAACAACAGCTTCAGGTGGTCGTTGAGCTCGGTCATGGTGCCCACGGTCGAACGCGACGAGCGCACCGGATTGGTCTGGTCGATGGCGATGGCGGGCGGCACGCCCTCGACGCGGTCCACCGCCGGCTTGTCCATGCGATCGAGGAACTGGCGCGCATACGCCGAGAAAGTCTCGACGTAGCGCCGCTGGCCTTCCGCATACAGCGTATCGAACACCAGGCTCGACTTGCCCGATCCGCTCGGGCCCGTGACCACCGTGAGTTGACCGGTACGCAGGTCGAGGTCGAGGTTCTTGAGGTTGTGCTGCCTGGCGCCGCGAATTCGAATCAGTCCCTGGGTCATACGGGGGTTATTTCTGGAGTTGGGCCGAATATTCTAGAGATCGGCCGCCACCAGCTGCTGCCAGGGGGTCTTTTGCCTAAGTACTTTCCACAGCGGTGAGAGCTTTTGGCTCCAGGCACGCGGGCGTCACGGCTGCGTTTGATGCGCATCAAGGATGCCGCATTGGCTCGGGACTATCGTGACCTCGATCATTACGCGGGGCGAAAGCTCAACCTCGGCGGCGGTGTCGTCGAGGATCACCAGGGAGGCGCCGTGATCTGGCTGCGGCAATTGCGCCGGCGAACGGGGCAGGCATGCCCTTTCGCCTCCTGGGACTCATGGTTACAAGTTAGAGGAGACCGACATGAATCATTGGCACTTTTTGGGGGCCGCGTTCGCGTTCGCAGGCCTCATGGGAAGCGCTCAGGGACAAATCGTGGTCGGCCAGACGGTCGGCGTCACCGGCTCCGTCGCCGCTACGGTGAAGGAGGCCGCCACCGGCGCGTCGCTGCTCATCGACAAAGTCAATGCGAACGGCGGCATCAAGGGCGAGAAGATCCAGCTGGTGACCCTCGACGACAAGTTCGACGTGAAGCAGACGGTGGAGAACGCGCGCATCCTGATCGAGGACAAGAAGGCCGTCGTGCTGTTCATGAACCGCGGCACGCCTCACACCGAGGCCCTGCTGCCCTTGCTCGCGAAGTACAAGATCGCGCTGGTCGGCCCCTCGACCGGCGCCATGGTGATGCACAACCCGGTGCAGCCCTACGTTTTCAATGTCCGGTCCACCTACCAGCGCGAAGCGCAGAAGGCGGTGGATCACCTGCATACCCTGGGGCTGACCCGTATCGCCGTCGTTCACGTGGACGACTCCTTCGGGCTGGACGGGCTGGCGGGCGCGAACAAGGGTTTCGAGAAAGCCAAGATCAAGCCCGCGGCGGTGCTCAAGGCCGACCGCACCAAGCCCGACTACACCAAGATCGTGCCGCCGATCGTTGCGGCGAACGCCCAGGCCGTGATCTGGGTCGGCTCCGGCACGGCGGTCACCGACGGCATCAAGGCCCTGCGCAAGGCGGGCTCAGCCGCGCAGGTGGTAACGCTTTCCAACAATGCGTCGGGCGGCTTCATCAAGCTGCTGGGCGATGCCAGCCGCGGCGTGATCATCACGCAGGTGTTCCCTTATGAGCGCTCGTACAGCTATGCCTTCGTGCAGGAAGCCTTGACCCTGGCCAAGGCCAAGGGCATGACCGAGGTCTCGCCGGCGATGCTCGAAGGATTCGCCTCCGCCAAGGTGCTGGTCGAAGCGCTGCGGCGCGCCGCGCCCCATCCGACGCGCGAGAAGGTGCTGGCAGCGCTGGAAAGCCTGAACAAGTTCGACCTCGGCGGCCTGGAGATAAGCTACAGCCCCACCAACCACACCGGCCTGGACTTCGCCGACCTGTCGATCATCGGCCAGGACGGCCGCTTCCGCCGCTAGGAGCCGTCACGCCGGACTCGATCCGGCGCCGGCTTCCTCCGGGCCGTCCGCCCACAGCACGATCGACACGGACAAGCCGGTACGGCCGGCCGGCGCGGGCTCGATCACCAGCTTGCCTCGGTGGGCGCGGGCAATCAGGGCCGCCAGCTTCAGACCCAGTCCGCCGGCGTCCAGGTCCGTGGCGTGGTCCAGCCCCAGCTGCAGGGCGGCGCGCTGCGCCTCCGTCACGCCCGGACCGTCATCGGTCAGGGTCAGCGTCTGGCGGTCGCCCTCGGTACGGCAACTCACCCAACACTCGCGGGCCCCATGGCGACTCGAGTTGTCGAGCAGGTTGGCCAGGGCCGCGGCCAGCAGGTTGGCATCACCGCGCACCCGGCAGCCGGGATCCACATGGACGGCCAGTGATTCCACCGGCAGCAGCAGCATCAGCTCTTCGACGTCGATGTCCTCGAGGTTGAGTTCCTCGGCGCTGCGAAACAGCGCCAGCAACGAAGTGACGACGCGCTTGAGCCGATGGACCGCCTCGCGGGTGCGCTCCAGTCGCGGCCGCGCGCTGTCCGAGGCCTCCTTCATGGCGACGGCAAGCTGCGCCTCCATGCCCGCCAATGGCGTGCGCAGCGCATGCGCGGCATGCGCGGAGAACGCCCGTTCGCCCTGGACGCGCCCCGCCAGGCGGTGACCCAGCTCGCGGATGGCTTCCCGGATGTCCTGAAACTCCTCCCGCGACGGCGCCGGCAGATCGGTTTCGGCTCGCATGGGGTCGTAGTGCTTGACCTGCAGCGACAGCTCCTGCAGCGGTTTCATGGCCTCTACGATGCGGCGCCTCAGCCACGCCACGCACAGAATTCCGACGGCCAGGGCGCTCGCCCCTACGACAATGGTGGCCTTGTAGCGGGACTGGACGCGATCGCGGACGGGCTGGCCGACATACAACGCCTGCCCCGCCGCGGGTAGGCGCATCGCATAGACCCGCCAGTCGAGCGGACTGTCGCTCAGGCCGGCCGCGAACGCCGGCAGCAGCGGGCTCGATGGCGCCTGTTGGGACCGCAGCACCACTTGCTGGCGCTCGTCCACGACTTGCCACACCAGTCCCTCGTTGTGCGGCGGCGCCAGCATGCTGCCTGCGGCCGTCGACGGCCCGCTGGAGTTGCCCAGGGCCACCAGGCCGTAGAGAATCTCGGCGGCTTCCTGCAAGGCACCGTCCATGAGTTCATCCACTTCGTGACGCACGCCGATCGCAACGGCGATGAACACGGCGGCCAGCCAGGCCACGCTGACCAGGCTCAGAGCCCTCACCAGTTCCCTGCGCAACGAGGGCAGGCCTCTTGCCTTTGCTGTCATAACGGAATGCGGTAACCGACGCCCCGTACCGTCTGCACGATCTCCCGGCCAAGCTTGCGGCGCAAATTGAAAACGTGGACCTCCAGCGAATTGCTTGCGGCCTCGCCCTTGAAACCGGTCAGCAGCGCGTCCAGGTCGGACTTGGATACCACGCGACCGGACCGGGTGATCAGTGCGTCGAGCAGCGCCCATTCGCGCGCCGTGAGATTGACCGGCTTGCCGCCGCGGGACACGGCTCTCGCATTGGAATCGATCTCGACGGAACCGATTCGAACGCGCGGAGTTCCGTGACCCGAGAACCGCCGGCGCACGGCGCGAATGCGAGCCGCCAGCTCCTCGGTCTCGAATGGCTTGACCAGGTAATCGTCAGCGCCGCTGTCCAGGCCCGTCACGCGGTCGGAGAGCAAGTCGCGCGCGGTCATCACCAGGATGGGAAGGGTCATCCCCTTGCCGCGCAACCGCCTGACCCAATCGACTCCCGATCCATCGGGCAATTGCCAATCCACCAGCAGGGCGTCATAAGGCTCGCTGACCACTGTCTGCGCGTCGATCAGCCGCGTGAACCAGTCGACCAGATGGCCTTCGATGCGCAGGTAATCCCGGATGCCTTCACCCAGGATTTCGTCGTCCTCGACCAGCAGCAGCCGCATTTTTCGAATTCTTTCCGGAAGGCTCATGCTTATAGCAGGAGAATTCCGGGATGCGCAATGAGTATCTCGCGATCTACGGCGCGCTGGCCGCCGCCGGCGTCGCGCTGCATGTGTACCTGCGCGCCCGCCGCGAGCGCGCGGCGAAGGCAGCGCGCGAGGCCGCAACCCAGGCCGGCCTGGACGAACCTCCCTCACTGCACCCCGTGGTGGACCCAACGCGCTGCATCGCGTCAGGCGGCTGCGTGCGGGCCTGCCCCGAGTCGGCGCTGGGCATCGTCAATGGCCGCGCCGTACTGGTCAATGCCTCGGCCTGCATTGGCCATGGCGCCTGCATGGATGCGTGCCCGGTCGAGGCGATCACGCTCGTGTTCGGTACCGAGCGGCGCGGCGTGGACATCCCGACGGTTTCGCCCCAGTTCGAAAGCAATGTGCCGGGGATCTTCATCGCGGGGGAACTGGGCGGCATGGGCCTGATCCGCAAGGCCGCCGAGCAGGGCCGGCAGGCCATCGAAGCGGTACGCACGCGCCGCGCGGCCGCCGACGAGCTGGATGTTCTCATCGTCGGCGCCGGACCGGCAGGAATTTCCGCTGGGCTGGCGGCCAAGAAGCACGGGATGCGCTACCGGATCATCGAGCAGGAGGCTTCGCTGGGCGGCACGGTCTTCCACTACCCACGCAACAAGATCGTGATGACTGCGCCGGTGAAACTGGCCCTGGTCGGCAAGGTCCGGATGACCAAAGTGTCCAAGGAAAAGTTGCTGTCGTTCTGGAACGACGTGGTCAGGAAGACCGGCCTGGTCCTGCACTTCGGGGAACGCATGGTGCGGGTGGATCGCGAAGGGGGAAGTTTCGCCGTGCACACCAGTACCGGCGTTCACCGCACGCGATCGGTGCTGCTGGCGATCGGCCGCCGCGGCTCGCCGCGCGCCCTGGGAGTTCCCGGAGAGGAACTGCCCAAGGTGGTGTACCGGCTGGTCGACGCCGGGCAGTATCGGGGCATGTCGGTGCTGGTGGTCGGCGGTGGCGATAGCGCCCTGGAGGCCGCCGTGGCACTGGCCCGGCAGCCCGACGTCCGCGTGTCCCTGGCGTATCGGGGCGCCGCCTTCAGCCGCGTCAAGGACGGCAATCGCAAGGCCCTGCAGCGGGCGATCGAGGCCAAGCGTATTGAATTGCACCTGAACAGCGAGGTCGAAGCGATCACGCCCCGGGAAGTGCGGTTGCGCACTCCCAAAGGGCCTTTGGTGACGTCGAACGAGGCCGTCATCGTCTGTGCGGGCGGGGACTTGCCCATACCGATGCTGCGGCAGGCGGGCATCGAATTCCAGACCAAGCACGGCAGCGTCTAAAGGCCGCGCGGGACCTGCCGCGCGACCGGCAAATTCAAGGCCGCGCTTGCGAGCCAATCCCCGCCAGGCGGCGGGCATCGTCCAGCCCGGCTTTGGCCTGTCTGACCAGTTCGCTCTGCGGCGCGCCGCCCTGCGCGACCCGCTCCCAAAACTGGATGGCCTGCCCGTAATTCTTGCGCTGGAAAGCCTCGGTGCCGGCCAGCAACAGTGCCTTGGGCTGGCCGGGCTCGAGCGCCAACGCGCGCCCGACCCAGCGCATGGGCTCGCCTTCGAGACGGCCGCCCTGCTGCAATGCAAGTTCATCGGCGTAGTCGGCCATCAGGGGCGGATCGTTTTGGCGCAATTCGATGGCCTTGGCGTAGGCGGAAAGGGCATCGGCATGACGCCCCAGGTTCGCGTAGGAGCGGGCCAGCATCGCCCAACCCTCGGCATCCGCCGGCTGGGCCTTCAGGCGGTCCGCCAGGCGCTGCACCGTGGCCGTGATCTGGTCGTTGCCCAGGGGATGGGGCGCCAGGTTCGCCGCTGCCGGTGCGGCGATGGATCTCGCCTCGCTGGCGGGCGGCTTGGCCGGTGCACCGATCCACCAATAAGCAGTGCCCCCGGCAGCGAGCAACAACAAGCCGCCCGCGATCCAAAGTCGTCTAGAGGTCATAGCGCGATCCGAAGTAATAGAAGGTACGCCGCGACGATTCGGTTCGGGCCGGGCCCCGGACATCGCTGAACTCGGTACTCAGTTCGGACTCGATCGCGAGCTTGGGCGTGGGCCGGTAGGTCAGGCGCAGGCCCGGCGCCCAGCGCCGGGTTCGGGTCGAATCGGAGTCGATTTGCCGGTAATAACGCAACGACGGCTCCAGCAGCCAGCCCGACAAAGCGGAAGAATTGTTGTACGACGCCAGCGTACCCCGGTAGGTCGGCGCCTTGAGCAGGTTGAGCACCAGCACGTGGGTGTCGCGCGAGGAATAGAGATTGCTGCCGATCACCTGGCCGCCCACGCTCCAGACATTGCCCGTTCCCGGTTGCCCGTTGGGCAGGATATCGGCCACCGGCGGCAACTCGCCGATGTTGGTCAGCCGCACGTCGCCGCCGACTTGCCAGTTGTCCGACACGGGCTTGGTCACGCCGAGCATGCCCTGGGTGCTGTATGCGGTGGTATCGCGCACCTGCTGGCGCAGCGCCTCCAGGCTCTGGCTGGCCAGGAGTTCCTGCAGCCGCGTAGCCTGCGCCGTCAGCACGGGGTTCTGGAAGAACAGGCTGTTGCCGAGCATCAGCATCGGGGTGGCGCGGCGGTCATAGAGCATGTTGACCACCGTGTTGTCCGGTGCCTGCCAGCTGCCCTGCACCGATGCGATGTTCAGGCCGCCCAGCACGATGTCGCGGTCGAGGATCGCTGACGCGGACAGGTTGCCTTGCTGGAAGCGCAGTTCGCTGCCCACTGCTCGCCGGTCGATCTGGCCGTCGATCCGCTGTTCGATCGCGTAGAGGCTGCCGCCGATGTTGGGGGTTATTGCGTCCGCATCCACCGAAGTGCCATAGAAATACCGTTTGCTCGACAGCAGGCTGTCCGACGGTTGGCCGGCCACTGCGTTGACGCGCCATTTGGGCGCGATCCGCAAGCCCACCTGCAGGCCGTCGAAGCGCCCCATCACGCCCGCGCCGGTGGGCGACTGGCGGCCGGCGCGGAGACTCAGGCCGGGCGACTGCAGGCGGTAGTCGGCGTACAGCGCGGAGAGTTTGTTCTTGCTCTTGTCACTGTGCAACAAGTCGGCACTGTAGGTGTCGCGCACGACCAGGCGCAGGTCGGTGTCGGCATCCTTGCGCCTCCAGTTCAAGTCGACGCTGGACAATATTTGCTTCTGGTCGGTGCTTGACAGGGAAGCATCCGACACCAGCTCGGGCAACCCGCTCAGGGGCGAGTCCTGGAATTCCTGGGTCCTTACCTTCGATTGACCGCCGTAATAGAAGGTGGCTACCGAGCCGGTGAGCGTCGTGGTCACCGCCGGCTGGCCGGGACCTTCCGCGACTGGGGGCGGCGGGGCCAGCGTCAACAGCGCTTCGCGCACGCGTTGGGCACCCGGGCCTTCGGGATAGAGCTTGAGGTAGAGCTCGAATTCGGCGCGCGCGCGCACCGGGTCGCCTTGCCGCCACCGCGCGAGCGCGATCAACTCCTGGGCGTCCTGGCTCATGGCATTGAGTGGCAGGGCCAGCAACTCGTCCAGCTTGCCGATGGCCAGCGTGTAGTCGGCCTGATCCATCGCCTGCCGGGCCTGGGCGAGCAAGAGCTGCGCGCGCGCCGGGGCCTCCGAGGGCGGGACGGCAATGCCAGGCGCAGCGCCCGGCGCGGCCCCGGGCGGAGCCGCAGGCACGGCCGCCAGCGGCCCGGACACAGGCGGTTCGTCCAGGGCGGCTTGCGGGAAGCGTGCACGCAGCGATGCCAGCAGGGTCTGCGCAGTCCGCAGGCTCTCGATGCCCGAAACCACCGTCTCGTACACCTGCTTTCCTTCAAGCACTCGCGAACGCACGCTGACCGTGTAGTCCTGCAGCAGCACCGGCACCGACGGAACCGGCGCATTGGGGCTGTCCGCGCGATGCAGCACGATGCCGAAAGCGCCCTGCCGGGTGACAGGCGCTGCGCTTGCGACGATGGCACCCTTGCCGCGCAGGACGATCTCGATCGTCCGGTTGCCGCTGCCCGCGCGGGCCTCGAAAGGCGTATTGCCGGCAAACCTCAGAACCAGTTTTCGGCTGCGTTCGGCCGAACCCGTCGCCTCGTCGGTAAGCAACAGGAATGACGCGCCGGAGGCCGCCGCCACGCGGCGTTCGGAAGTGATGAACCTGAGCGTTTCAGGTGTCGGCAGGACGTCGTAATAGACCTGACCCAGGTCGCCGCTTCTGGCCGCCTGCGTCCGCAGGTACTGGACCGGCGTAACGAAGCGGACCTGCAGGACCGCATCATTGCCGACGCGGCGCAGCTCCACCTCGTCGACAAGTTGGGCCTGAACAGCGGCGGCAAGCAGGGACAACGCGAGAGCGGTCAGGCGCGGTATGGATTTCGAAACGGACTTCACGGTTCTTTTTTCTTTGGAGGGGAATGTATTGCGTGCGGCTGGCTTCCCCTTGGGCGCTGCCATCAGATCAGTTCCACCTGGTGTAAGCAGTCCCCCGGGAGCCGAGCGGGCGGTGGCAGCCCGAGGTGGAGCAGTCGGTGGGTACCGGGGTCCTGGTCTGGTGCGTGAGTGACATCCGGGTCATGCTGCCGAGGTAGCTGGTGCCGCTGGCGTGGCAGGACTTGCACCAGCCCGCGCCGCTGCCCATGCTGGCGTTGTGGTTCATGCGCAGGGTCGTCCAGACGGTTGTCGCTGTGTGGCAGGCATTGCACTCCATTGCAGCGCCGTTGAGGAGTTGGCTTTCCGGGATGTGGTTGGCCGGTTTGGTTTGCGCACCCTGCGACGTGTAGCTGCCGCTGTGGCAGGTCTTGCACTGCCCCGCAACGGTGACGTAGGCATGCAGCTTGCCCCCGGCCCAACTCGCATAGCCTGCCTTGTGGCAAGTGCTGCAATTGGTGGCCGCAAGGCCCGTGATCGTCTGGTACGGCACGTGCCCGGCCGGTTTGCCATCCGCCGGCGGGTAGGCCCCGCTGTGGCAACTGGCACAGTCCAACACCGGGACTTGCGTGTGATTCCACTTGGTCGGCTTCCAGGCGATGGTGTTGTGGCAGGCAAAGCAGTTGGTCGTGCCCACCGGGATATGGGTGGCGCTCTTGCCGGTGGCGGCACTGCCGTTGTGGCAGCTCGCGCAATTGGTGGCCACAGTGAAGCCGCTGTGATCGACCTTGGCGCCCAGCCAGCTGGTAGTGGACTTGTGGCAGTTCTCGCATACCGTCTGGCCGCTGTGCACCGCAGTGGCTGGCTTGATGCTGGCGTGACAAGTGGCGCATTGCGCAGCCACGGTGACACTCGTGTGAAGCTTGGCCGGAGTCCAGGCCGCGTAGCCGGCCTTGTGGCAGCTGTCGCAGTTACTTGCAGCCAGGCTCGCCACGAGCTGGTAGGGCGTGTGGGCCGCGGACTTGCCATCGGCGGGCGGATAGGTCCCGGTGTGGCAGCTCGCGCACTGGCTGACCACGACCACTTGCGTGTGGTTCCACTTGGTCGGCTTCCAGGCGATGGTGTTGTGGCAGGCAAAGCAGTTGGTCGCGCCCACCGGGATATGGGTCGCGCTCTTGCCAGTCGCCCCGCTGCCGTTGTGGCAGCTGGCGCAGTTGGTGGCCACGGTGAAGCCGCTGTGGTCGACCTTGGCGCCCAGCCAGCTGGTAGTTGACTTGTGGCAGTTCTCGCATACCGTCTGGCCGCTGTGCACCGCAGTGGTGGGCTTGATGCTGGCGTGGCAGGTGGCGCATTGAGCCGTGACGGTGACGCTGGTGTGCAACTTGGCCGGTGTCCAGGCGGCATAGCCCGCCTTGTGGCAGCTGTCGCAGTTACTTGCAGCCAGGCTCGCCACGAGCTGGTAGGGGGTATGAGCGGCCGACTTGCCATCCGCGGGCGGGAAGGCGCCCGTGTGGCAACTGGCGCACTGGCTGACCACGACCACTTGCGTGTGGTTCCACTTGGTCGGCTTCCAGGCGATGGTGTTGTGGCAGGCAAAGCAGTTGGTCGCGCCCACCGGGATATGGGTCGCGCTCTTGCCGGTGGC
>Ga0134124_10002039_pt1 | contig 16239 bp, 15 predicted proteins | sample KB304_FD_96880 | JGI IMG/M metagenome (GOLD analysis project Ga0134124, IMG submission 96880) | Terrestrial soil microbial communities without Nitrogen fertilizer from Kellogg Biological Station, Michigan, USA - KB3-0-4 | ecosystem: Environmental > Terrestrial > Soil > Unclassified ...
GAACAGGATGATCATGTCCTGCACGCAGCCGCCGAGCACGGCGCCGACGATGATCCACAACGTGCCCGGCAGGTAGCCGAACTGCATGGCCAGCGTGGGGCCAACCAGGGGGCCGGCGCCCGCAATCGCGGCGAAGTGGTGACCGAACACCACCCAGCGATGAGTCGGCAGGAAGTCGCGGCCATTGTTCAGCCGCTCGGCGGGCGTGGCGCGGTTGTAGTCCGCGATGAACACGCGCGTCTCGATCCACTTGGCGTAGAAGCGGTAACCGATGATGTAGATGCAGACCGAGGCGGTGACCAGCCACAGTGAATTGATGGCTTCGTCGCGGTGCAGGGCGATGCCACCCAATGCGAACGCCCCGACCGCCGCCAGCAGAAGCCCGACCAGTTTCGAATACATGTTGTTGTGTCCCCTGAACTTCGGCCCGAAGTGTCGCAGGATCGCTGCCGCCCCGCCAAGCCCCGGAGAGCTTCGCAGACCGAATGCTGAGCTGAGCAGCGATCCGGCCTGCACAGACCGGCGGACCGAGCGCGCAGGGGCGGCAGATAGGGCGCAGATCGTGTTTGCTAGAATGGCGCGCCGGGGAAGGGTGGCCGAGCGGTTTAAGGCTCTAGTCTTGAAAACTAGCGTGGGTTAACGCCCACCGTGGGTTCGAATCCCACCCCTTCCGCCAATTACTGATCTCACGCCGGCTCAGGCTGTACGAGAAAACGCTGAAAATACCGAGAAATGTAGCTTTTTCGGGTCTCACAGCGTCTCTCAAAATCTCGGTTCGTCTCAACTAGGTGTTGGTACTTCTGATGGTACCTACGCCGTTGGCCAACCGGAGATACCATCAAAATGATCTCAGAAGCCCGGGTTCGCGCCGCCAAACCGGCGCAGAAGACCTACAGACTCACCGATGCACGGGGCCTGTACCTTCAGGTCACCCCGACAGGTGGCCGCTACTGGCGGTTTAACTATCGATTCGACGGAAAGCAGAAGACTTTGGCGCTAGGCACTTACCCAGATGTGCCACTAGCAAAGGCCAGGGAACGACTCGAAGAGGCGAGGCGACTGCTTGCTGATGGTGAAGACCCAAGTGCCGTTAAGCAGGCCATCAGTCAGGACTTCGAGACGGTGGCCCGGGCGTGGCTTGCCCATTGGCGAACGGGCCGAAGCGAGCGCTACGTGGGCTATGTCATCGCGCGGCTGGAGGGCGACATCTTTCCGGACATCGGTTCCCGGCCGATATCGGAGCTGACTACCTCGAACTTCCGGGATGCGGTGAGGAAGATCGAGCAGCGGAACGCCCCTGAGATCGCCCGGCGGCTGCTTCAGAACTGTGGGCAGATCATGCGGTACGCCGTGGCCAATGATCTGGTTCAGCGCAACCCGGTCGCGGATGTAAGGCCGGGCGATATCTTCAAACCCCGCAAGAAGCGCAACTATCCCCGGATAACCGCTCGGGAGCTGCCTGAACTGCTGCGAGCCATTGACGGCTATGCAGGTGGCGAACACACCCGCTTAGCCCTACAGCTCATGGCGCTTACGTTTGTGCGGACCTCCGAGTTGATCGGTGCCAAGTGGCCGGAATTCGATCTCAAGGCGTCTCGCTGGGACGTTCCGGCTGAGCGGATGAAGATGAAAACCCCGCATGTGGTCTTCCTGAGTAGCCAGGCCAAGGCGATTCTGGAACGGCTCAAGGCGATTTCAATGGATCGGGAATACGTCTTTCCGGGGGATATGAATCCCAACAAGCCGATGAGCAACAACACGCTGCTCTTTGCGCTGTATCGGATGGGGTACCGGAGCCGGATGACCGGGCATGGTTTCCGGGGGGTGGCTTCTACGCTGCTGCACGAGCTGGGGTGGCCGCATGAGCACATTGAGCTGCAGCTTGCCCATCAGGAGCGGAACGCGGTCAGCGCCGCCTATAACTACGCGCAGTACTTGGAGCCCCGTGCTCGCATGATGCAGGCTTGGGCCGATCATCTGGACCGGCTACGGGCTCGCGAGGGAGAGACGGGCAGACAAGCCGCCTAAATTAAAAGCGGTGGTAAAAAAAGCTCCTTGCTCTGCAATAGGTTGTTGGGCGGCCCGATTGGTGCCCTGACGTTCCTCTTTGCGGCGACCCGAATGACCACTGTCACTTTGAGCTGATCTTCAACGAGAACGCTAGCCGATAGGGTAGAGCCATTGCATATAGGTCCACTTGCTTCCTGGCGACCAGCGTGAGCTCTCGCTCAAAGTACGGCTCGACCTCGCCGCGAATATAGGATAGCGCCGCATCGAGCATGAGCCTGTCGGATGGCTTTAAGGCTTTCACACCTTTGTCCACGACTTTTAATTCCATCGAGACGAGATTGGTCACTGGTTGGACATGGATTTCGATTGTGGCCTCGGCCGGGCTTTCGCCGACGTGCGAAGTAATGTACTCGTAGATTGACGCCTCCAGCCTTTCTGAGCAGTAGAGGTGCCAGCAACCAAAGCCCATAAGTACAACGCCAACTACCCACGGCCATATGAGCGTTCGCTTGTGTTGCTCGACTATTGCCCCAGGTCGGAACTCACCCGGCATGTGAATATGTTGGTCAGCTCCGACCGAGCTCTGCGACGTCCAACTGAATCCGCATCTACAGGTGGTTTGATAGACCTCAACCTGAGTTCCGCAGCGGGGGCACGTTCTCACTTTGACTCTCCCTCGACCCCGAACCTAGTGGATACCGAGCACATCGGTTGACGTGTCGCCAAACGCCCCGTTCAGCGACGGCGCACCGCACCTGCGGCGCAAAGCCGCCGAACCGAACGCCACTGCAGTAGCCGGGCGCGTGCACTTTATCGCCACCCCAACCGCTGCAACGGATTGTTAGCCGACATGAGGTGAGGCCAATGCAACGTATGGCACATTGAAGCGCTCGGCATGCGATGGGTAAAGATCGTGCATAAAGAATGTCTTGCAGAAACGATCAAATGAGTGAGGTTCGCGTTCAAGGAGTGCCTTCACTATCGATTCTGGCGGGATCGCCTTGCCAGTTCTTTGTAATAGTTCGTCCTGCAACCGCAAACTCCGGTCGCGGAGCATTTCTGGCGTGCAGCGCTCTTGGCGATAGAGCCTCCACGCTGCTTCAAATAAACCCTGAGCAGTTGCGCGCCAGAACATTCCAGGCTCAGCAATCGCATCTAATGCCTGGACAGCTTTCGAGGGGGACTTGGAACAAAGGAGTTCACGGTAAAGCGCGCCATATGCCGCTTCAAGGGCATTGGGAGATATAGCCTTGGTCGGACCGATGAGCCCCCAAAGTGGAGCTCGTTCAGTTACTGAAACCGCCTTTGCCAGGGAGCCACCCGTACACGCGGCAACAATGACCATCAAATTGAGTTGCATAGCGATGTTGACGCTCGTAAGGGCCGGCTTGAGCTCTAACCAATCTACGACGGAGCCATCCGCAAGCTGGAATCCATCCTCGTCCCCGTGGCACTCGATATGCAGCAGGGGCGCGAGGTCTTCTTCGGTAGCTCGACGTGCACACTCGTCCAGGACATCGAAGAGTTCCACCCTTCCAGGAACGCGAACATATACGATCGCGGGAGATGGGGCGTATGCGCTCGCATACGACTCTAAATCTTCTCTAAGTCGGCGAGCGGTATTGAGCTCTCCGTCCGGGATGGAATCGAGTACGACTATCGAATTGAAGCGATTGGTATCAGGCTGAATCATATCGGCTAACGTCAGGCATCAGCAGCTGGGCGCCACTCGTGTGTCGCACTGCTGCGGTTCTCGAAGCTGCCAGGACGGTTGGGCGCGTGCACTTTATGGTGATCCGGCCTGCTGCATGCGTTTGTTTGGCGACGAGCTGCTGTTCTGCGAGAACTTAGGGCGCGCACAGCCCATCTCGGCGCACCACCAACATTCGCACTTGCTCCGAGAAATCTTGGCTGCCTTCTAACGCACTTTCGACGACGGCATTATCGCGAATGAACAACCACGCCAGCTTTTTCCCGACGTAGCCACCAAAGGAGTTCTTTGCATTGATATTTGCGCAGACCGTATAGCCGTATCGAACAGTCTTCTCGTATTTGTCTACGATGAGATGACTCCTCTTTGGCGTGGTGAAGTCGGAGTATTTGGCCGAGTCTGGATCTTTGAGGCGTTCAGCATAATAAAGCTTGACGATGTCCTCATACTTCTCCGGGGGTGCGCCGTAATCTGCAGCGGGGTCTGGTAGTGTCTTGACCCAAGCTGTTGCCGCAGCCTCATCGGCCTTTGAGATTTTGCGCCTTGGTTCGGCGGAAAATGCCTGCCCAGCGATCAAAATGAATGTGAACATTAACACCACGTTCTTCATGCGTATTCCCTGAATAAATAGTCGGTATAGATCGGTAAGGTCACGGTCGCCTAACGGCCCCGTTCACTGGCGGCGTGCGTTCTAGCATGCGGGCGCTCATGACTTGATTAGGCAACGCGCGTCCTCGCCCGCGGCCAAGCACTTTATCGTCCTCGGACCGCTGCAACGGGTTGTTAGGCGGCGTATGCACTTTTGACTCTTGGAGCCGTCGACTAGACCGAAAATCGGAGCGTGTTGATTGCGTCATCTAGGTCAGCCTTTGCGGAAGCTTCTCTTTCGTCAGAGCCAGCGGCAGCTTCCAAGTACTTGTGATCGACGAACTCACTGACGCCCTCGAGCTTTTTTGCGAGTGCTTGCGACTGGGCCTGATGGTCACCATGAATTTGGCGGGCTTCTGAAAGCTGTTCAATGAGCTTGGCGTTCGCCACGAGAACAGCGCTGGAGAGCGCCGGGACAATGTCCGGTATCGCCTCTGCAATTGCATCTAGAATTGCAGGCAAGTCTTTGCGTCCGATCTGCAGAAGTACGGAAGTCGTGCCACCGCCTTTTGACGCGAGATTGAAGCGAAGATCAAGAGCTTGGTCGGAAAGATTGACGTTGTAAGTACACCAACGCGTTTCAGCCGTAAGGTGTGGCGCCGTGACGCCACCCCTAAAGACCTTGCTATGTTCCAGATTAGGCATGAATCAATCTCCGATAGTAGGTCAGCCGCTTAACTAGGGGTTATCCGCTCTTGAGCCCGCTTCGGCAGATACGATCCAACAGCTCTGGGAATTCGATCCCCGCTGCTTTGGCCGCCTGCGGCAATAAGCTAGTCGCTGTCATGCCAGGAAGTGAGTTGGCTTCAAGACACCAATAACTTCCCTGATCATCGCGACGGAAGTCGATGCGGCTGTAGGCGCCGAGTTTCAGAACAGCGTGTGCGCGGAGCGCCAGCTGCTGCAAGTGAATCGACTCCGCCGGATCGATATCCGCAGGAAAGTATTCGCGGGCCCCTCCCGCTTGGTACTTGGACTGGTAGTCGAAAACCTCGCCGGGGGCGACGATCTCACCAACCGGCAAGGCTTGGCCGTCGAGAATGCCTACCGTGAATTCCCTGCCGGCGATGAACGCCTCCAGCATGACTTCAGAGTCATAAGTTCCAGCGCGCTCGACGGCTGCCTGCAGATCGGAGGGTTCGCGTACGACCGTCAGTCCAACGGTGGAGCCCTGTTTGTTCGGCTTTACTACGACAGGCCAGCCTAGTGCTCGTTCCACTGCATCCGCCGTTGCAGGAGCCATCAACCAGTCTGCAGTGGGGACGTCCACAGACCGAAACAGCCTCTTGCTGAGATCCTTGTCCATCGCAGCGGCGCTCGCGATGTGATTGCTACCTGTATAGGACAAGCCTGCCAGGTCGAGCATGGCCTGGATGCGACCGTCTTCGCCGGCACCGCCATGCAGAGCCAGGAATACCAGCTCCACATCTCGAATGTTGAATGCCGAGGGGGAGAGCGCTATGGCGCGGCCGCGGACATTGGCGACCTGCGCGTCCGATGGGGGTTCTGGCGCGACACCGGTGGCGAGGAGTTTAAGTTCGGCTCCGGTATCCAGCAGGCCCGTTGCCGTATCAACGGCTGACACTTCGTGGCCCAGGCGACGCAGGGCTGGAATGATCTGAGCAGCGCTCGCGATGGAGACGTCACGCTCTTCGCTGGTTCCTCCAAACAGTACGGCAATCCTCACAAAGAACTTCCACCTTGCGGTGACCGAAGCCTTCCGGAAGCTTCACTGAATATGCCGCGCATTTGAGTAATGAGCCGTCGCCCGAAGGTGACTGGCCTAATCGTATCTTTTCCGCCGGCACCAAAACAGGTGCACGGGTATCGCAGATCACATTTTCGCTCTTGGAGCCAAGCTGCCAGCGGATTAACCACGGTGAGGGTGAGGGTATTGGGTGAATTTGGCGTGAAATGCAGGATAGCCTCACGGCGGCTAAAGGACCACGATGTGGTCCGTGGTTGCTACGGATTTCTTTAAAGTTCGGGTGCCGTCGGATGTGAAGCGGCGCGTCGCTGCGGTAGCGAGGCGCAAGCTGCTGACTGAATCGGCCTGGCTTCGAAGCCTGGTAATGCGCGAGCTAGCGTCAGTGGAAACGGCTGATTCGGAGCACATCGCGGACCAAGTCGCAGCAGTGGCGAGGTCCTATCGGACACAGACAGAGGAGGGTGCCAGCAGTACCCGGGTGTATGTGCGTTTGCGCAGTGACGATCGCCTGCTCCTCGACGCACGTGCAGAGGCGCGGGGCATGCATTCGGCAACCTATCTCTCTGTGCTCGCACGCAGCCACCTGCGGCGGCTGTCCCCACTGCCGGAGAAGGAGTATCTAGCTCTCCGACACAGCATCAGTGAACTGACGGCCATTGGCCGGAACATCAACCAGATGGCGAGAGTCGCCAATCGGGACGGGCATCTGCCCGGATCGCTGCGGGAGGAATTCCGTGCCATCCTCGCGATCTGCGAAAGCCTGCGAGATCATACGAGGGACTTGTTACTCACGAATCTCGCAAGTTGGGAAAGTGGTTAACTGGGCTGCCAACACCCTTCTAGGGGGCTATCCTGTGTCTGGGCATGAACCCATGACCCGGCGTCTCATCGTAGATGACCAATGGAAGGTCGCCCTTTGGCATCCACACCCTACCCAATTCGATAATTGTGGAGACAGGCGCCGCAGGAAATACATGTATCTCGACCTCAGTGGAGAGAGCCTTAATCTCGTCAAGTGTCCTTCGCAAAAGTGCGCGAAACGCGCTCAGGTCCCCGGGTCCCCGGATAATGTCGCGGTCAGGAACTGGCGTAGAAATCGAGAAGATCGATATATCTGCGCCTAGCACAGCTGTCACTCGATCCGCTGTCACTGTAGCGCTTAGCTCTAGAATTAACGCCACTGCTCTCCGATTCGCATCTTTACCAATCCGCTTCGAGGTAGTGAATTGGGCGGCAGCGCCTTTCGTCCATTGCCATCCAGGAACTGGTTCCCTGCGCAGCTGGTAAACCTGCGCCGGCGTAATATCCCCAAGCAACCTACCAAGCTCCACAAGCAAGGGCATTGGTGCGATCCCAAATACAGATAGATGATTGACTTCCCTGCGTGCTATTCGAGGCTTAACTCGCTCCGCAAATCCTTCACGGAGTGCTCGAATTTCAGTACTCCAATAGAGTGGGTCTTTGTCCTTCTCGTAAGCCCCTGTGATCTGAATTTCCATGGGGTGACGTTCCGCTGGATACCAATCGGGAACCATCGCTGCTGCTGCCTGACCGTAAGAAACTAGAGGCGTGTGGTCGCCGACTTTCGCCCCATAGAGCAGGATATGAGAAGCGCGCTCAGCGGTGATTCCAGTTTGAACGCTGATTCTGTCCTCGTGACTCTTCTTGTACTGAAGAAGCAGTCCTTCGGGATGTCTGTCCAGCTCGTCAACGTCAATGAGCTTGTGGTGCGTGGAGCATAGAAGCATAAGATTGTCTGGTTCGTCGGCCAGCTGCGGAGAACGGACTTCGTCTCCTCGCGGACCACCAGGCTTGTCGGCGACTATGTGAGCCACAAAGCCGAATTTCGCATCTTCATTTCCGCTAACCAAGTCCCCGATCAAGTCTCGATTGCAGCCCGGATAGTGGCATCTGCCACCAGAACGAGCCCACGTGATGTTTACAACTTTGGCCGAAGGCATTTTATTGTTACTCAATAGCTACGAAGAAGCGCTCACTGGACGCAATACAGGTGTTGTTTCGACGATTGACTACGAAGGCCCTTACCCAGTGAATGCCGCGGTATTGAGTATGCTCACGGCGACGGCCTGGCGGATCGGACGGATAAAAGCCTCCACGCAGCTGATCGGTGCCAGCTTTAAAGGCGTCCTGGCCCGTATTGACAACCTGCCAATGGACATTGAAGCCGTCAGGCAACGGATAGGAGCCTCCGTTGCTGGAAAGCACCGCAAAATCGATATATATGCCCTTAGGCATGATCTGGCCACTCTGAACTTGCGCACCTTCACGGGTGGCGCGAATGATCACTGTGCCAGTCCCTCTGAATTTCCATGTGGGAGTTGCCATCCAAGGGAAAAAGGATTTCACCCTGTGGAGCAACTTTGTGCCGCCTCGATGGAGCGCCGTTATAGGGTCTGCCTCATTAATGCCAATACTTGTGGCATCCCGTGCCGTTGGGCTCACCGCCCCAGAGATCGTCGGCGGGATGACTGCCAAATTGCCTCCCAGCGGACGCGCAATCCGAAGGCCTTCGCCGGCATCGTCATATAGCGTCTCCATATTTCCGGTCGCCAAATAGCGTCTGAAGTCCGTACAGACCTGTTCAATCCAGCCGTGAAAGTTCTCCTTGAGTTTCAACTCGGTGTGCTTACCGTCGTTCCACTTATCCGTGAACTCTTCGGTCGGATCGGCTGGATTCCAGACGTGGTCAAAATTCCCCTCTCGAAACGCCTGGAGGTTATTCAAGGCCAATTCCATGGACGTCGCAAGATCAAGACCTGGTTGGTGATCTCGGGCGACCAAAGTTGTGATGATGATCGAGATTGGTCTGGACTTCTTTGTACTCTCGTCCTGAAACATCACATCGCGGTGACGCTTCAGTAGCTGAACTACCCTCTGGAGAGGGTCTTTGCGAGGGTAGTTCGGCAAGGAATCTACTTTCGCTTCCATCTTGTTAACAGCATCGACACCTGGTCGCATCCTGCTCAGAAACCAATCTTTGTAGCCCTCCTGATTACTGCGCAGCCAGTCGTCGCTGATCTGGGAGAACGAATGGCGGGTACGGTCAGTGATCCAGGTGCTGCCCGCAGCAAGGCGCTCGGCGAAGGGTCGGTCGCGGCCTACTGCTACAAGCCTTTCAGTCAGTTCAGTCGTCCGCCCAGTGTCGGCTGGAATCGCCGGGACGATGTCTTCGTGAAACTTTAATTCGTCTTTGTACTTCAACCGCCAGCAGCGGTTCATCTCCTCCAAGGGCTCAAGAATCTGGTAGGCCTTTCTAAAAGCGTTCAGCTCGTCCTTCACTAACTTCTTTAATGTGACTTGAGCATGGGATTTACGGCTGATGCCTGTGCGGAGCTTGCAAGCTAGATCTAGATCGTAGCCATCCTCTTGCGACAATGGAGCGATGGCTGTACCTATCGCAAATGATCCCTGCGGGAAGATGTGAGGCCGATGCGCGCGCAGTGAGGATTCGTTGCGATCAAACCAGTCTCCCAATGCCTTGTAACGACGCTCAGCTGCTTTTTCAGCCGAATCCGGGAGCTCAATACTCTCGATTAGGGTTTGGAGATTTGTCAGCTTCTGGTCAGGCATTAATTTGGAACCTGAGGTCGTCCGCCCTTGTTGGCGTTGTCGTCGGAATGCGACGTGGAGCATAACAAGCGCCTCGGGCATCGCGATCTAGTTGCTTTGTCCACGTGATCAACAACCGGTTAACCGTGCACAACTGGTAGGTCATAGCGAGGAGAGGGCATTGCCGAATATTGACGTGAAGGCGCAGCTCTTCGTCTTGAAAACAACAGCATTGCCCCCACACGCGGCGTGTGTCGTTCGTAACTGCTTCTACTAACTAACTGTCCTGGCAGGAATGCAAGAAGCGGACATCGTTCCGAGTGTGGATGTAGCTGAGGGAGAGATCTTGTGAAGTACAAGAACGTTGATGAACTGATGGCTGATGAAACTGTCCCGCTGGGTACCCGTCGAGCACTGGCACTCAGAGAGATCCTGCATCCGCACTTCGTGGCAATTCGCTATGAATTCTTCAAGGACGGGAAGTCGGTGGTGTATCTAGCAAGTGCGTTTTTGTTGTCCGTAAGTGATGAATGGTTTCTCGTTACCGCCGGGCACTGCGAGGAAGACATCAATAGTTTGACCTTAAACGGTTTCAGGCTGGCCACCGTCAACCTGATCGATGGCTTCGGACTTAACCCCAAGCACAACAGCATGATTCCGTTCGACTACGAGGACGCGGCCCCGACCAATATGACCGAATTGGGCTTCGATAGCTTGGTGCTTCGTGTCTCCGCCATGCACCGTCGGTTGCTAGAGGCAAATGGCAAGCGGCCACTTACGGAAGAGGTGTGGCAGCACCAGCCTGCCAATGTGGATGTCTACATCCTCATGGGAGTGCCGCACGACAGGACCGACGACAAGGGAAGCTTCACACGTTTCGACTTGGTGCCTTACTGGGTAGATCCAACAGAGAGAGACGATCCGTTCGCGGAGATGCTGATTCCGATGTTTTACGGAAAGATCGCTTGGGACGACACCATATATGGCGACCTGAAAGGGGTCAGTGGTGGTCCAATATTCGGATTCTCGAAGGTCGGCGACAAAACGAAGTATTGGCTCATAGCTATGCAGAGCGGTTGGAATAGGGCCGATCGTCGGATTGCAGGCCCCAAGACGCAGGCATTGGGGTACTACATCCAGGTTGCATTGGAAAAGCTGGGTGCAGTTGAGATGCGCAACTCCAGGCAGTGCGCCGCCGGCCAATCCGAAGTCGCAGGCTGATGCACTTTAGATTTCTAGCTGCAGCACCACCTTGGGCAATCCCCATCACTACGGAGTACGATATCGGGAGAGCCCTTTGAGGGAGTGACTCCAGTGCGAATACACAGCGCCTTCCCGTTGGCTGTCGTGGTGTTGCTATGCGCTGCTCCTCTGCGCCTATTCGCTGCCACGCCGGCGGATGCCGGGGTCGATACGAAAAGGAGCACGCGCGTCGTTGGACGAGAGATTGCTCCACTACTGAAGAACGCGCAGCTCGCAATTGGTAAGCGAGATTACAGTGCTGCGGCGGAATGGTTGGCTAAGACTGACGGGATGGCTAAGACGACGGACGAGCAATACGTCGTAGACCAATTGCGCGCCTTCCTTACAGCAAAGTCGGCTGAGCCAAAGCGGCAGTGACCTAAGACGGGTACACTAGCTTCAGGGCCGAGAGCAGTCTTGGCCGGCAGAGGGAGATTTGTAATCGTTCGGGCGGTGTTGGTACATCTGATGGTATTTCTGTTGGCACCACAATTCCGCGGCTAAAAAATTCCTCTCTGAGAACAGCAGCTTGCGGAGCGGTTCGAATTCCACCCCTCCGCCAATTACTGATCTCACGCCGGCTCAGGCTGTACGAGAAAACGCAAAAAATTCCCCGAGGGGAGGCGCCGGCCGCGCGGCAGGTGGCTCTCGATATCTAATCCTGTCCAGCCATTCCACGCGCCAATGCTTTTCGCAGCTTCTCAATGTCCTGCAAGAGGTACATACGAAAGGTCTGCGGATCACCGCCGAGGCCTGACGACTGTCCAAAGCTAAGCCACGTTTCGAAGCTCCTTTTCGTCTCGGCCAGCTTCTCAGACAGATAACCATTGGCGCCGGGCGTCAGCTTGAAAAGAATGGTCGTCGCTTCTCTCAGTGCTTCGGGATTTGCCCCCGGTCCCGCGTTGACGAGTTCTATCAGCCGCGTGATCACGGTCGCCGCATCTGTAGCTTGCATGTGATGCTCCCGATGTCAGACAGCAGGGTAGCAGATGAGTCATCGCAATCAGTCGACTGTTGCGAGGTCACAGCTAGCCTGCGCTACTTGTTGCGCATCCAAGCAGCTTCAATGAGCGGGTGCCGAGTTCTCGCGAGGTGAAACTCTAGACGCGCCCCGTGGGCCACTCGCGCCTGGTCGCGCAAGGCCCTGATCCGTGAGGAAGTCCCGAGTTGCGCCGTGGCGCCGTTTGCGATCCACCTTTAGTCGGTGCTCGCCGACAGTAACGAAATGTCACACAAGCGGCGTAGGGTGTACCCAGCATTCAGCATCATCAGGCTAAGGAGAGGTCTATATGCCAATCCAAGCGCGCGCAGTCGTTCAATGCTCCCGGTGCCGCTCACGATTCGAGCCGCCCGGACAAATCACCAGCGCAAAGGCTTTCAATGCCTTTGCAGACGCTGCCGGGTTAATGGTCTGCCCGCGTTGTCACAGTCATGTGATTCTGGATGAGAAGACCATGGGTTTTGCATATCTGGATGTCCCTGCTCCGACGCCACGTCAGATCCTGGATTCCAGCGCTCCACAGCTTGCGTCAGGGTGATGGGCGCGGCCCTGCGACTTCCAGTTCGCGTACCGCAACGACCCATATCACTGAACACCCACTGACTGCTTGGTCAGCTGTATACGACCCTGGCGCTTTGTCGCTGAAGCGGGTGTAGGCTAGCCGGGCACTCTGGAAAATCAGACAACGGGGAGGTCTCTATGCCGATCCAAGCGCGTGCAGTCATCCACTGCCCTCGGTGCCGCTCGTGTTTCGAGCCACCAGGGCGCATCACGGACGTAAAAGCATTCAAAGCCTTTGCAGATGCCGCCGGTCTGATCGAATGTCCACATTGTCGCAGTCTTGTGATTCTGAATCAGCACTCCATGGGCTTCTCGGCAGCGGAAACACTGGAATTGCCCGCGCTCGCGATTTCGGATGCCAGCGCTTCAATGCATTCGCCGCTGTAATCCGCGCGACCTGCAGCAAAAGCTGACTGATCGCGATGTCAGAACCCATCGCCTGGATACACAACACAGACAGTTATTGAAGCAATCGTCAGCGCACGCGGTCACAGAAGATTGGACTCCGGCTCAGAACACCGCAGCCGACCGGGATTATCTTTTTCGACTGAAATCCAGAATCTGAATGCTTGGTCGCCGATGGCCCGCGGTCCAGATGTTGCCGTCTGGCATTCTCACCACATAAACGGGCTCACCGGGATCCTTCACCGGGTTGTGGATGATGGAGATCTTGCCGTCGAGAGTGATCTTGTACACGTCGCCCGACGTGGTGTGGGCGGCGTACATGTTGCCGTCCTTGCCCGCAATGATGCCGTAGAGGCGCCAGTCGCCCTCGCGAAGGCCCTCTGTGAAAAAGGTGAAGCTGCCATCCTTCGGTGAAAACCGGCCGATGCTGGCGACGTTTTCCTGCGTGAACCAGATCGTGCCATCGGGCGCTGCACCCAGAGAGGACGTCGTCCAACCGGCGCCGATCAAGGTGAAGCTCAGCGTCGCTGGATTCTCGAGGATCTTGGCGCCGAGATTGGGCGGCGACGGATAGGGCCAGAAGGAGATCGCGCCGGTGCGCGTGTCGATGCGGCCAATGCCCCCATTCACGCCCGAGAAGAAATGCGGAATCGTGGTGAACCACATGTTGCCGCTGTTGTCCGCGATGATCCCCGCGGCCATGCCCGGCACGCTCCAGGTCTTCAGTGTACCGACGGGATCTTTAGGGTCGAATCGTCCGATCCAGCTCTGCTTCCTGGGATCGTTCGACGGGGCGACGGCATTGGACCACTGGTCCTGAACGGTGAAATAGATCCTTCCGTCTGGTCCGGCCTCGATCTCGTTGGGAACGGGCGCAACCGGCCAGCCGCCGTACGCCGGGCGGTCAGGGTCGGCGCGTTTGGCCGCTTTCACGAATTGATCGAAGGGAAATTCGGTGAACTCACCCTTGGTGGTCATCCTGCCAATGAATGGTGGCCCGCTGTAGTAGTTGGCGAACCACAGGTTGCCATCGGCGCCGGTCGTGACATCCAACGGCCCGAGGCCTTGGGGATCGAACCGCGTGAGAATGCCACTCACTATCGGACCGAGAGTGGGTCCGAAACGCTGCAGCTCCGCCGCACTCGGAATCGGAGCAGAAGGCGTAGCGACACGCCGCACGACCCCCTTGGGCAAAGGAAAATGCTGGTAGCCGGTGCAGTTGAGCGAGACACGGCCGAGGCCGCAGCTCGCGCCTCCCACCCCTGGCGGTGTCGTGCCGCACCCGGCCGCCCCATCGATGAACCAGACGTTGCCGTCGGGACCCAGGGTGAGCGAGCCGCCGGCGCCCTGCGGAACCACGCATTCGCGAATGGCCTGCGCGTGAACGGAAACGGCGAAGAAGGCGCCCATCGCCAACGCAATACGTGCAAGGGTCTCGCGACGAAGGTTCATCAGATTCTCCTGGCTACCGTCCGCTGAAGTTCTTGCGGATCTGGATCGACCACTCGCGCGGCCTGCCCGGGTTGCCCGAGCGCGCCACGGACGGCGTTCCGTTGCGCGCCGTCGCCGTCGAGAGCTGCGACCAGTAGAAATGATCCGTCAGGTTCAACACCGACAGCGAGACCTGGTAATCCGAACCCGTGGGATCGAACGTCACGCGCGCATTGTAGATGCCATAGCCCGGGATGCGGTCGTCCGGATCGCGCTGCGGCAGGGCGACAGTGCCGTTGGTGCGGTACGACTGGAAGTAGTAGTCCAGGCGCGGCGTCAGGCGGCCGAAGTCCCCGAGTTGGAATGCGTACTGCACACCCGCGCTGGCCGACAGCTTCGGCTGCAGCAGCGAGCTCTTGTCGCGGTAGGTGGGGAGCGCGGTGTTTTTCTCGTCGCCCTCGAACTTGTTGTAGCCCGCGGAGAGGTTGATCGAGAGGTCGTGGATCGGGGAATACGAAATTTCCGTTTCGGCACCTTCGACCTTGCCCGGCGTGTCCGCATAGTAGAACCAGCTGAGTCCCGCCTGGCCCGCGCGCGGCGTGCCGGCCGGGCAGTTGCCGCCCGCCAGGAAGTAGACCGGGCCGGGGTCCGGGCTGCCCGCGAGATTGCACTGCGAGCCGGTGACCTGCGTGAGGCGGCTCTTATAGTCGAGGTAGAAGATCGCCGAGTTCACGCGCACTTTCTTGTCGAACAGCTCGACCTTCGCGCCCAGCTCGTAGTTGACCACCTCTTCGCCCGAGAGTGCGCGCAGCTGCTCGGCGGTGAAGATGCGCGGCGTGACGCCCGCGGAAGTAAAGCCATCGGACACCGACGCGTAGAGGAAGACATTGTCCGTGGCCTGGTAGTCCGCACCGGCCTTGAAGCTCAGGTGGTTGCCGCCGAAGTCCAGCGGCTCCGGGAACACGAACTGGCCGAAATGACGGAAGAAGTTCGACTTCTGTTCATCCGAATAACGCAGGCCGCCCGAGAGCGAGAACTTCTCGGTGAGCTTGTAGTTCACGTGTGCGAACGCAGACTTGTTTTCCGTGGAGTACAGATCGTCCGTCGTGAACTTCAGCCCGAAGGTCGGGAAGTTCGCGGTGTTGTAGACGCGGCTGTCCGAGTTGTAATAGAAGAGGCCGACCGTCCAGTCCAGGCTGTCGCCCAGCGCCAGGCCGCTAAGTCGCGCTTCACCCTGCCACTGTTCATGCTCCTGCATCTGGTTGGTCTGTTGCAGTTCGAACGGCGTCTGGTCGCTGTCGTTGCTCCAGGTCGTCTTGTACGTGCGGTAGCCACCGATCAGCGTCAGCGCCACCTTGTCGGAAATCTTGTAGTCCGCCGTGCCGTTCACGCCCCATGCCGTGAGGTGCGTGGTCGGGTCGTACGACACGCCGTTCAGGATGTTGCCGAACGTGGCGTAGTTGGTGTACGGGCTGCCCGTGACGAAGCGGCTGTCATCGCGGATGCCGTAGCGCGGGTAGATCGTGCTGTTGTCGTACGCCGTGTCGTTGCGGCGCGTGAGCAGTGTCTCGACCGGAGGGTCCGACTGCTGCTTGGAATAGTCGCTGCTCAGGTTGAACTCCAGCCGATCGCTCGAAATCAGGCGCAGCTGCAGCCTGCCACCCTGTGATTTCGCGCCGCCCAGTTCGCCCAGCTTGCAACCACCGGACCGCGGGTCGATGGTCTGCGGGAACGAGAAGGCATTGTCCGCGGCGCTGTTCACCGCCACTGATACCGGCGCGCTCGTCGGCGTGGCGCCGGCGCCGAGGCCGTCACCCAGGCCCGCAAGCGCGGGCGTGCCGCGACGGATCATCTCGCAAGTGAAGTCCAGGTACTGCCCATACCCGTCCTGGCTGCGCGAGATACCGGATACGCGCGCGAACAGCTTGTCTTCGATCACCGAGAAGTCGCCGA
>Ga0134124_10002044_pt1 | contig 16226 bp, 5 predicted proteins | sample KB304_FD_96880 | JGI IMG/M metagenome (GOLD analysis project Ga0134124, IMG submission 96880) | Terrestrial soil microbial communities without Nitrogen fertilizer from Kellogg Biological Station, Michigan, USA - KB3-0-4 | ecosystem: Environmental > Terrestrial > Soil > Unclassified ...
GGCGGGGTGGCCGGCAGCAGCTACAGCGCGCCGACCGCGGACGGCAGCCACACCGTACTGGTCACCGACAGCGACGCGGCCGGGAACCAGTCGAGCGCCAGCCTCAGCTTCACCCTTGACACCACCATCGCCACCCCCACGGCAGCGCTGGCCAGCGACACAGGCACCGTTGGCGACCTGATCACCAACAACGCCGCCCTGAACTTCAGCACGGCAGCGGCAGACGTCACCCGCACCTACACCGTTGACGGCGGCACACCCGGCAGCAGCTACAGCGCACCGACGGCGGACGGCAGCCACACCGTCGTAGTCACCGATATTGACCTGGCCGGCAACACGGCCAGCAACAGTCTCACCTTCAGCCTGGACACCACGGCGCCGGTGCCGACGATTGCCCTTGACTCCTACATCACCGGCGACGGCATCATAAGCATCGGTGAAGCGGGCGGTCCCGTGGCGATTACCGGCACGGTGGGAGGCGATGCCAAGGCAGGCGATACGGTCACCTTGACGGTGAACGGAGTTAACTCCACCGGTCTGGTTCAGGGTGACAAGACCTTCAGCATCAATGTGGCCGGTTCCAACCTGGTAGCCGATTCCGACCATACAATCGATGCCAGGATCACTACCACCGATGTTGCAGGAAACTCAGGCACAGCCACCGATACGGAGAGTTACGCACTTGACTTACCGGTGTTGGTTCCTACCATAACCCTTAACGCTAACATCGCCGGAGACGGCATCATAAACATCGTTGAAGCCGGCGGTCCCGTGTCGATCACTGGTACGGTGGGCGGCGATGCCAAGGCAGGAGATACGGTCACCTTGACGGTGAACGGAGTTAACACCACCGGTCTGGTTCAAGGCGACAAGACCTTCAGCATAAACGTGGCAGGTTCCAGCCTGGTAGCCGACCCCGACCATACTATCGACGCCAGCATTACCACCAATGGTGGCGGAATCCCCGGCACGGCTACTACAACGGCGAGTTACACGGTCGATATAACGGCTCCGGTACCAACGGTCACCCTTGCTACCAACATCACTTCCGACAACGTCATAAATATCGCCGAAGCCGGCAGTGCAGTTGCGATCACCGGCACGGTCGGCGGCGATGCCAAGGTTGGCGACACTGTCACTCTGACCATAAACGGCGTCGATACCACCGGGCAAGTGCGGGCCGGCAATGTTTTCAGTATTTACGTTGCCGGTTCCGATTTGGTAGCTGACAGCGATTATGTCATCGACGCCAGAATTACCACAACCGATATAGCCGGTAACCCCGGGACGGCCACCGACATTAAAAGTTATAGCGTCGACGTCATCGCTCCGGCGGCCCCGACCGTCACCCTGTCCAGCGACACCGGTTCGAGCCCCAGCGACCATATCACCAAGACCGGGACCCTGTCGCTCAGCGGCATCGAGGCGGGCGCCACCGTTGAGTACTCCACGAACGGCGGTACGACCTGGAGCAGCAGTTTCACTGCTGCCGAAGGAAGCAACAGCGTCCAAATCCGCCAGACCGACATGGCCGGCAACCCAAGCAGCAGCAGCAGTCTGAACTTCACCCTCGATACCATCGCCCCGACTGCTCCGGGCGTCGCCCTAGCCAGCGACACCGGTTCGAGCCCCAGCGACCATATCACCAGGGCCGGGACCCTGTCGCTCAGCGGCATCGAAGCGGGCGCCATTGTGGAATACTCCACCGACAGCGGCGCGACCTGGAACAACAGCTTTACCGCTGCCGAGGGGAGCAACACCCTCCAGGTCCGCCAGACTGATGTGGCCGGCAACATCAGCAGCGTTGGCAGCCTCACCTTCACCCTCGACACCACCGCTCCGGCAGCCCCGACCGTCGTCTTAACCGACGATACCGGTTCGAGCAATAGCGACCATATCACAAAGACTGGGACTCTTTCGCTTACCGGTATCGAAGTCGGAGCTGTCGTGGAATACTCGACCGATAGCGGCTTGACCTGGAGCAGCAATTTCGTCCCCGCCGAAGGGAGCAACAGCGTCCAGGCCCGCCAGACCGACGTGGCCGGCAATGCCAGCGACGTTGGCAGCCTGAGTTTTACCCTCGACACCATCGCTCCGGCCGCCCCGACTGTTGTCCTTGACAGCGACACCGGTTCGAGCCCCAGCGACCATATCACCAGAACCGGGACCTTATCGCTTACCGGCATCGAGGCCGGCGCCACCGTGGAATACTCCACTAACGGCGGCACGAGCTGGAGTAACAGCTTCACCGCCGCCGAAGGGAGCAACAGCGTCCAGGTCCGCCAGACCGACGTGGCCGGCAACACCGGCAGCGTTGGCAACCTCACCTTCACCCTCGATACCATTGCCCCGACTGCCCCGACCGTTGACCTTGCCAACGACACAGGCTCGAGCAACAGCGACCATATCACCAGGACCGGCACCCTGTCGCTCACCGGCGTCGAAGCGGGCTCTACCGTCGAATACTCCACCGATAGTGGCGTGACCTGGAACAACAGCTTTACCGCCGTCGAAGGGAGCAACAGCGTCCAGGTCCGCCAGAGCGACGTGGCCGGCAACTCCAGCAGCGGCAGCATCACCTTCACCCTCGACACCACTGCTCCGGCAGCCCCGGCCGTCGTCTTAACCAACGATACCGGTTCGAGCCCCAGCGACCATATCACCAAGACCGGGACCCTGTCGCTCAGCGGCATCGAAGCGGGCGCCATTGTGGAATACTCCACCGACAGCGGCGCGACCTGGAGCAACAGCTTTACTGCCGCCGAAGGGAGCAACAGCGTCCAGGTCCGCCAGACCGACGTGGCCGGCAACACCGGCAGCGGCAGCCTGTTCAGCTTCACCTATGATACTACGGCTCCGGCCAAGCCGAGCGTCACCGCCATCAGCACCGACTCAGGCACTCCGGGTGATCATGTCACCAACGACCAGACACTGATCTTCTCCGGTTCTGCCGAAGCCAACAGCAGCGTTGACGTCTTTGTCAACGGCTCCAAAGTCGGCATTGCCATTGCCGACGGCACCGGCGCCTGGAGTTTCGATAACACCGCTACCTCCTTGAACAACGGTAATTACAGTGTGACCGCAATTGCAACCGACGCCGCCGGCAACAGCAGCGACGCGTCCGACACCTACAACGTCACCATTGAAACATCGGTGGCTAAGCCGAGCATTACCGCCATCAGCACCGACTCAGGCACCCCTGGCGACCATATTACTAACGATCAGACACTGATCTTCTCCGGTTCTTCCGAAGCAAACAACAGTGTCGACGTCTTTGTCAACGGCTCCAAAATTGGTACTGCCATTGCCGACGGTACTGGCGCCTGGAGTTTAGATAACACCGCTACCCCCTTGAACAACGGTAATTACAGTGTGACCGCAATTGCAACCGACGCCGCCGGTAACAGCAGTGACGCGTCCGACATCTACTTCGTTACCATAGACACCGGCGCACCGGCCAAGCCGAGCGTCATCGCCATCAGTACCGACTCAGGCACCTCGGGCGACCATATCACCAACGACCAGACGCTGATCTTCTCAGGCTCTGCCGAAGCCAACAGCAGCGTCGACGTCTTTGTCAACGGCACCAAAGTCGGCACTGCCATTGCCGACGGTACTGGCGCCTGGAGTTTAGACAACACCGGAACTACTCTGACTAATGGCTCCAATTACAGTGTGACCGCAACAGCAACCGACGCCGCAGGCAATACCAGCGTTGCTTCCGATGCTTACAACGTCTCCATCGACACGGTTGCCGCAGCACCTGGCGTCTCCCTCTCCAGCGACACCGGCACCAGCGGCACCGACCATGTCACAAAGAACGGAACCCTGTCGCTCAGCGGCATCGAAGCCGGAGCCGCGGTGGAATACTCCACCGATAGCGGCTCAACCTGGAACAGCAGCTTTACCGCCGCCGAAGGAAGCAACACCGTCCAGGTTCGCCAGACTGACGTGGCCGGCAACACCAGCAACGTCGGCAGCCTCACCTTCACCCTCGACACCATCGCTCCGACTGCCCCGACTGTTGACCTCTTCAGCGATACCGGTTCGAGCAACAGTGACCATATCACCAGAACCGGAACCCTGTCGCTCACCGGTATCGAGGCGGGCGCTACAGTCCAATACTCCACCAACGGCGGTGCAACCTGGAACAGTAGCTTCACCGCCGCCGAAGGGAGCAACAACGTGCAGGTTCGCCAGACCGACGTGGCCGGCAACATCAGTAACGTCGGTAGCCTCACCTTCACCCTCGATACGACCATCGCGGCCCCGGGCATCGCCCTCACCAGCGACACCGGTTCGAGTGCCAGCGACCATATCACCAAGACCGGGACTATTTCGCTGTCCGGCATAGAAGCCGGAGCTACTGTCGAATACTCCACCGACAACGGCGGGACCTGGAACAGCAGCTTCGCCGCCAGCGAAGGGAGCAACAACGTCCAGGTCCGGCAGACCGACGTGGCCGGCAACAGCAGCGTTGGCAGTCTCAGCTTCACCCTTGACACGCTCGCCCCGGCGGCCCCGGGCATCGCCCTCACCAGCGACACCGGTTCGAGCACCGGCGACCATATCACCAAGACCGGGACTCTTTCGCTCTCCGGCATTGAAGCGGGCGCTACTGTGGAATACTCCACCGACGGAGGTTCCCACTGGATCAGCAGTTTCGCCGCAGTCCAAGGGAACAACAATGTCCAGGTTCGCCAGACCGACGTGGCCGGTAACACAGGCAGCGTCGGCAGCCTCACCTTCACCCTCGATACGACTGTTGCAGCCCCGGGCGTCGCCCTAACCAGCGACACCGGTTCGAGTACCAGCGACCATATCACCAAGACCGGGACTATTTCGCTGTCCGGCATAGAAACCGGAGCTATCGTCGAATATTCCACCGACAACGGCGGAACCTGGAACAGCAGCTTCGCCGCCAGCGAAGGGAGCAACAACGTCCAGGTCCGGCAGACCGACGTGGCCGGCAACAGCAGCGTTGGCAGCCTCACCTTCACCCTTGACACGATCGCCCCGGCGGCCCCGACCGTTGACCTAACCAGCGACACCGGTTCGAGCCCCAGCGACCATATCAGCAAGACCGGGACCATTTCGCTCACCGGCATTGAGGTGGGCGCTAGCGTCGAATACTCAACCGATAGCGGTGCGACCTGGAGCAGCAGCTTTACCGCCGCCGAAGGGAACAACAATGTCCAGGTTCGCCAGACCGACGTGGCAGGCAACACCGGTAACAGCAGCCTGTTCAGCTTCACCTATGACACTATCGCTCCGGTTCCATCAATCACCTTGGCCCCTATAACCGGTGACAACATCATCAACATTCCCGAGTCGCTGGGCGATGTTGCGGTCACCGGCTTAGCGGGAGGTGACGCCAAGGCAGGCGATTCCGTCACCCTGTCCGTGAACAACCATATTTACACCGGCGCGGTTAATGCCGACGGCACCACCTTCAGCGCCTTGGTTGCCGGTTCCGACCTGGTAGCCGATGTCGACAAAACGATCGATGCCAGCATCAGTACTACCGATTTTGCTGGCAACGTGGGTACTTCCAGCAGCAGCATAGGCTACAGCTTAAACAACACCCTGATCGGCACTTCCGGCGACGATACACTGACCGGTAACAGCGCAGCCAACACCCTTGTAGGTGGTTTAGGCAACGACACCCTTGAAGGGATGGGAGGGGCTGACTCGCTTCAGGGCATCGTCGGCAACGACACTGCCAGTTACGCCCACGCAGCTTCAGGCGTAACCGCTTCGCTAACCATTGGGTTGGTTACCCAGACTGGCGATGCGGCTGGTGACACCTTTAGCGCAATCGACAACCTGACCGGCTCCGACTTTGCCGACACTCTGATCGGCGACAACTCCGCCAACACTCTCACCGGCGGCAAGGGTGACGATGTCCTGGAAGGTATGGGCGGAGCCGACAAGCTGTACGGAGGAGATGACAACAATACTGCCTCTTATGAGCATGCAAGCGCAGGCGTCCATGTCTCACTCTTCGACCCTTCGACAAACACCGGCGATGCACTTGGCGATACCTATGACAAGATCCAGAACCTTATCGGCTCTAAGTTTGCAGATACTCTGATCGGCGATAGCGGTGATAACATCCTTGAAGGGATGGGCGCTGCCGACGTTCTGGACGGAGGCATCGACAGTGGCATCAGCAACAACACCGCCTCCTATGAGCATGCAAGCGCAGGGGTCTTCGCTTCTCTCACAACCAGCTTTGCTGCCAACCAGACTGGCGATGCAGCCGGCGACATCTACATCAACATCCAAAATCTGACCGGCTCCGCCTTCAACGACATCCTGATTGGTGACAGCGGCAATAACATCCTCAGCGGCGGTGCTGGCGACGACATACTTGAAGGAATGGCTGGTGCAGACCATATTATTGGCGGCTCAGGCACTGATACGGTCAGTTATGCTCATGCTACGGCCGGGGTTGTCATGGATTTGGGGGCATCAGGGCTTTATGTGCAGGCAGGTGACACTGGCGTCGCCGTAAACGATGCGATCACCGTAGATGGTAGTGGTCGTGTAACGGCATTGGACACTTTTAGCGGCATAGAAAATATCATCGGGTCAGACTTCAATGATACCCTTGTGGGGGACTCGCTGGCTAACGTAATCGAAGGAGGCGCGGGTAATGACATTATTGATGGCGGCGGTTGTACGAATGGTTTTGATATCGCCAGTTATGGGCATGCTTCCGGACCTGTAACCGTCAGTCTGGCTGTGACCGGTTCTCCCCAGAATACCGGGTCTGCCGGAAGAGATACGCTGATCAATATCGAAGGTCTGCAAGGGTCCGATTTCAACGATACCTTGACCGGCAATGGTGTGGACAACTGGATCGATGGCGGCAAGGGTGACGATATAATTTATGGGAACCAGGGGCACGATACGGTGTACGGTGGCATCGGCAACGATACCATCACCGTGTCAACACTATCGGCCAACCTGCCGACCTTGATTAACGGCGGCACAGATAACACCTTCGAAAACGGAAACGTCTTGGCACTACAGAATCTGGTAAATAATGGCGGCTACATCCTGGCACCCCTTGCCAACGTTACTAAAAACATGAGTACACTGGATATCCACGGCGATAGCGCTGCTACGACGATCACAATTTCAGCCCAGGATGTACAGCATATGGTGAATAACTCCAACGCATCGGAACTGTTTGTTACTGCTGACAGCGGCGACAAGATTAACATCTCTCTCTCTGCAGGTGAGACTATGACTCCTACAGTCGTTGATGCTACCCACACGGATTACACCATTTACAACGCAACACATACACAGATTGCCCAGATCCATTGGCACGCGTAAATGCTCTGTGGCGTTCAACAAAACTTTTGCTTGGTTAAGAGACCACATAGATGACCAATACTTATCATGCCTCCCCTTCGAACGGCTCTGTTGGAAAGCTGGAAAGGCAGGCCGTGCTGACAGCAGTTGCTGCTCTGTGTGGTCCTGATCGTTCTGCCGCAGCGAAGTTGAAAAAGGGTTTTAAGAGTCTTGTCGCTTCTGATGACTGGTCCGCGGAAATCAAACGCATGGAACCATTCGGCCTTTCTGCGCGATATTTTGCCGGGCAGCTTAGGGATGCTCTTGATATTCCTGGAGATCTTGTCTTGCTGCGGAACAGTGAAACCGGTTTCGCATTGCTGTATCGAATGGAGCAGCGATGGCAGTATCTTGCTGAAGATGGTGTCCCATTGCCTGAAGAGGTGGTTGTTGAAGGCGTAGACGGTGTCGAGGCTGTAGTTATGAGCATCCCGAAGGACAAGCATAAATCAGGCGGATTTGCTTCATTGGCTGCATTATGGCCGGAACTTCGCGCCGCCTGGGCAGAAGTAGGTATTGCCTGCCTCTTCATAAACGCAGGCCAACTGCTGGTGCCGCTCTTCTCCATGCTGGTATATGACAAGATTGCCCAAAATGGACTGTTTGAAACGCTCTGGGCGCTGACTTTCGGCATGGGGCTCTATCTTGCCACTGATACCGGAATGCGCCTGGTGCGGAATTGGGCTACGGAACGTATCGGAGTGGACCTGACATTGCGTGGAGATGAAACGCTCTGGTCAAAACTGGTTAGCCAGGTTGATCTTCCAGCTGGTGGTTTCCCTCGTTTCATATCCAATTATCGCGACCTTACCCAGTCGCGTGATTTTGTATCCTCCAGCTACCTGCTATCGATTGCAGATATCCCGTTTCTCCTTCTTTACCTGGCAGTCATAGGTATCATCGCCTGGCAGTTGATGATTGTCGCCATACTTCTGGTACTCCTGTATGCAGGTGTGGGGCTGCTGCTGCAGTTGCGACAAAACAACCTGTCCAAAGAAGCGGAGCGCAATAATACTCGTAAGCTGACTTTCATGGGTGAAGCACTGGGATGTCTTGATGTCGTTCGGACAACCCCCGGTTCAGGAGCTTTTCTACGTCGCTGGCGCGATCTTGCGGAACAGTCGACAAGCTCCGATGCGAAGAGACGGTTGGCGGTGCTTCATATGGGCATGCTGTCCTCAACAACATACACAGTTACAACCGTCGTCATTTTGACCACTGGTGTTTACCTGATTCATGCACAATTATTAAGTACCGGCAAGCTCATAGCCTGCACCCTTCTGGCTAATCGTGCCATGTCACTGGTGGCCTCCTTATTTGCAGTGACGGGAAAGTGGCAGGATTTCAAGCGTGCCGCTGCCAGAATGGAAAACAGCCTGGAAACGGTTGTGGAGCGGGAATGTACTCCACGGCCGAATATTGCGGGAGATATTTCAGTCATTGGGCTTGGCAAGCATTATGAGGGGCGTCCGGCGGCGCTTGAGGCCGTGTCATTTTCAATTGTTCCCGGGGAGAGGATAGCCTTGCTTGGGCGTCCGGGTGCCGGTAAATCAACTCTATTGCAATGTCTCGGCGGGCTCTGTCGTCCGGATACTGGACAGATCCTTATCGACGGTCTGGCAATGGATGATATTGCTCGTTTTGATCGAGTTCGCTGGATGGCATATAAAGCACAGGATCCGGCTGTATTTGCCGGGACGCTGGAGGATAATCTTCGTATTTCCGGATGCACGGATCATAGCCGCTTCAGGGAGGCTATCTGGGCATCCGGGCTTGAAAATGAATTAAAAAGCGGGCGGATGTCTCTAGGGATGCGTCTGGACGAACGTGGCAACAATCTCTCTGGTGGTCAACGTCAGAAGGTGGCGCTGGCACGTGCCTTTGCCCAGCCCAGCCGGATACTGCTGCTGGACGAGCCGACCCTGGGACTTGATCCCGAAAGCGAGCGGCTGCTGGCGGAGCGTCTGCCGAAACTTCTGGACAGTTCTGCGGTGCTTATCATGACATCACACAGCGCTATCATGCTTGAAACGGTTCAACGCATTATTGCGCTGGATGGTGGGCGTGTAGTTGCCGATGGACTACGTGAGAAACTGGTAACAATCTCTTAACATTCTGTTAACCGTGAGGAACTTGAGTATGAAGCCAATGTTCTCTGTCATAACCGTGTTGCTCGCCGTGATGGTAACATCTGAATGCTTTGCTGCCCCGACGCTTACCGCTCCCTCAACAACAAATGTGGGGGCCAACATGGTCACATTGGTCCTGAAGTCTAGCGGCGCCGGAACCGGCTATTTCACCCTTCTTTACGGGAATAATGCCAACTGTGGCGATGGCTCGCAGGTAAAGGCGGGACAGACAGGAAGTGGATCCGCCGCACCGCACTTCGGTTCCCTGATGCTCACTGCCGACACGGATGGCTATTACACGGTCCGCAACCTGTTCCAGAGTACTGACTACACCGCATGTTTCACCGCCGATAGCCCCAGCGGTTCCAACCTTAATCCGGGTCCGATCGCGGCTAATCTCACCACCAGTACGGCTCCTTCATTAACCAACCTTGACTGGAGCGACGTCGGGAGCGCCGGTTTCTCTGCGGGTACATCCTATTCCACTTCACTGGCATTTGCTCCGGACGGCACGCCATATGTAGGGTATGGAGACGGTAGTCATGGCGGCAAAGCGACGGTAATGAAGCACAGCTCTGGCACCTGGAGCGTAGTGGGGAGCGCTGGCTTTTCTGCTGGCGCGGCCAGTTCCACTTCACTGGCATTTGCCCCGGACGGCACCCCTTATGTAGCGTATGGGGGAGATGATAACAATAGCTCCAAGGCGACTGTAATGAAATACATCGCTGGCGCCTGGAGTGTGGTGGGAACCTCCGGGTTCTCTGCCGGCACAGCCACTTACACTTCACTGGCAATCGCTCCGGACGGCACTCCCCATCTGGCTTATTCAGACTATTCCTACGGCTACAAGACGACAGTGATGAAGTTCAGTGGCGGCATCTGGACAAACGTGGGAGCCCTCGGGTTTTCTGCAGGTGATGCTTATTTTACTTCGCTGTCGTTTGCCCCGGATGGCACTCCCTATGTGGCGTATCTGGATGGGGTTAATGGCTACAAGGCGACCGTAATGAAGTACAGTGCCGGCGCCTGGAGTGCTGTGGGGAGTGCCGGCTTCTCCGCTGACGTTGTCGCCAACACTTCGCTGTCGTTTGCCCCGGATGGCACTCCCCATCTGGCTTATTCAGACTATTCTTATGGCGGTAAGACGACCGTAAAGAAGTACAGCAGTCTTGATGGATGGATAGACGTGGGGACGCCCGGATTTTCTGCTGGTGATACTAATTCCACTTCGCTGTCGTTTGCCCCGGATGGCACCCCCTATGTGGCGTTTCCGGATGGAGGTAACGGCTACAAGGCAACGGTAATGAAGTACAGTGGCGGCACCTGGAGTGCGGTAGGGAGCGTTGGATTCTCTGCCGGCACGGCCAATTCCACTTCACTGGCATTTGCCCCGAACGGAGCTCCTTATGTAGCATATGGGGACGATGGCAATGGCTCCAAGGCTACGGTAATGAAGCTCATTAATCTTCCTCCGACTATCAGCGGCACTCCTGCAGTAACCGCGACAGTGGGAACGGCATATAGCTTTACCCCTACGTCCACTTATGCCGACAGTTTTAGCTTTACCGGCATACTCCCACCGGGACTCAGTTTAAGCACCGCTACCGGTGCCCTGAGCGGCACGCCGACCTCAGCTGGCACTTACAGCAACATCGTCATCACCGCGACCAATACCCTCGGCTCCGCCTCGTTGCCCGCGTTCTCCATTACAGTTGTGGACTCGACCCCACCTGATACTACAATCAACTCCTTTCCTGCCAATCCGACTTCTTCTACTTCCTTCGCTTTTGCTTTCACCTCAACCCCTCCAGTCTCGACGTTCGAGTGCAGCCTAGGGGGCGCAGCCTATGGTATATGTTCCAGCCCTTACTCGGACAACTTCGTCTATTCCCCTTGCATCAACTGCCGCATCGAAACGGCTATGAGCTTTGCCGTCCGGGCCAAAAGCCAATCAGGGAACACCGATCCGACCCCGGCCAGCTACGCCTGGACCATCAATCACACCATCGGGACTCTCTTCGCCAAGGTTCTTGAAAGCGGAGTAGTCCAGTTAAAGGCAACAGACTTTACGGGCGATTTGAACTTCAGTCGGGGAGTCGCCTTTACGCTTAAGGGAGGGTATGACCCCGGATACTCGACAAACAGTGGGCTGACGAATATTCACGGGACATTTACCATCTCCGCCGGTACGGTGACCATCGAGAATATCGTTATCATGTAACCAAAGGCGGATCTTTCGGGAATGCAATAAGGGGGATTACAGTTTGCGCTGTGACCCCTTTTCCGTTGCATGTGGTTAAACTGTCAAATTTCCTTATTCGTAAAGAAACATCAAAAAAAGCCCCGACGTGTCGAGGCTTTTTTTGAATACATCTTATCTGCCCTGCCGGCTTACTTTTTCATAGCCTGTTTTGCAATTATCATATCCTTTATCTTGTCATAGACAGGCTTGGGGATTATCTTTTTGGAAAGAAGCTGGCTTTTGTTGGAGAAAGGTCTTCCGGCAATTATCTTCTTTGAATATTCGTCTCCTATGCCGGGGATTGCTTTTAATTCAGCCTCGGTAGCAGAATTTATGTCGATCATTTCCATTTTAGCTGCAGCAGGTGCGGTTACGGCTTTCTTCTCCATTGCCGGCGTTGACGGTTTTGCCGGTACGGGTTTCATGTCTGCTGCAAAGGATATTGATGCTGTCAGAATAAGTCCAAATACTGATAAACAAATTTTCTTCATAGTATAAACCTCCCTGGAGTTGATCATCTTTTTTATCGTATACTCTCTTGCCGGCTGTTTGTAAAAGCTAATCTTTTCCGCACCACTCACAGAATCTGCTCGTACATCTCTGATCAAACTCCCGGTTCATTATTCTCTGATATACGGATTCGATCTGCTCTCTGACTACATCCTCATCTTCCGGGGTGATCTCGACCTTGTGATTGATGAAGCTTCCGGTTTTGGGGTCGGGCTCGACAAAAAAGAACTCGGTCGATGAGACATTGTAAGAGTTCTCGGGGCTCTTTTCGACCATGATCTTGTAGAACACCGCCTGGCGCCAGTAATCGCCCCCGTAGCGGTCTTCATGCTTCGCCTCTTTCCCTTCGGCTTCGGCCTTCGCCATCCGTTCAGGGTTCGGTGGCTGAAACTTTTTCCGGTCGAATGCTCCGGTCTTGTAATCGACCAGGTTGATCCTGCTGCCGGACAGTATCTCCAGCTTGTCTACCCGGCCGTTCAGATTGATCCCGTTTTCCAGAGAGACCCGGAAAGCTTTTTCAATCCGTACATCCTTGTGCCATCGGCCTATGTGCTGATCGTAGAGTTTCTCCATGCTCACTAGGCCCTTGGCAAGCCTGCGGGTAAACTCTATCTCAGTGAATGAGTCCTGGCGCCGGTTCATCTCTCTTACGAAGACATCGATGAATGACGACCGGGAAGGAAACTGCTGTTTTTCCGATTTCTGCATGGAAGCGAACAGGAACTCCAGTGCTTCGTGGACGCTTGTTCCAAAGGCCATGGCTGCATTTCTCGGTTTGGGCACCCGGAGGATATTCGAGTAAAAGAAAGAGTGGGGGCAGGCCAGATAGCTGCTGAGATGGGTCGCGCTCAGATGGTAATTCTCGAGCAGTTCGCCGACAAAGTCGGATTGGTAGATGCTCTCCCTCTCCTCGGGTGGCTCCTGCATGATGGCAAGCAGGGAGGACTCCAGCTCTTCCGGTTCCAGCTCGAAGGCGCGGCTGTCGACCGTGCCCGACTGCTCCAGCTCGGCTATGAAGCAGCTCCGGGCGAACGGTTTTTCGTTGTTGTCTTTTTCCGCATAACTGAGTACCAGCTTCCTTTCTGCCCTGGTCATGGCAACAAAGAAGAGACGGCGCGACTCTTCCAGGCTGTTGTCATCAGCACCTGTTCCAGGCATCATTCCCGGAGGGTTGGCAAAGGCAGGTGCGCTTCTCTTCTTCTCCCATTCGTCCTCATTGCAGCCAAGCATGTAGACGGTTTCAAACTCCAGGCCTTTGGCAGAGTGGCAGGTTATCAGATTGACGCCGCTCCGGTTGCAGGCGATCCGCTCGACGTTAAGCGGTATCTTCTGCGAATCCATGATGTCGATCATCTCGATCAGCTGCCCGAGATCCAGTTTCGGGTTCCTCGAGCACTCATCCTTTACGAAATCAAAAAAGGTGTTGAGGAGTTCAAGGTGCCAGACCGTAGTCTCGGCGTGTTCCGACTGTTTCAGCAGCCCGAACCGGTTGATCACCGAGTGGATCAGCTCTTGAAGCGTCATGCCGCTTATCGCTGCAATGGTGGATTCGATCCGCTCAGATGCCGCGGAGAACTGTGGTTGACCGCTCGATTGGAGCTGCTCACGCAGCGGTCTGTCCGGCCGGCTCCGGTCAGCCGTCCTGCTTGAGGCGAGCAGTTGTGCGATCAAAAGCGGCGGGATGGAGAAGTTCGGGTAGTGGAGGATCCTGAAAAGGGTCCCCTCTTCGGAATGGGGGCGGGATGCCTCACGGTGGAGGTAGATCAGGATTGTCACGAGTTGCCTGATCAATGGAGTATGCAGGACATCCTCACGCTTCCTGGCGTTGTAGGGTATGCCTTTGGCAGAGAGGTAGCGTGTCAGCTGATCGACCTGCCGGTGGTTACGATACAGGATGGCGACCCGGCTGATATCCCTGCCTTCGTAGCGAAGTTGTTCCAGCTCGAGTCCGATTCCGAGCGCTTCCTGGGCCGTATTCGGGTAGACGCGGACTTCGGGGCGCTCGGAGTCAGGCCTGTTGGCGTGAAGCTCCTTCATGACGTTAAGGTCCGGACAGGTTTTTCTGTTGGAGAGCCGCTGGCTGTTTTTTTCGATCAGTGCATGTGCCGAATCGAGAATCTGCCGGGATGAGCGGTAGTTTTCGGTAAGAGTGACCAGCTGCGGCAGGTATCTTTTGTGAAAGGAGAGGATGTTGGAGATGTTCGCCCCCTGGAAGCGGTAGATGGACTGATCGTCATCACCCACCACGAAAAGGTTCGGATTGTCCCAATAGCTCATCAGCAGATCGACGATCTCGTTCTGGGAGCCGCTGGTATCCTGATATTCGTCTACCAGCAGGTAGTGGAATCTCTCCTGATAATCGCACAACAGTCCCGGATGGTCCTTGAAAGCCTTTATTACCCATAGGATCATATCTTCGAAATCGTATCTCCTGTTTTCCTGAAGGATCGACTGATAAAGGGCAAAACTGTGGATGGCCGCCTTGAGGCGCTCATACTTCCTGATTTCGGCATCTAGCACAGACTGTTTCAGGTCCCCCGGCATATGGGTGACCCCTTCTTTCGTGTATTTGCGGCTGTAGCGCATCCCGGGCAGATCCGGCAGCTCTTCGATATGCCGGTCCAGGCCGGCAGAGATGTCTTCGATATTCCAGTCTTCACGTTTGATAACGGTATACAGGTCGAGAAGCCCTCTGGAGTCGCTGTAGAGAAGCCCTTTCTCCTTTGCGAGCGGGTTCTCGATCGGGAGGGAGTCGAGCATTTTCCTGACGAACGCCCGTTTTTCGAGTTCCGACACCGGTTGCAGGTCGCTGAAACCAAAATACAGGGGGTTGTCCTGAATGATAAGATTACAGAACGCGTGGAAAGTGTTTATGCTTATGCGGTATGCATCGGAGCCGATGAATGAGAGCAGACGGGTTCTCATGGCTATGGTGCCGGCATCGGTATAGGTCAGGCAGAGGATGTTTTCAGGCAGGCAGCCCTGGAGGATTATCTTTGCGATCCTGGCGGCTATGATCTGGGTCTTCCCGGTGCCAGGGCCAGCCACGACAAGAAGTGCCCCATCCGTATTGTCTATGGCGGCCCGCTGCGCGGAGTTGGCAGAGCTGTAGGCCGACTCGAAATCGATTGCGTTGTGTGAAAGTTCCGTTATTATCATCTGCACTCACTCCAAAAATTTGAGTCGAGATACTATACACCTATTAATTATCGATTGCATGACTATCAGTAAAATGCGATAAAAATGATTTCAAGTTGCAAGCGGGTTTTTTCTTTTCCCGGCACAGGGCAAATTGTTGTCTTGCAAATTAATCGCTTCTAAATTATTTTACAAATTCGCAGCTCTTCAGCTACTGTCATTGGTCGCATCTTCCTGTTGTGATTAAATTATGTGCAGTGCTAGTGGTGTCTGAGTAATAAAGTGGCAGATCGCCTTCTGCGGCGGGCGCATCCATCCTCAACATGCCAGAATTATTTATGGTTTTTTTGTCAACAAATTGGGCAAGCATATTGCTATTTAACAGCTGTACATCTTCCTGTGATGGAGTACTGGAATACAACGACGCATCAATTCAAGAAAATGGAGGTGAATGAATTGTGAAAAAAGTCGAAGCGATCATAAAACCGTTCAAGTTGGATGAAGTGAAAGAGGCTTTGAATGATATCGGTATCCAGGGGATAACCGTATCCGAGGTGAAGGGTTTCGGCCGGCAGAAAGGCCATACCGAGCTTTATCGCGGGGCTGAATACGTTGTAGATTTTATCCCCAAGATCAAGATGGAGATCATCACTTCGGATGAAATAGTCTCCAAGGTCGTCGAGGCGATAGAGCAGGCGGCAAAGACCGGCAGGATTGGGGATGGCAAGATTTTTGTGACCTCTGTCGAGGAGGTTGTTCGGATAAGGACAGGTGAGCGTGGCGAGGATGCGCTCTAATATCATACAGCCCACATGAAAGGAGATTATTGATGACCCCGAAAC
>Ga0134124_10002046_pt1 | contig 16218 bp, 15 predicted proteins | sample KB304_FD_96880 | JGI IMG/M metagenome (GOLD analysis project Ga0134124, IMG submission 96880) | Terrestrial soil microbial communities without Nitrogen fertilizer from Kellogg Biological Station, Michigan, USA - KB3-0-4 | ecosystem: Environmental > Terrestrial > Soil > Unclassified ...
CGACAGCCATCTGGTTGGCTGAAGTGAAGTCAGGGCGGTCGAATTTCCTTCGGCGACTTCCAATGTTCCTGTCCATGACCTTTGGGTCGGATACGCAAGCGCGGCAGGCGCGCGGCGCCGAGCCGACCCAGCTTTGCGGGCGCAGCAGCCTTTGTAGACTAATGTGAGGAATCACACATGGCAACCAACCTCTCACTAGATCCGAAACTGACCGACAACGATTTCGTCCACGCCACCTCTCACTGCTCGTTGAAGGTGTGGAAGTAAGTAGGCGCCATCAGGTGCGGCCCACCCAAACGCCCCGTCCCACCTCACTCCGGCTTGAAGTTGATCGATTTCAGCACTGCGCCGACGCGCTCGTAGTCCGCCTTCAACCCCTTCTCCATTTCGTCCTGGCTGCGCGGCAGGCCGGCTTCGAAACCCGTGTCGAGCAGGCGCGTACGCATGACGGGGTCAGCCAGCGCCTTGAGCGCGACCTCACGAACGCGGACTTGCACGGCGGCGGGAACATCTGGCGTTGCCCAAAGGCCCAGCCAGGCGATGGCGTCGAGTTGCGGATAGCCCAGCTCGTGGAAGGTCGGCACATCCGGCAGCTGGGGCGCGCGGTTTGGGGAACTGACAGCAAAAGCCTTGATCTTGCCGCCCTTGATCAGCGGCAGCGAGGTGGCCAGGCCGTCGAACATCAGCGGAACATGATTGCCCATCACATCGGCGAGCGCGGGCGTCGAGCCCTTGTAGCCGACATGCGTGAGTTCGATGCCCGCAGCCTGGTTCAACAGCAGGCCCAGCACGTGCGACAGCGTGCCCGCGCTGTACGAAGCATAGTTCAGCTTGCCGGGATTGGCCTTGGCGTAGGCAACCAACTCGGCCAGGTTCTTCGCCGGCACGGAAGGGTGGCCCACCAGCACCAGGCCGCCGCGCGCGAGTTCGGCGACCGGTTTGATCTCCCTGGTCATGTCCCAGCGCAACTTCACGATGTGGGGGATCTCGCTCACCAGCGAATTCACGCCCACCATCATCGTGTGGCCGTCGCGCTTCGCATGCAGCAGTTCACCCACCGCGATGGCGCCTGCCGCACCCGGCTTCGGATCGACGATCACCGGCTGGCCCAGCGCGCGCGACAGCGGGTCGGCAATCAGGCGTGCGACGATGTCGGCGCTGCCGCCGGCCGGACCGGCGACGACCAGGCGGATCGTCTTGCTTGGCCAGGCCTGTGCGCGTGCGGACAGGCCGATCATCGATAGCGCTGCGCCGGCCAGCAGCGAGCGGCGATTCATGCTGAAGCTGGCAGCGGTCAGGGTCATGGGATTGCTCGTCCAGTCTAGCGCCTGTTCAAGCCACCCAGCGCAGCAGCGCCAGCGCCAGCACGGCGAGAAACACCGTCTCGCCCACCATCAGCGCTACCGGCTTGAGGCCGACGGTCGCCAGTTCCTTCAACTGCGTCTTCATGCCGATCCCGGCGATCGAGACGATCAGGAACCAGCGCGAGAGATCATTTCCCGCGCCCTGTACCGCTTTGGGCACCCAGCCGGTGCTGTTGATCACGACCAGGACGGCGAAGGCCACCGCAAACCAGGGCAGCAACGGTGGACGCTCGCCGCTGCCGCCGTTGCGCGATCGGGTCAACAGGGACGCGAACAGGATCACCGGCAGCAACATGGCCACGCGCATCAGCTTGACCAGCGTGGCCACATCGCCGGCCTGGTTGGACAGGCTGTAGCCCGCCCCCACCACCTGGGCCACGTCATGGATGGTCGCGCCCAGGAAGACTCCGGCCAGCCGGTCGTCCAGCCCCAGGGCTCGGGCCACCATCGGATAGGCCACCATGGCCACGGTCGAAAGTGCCGAAACCACGATGACCGTGAACAGCGTGGCGCGGTCCTTCATCGGATGCCCGGGCAGCGCGGCCGATAGCGCCAGCGCGGCCGAGGCGCCGCAGATCGCGGTAGCGCCGCCGGTCAGCAGGCCGAAGATGCCCTGGAATCCCAGCAAACGAGCCGCCACCATGGACAAGGCGATGGTCAGCACGACGCAAACCACGACCAGTCCGACCGGCCCCCAGCCCAGCGCCACCACCTGGGCCAGCGTGATGCGCAGGCCGAGCAGCGCGATGCCGATTCGCAGCACCTGCCGGGCTGTGAATTCGATGCCTGCCTGGCACGGCCCTTCGGCCGAGAGGAAGTTCATCGCCATCCCGAGCAGCAGTGCGAACAGCATGACCGGCGCGCCGTAGTGTTCCGAGAGGAAGGCCGCGGCAGCGCCGGCCACGGCGCAGGCCAGCACGCCGGGAGCGAGCGACCGTGCGCCGCCGACCCAGGGTGAAGAGAGAGACCACTGCAACATGGTCAAGCCGCCGGCAGGCGGTAGTCGCGGAACTGCTCGCGCAGCTTGTTCTTCTGCATCTTGCCGGTGGTGCCCAGCGGCTGCTGCATCATGGAACCGTGCATTTCAGCTCCGAAAGAAAGGGACCGCCGGTCAGGCCGGCACGGGGGTGGGGCCGCCGTCCGAACACCGGACGGGCTCGGCGACCGGCTCGGTGCCCACGTGGATGTCCGCGGCATAGGTGCGCGAAGCCTTCAGCATCGCACCGACCGCGATCAGGCCGAACAGCGGTATGAGGGTCAGGGCGCGCTCCAGGCCCACCGCGTCGGAAAGGGCGCCGGCGATGAAGGGGCCGAGTGCCAGTCCGAACAGGTTCTGGAACAGCGACATCACCGATGCGCCGGTGGAGCGCACACCCGGGTGGGTGACGTCGATCACGATCGCCGCCGCCGGCCCCACCGTGCACGTCATCAGGAAGCCGCCCACCGCGATCAGTGCGAACTGCTCCTGCGCTGTCAGGGCCAGCCCGAGCTGCGGCGCGCCGAAAGCCAGGCCCAGCACGAGCATGGTCGCCAGGCACAACAGCGCAACCAGCTGCAGCTTGAGGCCGGGGCGCTTGCGCCCGGCGCGGTCGACCACAGCGCCCCAGACCACGCTGCCGAATGCGCCGCACAACACCACCATGGCGGCCTTCACGCCCGCCTGTTGCGGCTCCATGCCATGAACGCGATTCAGGAAACTGGGCAGCCACGACCAGACGGCCGAGACCACGATCAGTTGCGCCGGCGCCCCGACGCAGACCCAGCGCATGGTGTGCGAGCGAGTCAGCGCCCGCACGATGTAGCCCGAGGCCGAGCGCGTCGAGCGGCGGGCCTCTTCGAGCTTGGGCATCAGTCGCACCGTGCGGTAGTCACGCACCGCGAGGTAGAGCAATGCCAGCACCAGGCCCGGAAATCCGACCACGCCGAAAGCGGCCTGCCAACCCCAGCGCGCCGCGATCACGCCGCCGAGCATCACGCCCAGCACCGAGCCGACCGAAGCCGACGCGAAGAATCCCGCCATCAGGGCGCCGCGCATGCGTGCCGGAAAGTGGCTGGCCAGCAGGCCTGCGCCCACGGAGCCGTAGCCCGCTTCGCCCAAGCCGACCAGGGCACGGGCCGCAAAGAGCTGGCCGTAGCTGCGGGTGAACATGCAGGAGATCGTCGCCAGGCTCCAGACGCCCGCCATCGCGACGATGCTCTTGACCCGGCTCACACGGTCGGCGAACAGCGCGACCGGAATACCGCCGAGAGCGACCGTCACCGAAACGACCGAGACCAGCGCGCCGAGCTGCTTGTCGGACAGGCCCCATTGCGCCTTCAGGTGCGGGAACAGCGAAACGATCACCTGGCGATCGACGTAATCGAAGATCATCAGGCCGACGGTCATCGCGAACGCCAACCAGGCCTGGCCACGGCTGAACAGGTAATCGTTGCCGCTGCCGAGATCGGATTCAGGCAAGTGGTGCATGGGGGCTCCTTCTAGGGTACGAGTACGGTGGCGCCGGTGGTCTGGCGCGATTCGAGGGCCTGGTGCGCACGGGCGGCGTCGGCCAGGGCGAAAGTGCGGCTGGGTTCACTCCTGATCTTGCCGGCGAGCACCAGGTCGAACAGTTCGCGCGCCATGTCCAGCATGTGGGCGCGGGGCGCGGCGTAGTGGACCATCGCGGGACGCGTGACCCACAGCGAGCCTTTCACGGCCAGCAGCGTCGTGTCGATCACCACCGGTCCCGAGCTGGTGCCGTTGCTCACCAACGTGCCGCGCGGGCGCAGGCTGTCCAGCGATGCCATCAGCGTGTCCTTGCCGACCGAGTCGTAGACGACCGGCACACCCTTGCCGTCGGTGATCTCGCGCACACGCTTGGCAATGTCCTGGCGCGAAGTGACGATGACGTGCGCGCAGCCGTTGGCCTTGGCGATCTCGGCCTTCTCGTCGGTGCTGACGGTGCCGATCATGGTCACGCCCAGCGCCTTGGCCCATTGGCAGGCGATCAGGCCGACGCCGCCGGCTGCCGCGTGGTACAGGATGGTCTCGCCGCCCTTGAGCGGATACACCTGGCGGAACAGGTACTGCGCCGTCATGCCTTTCATCATCAGCGTGGCGGCGGTGCTGTCGGACACGCCGTCGGGCAATGGGATCAGCACGTCCGCCGGCATCAAGCGTACGTCCGAGTACGCGCCTTGCGGCCCGAGCAGGTAGCCCACGCGGTCGCCCGGCTTCACGTCCGTCACGCCGGGGCCCACGGCCTCGACCACGCCGACTGCGTCCGAGCCCAGCTCGCTGGGCAGTGCCGCAGGATAGCGGCCAGTGCGGAAATAGATGTCGATGAAGTTCACGGCCACGTGGCTGTGACGCACGCGCGCCTGGCCGGGGCCGGGTTCGCCGATCTCGACGGTTTCGTACCGGAGCACGTCGGGGCCGCCGGTCTGGTAGAAGCGGATCGAATGGGCCATGGATTGGTCTCCTCGGGTTCTTAGGGCGCGGCGCTCAGGCCGCGTGGACGGCCGTGCCGGCCAGTTCTTCGATGAAGTCGTGTGCGCCGGGCCAGGCGCCGTAGCCGGAGGCCGGATTCAGATGGCCGGCTTCGCCCAGGTCGACAAGCGCGCTGCCCCACTGCCGGGCCAGTTCGGCCACGCGCACGAAACGACCCAGCGGATCATTCCGGCTGGCCGCCACGATGCTGCGGAACGGCAGCGGTCCGCGCGGCACCGGCAGCCAGCCGCCGGTTCGCAGTGCTTCCAGCGTCGGATAGCCCGCGGGCATCGGCTGCTCGAAATCAGGTGGCGTTGCCAGCAGCGCGCCCAGCACGCGGCGGCGCGTGCGTCGCGCCCAGTGCGCGACCATGATCACGCCTCCGCTGTGCGCCACGATGATCAGCGGGCCGTCGACCGCCTGCGCCTCGCGCTCGATGGCCGCTACCTTGGCAGCGCAATCCAGGTCCTCACGGCCCATCGGCGGCACGGTACGCACCCGCGGCAGTTCGGCTGCGAGCAGCGTCTGCCAGTGTTCGGCCACGTGGTCGCGCAGTCCCGGCACGATCAGGACGGTGGGAAGCTGGATGCCCTCCATCATGTCACGCAACCTTGCGCAGGTAGCCCTGCTGACGGCCCTTGGCGTTCGGCGCGAAACCGTTGGCCAAGAGCGTCTCCTCGACGGTGTCGTAGAACACGCCGATCTTGCAAATTTCGCGCGCCTCCTTGCCGCTGGCGACCTCGCGGCCGAACTCGCGCGAGATGCGCACCAGCTGCTCGATCTGCTGCACGGTCGTCATCTTGGCCGTGCGCGACTGGTTCCAGAGGTTGTCCTCGATGCCGCAGCGCACATGCAGGCCCATCGCGATGCCCATCATGTTGACCGGCAGCACGTTGCGCATGCTGCTCTCCACGGTCAGCACGGCGCCGTCGGGAATGGCGCGCACGAAGTTGGCCAGGTTGTAGATGTTGGGCGCGTCCATGCCGCCGCTGATCGCCACCCAGTTCATCACCAGCGGGCCCTTGTAGACGCCGCGGCGGACCATGCGCTCCACCGTCTCGTAGCTGTTGATGTTGTAGAACTGGAAGGCGCTCTGGATGCCGGCGGCGCTCAGGCGGCGCACGTGCTCCTCGACCCAGCCCGGGCCGGAGGGGACGATCATTTCGCGATAAGCCCTGGCGTTGTCGGGTTCGGCCAGCGAGGTGCCGGCGTAGTCCTCGATGTCCATGTGCTCCAGCACGTTCATCTGCGTCGTGTTGACGGTGACGGTGACCTGGTCCGGCTTGGGATCGAGCTCGGCAAGCATGTGGCGGGTGTCGTCCGACAGCCACTTGGCCGCCGCGCCATCGGATTCCGGCGCGAACGAGATCGAGCCGCCGACCTGGATGATCATGTCGGGCACGGCCTTGCGCACACCGGCGATCAGCTCGTTGAACTTGGACAGGCGCTTGCTGCCCTTGCCGTCGAGTTCGCGCACATGCAGGTGCAGCACAGTGGCACCGGCGTTGTAGCAGTCCACCGCCTTTTGCACCTGCTCGTCCATGGTCACCGCGATGTCCTCGGGAAAGTCCGAAGGAATCCATTCGGGGCCGTAGGGAGCGGCGGTGATGACCAGCTTGTCCTGGTTCTCGGGGAAGAGGGAGCCGTCGAGGAAGTTCATGGGAGTCCTTTGGTTGATAGGAATGAAAGGGTTGAATGTTCAGAACGGCGTGTCGCCGACGATGCCGGCGCGTTCCATCTTTCGGTGGCAGGCCGGGTAGTCCATCACCGCGTAGTGCTGGGTGCTGCGGTTGTCCCACATGGCCATGCTGTTGGGTTTCCAGCGCCAGCGCACCTGGAACTCGGGGATGTACGCCTGGCTGACCAGATAGCCGAGCAGCGTCGCGGCGCCCGGGTTCGCGTCCTGGCCGAAGCGCACATTGGCCGGCGTGTGGAAGTTGGTGAAGTGGGTGGTGAAGCCGTTGACGAACAGGATCTTCTCGCCGGTCTCGGGATGGGTGCGCACCACCGGGTGTTCGGCGTCGGGAAACTGGGCCTTGAGCGCCAGCCGCTTCTCGATCGGCATCGCCGCGCCGAAGCTGGCCTCGATGCTGTGACGGGCGCGCAGCGGCGCGATCTGCGTCTTGATGTGTTCCGGCAGCTTCTCGTAAGCCAGCGCCATGTTGGCCCACATCGTGTCGCCGCCGACCGGCGGGCATTCGACACACCGCAGCACGCAGCCGAACGGCGGCTGCTCGCGCCAGGTGGCGTCGGTGTGCCAGCAGTTCTCGTAGCGGTCGACCGGGGCGTCGGGCGTCTTGTAAATGCGCACCAGGCCGGGATGCTCGGGGTCGCTGCCGGCCACCGGATGGTCTTCCAGTTCGCCGAAGTGGCGCGCGAACGCCACGTGCTCGGCCCGCGTGATGTCCTGGTCCCGGAAGAACAGCACCTTGTGCTTGAGCAGCAGGGCGCGGACTTCGGCCACCAGTCCCGGGTCGCGCGAGGCGGCGCCGAGGTCGATATTGCCGAGCTCAGCGCCGATGGCGCAGCTAAGGGGCTCGACGCGGATCGAGCGCTGCAGCGATTCCGCCTTGACCACGGCGGGTGCAGCGGGGCGTTGGGTCTCCTCGGTCGCTAGGGTCATGTTGCTTTCTCCTTGGTGTCCCAAGGTTAAGCAACGAAAGACGATTCGGACCCCCCATCGCAGAGGGGGGAGGATGTCATGCCGGGCTCGATCCGGCACCTGGATTGCGGGTCAAGCCTGTCCTGAGCCTGTCGAAGCGGCCCGCAATGACAACCTTCCTTGTGGCCAGCCCGCCATCACATATTGGCTGTCATGCCGGACTCGATCCGGCATCCATGAATTGCAGGTCAAGCGCGACAGCCGCTCAAGACGCGTCCGCCAGCAGCCCCAGGATGCGCGCGCGCGACACCACCTGCTTGCGGGTGCCGGCGTCGAGCTTGGCGAACAGGTTCTTCATGTGCCACTTGATCGTTTCTTCACCGACCTGCATGGCCAACCCGATTTCCTTGTTGGACAGGTTGCGCGCCAGCAGCTCCAGCACCTCGCGCTCTTTGGGCGTGAGCGCCATGCTCGGGGTGGCGCGCATCGGCGCGGCCGCGCGCGGGGGCGCCGGCGCTCGCATTGGGGACGCCAGCGGTCCCGCCTGCGCGCCGGGGGGAGGCGCCACGCCCGCGCGCTGGCGCACCCAGTCACCCAGTGCCGGATGAGCGTCGGAGAAGACGCGCAGCAACCCATAGGACTGGGCCAGATCCAGTGCCTCGCCGAGAAGCGCCTGGGACTTCTCGCCACAGCGGTCGAGCGCGAACGCGCGCAGGCCGAGCAGTTCGATGTGCAAGCGCCCCTGCTTGATTTCCCGGGCCATGGCGTCGGCGCGCGCCAGCGGTTCGAGCGCGCCGCGCCACTGCTGCGCCGCGATCGCCGCATAGCCTTGGGCCAGCGACTGCAGCAACCCCGCACTGCGCTGCCACAAGGGCCCGTGCAGCGGCGCCTGTTCGGCCATCAAAGCATCGATCTGGCGGCACAGGTCGCGGCAGGTTTCGGTGCGGAAGCGCCCCGCGTGCAGGCGCAGCTGGTCGGCCAGGCTGGCAATGCGCAGGCGTGGCAGCCCGCGCATCGTGCCCACCGCATCCATTGCACCCAGCAAGTCGAGGGCCCGGTGCTCGGACTGAGTCGCTGCGGCGACGCGCGCCATGGTGCGATAGCCCAGCAGCACGCATTCCGGCAGCGCCGTGCGCTCCAGAACGTCCAGCCGGTTGGCCAGCACGGCCGCGGCATCCTCCGGCTGATCGCGTTCCCATAGGGCGGCCGCCAGGAGCGAAGCCAGCATGCAAACGAAAGAGCTGCGCCGGCCCAGATTCGCTTCGGCGGTAGCCAGCGCCGGTCGCAGCAGTTTCTCGGCCAGCAGCACTTGCCCTTCCCACAGATAGGTCAGGCCGATGATGAGGTCGCCCCAGCGATCGAGATAGCCGGTGGCCCTGCCGGTCACGCCGCGCGGGGCCTGTTGCTGGCGCAATCGCGCCAGCGCGGGCTCGCCGTCCAGCAACGTGCGAAAGGCGGTTCGGTTGGCATGGATGCGCAGCAACAACGGGTCGTTCAGCGGTGGCGACTCGCCCCAGGGATCGTGCAGTTCGGCGAAACGGTCCGGGTGGTCAGCGAAGACCGCGGCTCCGCCCAGGATCAGCGCGCACTCGCAGCGCAGGCCGTCGTCCACACCGGGCTGAGCCAGGATGCGCTCCACCAGGCGCTGCGCTCCGTCATGGCGCTCACTCAGGGCGAGCGACCAGGCCGCGGCCAGCAACAACCGAGGGCGCCGATCCAGCTCTTCCGGCGGCAGCCGTCCCAGCCATTCCAGCACGGCGCCTTGCTGGCCTTGCAACATCAAAGACTCGTACTGGCTTCGCTCCGCCAGTTCGTAGGCTTTCTGCTGCTGCCCGCAATTGAAGGCGTGGCGCGCCGCGGCGTCGAGCATGCCGCGGCCAGCGAGCCAATTGGACGCTCCGGCGTGCAGGGCGGTCTGTTCGCTCGCGGGAAGCGCTTCGAATCGCTGGCGCAGCGCTTCGCGGGCGAGCGAATGCATGCGCAACCACTCGCTGTGTTCGCTGGCGACGAACACCGGCGTGTCGCGTACCAGGCGCGCCAGGCGCTGCGGCGCGTCCTCGGCCTCCACGAGTGCGCGGCACAGATCGGGATGCAGGGGATCGGTGAGCGAGATCCGAATCAGAAAATCCAGGTCCGCCGGGGCCAGGTTGCCCAGCAGGTAGCCGACAAACTGCGTGCGCAAGGCGCCACCGTGCAAGTCGAGGCTGGGCATGAGGGCCCGCGTGCCGCCGCCGCTGCCCATCACCGAGATCGCCAACTGCAGCCCGAGCGGCCAGCCTTCGGTCATCTCGTGCAGGCGTGCGGCTTCGTCGCGATCGATCTGGCTGCCGAAACGGCCCCGCACCAGCTCCATCGTTTCCTCCAGGCCGAAGCGAAGCTGCACGGCACCCACCGCGGCGCACTGGCCGTAGGCGGCCAGATCGTCCATGCCGAGCTGGCAATCCGCACGCGCGGCCACGATGCAGCGCAGATTGGGCGGCGTGTTGTGCAACAGGTACGACAGTGCCTCGCGCGACTCGTCGGGCAGGCGGTCGGCTTCATCGACGATCAGCACGATATCCAGGGCGCTTTGCGCCACCTCGGCCAGCCAGACGGTGATGTCTTCCAGTCCGCCCGCTGGTGTGGCCTCCAGCAGCACGTGGCCGAAAGTCGGCCGGCCCGCGCCGGTGCGCACCGCCAGGGCCAGGCTTTGCACGAAACGGCGAGTGTCGTCTTGCTGCTGCGCCGTGAGCCACGCCACCACCGCGCCTTGGGCCAGGTACTCGCGCCGCCATTGGGCGAGAAGCGATGTCTTGCCGAAGCCCGCCGGCGCCTGGACCAGCACGACCGGCCGGTCGCTGAACTGGGGATGCCCCGACGCCAGGCCGGGCCGGGTCACCAGGTGACGAGGCACACGCGGGGGCGTGACCTTCAGCAGGAGGTCGCTGGTGGCGGCAGCATTGGCTTCGTTCGGCACGGTGCTTCAGGCGGGCCGGTCAATGGTAACCCCGCCCCGACACGCTTTGCCCGCTTCAGACGTAGCGCAGAATCTCGCGCGCCATGTCGCCTAGCGGCAGGATGGTCTCCACCGCGCCGAGCTTGATGGCTTCCCTGGGCATGCCGAACACGATGCTGGTCGCCTCGTCCTGCGCCACCGTGTGGCCCCGGGCGTCGCGCATGGCCTTGAGACCCAGTGCGCCGTCGGAACCCATGCCGGTCATGATGATGCCCACGGCGTTGCTGCCGGCGATCTTGGCCACCGACCGGAACAGCACGTCGACCGATGGCCGGTGGTGGTGCACCAGGGGACCGTCCCTGATTTCGACGTAGTACAGCGCGCCGCTGCGCTTGAGCACCATGTGCCGCCCGCCCGGGGCGATCAACGCGCGGCCCGGCAGCACCCGGTCGTTGTCCTGCGCTTCCTTGACTTCGATCCGGCAGATCGAATTGAGGCGGGCTGCAAAGGCCGCGGTGAACTTCTCCGGCATGTGCTGCACGGCCACGATGCCGGGCGTGACGCGCGGCAACGCCGACAGCACGGCTTCGAGGGCCTGGGTTCCACCGGTCGAAGTGCCGATGGCCACCACCGTTTCGCTGGTGACCTTCAAGGCCTCCAGTTCGGCGGGCAGTGTCGAATCTCCGGGCGAACTTCTTTCGCCCGCCGCCAGCGCGGCCGACAACTTGCCGACGTGGACCTGGGCCGCGGACTTGACGGCATGCAGCAGGTCGGCGGAGGCGTCCAGCAGGTAGGCGCGGGCGCCGATCTTTGGCTTGCCGACCACAGCCACGGCCCCGGCGGCGAGCGCCTGCATCGTGGTCACCGCGCCGCGCGTGGTCAGCGTCGAGCACACCACGACCGGCGTGGGACGCTCGGCCATGATCCTGCGCAGGAAGGTTATGCCGTCCATGCGCGGCATCTCGAGGTCGAGCACGATGACGTCGGGCCATTGCAGCTTCATGCGTTGCATCGCGAACAGGGGGTCGGCTACGGCGGCCAGCACGTTGATCGAACGGTCCTTGGACAACACGGCGGCGAGCACCTGACGCACCACCGCCGAGTCGTCCACGATCAGCACGTTGATCTTTGGCATTGCCGCGTCTACCCGGCGGAGGCAGGCCGCGGCAGGACCCGCTTGAGCCACACGTCGCCGCTCCACACGTCGAGGATCACGTTGCGATGGCCCACGCCGCCCATGTCGTGACCGTGCAGCTGGAACCGGTGGCGCTCGAGAAGCTCCCGTCCGGCCTCGATGTTGCGCTCCGAAATGTTGACGTGGCGCCTGGGCTTGGCGCCGTGGTCGAACATCTGGCCGGCGCCGAACAGCTTGACCTGGTAGTCGGCCGGCTTGGTGCCCGACCGCGCCAGTTCGCGCATGAACATATGCAACGCGTCTTCGCCGTAGCGCCCGTCCAGCGCCTCGCCCTGGCGATCCCGGGGACGGTGCGGAAGCATGAAGTGGCACATCCCGCCGATGCGCAATTTCGGGTGCCAGAGCACTATTGCGACGCACGAACCCAGCAGCGTGCGGATGCGGGTCTTCTCGTCGCCGAAATAGAACTCGCCCGGCTGCAGGAAGATCTCCAGGATGTCCGGTGGTGCGGCCGCGGGCTTGGTCATGGACGGGCGACGCTTGCGGATGCCGCCTCGGGCTTGCGGAAGATCGCCGGTCCCACCGGTCGCATGGCGCTCTCCACGTTGGCCAGGCTCTCCGAATGGCCGATCATCAGGTGGCCTCCCGCGCACAGGCGCTCGATCACCCGACCCATCACCTGCTGTTTGGTCTGCGCGTCGAAATAGATCATGACGTTGCGCAGGAAGATCACGTCGAACTCACCGGTGCCGGGCAGCGGCGCGTTCAGATTGATCTGGCTGAACCGGATCCGGCTTGCCACGTGCGGAGCGACCAGGAAAGTGCCGTCGTGGCGGCCGGTGCCCTTGAGGCAATGGGCGACCAGGCTGTCCTGCGGGATCGTGCGGGCCCGGGCCATCGGGTAGTGCCCGCTGCGCGCGCGTTCCAGCACGCGGCTGCTCAAGTCCGACGCCAGCACTTCCCAGGGGTTGTCGCCTAGTGCGGAAGCCAGGGTCATGCCGATGCTGTAGGGCTCTTCGCCGCTCGAACAGGCGGCGCTCCAGACCCGGAACGGCCGGCTCGGCAAATGCTGCGACAGGATTCGGTCGCGCAGGAAATCGAAGTGGCGCGGCTCGCGAAAGAAATGGGTCTCGTTGGTGGTCAGCAAGTCCACGGCGATCTGGGGTTCGTCCCGGTGGGCTCCGTTCTGGAGCAGCTCGAAGTAGTCGCCGTACCGGGCCAGCTGGTAGTGACGCAAGCGGGAAGCCAGGCGGCCCGACACCAGCGCCTTCTTCTGATCGGACAGGTGAATGCCGGCGCGCTGGTAGATCCAGCCGCGAATGTCGTGAAACTCGCGGTCGGTGATCGGTTCGGTGGCGCCGAGCATGGGTCCCCGATCAAGATACCGTTGCGGCGGGGGCTCAGATTGCGGCTTCCCCGGCCCGTGGTGCGAGCTCGGGGTTCGACGGCGCGCCCGGCAGATACGCGGCGTCGTCGGCGGAGTGGTCTCCCGTCCGCCCGAGCGCGGACAGTTCGTCGACCGACAGGACCTTGTCGATCTCCAGGATGATCACGAACTTCTCGGCCACCTTGCCCATGCCACTGATGAATTCAGCGCGCAGTTTCGCGCCGAAGTTGGGTGGCGGCTCGATGTCGGCGTCGGCGATGTCCAGCACCGCGTTCACTGCGTCCACGGCCACCCCGATGACGTGCTGCTGCTCCTGATGGCTGATCTCGACGATCACGATGCAGCTGCGCCGCTTGGTCTCGCCCTTGCCGCGGCCAAAGCGCGCCGACAGATCGATCACCGGCACCACCCGGCCGCGCAGGTTGATCACCCCGCGCATGAAGGTGGGCATCATCGGCACGTCGGTGGGAATCCGGTATTCGATGATCTCCTTGATCGCCGAAATGGGGACGGCGAACATTTCGCCGGTCACCAGGAACGTCAGGTACTGCTGTCCCTGCTGCACTACAACTTCCTGACCGGCGGAACGCGCCTGCTGCCTTGCTGTTCTCACGAGTGCGCCCATGGGGGTTCTCCTAGAACTTGGTAAAGCCGTCGAGCGCCTTGGCACCGGCCAGCATCGGTTGATGCCCGGCCAGGGCATGCGTCAGCTGCTGCGCGGGCTGACGCAAGGCAGGAGCGGTGGCAATCTTCGTGAAGGCGCGAGTGGGTTGCGAGTCGCTGCCATCCATCTTGAAGAAACCAATCAGCTGCTGCAGGCCCTGGGCCTGCCCGCTCATCTCTTCTGAAGTGGCGGCCAACTCTTCGGAGGACGAAGCGTTTTGCTGGGTGATCTGGCTCAGCTGCGTGACCGCGGTGTTGATCTGTCCCACGCTGGTGGACTGCTCCTGCGAGGCTGCCGCGATCTCCTGGACCAGGTCCGAGGTCTTCTGGATCGCCGGCACCATCTCGCCCAGCAGTTTGCCGGCGTTCTCGGCCACGGCCACCGAGGTGCCCGCCATCTCCCCAATCTCCTGGGCCGCCACCTGGCTGCGCTCGGCCAGCTTGCGCACCTCGCCGGCCACCACCGCAAAGCCCTTGCCGTGCTCGCCGGCGCGCGCCGCCTCGATCGCGGCGTTCAGCGCCAGCAGGTTGGTCTGGTAGGCAATGTCATCGATGATGCCGATCTTCTTGGCGATCTCCCTCATCGCCGCCACAGTCTGCTGGACGGCGGCGCCGCCCTCGCTGGCCTGGCGGGCCGACTGGATCGCCATGCCGTCGGTGACCTTGGCGTTCTCGCCGTTCTGGGTGATCGAGGCGGTCATCTGCTCGACCGACGCGCTGGTCTCCTCCACGCTGGCAGCCTGCTCGCTGGCGCCCTGGCTCATCGACTGGGCGGTGGCGCTGACTTCCTCGGAGGCCGAGGACAGCGCCTCGGCGCTGGCCCGGACATCGCCCACCACCTGCGCGAGTTTGGTGGCCATACCCTTGATCGCCGCCAGCAGGCTGGTTTCGTCGCCCTGCCGGGTCTGCACGACAACGCGCAGGTCACCGCCGGCGACGGCCTGCACCACTTCATTGGCGTAGGCCGGATCGCCACCGAGCTGCCGCAGCAGGCTGCGGATGATCCACGCGGCCAGCACTGCGCCAATCACCAGTGTGATGAGCAAGCCCGCGAACATGGTGTTGCGGGCGGACCCGTAGTCGGCGACGGCGGCCTCCATCAGCACCTTGGTGCGCTTTTCCGAGTCCGCGACAACGACCTCGGACAGCTTCTCCAGGTCACTGGTCAACTTGCGGTCTATGCCCCGGACCTTCTTGTCCACCACCATATAGCTGTTCTCGTTCTGCGCGTCCCAGCTCTTCAGGCCCTCCAGGTATGCCGCTGACACGTCGCGATGTTCCTTGGCGATGTCTTCGAGCTGCTTTGCGTCCATCCCGAGCGCCTGCATCGGTGCCTTGGCCTTTTGCAGCTGCTCCTGCACCTTGCCTTCCTGCTTGCGGAAGGCCGCCTGGTAGTTCTCGAATTCCTTCACGTCCCGGCCGCGAATCAGCAGATCCTTCCAGGCCTGCACCTGTATCTTGAATTCGACGGTGCTCGAGTCGACGTCATCGTTGAGCTGCACGACATGGTGCATGGTGGTCAGGCTCGCGTCCAGGCGATCCTTCGCCAGGCCCATGTTGTAGAGACCCGAAAACCCGATCAGCGCGGTCAGCATCAGCATGCCCGCCACGAGCAGCGACAGCTTCACCGACATCCTCATTGTCTTGAACATAATGTGTTTCCTGTTTCTATTGGTCATTGGCATTCAAACGTCGGCGCCCTGCAATCTCGGCACCGGTCCACGGGCAAACCGATCTGGCGGGTTGCCCGGGCCCGCGCGCGCTTGACGGGCGGACTCCGCCAGCACGGCTTTCTGCACGAGCCCGGGAACATCGAGGATCAGCGCCACCTCGCCCGTGCCCAGAATGGTCGAGCCGCTGATGCCGGCCAACCGTTCGAACAGCTTGCCCAGGGGTTTAATCACGGTCTGGAATTCGCCCAACAGCGCGTCGACCACGACCCCGGCCTGCTGTTCCCCGTACTGCACTACCACGATGTTCTCGCGCTTGGCGGGCTCCCCCTGCGTTTCGAAAACATCGCGCAGGCGCAGCAGCGGCAGCACATCGCCGCGCAGGCTGATGTAGCCGCCTTCGCGCACCCGGTGTCGGTCTTCGGGCGACAATTCGAGGCACTCGACCACCATTTCCAGCGGCACGACGCAGCTCGCCGCGCCCACGCCGACCAGAAAGCCGTCGATGATGGCCACCGTCAGTGGCACCCGAAGCGCCATGACGGTGCCCTCTCCCGCGACGCTGTCGATCGTGATCGAGCCGCGCAGGGCTTCGACGTTGCGCCGCACCACGTCCATGCCGATGCCGCGGCCAGAGACGCTGGTCAGCCTGCTGGAGGTGGAGAAGCCTGGCTCCATGATGAGATGAAAGACATCGCGATAAGACAGCGCCTGTCCGGCTTGTGCCAGCCCGCGTTCGACCGCGCCGGCGAGAATCTTGTCGCGATCGAGACCGGCACCGTCGTCGCCCACTTCGATCACGATGCTGCCCGTCTCGTGATAAGCATTGAGCTGCACCCGGCCGCGCGCGGGCTTGCCGCGAGCATGGCGCACGGCGGGCGGTTCGATGCCGTGATCCAGCGCATTGCGCACCAGATGCATCAGCGGATCGCTCAGCTTTTCCACCATGGACTTGTCGAGCTCGCTTTCGGCACCGCTAATCACCAACTCGAC
>Ga0134124_10002048_pt1 | contig 16214 bp, 12 predicted proteins | sample KB304_FD_96880 | JGI IMG/M metagenome (GOLD analysis project Ga0134124, IMG submission 96880) | Terrestrial soil microbial communities without Nitrogen fertilizer from Kellogg Biological Station, Michigan, USA - KB3-0-4 | ecosystem: Environmental > Terrestrial > Soil > Unclassified ...
CGGCGTTTTTTGGAGTGCGGCGCGGTCGGTACGTACGCGCCGCTTTGGCTGCTTTGAATCGCCACCAGGAGCCAAAGCGGCGCGTACGCACAGACCGCGCCGCACTCCAAATATGTTCGTCACTCGGCCCGAGGTCGTTGACATGCGTCTGCGAATACGAACACAACTTTAGCACACTACCCGGGCGATGCTTGTCGGCAAAACCGCGGGACCCGCACGTTCTGACTAACAGGCCCGTTTGCGGGCCTGCATTAGTATGATCGGCGGATTCGATTGTGCTACAGTCTAAAGGTCGGAACATTCTGACCGGACAGGGTGTCTAAGCTAGCGACAAGTGAGGTGAAGGGCTGCTGCCCGTTCCGCTTGGAGCTATACGGCGCTCGGCTTCATCAGGCCGGGCGGTGGCCCACTCCGGTCTGCTGTTAACCGAAGGAGTGCCATTCAATGTCAGCGCGAGACATGGCCGCACTGGACCAAAGCTCCCTCGCCGGGCTCGAAGTCGATGCCAGGGCGATCGAGCGTCTGCCTGAAGCTGACCTGATCTCCAGATTGCGCGCCCGCGACCTGGATGCGTTTGAAGAACTGGTCGGACACTTCGAGCGGCCGGTTTACGCGCTGTGCTTCCGGCTGCTGGGCGATGCCGAGGAGGCGCGCGACGCGGCGCAGGAAACCTTCCTTAAGGTCTATCGCGGACTCGGCGGATTCCGCGGCGAAGCAGGACTGAAGACCTGGATTTATCGCATCGCCGTCAATCAGGCGATGAATCAGCAGCGCTGGTGGCGTCGTCGTCATCGCGACGAGACCATATCGCTCGACATAACGCGCGGGCAGTCGGATACGACGATCGGCGACTCGCTCCCGGGTCGAGGCAGATCACCTGAAGCGCAGGCAATCTCGAGCGAGCGTGAGCGCCAGGTGATGAGCGCTCTGGATGAGATCAAACAGGAGTATCGCGTTGCTTTGATACTCCGTGAGATTGAAGAACTTTCATACGAGGAGATTGCCGAGACGCTCGGCATCTCGATCGGGACCGTTAAGTCACGCATCGCGCGCGGACGCGAAGAACTCCGCCGTCGCGTGAAGGACTTGAGATGAAGAGTGAAACGTGAAACGTAATGCGTGACACGCAATAGTTGCGGCGCAAGGTCACGTTTTCACGAATCACTCATCACTGGTGTTTTTATGGAATGCAAGAAGTTTGAACTGACGGCTTCGGCCTACATAGACCGGCAACTGGACGAAGGCGACGCGACTCGGTATCGCGAGCACCTCTTTGAGTGCGACAGGTGCCGATTGCACCTTTCGGAGACCGAGGCTGCGTCCCTCGCTTTAAGAAATGCCGACCTGCCCGAAGTGCCGCGCGAGCTTCGGGGCTACATAATGACTGAAGCGGCGAGGCGGGCCCGCCGGGAAGTGACACTGGGCCAGGAAGTGCTTGAGTGGCTGCTCAAGCTGAATCCGCGCCCGGTCAGCGTTGCCGCGGGAGTGGTGGTTTCGCTGCTTTCGTTCACGACGCTGTTTTCCAGTTTCAAGCCGATCCCACTCGGCGTCGTCGAGAGCCAGGAGGCGGCTATCTCCCCGGTGATCAGCGGATCGAATCGTGAGTATCACAGCTATAACAATCTTCCGCCCGCCGCGGCGGGCTCGGTTGATGCAAGCTCGAAAGACAGCGAGAGCTACTATCAACTTCCGCGCGTGCTCGACAACAGCGCGCTGGTGAGCTTTAGCCACATCGCCTATCAGAAGCCGGGCAATCAGGGCATGTCCGCGCTTGTCGAAGTTGATCCGGACGGGCGTGGAAGGTTGGTCGATGTGCTCAACGCGCCTCAAGACCCTTACTTGATCGAACAGTTGTGGTGGTCATTACGCGATCGCACTTTTCAACCTGCAACCGTTTCCGGGCGTCCAGTGCCTACTCGCATAATCCTTCTCGTTGAGAAGGTCGATGTAAGCGGATGAAAGTAGTCCGTAGTCCCTGGTCCGTAGTTCGTAGGTGATCGCGAAAGTCCCTTCCGAAGAGCGCCTTCCGTTCTGATCTTCAGAACGCCAATTCCGAAACCGAAAACCAACTAGAGCGCCTGGCGGAGCAGCACTCCGCGAAGGAGATCCCATGTTTGAAAAGCTGGTTGTGTCTACTAATCAAAGACCCAAGCATACAACCGCGAAGTTCTTTGCGGGCACGGTACTGCTATACGCGATTGTGCTTGCTTGTGCGATCATCGTTTCGGTAGTCGTCTCCGATCCGAAACTCGCTGATACGTTCAATGTGATAGCCCTCGCGGGTCCGCCGCCAATGAGTGGGAGTACGACACCCAAACCCCCGGCCTCGAACCGGCCGCCACGCACTGACGTGGCCCCCGATCCGAACCATCCAATGACACTCGAACAGATAATGGGTCACCGCGACAACCACCCGCCGGTTATTCCCGTCTTAGATCGCTTTCCAGGCGGGTCAGGTTCGTCAATTCCTGGGGGTACCGATGAAGCGGGTATCGGTATCGGAGTGCCGGACGGAGACTTGAGCGCCGCGCCACCACCGCGACCCGATCCGCTGCCGGTGAAGCCCGCGGCAACCACAACCGTCCCCGACACCAGACCCGTTAGAGTCACTTCAAATGTGCTTCAGGGAAAAGCGATCGAGCGCCGCGTCCCGGTTTATCCGGAACTCGTCCGGCGCATTCACCTGCAGGGCGATGTCGCGGTTGAAGTAATCATCTCGCCCGAGGGCCGCGTTGAATCGGCGCGCGCAATAAGCGGGCATCCGATGCTGGTTGCGACTGCGCTCGAGGCTGCGCGCGGCTGGAGATTCGGACCTACGATTCTCAATGGCGTGCCGGTTCGGGTGACGGGGGTCATTACCTTCGTATTTAAGCTTACGGAATAATGATGTCTTGAAAATGGGCAACACCAAGGAGACGTGATGAGAAAAACGGTGAGAATGCTTTTGATGTCGGCGCTCTTGTTGCTTGGGAGCGGGTTGCTTCTCTATCACTACGGCTCAGAGCTGAACCTCGAGGCGGAGCAAACGGATCAGATGCTCTGGGAGCAAACGGCGGGCGATAAGTGGCTTTATGCCGGCGGGCTGATGGTGTTGTTTTCTGGCGCGCTTTCGTTGGCGGCCGTGAAGGTCTGGTTGGGCAGGAATAGAAACGCCGGCGGTTCCTCTTTGACCGGCTTGCACGAAAGTTGACACGGCAGCCGTACTTACCTTTGCGTTCTTTGCGGTCCTTTGCGTCTTTTGCGTTGAGAATTCTGACCAGCGCACGGAGAATTCTCAACGCAAAGACGCAAAGAACCGCCAAGACGCAAAGGTAACTTTAGTCGTCTGTTCTGAGCACGGCCAGGAAAGCCTCCTGTGGAATCTCCACGCGGCCCACTCGCTTCATTCGCTTCTTGCCCTCTTTCTGTTTCTCGAGCAACTTGCGTTTGCGAGTGATGTCGCCGCCGTAGCACTTGGCAATCACGTTTTTGCCCAGCGCCTTCACTGTTTCGCGAGCGATCACCTTGCTCCCAATGGCGGCTTGTATCGGCACTTCGAACAACTGCCGCGGAATCAGCTTGCGCATCTTTTCAACCAGAGATCTCCCGCGCGCGTAAGCGAACTCCCGATGAACGATCAGCGACAACGCATCAACCGGCTCTTCGGCAACCAGCATGTCGAGCTTGACCAGATCGCCTTTGCGATAACCCGTCAACTCATAATCGAATGACGCATAACCCCGCGAGAGAGATTTCAAGCGATCGTAAAAGTCGAGCATTATCTCGGCAAGCGGCAGCTCGTAAGTAAGCAGCACCCTCTTCGGTGTCAGGTACTCGAACCCGAGCTGAGTCCCGCGCTTCTCTTCAAGCAGCGCAAACAGCGGCCCAACATAGTCGTCGTGGCTCATAATCATCGCGCGGATGATCGGCTCTTCGATCGACTCGATCTTGCCGGGCTCCGGAAGCTTAGCCGGGCTGTCGATCTCCATTACGTCGCCCGACGTCGTCGTCACTCGATAACGCACCGTCGGAGCGGTGGTGATCAGCTCGAGATCGAACTCTCGCTCCAGTCGTTCCTGGACTATTTCCATGTGCAGCAGTCCGAGGAAGCCGCATCGGTATCCGAACCCAAGCGCGGCCGATGCTTCGGGCTCGTAGAAGAATGACGAATCATTCAGCCGCAGTTTGTCCAACGCATCGCGCAGCTCTTCGTACTTGTTGGACTCGATCGGATAGAGCCCGGCAAAGACCATCGGCTTGATGCGCTTGAAGCCGGGAAAAGGCGTGAGAGTCTGACGAGTGGCTTCAGTTACCGTATCGCCGATTTCGACGTCGCTGACGGTCTTGATCTGAGCCGTGAAGAACCCGACTTCACCCGCGCCCAACTCGTCGATCACGCGCGGCTTCGGCGTGAGCACTCCGAGAGCATCGACTTCATATTCCTTTTCCGCGTCCATCAAGCGAACCCGCATGCCTGGGCGGATGACTCCGTCAATCACGCGCATCAGAACAACGACACCCCGATAGCTGTCAAACCACGAATCGAAGATCAAAGCTTTGAGCGGCTCGGACCTGGTGCCTGCCGGCGGCGGCACTTCTCGAACGACTGCTTCAAGCACTTCGTCGATGCCGGTTCCCATCTTGGCCGAGATCATCAGCGCGTTGTGAGTGTCGAGTCCGATCGTTTGTTCGATCTCTTCCATCACGCGCTCGGGCTCCGCGCCCGGCAAGTCTATTTTGTTGATGACGGGAATCAAGTGCAGGTTGTGATCGAGCGCGAGGTAAGTATTCGCGAGCGTCTGAGCTTCGACTCCCTGAGAAGCATCGACGACGAGCAGCGCGCCTTCACAGGCCGACAACGACCGCGACACTTCGTAAGAGAAATCAACGTGCCCCGGAGTATCGATCAGGTTCAGCACGTACTGCTGCCCGTCCTTGGCTTTGTAATCAAGCCTTACAGCGTGGGCCTTGATAGTGATGCCGCGCTCGCGTTCGAGATCCATCGCGTCGAGGACCTGTTCAGACATCTCGCGATGAGAGAGCGCTCCGGTGACTTCGAGCAATCGATCGGCGAGTGTGCTCTTGCCGTGATCGATATGGGCGATAATCGAGAAGTTTCGGATGTGTAAGCGGTCAACCATTAGTTCTAGTTCAATCTCGGATTTTGTGAAGCTGAGATTTGAAATTCTAAGCGGTAAGTATAGCAGCAACGCTCTCGGGGTGGGCAAACTGCGTGCTTCAAAAGAAAGATAGCGTCTCGCAGAGCGTTGTGAGAGGGTGGCCCAGTCGCTGGTGAGGCCCGCTAGCTGCGAATGGGTAATTGCAGGGGACGCAACATGCGAAATTACTTTAGCCAGTCGGGAACGGGCTCGCCGCGCGCTTGCTGCCACGCGGGATCAAAGTTCTCCTCGCCCCATTTCCCGCGTAACTGTCTAAGATCGTTTGCAGTGGCTTGCATCTGCGGCGACTGCAACTCAACCAACCCAGCAAGTGCGTCGAAGAGCGACTCGAACGCTTCATCGTACCGACCTGTCGCCATGAATACTTGAGCCATCTGTGCCAGTGACATCGCGATCCCATCACGGTCTCCGAGCTCTTGGGCGATACCGAGCGAGACCTGATACTCCTCTAACGCCTTATCGTATTCACCTCTAAGATAGTAAATGTTACCGATCTGATGTAAGGAGAGAGCCATCGAGTCTCGGTCGCGAAGTTGTGTGGCTATCTCGAGAGAGCGCTTATACTCTTCCAGTGCCCCCTCGTACTCACCGCGATGCTGTAGAATCATGCCGATCTGATGCCTTGAGGCAGCTATGCCCAAAAGGTTCCCGAGTTCCATGCTGACCTTCAGCGCCTGTTGATAATGCTTCAGCGCATCTTCGTAATCACCCCTAAGAGTCGCGATATTGCCAATGCCGTGTAGCGCAGTCGCCACGCCCGCGCGGTCTCCCAATTCCTCTTTGATTTCGAGGGATCGTTGGAACATTTCCTGCGCCGCCGCATATTGGCCAAGACGCGCCTGAACTACTCCGATCTGATGAAGCGAGCCGGCTACCCCGTTTCGGTCACCGAGTTCTTCAGCGATCTTCCGGCTACGGTGATAGTGCTCAAGCGCTCTTTCGTAATCACCTCTAAGCATGTCGACATTAGCGATCCCGTGCAGCACGGTAGCTACGGCATTGCGGTCGCCGACTTCTTCGTTGGTCTGCAAGGAGAGCTGGAAATTCTGCAGGGCTTTATCGTACTGACCGCGATGCGCGTAGACCATCCCGATCTCGTAAATCGATCTCGCTAAGCTGACACGGTTCCCGAGCCTTTCTGCTCTCCTCCCGGCAGTCTCAAACTCGACAAGAGCCTCCTCGTAGGAACCTATCAGCAAGAAGAGAGTGCCCAACCTATAATGCAATCGACCCTCAATATGCGTGTCCCTCAGATCGGTGGGAAGGCTCTCATAATCGCTAAGCATAAGTCTGATCGCTTGAATGCGTTCCTGTTTCTCGGCGAGAGTGAGGTTCGATACATCCACCCAGTCGCCGGCCATCACCGATCGCACCGTGCTCATAGAGTCTTTGGGGGCCGCGGCAAACGAGTACAAACCGGAGCGAATAGAAAAGAAGTCCGGTGCCGCACGCGCGATCGCTGTCAGAATGTATTCGGGGACCCACAGCACGAGCGGAAACGGCATGGCTTGCGGAAAGGAGTTGCGCGCCGCGTTTAGGTTTGCTATCAACGCCGACGAATGAGCGTCGCTGGATCTTGGAAGCGAGTACTCAAGTCCGAGCACGAAGATCGCATCCGGGAGAGGCGAGGTGATCCGGGTTCGCAGCTCATCGAGCAAATGGGTGACGGGCTCGCGAAACTCGATCACCTGTATGTTCACGTTCAGAAGCTGCGTCTTTATCCGTGCGATGAGTTCTCTTCGGTGATCGGCTTGGTTGCACCGAGCAAAGAGAAGTGAGAATCCATCGGCCAGAGTCAGCGCGCGGCAAAGTGCGCGCAACTCGACCTCTTCGTCCGCCGCCGTCAAGACAAAGGGGTCTGCTGCAACTAATTCATCAACGCTCATCAGCTTCTCTCACGTTTGAGAGGTCCCGCACGCCACTCTTGAACTTTTGCAACTCACGCACGACGGGGTTTACGGCGCACCAGGGTTCCGCCGCTTCGAACGATCCCTCACTCCCGCCGTTCACGTACTCGAGAATGCTCAGATTCTCGAGCATCACCAAAAAGTCCGAGTCGCCGTTGTCGATCTTCTTAACCGCGGAAAGATCGAGTTCCGCCAGCTTCCCCCAATGGCTCTCAAGAATTGCGGTGCTGTAAGTCCTTACCGTTTGTTGTACTGCGCGTTGGGCGGCGATCAAAGTGATAGGAGTCGTATCGGTGTAGGTGCATGCGCTCTGCACAAATGTCATCAAGTTGCGAACGTGGCCACCGCTGTACTTTAGAAGAAACTCGAGTGCATCAGCATCGAAGACTTCGGGGATGCCGTGCCCGCCGAGACGCTTCTGAAGAATATTCCGCAAGCATTCAAGCCCCGGCTCGTAAGGTTGACCAGCATCCCGCGAGATCACCTTGATCATCGGCAACACGAAGAGTGGCCCGTAGCGCTGCTCCAACTGGGGTCCATCTACGGAGCGTGCCAGTCGCAGCGGAACTGTGTAGATGACGTGCGCTTTGAGTCCGGTAAGCTGAGCGTACCGTTCGAGGAAGAACTCTCGTTGAGAGTTGAAGCCCCCAGGCTGGCCTTCAAACCCGCGTATCTTCTCAAGGTTGTCCAGTATCAGAACCAGGTCTGCGTAAGGCTGCCTTCCCATTTGGTCGCTAAATTTCTTAATCGCGACGCGCGCCTCGTCGAAGACAAGATTCATTGCCTCCAGCATCGTCAGCAAGCGAGGTTCGAGTGCTGTTCGAACCCTCTTGCGTGCGTCGGGATCACGCTTCAGCCGCTGAATTTTTAGCTTTGCAAGCGGAAGGGACAGCTCTCCTTCGTTGATCTCCACGTCGCTAAGGAAGAACTCTTTGACTTCGTTGATTCGTTTCGTGAAGTAGGCGTCTTTGATCTCGATATTTAGTTCCGCGCGCAACGTCTGCGCGAGCTCGGTGACGATGGCGAGAAGAATGTCGGTCAGGGACGTGTCAAAGTCGTCAAGGTAATCACTCACGTCCAACAGGATTGGAAAGTAACTCGGATGATTTGGTTTGGTTTCCTTAAGTCTGTCTCGCAGACGTGCCAACTCTGATGATTTTCCGCAACCCACGTGTCCCGAAAAGAGAAAGCATAGATAGTCGTTAGCTAGTGCGAGATGCCCGAGGAACCTATCAGTCAGCGCGCTTTCGCCGCGAGCTTCCCCACAGTCGAGGTAATACTGCGAAGTTGCCGCTTCATATGGATCGCAGGCGTTGTAGACAAGTTTCAGAATCTCACTCATAGCGATCCTATCAAGGTTAACTGTCGAAGGCTTTCATTAGTCGGCTCGTTGTCGCGAACCTGATATGTCTAATCCGTCTGGAACTGCATTTCACGTAGACTCAAGCTTGGGTGCGCTTTGGAAATGCCGAGAATCTCAACGCCCACGACTTGACTCTGCTCGTTGTAGTCTAGAACAACGCCGGGAGCAACTTCCTCAGAATCGATGATTCGAGAGTCGTCTAATCGCAGGTACAGGGCATCAGCTTCGGAATCAACTTTCAGCTTCATAACTTCTCTAATCCGCTCGGACTCAATTCACGTGATCTCGTGCCATCAGCGCGGCGCCGATCATTCCAGCCGTCGCGCCTAGCTTGGCGATTACGATCTCGCAGCTATTGAATGATGGCGGGAAGGCCCGCCGCCGAGTCTCTTTGATAGTGGGCTTCAGAATCAAGTCTCCGGCGTCCATCACTCCGCCGCCCATCACTACCATCTCGACGTTGAGGAGATTGACTACCGCCGCGAGCGCAATGCCCAGGAACATGCCCGTGCGTTCCATCATCACCTGGGCCATCTCATCGCCCTCGCGAGCCGCGCGAGCGATGTCTTCGGCGGTGAACTCCCGGTCGCGCGGGATTGCGAGCCGCGATAGTGACGACGTGCGATCGCGATAGAGCCTTTCACGGGTTCGACGAACGATATTGGGACCTGACGCTATCGTTTCCAGGCAGCCGATGTTGCCGCAAGCGCACTCGATGCCTTCGGGGTCGATCGTCATGTGACCGAACTCACCCGCGAACCCTGCTGCTCCGCGATAAATCTGTCCGTTGATGATCAACCCGGCGCCGATTCCCGTTCCCAGTGTGATGAAAAAGACCTCTCGACGCCCGCGAGACGCGCCGACTTGAAGCTCGCCGTAAGCCGCTGCGTTTGCGTCGTTATCCAGTATCACCGGCAGCCCGGTCTTGCTGGAGAGCTCTGAAGTGATGTCTATTTCAGAAAGCGCCGGCAGATTCGGCATGACCTCGATTCTGTTGGTCTTGCGATTTACCAACCCCGGTATGCCAATCCCGATTCCAGCGGCTCGCGCACCGGCGCTCTTGTCGTCGCGCAGGCTCAGGGCAGTATCGATTACCTGTTTGAACAGGGTTTCAGGGTTCCGCAACTCGGTGTCGATCCGCTTCTCACGAATGATTTCGCCCGTTGGACCGACCAGCGCCGCCTTGAGTGTAGTTCCCCCGAGATCGATTCCGATGAAGACTGATTGGCTGGTCTGGCTGGTTGTCATAGAGGGTAACCGCACTGTTGTGGAGTAAGTTATCGAGCCGGCATCTGAGAATATCAAAGGCTTTGAAGGGATGTCAATTTTAGCAAAGTGCGCTACAATCCCACGGCCTAAATTGCTCAGTAGTTTCCGGTTTCTGGTTTGAGTCGCTTCGCCGCCAGAAACGGCAAACCGAAACTACAAACCAGGAACGGTATGTCCGGCAAACTTCAGTTTGTCGCCAGACGCGGGCGGGATCGAATTCGAAGGTGACGACAAACCGAAGTTTGTCGGACGGTTACCAGAACTATTGATTTACGAGTTGCTGAAACAATACGGGCTGTGGGCGGTGTTCTTCGGGACGATGATCGAAGGCGATCTGACGCTGCTCTTTTCCGGCGTGCTTGCCCGGGCCGGGCTCTTTACGTTCGAGGAAGCGTTAATCGTAGGCACCGCGGGCGGGTTTATCGGTGACTCGCTGAGCTACATGGTCGGCGCGCGATTTCGCGGGCGAGCCAGGAACTGGCACTTCTTTACGCGCGCGCGTCCGCGAGTTGAAAAGCTCATGCACCGGTTCGGCGTGCTGTCGGTATTCATAGTGAAATACGTCTACGGGCTTCGGACCACGAGCGCGATTTTCTACGGACTTGTGCACTTCGGGTTTCTGAGGTTCGCGGCGCTTACGCTTGCGAGCTGCCTGGTTTGGGTTGGGGTGCTGGCTGGCCTCGGTTTCACGTTTGCCACGGGCATCGAGAAGCTGGTCGGTGATCTCAAACGAATACAGATCATTCTGCTGGTCGTGGTGATCATCCTGGCAACCGTCTACATCATCAGCCGGTTCGAGCGAAGAGTCATCGAGGAAGAGAAGGAATTTTTTGCCCGCGAGGACGATGAATGACCGGCGCGAGCTTTGCGGTCCTTTGCGTCTTTGCGTTGCGTATTTGCAGTGAAGAATTCTCAGCGCAAAGACGCAAAGGACCGCAAAGCTCGCAAAGAAGCCATTTTGGTGTCGCCATGCCTCCGAAGTTCCTCGATTTTCCTGGGTGAACATTTAAGTGACCTCTGAAAACATTTCCCATTACCGCATAGTCACCAAGCTCGGCGAGGGCGGAATGGGTGAGGTGTACCTTGCGGAGGACACGCGACTCGGCAGGCAAATCGCTCTCAAAGTTTTGCCGGCGTCTTATCAATACGACCCCGAGCGGCGCACGAGGTTTCTGACGGAAGCCCGAGCAGCTTCGGCGCTGCGCTCGCCCAACATCGCCGCCATCTACGACATCGGGGAACACGACGGAGCGATGTTTATCGCTATGGAGTACGTCGACGGCGAGGTCCTGTCCGAGCGCATTGCCCGCCGAACCATGCCTACGGCAGAGGTAATCGAGATAACCGTTCAGATCGCGGACACGCTTGATGAGGCTCACGCGCTGGGCATAGTTCATCGCGACATCAAGAGCTCGAACCTGATGGTCACCGAACGCGGGCTGGTGAAGATGCTCGACTTCGGACTTGCCAAGGTGATTCGTCCGGAAGGTTCGGGCGATCAAACCGATCCGACTGTTCCGCTCGGCGCGCAAACCGCGGTCGGCATAGTGATGGGCACGGTTTCATACATGTCTCCCGAGCAGGCGCTTGGGCATAAGATCGATCAGCGGTCGGATCTCTTCTCACTGGGCGTTGTGATCTATGAGATGCTGACCGGCCGGTTGCCCTTCGACGGGTCGAGCACCACGGAAATCATCGACAGCATCATTCACAAGGAGCCGATCGCCATTGCGCGCTTCAACTACGATGTTCCGCCGGAGCTCGAGCGCATCGCGCGCAAATGTCTCGAGAAGGACCGCCAGCGGCGTTATCAAACCGCGCGCGAGGTCTCAACCGACTTGCGCAATCTCAGACGCGACGGTGGCCCCGGCGAAGCAACCAATGCGAGCGGGACCGGGAAGTCGCAACCGGGCCGGCGCTCTCGTTCTCGCAAGGCGATCGATTCGCTTGCGATTCTGCCGCTGGTGAACGCGAGCGGCGATCCCGATGCCGAGTACCTTTCTGATGGAATAACCGAAAGCATCATCAACACGCTCTCACAACTTCCAAAGCTGCGAGTGATGGCGCGAAGCACGGTCTTCCGCTACAAAGGCGGCGAAGTGGACCCGCAGGTTGTCGGCCGGGAACTGGGCGTGCGCGCAGTGCTGACCGGGAGAGTGCTTCAGCGAGGCGAGCTGCTGATCATTAAGGCGGAGATGGCCGACGCCGGCGACGGCTCGCATCTTTGGGGCGAGCAGTACAGCCGGAAGCTTTCCGACATCTTCACAATCGAGGAAGAAATATCACGGGAGATATCGGAGAAGCTGCGGCTCAAGCTCAGCGGCGCCGAAAAGAAACAACTAGCTAAGCGCTACACCGAAAACAGCGAAGCCTATCAGCTTTATCTCAAGGGGCGCTTCCACTGGAACAAAAGAACGGAAGAGGCTCTTCAGAAGGGCATCGATTATTTCAGGCAGGCGATCGAAAGTGATCCCGGTTACGCGCTTGCATACGCCGGACTCGCCGACTCCTACAATATTCTGGCGAGCTATAGCGCGGTGGCGCCAAAGGACGCGTTCCCGATGGCGAAATCGGCGGCGAGCCGGGCACTCGAGTTGGACACCGAGCTTGCCGAGGCGCACACGTCGCTCGCGTTCGCCAGGTTTGGCTACGACTGGAAATGGGCCGAATCCGAAAAGGAATTCAAACGAGCGCTCAGGTTGAATCCCGGTTACGCGATGGCTCGCAACTGGTACGCGGTTACAGTCGTCGCTCAAGGCAGGTTCGACGAGGCATTCGATCAAATCAACCGCGCGCGTGAGCTTGATCCTCTTTCTCTTCCGATCAACACCAATGCCGGATGGTTGCTGCACCTCGCGCGCCGTTACGATGAAGCAATCGAACAGTATTTGAAGACGATTGAGCTGGATGAAGGATTCGGACTCGCGCATCGCCGGCTGGGACAGACTTACGAGCAAACGCACATGTACAACGAGGCGGTCATCGAGTTTCAGAAAGCGGTCAAGCTCTCGGGCGAAGACGTTGAGCTGCTGTCCGCGCGCGGGCACTTCTACGCGATGCTTGGGGAGAGCGAGAAAGCCAAAGAGGTGCTCGAGCTGCTGGAAGAGCGCGCGACGAGCACTTACGTTCCGGCATATCTGGTTGCGAGAGTGCACCTCGGCTTTGGCGACAACGACCGCGTGTTCGAGTGGCTCAACAAAGCCTGCGATGAGCGATACGGATATCTGGCTTATCTCAACGTTGACCCTATGTTCGACAACGTCCGTTCGGACCCGCGTTTCGCGGAACTGGTTCGACGCGTCGGCCTCGCGAGTTCATAGCTCCTCAGCATAGAGCGGCTTGTACGGGCGGCCCTCCGTGGCCGCCCCTCTTAGAAATCCCCGCTTCGGTTACCACTGAGGGGCGGCCACGGAGGGCCGCCCCTACATGGGCGCCTATGGCAATCAAAACCGCCATACGACTTGCCGGCAAACATCCCTTCTTCTGGGTTGCTTTGTTTATCGGAGTCCTGTTGCTCGGATTCTATGTCTTCGCCGGCTTGATGATCTATCGTTACGGCACGCTGAGCAAAGACTTCGGATGGGAGTACAACTCGAGAGGTGATCGTTGGTACGTCAGCGGAGTCGATCCGAACGGTGTTGCGGCAACCAAGCTTGAACCGGGCGACAGAATCATCGCTATCGACGGCGACGAGTGGATCACTCGAATCGGCAGCGATCTTAATCTGCATCTCAAGACAGAAGTCCTTCCTGCCCAAACCGTATACACAATTCGCGTTGAACGCGGCGGCACCCGGCAGGATTTTGAATTGAGCGTTCCGCTCCGACGCGGGTTCGGTAACTTTTCTCGCTTCGTTCCGATGCTGGTTGTCAGCATCCTGTTCTGGGTCCTCGCGATGCTGCTGGGGGTGGTAAAACCGGATCAGCGGCTTGCTCAAATCGCATTCATCGCGGCTGCGGCCTCGTCGCTGCAGGTGCTGGGCGCATCTCTTTTATCAATCGATCAGTTCTTTCAGGGCAGCGAACGATTTGCTTACGTTTGGATGATGGGGCTGGACACGATTGAATTTGCCGTGGCCTATCATCTGTTCTACCTCTTTCCTTCGGGGCCGCCACCCGAACGAGTATGGAGATGGATCAAGCGCATCTTGTACGTTTGGGGCGTTCTTCAATTCATTCCGCGGTCGTTTCTTCATACGCTCACTTTTCTCGGGGATCGAACAGTGGAGAATCTGTTTGCGAACCATCAAGTCAGCTTGAACGCGTACGTGAGTTTTGACGGCGCGTTGTATGCCGCCGCGATGGTGTTCTTCCTGATCAGTATTGCCGCCATCCTTGCGCATAAGTATCGGCTCCTTAATGACCCCGATCAGCGCCGCCGCATCAAGTGGATCGTGTACGGCACAGCCGCGGGCGCGCTTCCAGGAGTAGTTTTCTTCTTATTCTTCGTAATCCTCTCGAGCATAGGCGCCGGATACCTGCCTTCGAGCAGCAACTTCCAGAACCTGCTGGCGCTCTCCAATATTTCCGCGGGTGCGATTCCAATCACATTCGGCTACGCGATACTCAAGCACCGGGTGTTCGATATCAACGTCGTCGTCCGGCGAAGCCTGCAGTACCTTCTGGCCAGGAACGTCCTTCGCGCGATTCTCTCGCTCCCGCTGCTTGCGCTTGCTTATGCGGTCGTTTCGAACCCGAACAAGACCGTGGCGGAGATACTCTTCCACAACTCGATCTACTTGTATTTGATGGCGGCGGTGGCGGTCAGCTTGAAGTACCGGCGGCAACTGCGTGAGTGGATCGATCGCAAGTTCTTTCGCGAAGCTTACGATCGGGAAAGATTGCTGCTCGGACTGGTCGATGAGATAAAGGAGATCGATTCGCTGGCGGAGATCTCGAGGCTGGTCAGCAATGAAGTCGAGGCCGCGCTTCATCCAAAACACATCTATGCTTTTTACCGCGAAGAAGAGAAGCGGGATCTTGCGCTCGGCTATTCGTCGGGCGGCAGCGCTCAGAATCTTCGAATCCCGGCGTCGTCCCGGCTGCTGCGGTTGATGGAAAGCGAGACGAGCGCGCGGGAATATCCGCTCCCGCAAAAGGATCTCCTGCCAAAAGATGAGAAGGAATGGCTGGACGGCCTCGAGATAAGTTTGATTGTTCCGATGAATGGCACCGACGGCGCTTTGGTTGGTTTGTTATTGCTAGCCGAGAAGAAATCCGAGGAGCCTTATGCGCCGGGCGATCGGAAGCTGCTCGAAATAATCGCGAGTCAGATGGCGATCGTCTACGAAAACGTCTGGCTCAAAGACCGGGTCGACAAGGAGCGACGGACCAAACGCGAAGTTCTTGCGCGGCTCGAGGAGCAGGCGATCAACCTGGTGAGGGAATGCCCATCGTGCGGCGCGTGCTTCGACAGTTCCGCTGAATTCTGCGAGACCGACCAGGCAGAGCTGACGCTATCCTTGCCGGTCGAACGCACGATCGAAGGCAAGTATCGGCTGGACAGACTGCTCGGAAGAGGCGGAATGGGCGCGGTGTACGAGGCGATGGATTTGAGACTCGATCGCAAGGTCGCTATCAAGATCATGCTTGGAAGCATGTTCGGCGACCGAACGGCGTTGCGCCGCTTCGAGCGGGAAGCCAGGGCGTCCGCAAGATTGAATCATCCCAACATCATCACCGCCTACGACTACGGAGTCACCGGAGCAGAGGGCGCTTACCTGGTGATGGAGATGGTGATTGGATTCAACATGCGCTCGGCGATGGAGCAAGAACAGGTCATCGCGCCGGCAGTTGCCGCCGAGTGGTTCGACCAGGTACTTGAAGGAATGAAGTCGGCTCACAAATCAGGAATCGTTCATCGCGACCTTAAACCGGAGAACATTCTGATTTCCAGGGCCGAGGATGAATCCGCGCTTATCAAGATTCTTGATTTTGGACTTGCGAAAGTTTTGCAGCTCGACCTGTCGGATCAGAAAACGATGACGGCTCGCGGGACAGTGCTTGGGACGTTTGGGTATATGTCGCCCGAACAGCTCTCAGGCGAAGAAGTGGATGAGCGCAGCGACATCTTCGCTATAGGGGTGATGGTCGTTGAAGCGTTGACGGGACGGCGCCCGTTTAGTGGAAGGACGTATGCGGAGCTGCTGCGTTCGGTTACGCACGATTCATTTCAATTCGCGGACGATTCTGTTGAAGGCAAGCGGTTGAATGCGGTGTTGCAGAAATGCCTTGCAAAGAAACGCGAAGATCGATTTGCTTCGATGAGTGACCTTCAGCGAACGCTGATACCTGCCATTCGAAATTGTGCGCCGCAACCCGCTTCTGCTCTGATGATCGCCGACGCCGATACTGTGATTAGAAGGTAACCGCGAATGGCCGGAGCGTACAAAGAAACCGAGCGTTCAGAGTACCGACTTTAGTGGATGCGGCCGACAAGGCTGCGAATCTTATGGGGTGAAAGTCCCCTGCCGTCAATTGCCCGATTCGGACGGCTAGCATATCCGACGCGAGGTGA
>Ga0134124_10002050_pt1 | contig 16213 bp, 13 predicted proteins | sample KB304_FD_96880 | JGI IMG/M metagenome (GOLD analysis project Ga0134124, IMG submission 96880) | Terrestrial soil microbial communities without Nitrogen fertilizer from Kellogg Biological Station, Michigan, USA - KB3-0-4 | ecosystem: Environmental > Terrestrial > Soil > Unclassified ...
ACTACGGGGCCAATGAGGAGAGCTGGCGTCTCCATGGAAGGCGGCAAGTAGGACAGCAAACCGTACAGCCACAAAAAAAAGTAGTCTGGTTTCGGTACGGTCTGGATAATCGTCGGGTCCGGGCGGCCGGTAGGACCGAACGGACCGAAGTAGAGAGCGCATGCGGCTACTGCCAAGAGGATGAAAGCGGCAAAGAACAGATCTTTCCATACCGCATACGGAACAAAGGGCGCACCATCTTTTTTTGTGAGTTGATGATATTCGTTCTCGTACGTAGCGCGTTTGACGAGACGGCCTGGCATCGGCCATTCATTAATTCCGAGCTTCAGTACCATTAGCAGATGAAGGCAAACGAAGCCGATCAGCATTCCGGGAATCACGAAGACATGCAGCGCGAAAAATCGCGACAGCGTCGCTCCGGCAATAATCGGTCCACCGAGCATCAATTTCACGATCATTGGGCCTGCAATGGGCACGCGACTGGCAATTGAGGCTCCGATGCCAAGTCCCCAATAAGCGTCTTGATCAAAACGCAGCACTTGGCCGCTGAAAGCCATGCCTAGCGTCATCAGCAAAAGAAAGACGCCTACGATCCAGGTGAGTTCTCGCGGAAATTTGTATGCTCCGAAGAGGAATACCTGGACCATGTGGATAAGGACGATGGCCACCATGAAATTCGAGCCCCACCCGTGCATGGCGCGGATAAACCAGCCCAGAGTTACATCGTGGTTCAGCGCTTGCAGACTGCTCCAAGCCTCGCTCGCCGAAGGAACATAAATGAGGGCCAGCAAGATTCCCGTAACGAGTTGGAGAAGGAAGACGGTGAGTGCAGCGCTGCCGAAGACATAGAACCAACTGGCCGTGTTGCGCGGCACGGGATGCTCGGCCGCATCACGAATGGGAGCGGCCAGTTGCAAGCGCTGGTCAAACCATTGCCCGATTTGTCGTATCACGCGCATGTTTTTGTCTTTCTGAGCAAAGCATTTGTTTCGGTGGAGGCGGACAGTTTGCTCTCGATGGAAACCAACTCGTTCCGAGGACCGCACGGCGGCGCATTCCCGAAAAGAGAGGCGGTTGGAGATCCCGGAGTCGGCAATTCGCCAGCTTGAATCGTAACCATACCGTCCTGCACCTTGTGCGGATACTCGAACAGCCCGCGCTCCGGCGGGCCCGAAGCGCGCGAACCGTCGCGATAGTACGCTCCGCCGTGGCAGGGGCACATGAACAAACCCGACTGCGGAAACCACCGGACTGGGCAGCCGAGGTGCGCGCAATTAATGGCAAAAACCTGGAACTGCTCCCCTTCGACGCGCCGCACCCAACACGCTGTCTCCACAGTCTTGCCGTCGGTCGGCGTCACGTAGGGATTTCGAAACATGGCGAGGCGCGTCTCACCTTCCGGGAACTCGCTGACGTGGCCGAGAGGAACCCAGGAAAGGTAGGCACTTGCGCGTCCCCGCGTAACCGAAGAGAACAGGAAGCGCACAACGGGTACCGCCAGGGCAGTTGCCACCACGCCGTTGAAGAGCATCCCGATCTTCATGAGTAGCCCGCGGCGCGAAATTGTGTTTTCGTTCGACATCTTCAGACTCCTAGTGCTGGGTGTAGTTCGACGCAGAGTAGGGCTGCCCGGGGTTCTGAACCCGGTGTGATCCGAGCCAGGCAACTACGTCGGTGACTTCCTGATCAGACATGGGCTTGCCGGGTAAATTTCCCCGCCAGTCCGGTGCTCCCAATTCAGGCCGCCCGGTGATGATGATCGTGCGCAGTCCCTGATCGCTGACCAGCGCAAGAAAAGAATCATTCGTAATTGCGCTGCCTTTCCCGCCGCCGCCGGTGGCTCCGTGGCAAGACTCGCAGTAGGTCTTATATGCCGCTTCGCCGCGGTGGGCGTCTCCCCTCGATTTCGGTGCATAAGGAGGAGGATTGGCGCTGTCGAGAATTCCCTGCTTGCTCCAGTGCGACCGTATTCCCTTGGTGATTACATCGATCTGCGCGTCGGTCAACATTCCGCCAACGCTCTCGGCGAAGGCCGGCATAGCTGTTCCTCGCACACCGGTGGCAATGACCTTACGGATGACAGCATCGCCTGCAACAGCCAGATAAACAGGATTGGCAAGAGCGATCGCTGCTCCTCCGTGTCCTTCGCTACCGTGGCAGCCGGCGCAGTTTTCAGCGTACAAAGTGCCGAATTCTAGAACTTCATTTGGCGCCAAAACCTCCGAATCCTTGGTCGGCTGGCCGTGCGGCACGCCGCAACCTGAGAGCACAAGCGCGGCGAGGCCCGCGCGAACACAAAGATTGCGAAATGGGTTCACGACCGTTTCTCCCCGTGTTCTCGCGGCGGAATTATTCCGGGAGCTTCGATGCCCGCGCGCATAATGAAGGGCAAGTTCTCGCGAGTCGAGACACGCTCCTGCCGTACGACGACGATGCCAGCTACTACGCCGAAGGCTATCTGCGAGGCCATAAACCAGAACCAGTTGATGCGGCTTGCAAGCAAAGGGTTGAGAAGCTCCATGATCGAGTACAGCAGCCCTGACCACAGGACCGGAGCAATCAGCCCCCCGAGTACGATCGGTCGCCGCGCGAACATGGGGAGCATCGCGCCATAGAGCAGTCCAACGAAGATGGATCCGATCCCGTGCAGGACCAGGGCAATCGCGAAGCTCTCCGTATGAAACGAATTCAGTTGAGCTGGGCCTAGCTTGAGAGATTCCACGTAGACAGTGGCAGCCAGGAGATTGATGGGATACCAGAGGCTTCCCGCCTTCAGCAAGCCGTATGCACAGGCGGTTATGGCCATCGCTATGCCTCCCGCCAAGCCACCTTTTAGCCCAGCGGATATGGGGTAGGTCTCCAGAGGAAGCCATGCGCGCACGAGTTGGGGCGCAACGGGCACACGTTCGACAACGCGCCGCTCGGTTGCTACGCGAAGCTCCTCGAACACAACCGGCACAATTTCTTCGTGTTCGTGAGGAAACACTTCGCGGAACCAGCCCACAGAACCCGCCGCAGCAAGCGCAACGCCCAAGACACTGACTGATGCACTCGTCAGGAGACCCGCGAACATCAAGGTGAAGCCGAAAGCCAAAACAAGGGGCCATGCGGTTGATGCTGGCACTTCGATCTCAGCTGGGGCTCGAGGGCCCTCTTCTAGTTGTTCCGCAGACTGCAGCGTTGCCATTTCTTCTCCTCAGCGGCCGAGAACGTAAACAACAGTGAAAACAACGACCCACACGGCATCCACAAAATGCCAGTACAGCGAAAGTACGTCGACGCGAGCAGACTGCTCTGGTCCAACGCGACCTGCCAGCCCGAAGAACAGCACGATGCTCAGCATGATCAGTCCAGCGGTGACGTGAGAGGCGTGGAGACCAACGAGCGAGTAGTAAGTTGTTCCAAAAAGATTCGTGGAAATGGTGAGGCCGTGTTCGTAAATCAGCCGGTGCCATTCCTGGCCAGTGCCGTACAGAAAGAGCGCGCCTAGTACGATCGTGAGCAGCCAGAGCAGCAGGAATGCGCCTCTTCTGCCGCGCTCCAGAAATCTTGCCGCAAAGTGGATCGTCAGACTGCTCGACAATAAACAAACGGTGAAAAAGATGGGCGTTTCCAGGACTTCGCGGGGAGTCGGCCCGATGAGACTTTTCCCTGCATAGAAGAGATAGGCCACCACGAAAATGGTGAAGATGGCGGACTCGGCGAAGATGAGACACGCCATGCCGACCTTCCCGCGATAGGGAAGAGTCCAAGCTGCAGTGGTTTCCGGGAGCGGAGTCGCAATCGTGCTCATCGGTCGATTCCCTCACTCATAGCGGCTGTCCGGGTCTTCCGGATGCTTCAGGTCCCACAACGGACGGCGGCTGGCGACTTTGGGGACCGCAGCAAAGTTGTACACAGGGGGCGGCGAGCTTACCGACCATTCCAGAGTCCAGGCATCCCAGGGATCGTTCCCCGCCTTGGCCCCTTTGAAATAAGAAACAATTAGGTTCGTGACAAAGACCAGAATTGCGATTCCCTGGACGAATGCGCCGATCGTCACTAGAAAGTTCAGGGTTTCCCAACCGCGGCCGGGTTCGTAGGTATAAATGCGCCGCGGCATCCCGAGCAGGCCGGGAATATGCATCAGATCGAAGGTGAGATGGAATCCGACGATGAATAGCCAGAAATGGAGCTTGCCTAGCGTTTCGTTGAACATTCTTCCGGTAATTTTCGGATACCAGTAATAAAATGCCCCGAAGAGCGCAAAGAGAATTCCGCCAACGATCACGTAGTGAAAATGCGCGACGACGAAATATGAGCCGCTAAGCTGCCAGTTGAAAGGCGCCGTGCCCAACATGATGCCTGTGAGACCAGCAATCAAAAACTGAAAAAGAAATCCGATACAGAACAGCATCGGGGTCTTGAACTGGACCTTACCGCCCCACATCGTGCCAAGCCAGTTGAAGATTTTGATTCCCGTCGGGATGCCGACGGCAAACGTGGTGATCGCAAAAAAACCGTTGGCGTAAGAGTTCATTCCGATGGTGAACATGTGGTGCGCCCACACACTCAAGCTTACGAACCCGATGCACGCCGTGGCGCCCACCATAACCGGGTATCCGAAAATGGGTTTTCTAGAAAATACCGGAATAATTTCAGATAAAAACGCGAAGGCAGGAATCACCAGAACGTAGACCTCTGGATGACCAAAAATCCAAAAGAAGTGCATCCATAGAGTTGCCGACCCTCCGGCTTGGGTGTCAAAGAAGTGCCCGCCCAGATAACGATCCACAGCGAGCATCACCTGCGCCGCCGTGAGCGGAGAGATGGCTAAAATGACCATGCCGGCCATGATCAGGTTTAACCATGCGAATAGAGGCATCCGGCTCAGGGTCATCCCGGGGCATCGCATGGAAATAATCGTGGCGATGATGTTGACCGCCGTGCCGATGCTGCCGAATCCCGCAACGAGCAAGGCAATGGTCCAGTAATCGGAGCTATGGCCCGGGGAAAACGCGCGCGAAGTTAGAGGAGCGTAGGCCCACCACCCTACGTCGGGTGCATTGCCGGCCCCGTACAGTCCACTTCCACCGATGAAACTGAAGTAGAGTAGAAATCCGCCCAACGCGGTCAGCCAGAAGCTGAAGGCATTCAGCCGCGGAAACGCCATGTCCCGCGCGCCTATCATCAATGGCACCAAGTAATTCGCAAAGCCGAACATAACAGGGATCACGACGAAGAAAATCATCGTTGTCCCATGCATGGTGAACATGCGATTGAAAACCTGCGGGGAAACGAAATCGTTGTGCGGGCGAATCAGCTGTATACGGATAATGGTTGCTTCAAGCCCGGCGATTACAAGAAAGACCAAGGCGTAGAGGATGTACAGAATCCCCAGCCGCTTGTGATCGACTGTGGTCGCCCACTCATGCAGTGTTTCAACCCAAGATCGACTTGCGGCTTCAGCGGTTTGAATGGCTATGACATCCGATGACATGGCTCGGCTTCCACTCTCTTTCTCTACCGCAGCGTTTCCAGATAGCGCACGAGCGCGTCAAGATCGGCGTCGCTGAGTTTCATGGCCGGCATCAACGATCCGGTCTTGACGGCGTCTGGGTTCTGAATCCACAAGCGCAGATTTTCGGGAGTATTTTCGGCTGCACCGGCCGCGATGGTGCGGCGACTCATTAAATGCGTGAGGTCTGGACCATACCGCCCAGTGCCGTTTGTTCCGGTAATTGCATGACAGTTCAAGCACGCGGTGGTTTCGAAGACACGCTTCCCCGCGGCTTCCTTTTCATCCTGACTCGGTGGCTGTCGCTGCTCGCGTACCCAGGCATTGAAGTCTTCCGGGGTATCCACATACACGCGCAAAAGCATCTTCGCGTGTTGGGTCCCGCAGTACTGCGCGCATTGCCCGAGAAATAAGCCCGTCTCATGCGGATCGAGCCACATCTCGTTTGGGTGATTCGGGATCAAGTCTGTCTTCCCTGCAAGCTGGGGAATCCAAAAACTGTGGTTTGTGTCTGAGGAAAGCAGCTTTAGAAATGTGGGCGTCGGATGGGCGGGGTCGCTTACGGGAACATGGAGTTCGTTGGCTGTAACGATACCAAGCCCTGGATACCGGAATTCCCACCAGAATTGGTGCCCTATTACAGTTACCTCGATGGCCGTAGGAGGTTTTGGAGCATCCTGGATGGCGTGGATCACGCGGGCTGTAGCGGCAAACAACACCGCAACGATCAGGATGGGAATCACGGTCCAAGCCAGTTCAATCTGCGTGCTCCCGTATACCTGAGCTGGCTCGCTTCCACGATCTCCCGCTTTGCGGCGGAACTTCACAATCACGTAAGTCAATAAACTGAAGACCACCAGAAAAATCAGACCCGTAATGGAGAGCACAAAAAACGATAAGTGACGGATCGAATCCGCCGGCGTGGAGCGAGGCTCGAAGATGTTCGGAACGGCGTTAGTTTGGGGCTCGCTGGCGGTACACAACGTTGCGGCGAGAAGTATGCCGGCCAGCAATATGACGACAGCCAGTGCAGGACTGAGGAACGCCCTGAAACGCGATTTGTGGTGCGTGAAGCTTGGATGCATTCGAACCATCTCCCAGCGTCTCAGGGATCAAAACAGAAGCATCAACGCGAAACAATTGGACCTAGGTATTGCCGATACTTTGGTATCAATTCATGCTGGAAGGCTTGATTCGGCGTATCGGCAGCAATGCCGCCAAGTCACAGGGCTTGTAGATCGAGAGTTGGCGTGCTGGGCCGCGAAACCATTGCGGGTGCACACTCGAGCGTCAAGTCCTACGGACACTTCAAATCCTAAATTTCAATTACCAGGATCAGTCCGGTCTGAAGCCCATCGCCCGCGTCATCTCGTCTTGCGCTTCGATGCTTTGCAACTGCGATTGCAGGAGCATCGTCTTGGCATCGAGTTCGTGAGCGGCAGCTGTGTCGAGTTGTGACCGCAGCGCGGCGCCTTTCTGCTGTTGCTCTGCCAGCACGCGCCGCGCTTCCGTGCGGTAGGTCGAGAGCTCTTCGGAAACCTTAAGCATCTCGCGCGTCCGTTCCAGCTTGTTGTAAGCCGTAAGTACGCCGAGTTCGACTTCGTCGGTGACGCGAGCAAGATTTTCGCGCGCTTGTGCCAGTTGGGCGTTATGTTCACGTACTGCACTGCGCTTCCTCCCGCCATCGAAAAGTTCATAGCCGAGGTGTACGCCGAAAGTTCCAAAATTGCGCGCCAGGAACGGGACGTTGTTCTGATAACTGTAGCGGGCAAACACCTCGGCGTCCGGCAAGTAATCGCGTTTCGAGAGTCGTACGGCTGCCGCTGCCTTTTCCACTTCCGCCCGTGCTTCGGCGATCTCCGGATGAGTTTCACGCGCTGTTCGCAAACATTCTTCCCGCGCGCAAGTTTCTCGGACCGGCTTAACTCCGGAATCGAGTACCAGTTCTGTCGTCAGCGGCAATCCGATGGCGTCGTTGAGCTGCATCGTCAGATCCGACAGCTGGAGATCCGTCGTCAGAAGGGCTTGCTTCGCTTCAAGCGACTGTGCGCGGCTTTCAATCGCCTCTTCCTCGAGCGTGCTGCCGTATTTCACCTGTTCCACGCGTTCTTTGTTCAAATCTTCCGAGGCTTGAATTTTTGCTACGACCGCCGCGCGGTGAGCCTGGGCGATCAAGATCCGGTAGTAGATTTGGTGAACGCCAAGGGCCACCGTGTTCTCGGTCTGCCGTGCTTTGCTTCGGGTCGCGGTAACCTCCTCGCGAGCCATGTCATTCATCGATTTGACCTTGAGTAGCTGCATGAGCGGTTGTGTTAGCGACGTGCCGCTCGTGACGAAAGTTTGCCCGCCTTGGTTCAAAACTGTGGAGCGCGCCGGAATTGGTGTTCCGCCGGCCGTTCCGAGGCTACCGGCAGGAATCTCGATCAATTGCGTATCGGAAACATGCAGTGCGCTGCTGTCATTGCGCAGAATCGGAAAATACGCGCTGCGAGCAATATCCTTCGCATGCCCTTTTTCCTCCACCTTGAACCCGGCCATTCGAATGATGTGGTTGTGCTTCAGCGCAAGCTGAACTGCCTCCTCGAGCGTGACATGCCGGGGCGCAGTCTGACCTTCCTGTGCGGTCACGACATGCGCCACTACAAGTGACAAAAATATGAGAAACAATACCGTGCGTCTGATCATGATTTTCTTTCTGTGGCCGGGGCAGCCTCTTCCGGATACGCAAGTTCCCCGTAGTTCAGGGGGGCTTTGCGTAGCAGGGCGATTAAAAAGAGCGCCACCACGCAGCCCCAGGCAATCAAGTGAAAGCCGTCAATGAAAGAAAGGCTGTACGCCTGTAAGCGAAGGCGTGCGTTTACGATTCCGACCGCGCGCCCGGTCGCAGCCGTCACGCCGGCGGAAACTCCAGAGAGACCTGCTGCCAGTTGCCTTATTGCCGTATCGTCAATCCAGTCTCCCCGCTGCACGTGCAGGCCGAGAAGATTCGAATGAACTCTTTCGCGGATGGCGACGAAATGCGTCATGACCGCGACCCCGACTTGTCCACCAAAGAGACGTATGACATGAAAGAAAGCGGAGAAAGTCAGTGCCGCCTGCGGTTTCGATAGTCCGCCAGAAAAAACGGCTTGCAGAACGATCGTGGAAACCAGACCGATAAACGCGAAAGATTGGCCGACTCCCATAAGCAGTTCCGTACGATAAAAATTCGAGGCCGACCACGCACTTGTGTAAGTTGCGTTTAGAATTGCCGCCATGGCAATACACGTGAATCCCGTTGCCATCAAAAGGCGTGAATCAAGGCCGCGAAGAAGCAAGAGCGCGGCAATGCAGGCGATAAGAAGTTGCGGCGCTGCGGTCCAAAACAATGCCGGCGCAATCTGGCTCGCTTCGAAGCCGTGAACCGCTAGCGACTGCGGGATAAGAATGATCGTCGCGAGCAACGAAAAGCGGAAAAACATCAGCAGGATTCCGAGAATCTGCGTGTTCCACATGCGCAGATATGGCAGATCAACCAGCGGATTCGGCCCGCGGAGCCGGCGAACCAACGCGCACGCAAGAAAAAAGAGCCCGCCGAAGAAAAGTGCGTTGTACAGCCCCGAGCGCCACCAATCCAGTCTCTGCCCTTGGTCGAGCGCCGCAAATAACATCGCAAGCCCAGCGCTTCCGTAAAGAAATCCCGCAAAGCTCGGTGCCGGTCCGGCGCCTTTTCTCGGAGGGGGAGCGGGAACACCGTAAAAAATGCAGGCAAGCATGATCGGCGTGACAATCGCCGAATTCCAGAACATCCAGTGAAACGAAAGATGGTCGCGATACCAGCCATAAAGCGAAGGCGCAATGTTCACCGCTCCGTCCACGGAAGTCGCATACAGGGCCAAAGTAAACGGAAGATAGGGCAAGGGAATATTGCGCAGCGCAAACGTGAGGGTCAGCGGATAGAAAGTTCCCGAGGTAAGTCCCGCGAGCACGAGCGCTGTTATCAGAAGTTCGTAGTTGTGAACAAGCGGGAGCAGCACGCAAATTACCGTAAAACAACTGGCCGCAGCCAGGAGAACGCGTCGTGCTCCAAGTAAGCCCCCAACATAGACCGTGAACGGCCCAATAAACATGAGCGCCACGTTGAACGCCGAACCAATCCATGCACCCTCATCAAATCCAATGCCTACGCTTCCTTTGAGGTCGGCGAGGCCAAGCGTAATCATTCGGCCCGTCAGCGTGACGATTCCGGCTCCAAGCACCACACCCAGAATCCCAACGAGAGGCTTCTTCGAAAGTTCGGACGGCATCCCCCCTGCAATTGCCTTGGCAATTTGCACTTTTGTGGGAGGTCCAAGTACGCTGGCTGCCGTCGCCATCACAAGCTCCCCTTAGTGTTTTGTGCGAACGGTTGCCGTGACGGAAAGTCCCGGGCGCAGCTGTGCGGAAAGAGGAGACGGGTCGAGGGCAATCTTCACCGGCACTCTCTGCACAACCTTGGTGAAGTTTCCCGTAGCGTTGTCAGGAGGTAGCAGCGCAAACTGCGAGCCGCTCGCGGGCGCGATCTCCAGAACTTTGCCGCGCAGCTTTTGGCCGGGGAAAGTGTCGACAGTGATTTCGGCTGAATCACCTACCTTGATGTGAGTGAGCTGCGTTTCGCGATAGTTCGCTTGAACCCATTTGACGTTCGAAACGAATGTCAAAACCTGCGTGCCGGGCGACACCAACTGCCCTGGCCGTACTTGTCTCTCCCCAACAGACCCGTCCCCCGGCGCGGTGATTTTCGTGTATCCGAGGTTTACTTGAGCTACTTCGAGCGCAGCTTCCTTCGCGTGCAAATCGGCGATGAGCTGCGATTCCTGCGATTCGAGTACTGACTTTGACCGCTGCTCGGCGAGGACGGCAAGTTCATTGCTTCGCAGCGAGGTTTTCGCCTGTTCGAGATCGGCTTCTCTGCTTGCAAATTGTCCGGTAAACCTGCCTTCGTCGGCAGTCGCCTGTTCCAGTTTTTGTTGTGTGGTCGAATGTGTCTGGTAAAGCGCCTCTTGGCGTGCGCGTTCAGCCCGTGTACGCACGACGTCGGCTTGCACCGCTTCCTTGCCGGCCTGCGCCGCAGAAATCTGTGCTTTTGCTTGGTCAATACCGGATAAGGCGCGATCGATTTTTGCATCCTGCAGCTGACGCTGCCGGCGATTGTTCTCTATCCCTGCTTTTGCTGCTTCCACCGCTGCCTTGGCCTGATCTAGCTGTGCCTGATAATCGTCGTGTTCCAATTCAACGATCAGGTCTCCTTTGGCCACCGTCTGATAATCGGAAACCTTTACTTCTCGAACGATTCCCGAAACCTTTGTGCTAAGAGGTGTGAGGTCGCTCCGCACATAGGCGTCGTCCGTGACCTGCTCAATCCGTCCCCCCTCCCAGGCATTCCAGTTCCGAGTTAACGTGAGCACGACTGCGGCAGCTAATAGCAGAACCAACGCGGGCGTGAGGTATTTCCGAAACCTCAGATGCGGGCGAGGTGCGACATCCGCCGAGGCAGAGGCGCTCGGGCGGGGGGCAACTTGCTCCGGCTTTGATTTCGGCTCTGGTGCTTGTACCGGAGCTGGCGTGCTCGCTGTGGCCATCGTCAAAACACCTCCGCACGGATAATTCCCACGGGTGATAGCTGGTACGTCGGTTGCGACGAACCGATACCAACAGAAGTGCGGAACGGAAACAATCAGACTAAGGTATTGGCAATACCTTGGTATTGGGTCTCGTGCGGGTAGGGACGCTGATCGGGCCGCAAGTTTAGACACCGTTCGTGACGTTCAATGGTGCGAAGGTATCGCCGATACGTTCGTCCAATTGTCTTGTCCTCACGCTTCTGACTCAATCGCAACTGTGCGAAGCGCGGTCGAACCGCACGCGGGACACATGATGAGTACGGAGTTTTTGAGTCTAAGCCGCGTCGAGGACTGGTGCTGAAGATGCCAGAAGCCGCAGCGATTAAGGACAGGAGCAGAACATGAGCCCGGCATCAAACTCAGTCATTGAGATTACTCGGTATCCGGAAAGCTCGCCGACAAATGCAAAAACATCGATGCTTGACCATTCGATTTCCAGAAACTCATCGACTACCGGTGCGGCCTTCAATAATCTGATCAATATATGTGTGGCTGTGATACTCATTGCTATTCTTACCTTTCTTGAGATGCATATCCGGCGTTTGATACTTCACTCACATCCGGCAGTCATGCGCAACACAAATGACGCAGTGCCCGGCATGCCGTTGCACATACCCGCACAATCGAAGGCAGTGGAGCGATAACCGCAAAGCGCGGAACCAAAACAATAAACAAGATAGTGCTGGCAATACCGTGGTATGGGCCTTCTGCTGGCGGTATCCAAACGCTTGATCAGTCCTGAAGTCTAACCACAATCCGTGACATTTACTGGTACGAAGGTATCGGCGATACGTTCGTCCAATTGTTTATTTTCTGCAGCGCTGTCTTAATCGCAAATGTCGATCGCAGACGCAAATTCAACAGCGGTGCTGGAGTGGACGGTGGAGGCCGACGGTGACCGCGGATAGTTGAAAAGGAGGGCCTATGTCGACAGCTCTGATTTTCATGGCCAACTGGAGAAAGTGGCAGCGCGTACTGCGCTGCCGCAAGGGATTTGGACTGATTGACTCTGTTCGCTTTGGGCTTTGGCTGGCACGTGGCTCGGTGGCGCCAACGCCCAAAACGACCCCTCGGGGCGAAATTTACAGAAGTGCGCATGCGACATGAGAAAGGAAGCCAAGACGCAATGAATGTTCAACAGCCAGTAATAAGAGTTCCAGAAAGGCCGCGCGGCAGTATGGCCAAGGCTGCAGCTATCAACGAACGCCGGCTGGTGGCGGAAGCAAAGTCGGGATGCTCAAGCGCTTTCGAGGAACTGCACGAGCGTCATCGACCGGGAATCTATCAGACCGCCCTTCGGATTCTTCGCAATCAACAAGATGCAGAAGACGCAGTCCAGCGATCGTTTCAACGAGCTTTCACGAACCTCCGTAGGTTTCGTGGAGATTCGACGTTTTCGACATGGTTGACCCGCATAGCCATTAATGAAGCGCTGATGCTGCTCCGTCAGCGGCGCACAAACACACTGCCCCTCGAAAGCGGCAGCGATGGCGACTACGAGTCTTTCGCCTTCAATCTCGCGGACAAAGGGCCTACGCCTGAAGAAGCTCTGGCCGCGAAAGAACTTCGCGACACCGTGATGGAGGCAATTTCACATCTCCGAAAAAGTTTGCGAACCGTAGTGCTCCTTCGCGAATTGCGAGGGCTGACAAGCGTGGAAACCGCTCAGCACCTCAGTTTGAGCGTAGCCGCTGTCAAGGCTCGTGCCTTCCATGCGAGGCGCCATCTGCGCCTGCACCTCGAACGCAAATTGCAGGCACCGCGAAGGCAGAGAACAGTTCTTCGGTTTGTGGCAGCGGCCTTAGCAATAGCCGGATACGGGATTCCGGCTGCCAGGTCGCAAGGAAATCCAGGCACGGCTAAGGCCGTGCACCTGATCGGTCTCACGGGGGTCAAAGACAATACCAAAGGAACGTTGCGCGTTGAGAATGGGCAGCTCCACTTTATTCACGGCAAAACAAGCTCGGACGTAAGCGTCACTTCTATGGAAGATGTTGTCACCGGAACCGACAGCGTAAAGGCGGTCGGAAAGACCATCGGGATGGTCAGCATGGCCGCGCCGTACGGCGGGGGACGATTCCTGAGTCTATTCCGGAAAAAGATCGATACGCTCACTCTCAAATATCGCGACGCTACCGGAAGCTTGCACGGGGTGATTTTTACGATGCCGGCAGGAAGCGCTGACGGGATCAAGGGAGAACTCGTGTCGCAGGGAGCGCCCACCAGTTCCTCGAAAGAGCCAAATCCGCTAGATGCTCAGGGCAGCGATTCCGCGAGTAAGGAGCCAAGGCAATGAAGAGCTTGGTGATCCGATGTGTCTGGATGTTGGCGTCCGTGCTGTTCCTGGTCGCATATCCTCTTTTGGCAGAGAAAGAGCGGCCGGCAAAGATCAAGGCTGCCGCGATCCAAGTCGTCATGGTCCAGTCTGACGAGATCAAGCTGCCCGCGGAATTCCAGGTTGCGCTTTACGAAAACTTGATTCGCCAACTCGAGAAAAAGGGGTTCACGCATGTGTATCGCGATGATGACCGCAACGCCGAGAATGTTACCGATTTGGTTGTCCTTCACAGCGTAGTTCGAGGCTTCAAAGCGGGGAGCGAGCGGACACGGCAGGTGACCACGTTTGCCGGAGCTACGTCCATCACTGTTCATTGCAGCTTCACGACCCGCGATGGCCAGGTGCTTCTTGAACGCGAGTTGAACGGGAAAGTACGATTTTTTGGTGGAAATCTGCGGGCCACTCACGATTTTGCGAAGAAGGCGTCACAAGTCGCGCAGCAAAACCTCTCGGCATCCAGCGGCCGATGAACGGTATTTTAGTTCTTCCTCCAGCGCTGGGCGGACAAGCGATTGCATTTTCCACCGACAGATTAGAACGTGAAGCGCGCGTCCAGTTGAATCTGACGCCCAGTTCCTACGGTGGTGAATATTCGGCCGACGTTTTTTGCGAGATTACCTGTTGCATCTTGGAAGACCGCGTCTCCATTCCCTCCCAGGGTGAGCGGACTCTGCGTGTTGCTCGGCACGGCAAAGTTCGGATGGTTGAACAGATTGTAGCCTTCCACTCCAAGCGCAATCTTTATGCCTTCCCTCAATTGGAAGTCCTTTTGCAGTGCCAGGTCAAATTGCGCGAACCCGGGTCCGCGCAGGATATTTCGCCCTGCGTCGCCAAACTGACCCGGAGCCGGTACTGCAAATGCAGTCGGATTAAACCAGCACGACGGAGTGCCTACGTTAGTGCCGTTTGGACAAACCCCTGTGTAAGGATTGCCGACAAGATCCGGCCGTTCCGAAGTCAAAAGGGATCGCAAATCTGCATTGTCAAAGGAGAGCACTGGGGTAAAAGGGACGTTGCTATGAACGCTGGCAACCGCGGAGACCTGCCAGCCCCCAAAGTGGCTTCCCCGCCCAAAAGGCAGCTCATAAACTACGTTCGCTACGAAATTGTGGCGGATGTCGAATGCCGACCGGCCCCGACTTCCCTTGCGATCGAAAATGTCCTGAGACGTGGGAGGGTCGTTAACAGTTTCTATGGAAAAATTTGCTGAAGCATCATCAATGGAATGGGCGAACGTGTAGAACGCCTGCCAGGAGAGATTGTGGGCGCGCTTTTGGGAAATCGAGAGTTGGAATGAATTGTAGAAAGACTGTGCATCGGTTAACACCGCTAACAAGGGTGAAGGCAAGTTCGGATTGTAACGGTGGCCGGAGGCTGGTTGGAAAGGGTTCTGCTCTGCTTCACGCGGGAGGTGATTGCCGCGCGCTCCAAAATATCCCGCGCTGAGGATGGTGCCCGGCGCAATTTCCCGTTCCATGTTGAGATTATATTGCAGAGCGTATGGGAACTTCGGATGGTAAGTCGTCGAGAGTACATATAGTGGCTGGGTCAGGAGAGCGTTCTGCGGATCAAGAAACGTAGGAAAGACAAAGGAATCCAAAGCGAAAAACGGAGGTAGGAACCGGTTGACACCAAACAAAAGTACCGGCAACTGATCGCGAAAGATGCCGGTTCCCCCGCGCAGCACAGTCTTACCATCACCGAAGATGTTCCATGCAAACCCGGCCTGTGGCGACAATAGATCCATAGGTGTCCCGGCAAATGCCTTGCCGACGGTTGGCCCGGAGTCGGTCGCTGGATCACGAATAACCGAGAGACGACCGTGTACCTCAGTGGGATTGGAATAGAAGTCATAGCGCAGGCCGGCGTTCAAGGTCAGGCGGCTGCTTACACGGAAGAATTCGTGCGCAAAGCCAGAAACTACACTTTGGCGATAGCCGCGGTCCGAATCGGACATCGAGGGAACGGAACCGACATATGACAAAGGGAGAGCCTGAAGGAAGAATTCCAAAGCCGGATTGACGCTGCGTGCCGGAATCCCGAACGGACTCAGATCCTGGAACGTGTACAACCCATTTACCCCGAAATCCAGCGGACCATTGGACTGAATCCTTCGAAACTCCGCCCCCAATTTCAAAGTGTGCCGGCCAATCGTCCGTGACAGTTGGTCCTGAACTTGATAGACAGTCGAAAAATTGCCCAGCGGAATTACCGCGCTAGTGCCAAGCAGACTCATCGCAGCAATGGCGACCGTCCCGAACGGCCTGCCCGGTACCAAGGAAATAGAGAGTCCCGGATGCGTGTCGACGATGGAACTGGAGGCGGTCGTGCGATTGATACCGAATCGCAGTTCGTTGAGAATTTCCTTTCCAATATTCCTGCGATCTTGAACGCTGAAGTACTGATTGCGGGCTTGATGAAGCGTCGGGAATCCTGGGACGTACGTTCCGGGCGGTGTTCCGAAGTAAGGAACCACGGAAGAGCTGTCGTCAATAATGTAGCGTCCCAATACCGAATGTGTGTTCGAGAAGTTGTGATCGACACGGATCATGCCGTGGTGTTCGGTTGTGTTTCCCTTGTTTGCGGTGATTAGGTCCCCGGTTCCATCACCGTTATCTGCTCCATTTGAAGGAGGGAACAGGTTGAGGAATTGCTGTACACGCGGATCGATTGCGACGGCAACACACGCGTTCGGAGATGCGTTACTGCAGGCCGCTGGGTTGTTGTTGGAAGGCA
>Ga0134124_10002052_pt1 | contig 16211 bp, 10 predicted proteins | sample KB304_FD_96880 | JGI IMG/M metagenome (GOLD analysis project Ga0134124, IMG submission 96880) | Terrestrial soil microbial communities without Nitrogen fertilizer from Kellogg Biological Station, Michigan, USA - KB3-0-4 | ecosystem: Environmental > Terrestrial > Soil > Unclassified ...
AGGTCATCGCCTGCAACAATGACGGCATGTGGAACGAGCTCGGAGCGATCGTCGCGTTTCGACAGCTTCCTTTCTTCTGGCAGACACCGTGGTTCAACATTTTGGCCATCGGTGCGGCGCTGCTGGTCTCCAACCGCTTCGTGAACCTCGGAAAGGCATTTTGATATGGCTGGCGTCAAGCTGGGCGAAGTCCGCAAGGACTATGCCGGATTCACCGTCGTCGAGCCGACGTCACTGGACATCCGGGAAGGCGAAATGCTGGCGCTCCTGGGTCCGAGCGGCTGCGGCAAGACCACCACGCTGCGGATGATCGCGGGCTTCGTGGCCCCGAGTGCCGGCACCATCCACCTGGGCCTGCGTGACGTGACCCGGGTGCCGGTGCACAAGCGCAACGTCGGAATGGTGTTCCAGGGTTACGCGCTGCTGCCCCATCTGACTGTGGCCCGCAACATCGAGTTCGGGATGCGGGTGCGCGGCTGGCAAAAAGCGCGCATGGCCAGGCGACTGGAAGAGATGCTGCGCTGGGTGCGGCTCGAGGCATTGGCCGACCGGTTTCCCAAGGCGCTCTCCGGCGGCCAGCAACAGCGCGTGGCCCTGGCCCGAGCCATGGCGGTGGAACCCGCGGTGCTCCTGCTGGACGAGCCGTTTTCCGCGCTCGACGCCAAACTGCGCGTGCAGATGCGCGGCGAACTGCGCGAGCTGCAGCGACAAGCCGGCATCACGGCGGTCTTCGTGACGCACGACCAGGAAGAAGCCATGGCCATGGCCGACCGGATCGCCGTGATGAACCACGGCCGCATCGAGCAGATAGGATCGGCCCGGGACCTGTATGAACGGCCGGCGTCCCGTTTCGTCGCCACCTTCATCGGCAAGTGCAACATGATCGGCGGCCGCGCGAGGCGGGGTGGGCAGTTCGAGCGCGACGATGGTCCGACCATGCGGTTCGGACCCGATTCGGCCGGTGAAGGCAACACCCTCTGTTTCAGGCCGGAGCGCGGCACCTTGGCGCCCCGGCCCCGGTCGGATTGCAACAACCTGGGGGTGATCGTGAAATCCGTGGCCTACCTGGGGCCGTTCGTCGAATACGAACTGCGATCGGACGCGGGCGAGAGCCTGCTCCAGGTCACGGCCGCGTCCGCGCATCAGCCGGCGCTCCAGCCCGGGTCCACGGCCGTGTTGTCATGGCGGCCGCAGGATTCGTTGTTCGTGACTTGAGGCCTTCAGCTCCCATCCTTACGAAAGACACCATGTTTGAACGCGGTTTCATCGGACAAAGACGGTTGGCCCGCTTGAGCCTTCTCTGTCTTGCGGCTTTGAGCACATTTCTCGCAGCCGGTTGTGCGACCACTCCGGAGGACATCGCACCTTCGTCCACTGGCGAAGTTCTGTATGTCAAGTGGAGCTGTGAACAGCTATCCGAGGAGCAGCTACGACTCGCCGAAGCGCTCGCTGTCGCATCGGACAGGCAACTCAGTTGCCGCAAGAAGGATATGGTTGGAGTGCTCTTCATAGGTTTACCCCTGGCATCCCTTTCAGGATGCGGCGTGGCTTCGGAAATTGCCAGGCTCAAGGGCCAGATCCAGGCCCTTCAGCGGGATGCCGCCGTGATCAACTGCCCGCTTCCTACAACGCCGGATACATTTCCGAAAGTCGACCCAGCGAAGCGATAGATGAAGCCTCAGAGGATTGCGTCGACGGCAATGCTTGCTTGCATGCCCTGGACTAGGACGCGTTGCGAGGGAGGGGCCTAGGCTGGTCGCCGCATTGTCGCAGGCCGCTTTTTTTCTGTCGCAACGCACGGTACACCCGTTGGTAGGTGCGGACTACATTGCCCTGTGAATCTGATTGATCATTACAGGCGGCTATTGGAGAAATGGCGTCGCCGCCGCGCGATGCGCCGGTCGCTGGAATTGCTGCATTCCATGCGGCCGGATGATTTGAAGGACCTCGGCTTGACGACGGAGGACATCCATGCCGTAAGGGTCCGGCGCTATTCTTGACGACAACAGCATGTGCTGATCAACGGAGCGTCAGGGGGCGTGGGAACGTTCGCCGTCCAGATTGCCAAGGCACTCAGAGCGCAGGTGACCGGCGTGTGCAGCACGCGCAACGTAGACATGGTCCGGTCGATCGGCGCAGACCATGTCATCGACTATTTGCGCGAGGACTTTGCCGAAGGTGGACCGCGCTACGACCTCATCCTCGACAACGTGGAAAACCAGTCCCTGTCGAACTGCAGGCGCGCGCTCAAACACAGAGGAACACTCATCCTCAACAGCGGTTCGGGGGCTCAAGGGTTGGCATTGCTGCTGCGCCTGGTCAAACCGCTCGTATTGTCACCCTTCGCGCGCCAGGGCCTGCGCAGATATCTTTCGGTACCGAGTCGTCGCGATCTGGTATTTCTGAACGAACTCGTGGAATCGGGCAAACTCACGCCAGTCATCGACGGGAAGTACCCGTTGAGCGAGACCGCTACGGCCCTCGCTCATATCGAAGGGGGGCACGCTCGGGGGAAAGTCGTCGTGACCTTGTAGGTGCGTCAGCATGGGGCGGCCTGTCTGTCCTTTAAAGCGGCGCGCCGCCATTCTCCAAGTCGAATCGCAAGGCGATCTCGGCTATCAGCTGCTTCGGGCCCTGTTGGTGGAGCGCTTCGAGGACGAAAGCCAACGGATCGGTCCCCACCGAGAGCTTTGCGAACTCAAGATCGGGCGAGCGAACCGCCAGGACCGCTGCGGCGTTGATCGACCGCTCTTAGCGGCGATTTCGCGATCCAGTGTACGTCGGTTATCCCCTCTATTGGCGATCTTGGACGCCTCAAAATCCAGGTCCTTTATCTCATATGGAGTAGGGCATCGCTTGTTGACGCAGACTCACCGCACGGTATCAATGCGGGGAATGCCTTTCACTCGGATCTCGTCCAGGGCGTCGGGATAGCCCGCGTCCGCGTAGCGCAACACGCCCAGCGAGGTGTCATTGTCGATCGTCAGGGCCAAGCGTTGTTGGGCCTGTGTGCTGCCGTCGGCCACCACGGTCACGCCCGCACTCGTCATGTATCCCGCGTAACCGCCACCGCCCGAGTGAATGGCGACCAGATCGGCCATCGACGAGCAATGCAGCATAGCGTTGAGCAGCGGCCAGTCCGCGATCGCGTCCGAGCCGTCGCGCATATTCTCGGTCATGATGTTCGGGTGCGCCATTCCGCCGGCGTCGAGGTGGTCGCGTGTGAACGCCACCGGGCCGCTCAATTCGCCTTCGCGCACCATGCGATTGACCTCGAGCGCCAGGGCCGTGCGCTCACCGTGGCCCAGCCATGCGATGCGTGCCGGCAGGCCCTCGAACGGCACATGCTCGCGCGCCAGGCGGACCCAGTTCGTGACGATCCGGTTGTCCGGAAACATTTCCAGCACGCGCGTGTCAATGCGGTGAATGTCGGTCGGGTTGTTGGCCAGCGCAATCCAGCGGAAGGGCCCGATCGCGCGACAGAATAGCGGTCGCAGGAATGCCTCGGTGAAGATCGGTATCTCAAAGGCCCGTGTCACACCGCCGTTGCGCGCGTGGGTGCGGATCAGATTGCCATTGTCGAACACGATCGCGCCCCGGTCCTGAAACCCCAGCATGGCCGAGACGTGGCGCACGATGGACTTCATGCTCTCCTGCATCAGACGTTGCGGCTCGTGCTGGCGCATCGCACGCACCATGTCGAGCGGCAGGCCGGCGGGCACGTAGCCGTAGACCAGGTCATGCGCGGCGGTCTGGTCGGTCACGATGTCGGGAACGATGCCGCGTCGCAGGATCTCCGGATAGACTTCGGCGGCGTTCGCGCACAAGGCCACCGAAAGGGGCCGGCGCAGTTCCTGTGCCTCGGCAATCAAGGCGAGCGCATGTTCGAGGTCGCGTGCCTGCTGCTGGACGAAGCCGATGGCCTTGCGTCTGGCGATCTTCTCGGGGTCCACCTCCACAGCCAGGATCGCCGCATTGGCCATCCAGCCGGCCAACGGCTGGGCGCCACCCATGCCGCCGAGCCCCGCAGTCAGGATGAAGCGGCCATGCAGGTCGCCGCCGAAATGCCGCTCGGCAATGCGCGAAAAGATCTCGTAGGTGCCCTGAATGACGCCCTGCGAGCCGATGTACTGCCAGTCTCCCGCAGTCAGTCCGCCCCAGCAGATCAGGTTCTTCTTTTCCAATGCGTAGAAGTTCTCGGCATTGGCCCATTGGCCGACGATGTTGCAGTTGGCCATGATGACGATGGGCGCCTGCGCGTGGGTTTTTAGCACCGCGATCGGCTTGCCCGACTGGACCACCAGGGTGTGGCCCTCGTCGATGGTCTTGAGCGCGTGGACGATCGCATCGTGCGATGGCCAATCGCGCGCAGCCTTGCCCAGCGCGGCATAGACGACCAGGTTGTCGGGGTTCTCGCCGACGGCCAGGACGTTCTCGAGAAGGCGCAGCAGTGCTTCCTGGCGCCAACCCTTGCAGCGCAAGGCGTTGCCGGATGTCACTTGAAATCGAGGGTTTCGCATGCCGTGCTCCGGCGAGTCAGGCGAGCGCGTGGGCGGCGATGCCGATGCCCATGGCCTGTTCGCAAACCGCATACACGCTGGGGTCCCGCACGCTGGAGGACAGCGGAATATGACGCTTGTGCACGTGCAGCACGTGGATCGTCATGCCTTCGCGCACGCGCCCGGCGCTGACGGGCCGGCCGTCCTGGTCGAGCGTGGTGATGATGTCGGGGTAGGTGGCGATGCGCCCCTTGGTTGCATGCTCCACCGCCATGTACTCGTTCATCACGTGCAAGGTGGCAGCCTGCGCACCGTCGCCAACCGTCATGGTGCCGACGTCGAAAGCCTGCTCGGTATAGCGCACTGCCTTGGCCGAGACTGTTCCGCTGGCGCAGATCTCACCCTTGGTGGTTTTGCAGATTGTATCGATCACGGCGCCCGGCCCTCGGCTCTCGGCCGCGCTGATCGCCTGCCCGAGCTCCAGGGCCATCGTGACGCCGCCCATCGCTGCATGCTGCCTGACGTAGCTGGCACGGACGGGGTTGCGGCAACTTGCGATGAAGCCGCCTGCCATGTCGGCCGCCTTGCGCAGCACCGGCGAAACCTTTCCGGTGGCACCGCGTACCACCAGTTCGATGTACGAATGGCTGGCGCGATGGCCTCCCACCGCGGTCTGAATCATCGCTTCGGCGCTATTGGCCAGGCCCAATGAACCCATGTCGCCGGTCGGGTGCGCGCGCAGGTCTCCCACCGCATCGATGACCTTGGTGCCCAGCACCGCCGCCGGCAGCCAGGCGTTGAGGGTGCTCGACATACCATTCTGGCCGATGATCAACCCGTACAGCGGCGCGCCCAGCGCTTCCTGGAGTTTGAGGGCGGCCGTCACGTAGTCCATGCCCTGCATCTCCCAGTCAGTGCTCTCGCCGGGCGCGCCGATGGCGGCGGCGGTGGCGATCCAGGCGTCGTCCGCGACCTCGTCCATGGGCACGAGCTCCGGTAGGCCGATGCTGACCGCCGCAGTACCGAGCATGCGGCCATGCTCGGCCCAGCCGCCGCCTCCGCAGGCATAGATTGAGCCTCCCTTGACGGCAAATTCGACATCTTGCAGGGTCAGCACGCGTGACATTTCGGGGATCTCCTTGACGTTCAGAGCGGCGCGCTGGCGTCGAACGCACAGACGGCGCCATACAGTGTCGCCACGCCCGCGGCGAGTTGGGCTGGCTCGGTCCACTCGTCCGGGCAATGGCTCCTGCCGGCCCGGCTCGGTACAAATACCATTGCGCTGGGAGCAATGTGCGACATGAAGGCGCAGTCGTGGCCCGCCCCGCTGAACATGTCCATGGCGCCGTAGTTCAGGGCACGTGCCGACTCGCGCAACAGCGTCATCAGGTGCGCGTCGCATCGGGCCGGCGCGGTGCTCGACAGCGGGTCGAAGCGCGCCAGTTCGACACCATGGCTTTCTGCAATCGCGAGCGCGCCGATCTGCAACTCATCCACGAACCGGTCCAGCATCGCCTGGGCGCTGCTGCGGATGTCCAACACCAGCGACGTCTCGCCCGCGACCACGTTGCTCGCGTTTGGCGTGACCCCGAGTTGGCCCGTCGTTGCAACGAAGTAGTGCGTGCCCGTCGACAGCTCGATTGCCCGCTGCCGGACCCATCCGACCAGGTCCGCCGCCGCGGCCAGGGCGTCGCGACGCAGGTGCATCGGCGTTGTTCCGGCATGGGCCGCCTGGCCTTTGAAACCCAACGCCAGGCGCTGGATGCCAACGATGCCGCTGACGATGCCCAGATCCAGCGTCGCGTTCTCCAGCACCTCGCCCTGTTCGATGTGCAATTCGAAGAACGCCTTGATGTCGCGGCGCACCGCCTGCGCCAGGCGCGCGGGCCGTCCACCCATGCGCAGCATCGCTTGTCCGAGCGTCTCACCCTGGAGATTGCGACGCGCCAGCATGGTCGCATCCAGGAAGCCGGAGAGGCCGCGACTGCCTACGCAGGAAACGCCGAACTCGCTGGGTTCCTCGGCCAGAAAGTCGATGACCTCGATCGGATGACGCAAGCGCTTGCCGGCATCGGCTAGGCTGGCCACGACCTCCAGTCCGGCGATCACGCCGGCTATGCCGTCGAACCGTCCGCCGCCCGGAACGCTGTCGCTGTGTGAACCTATCATGATGCAGCCGGCGCCGGGCTCGGTGCCCTCGATGCGCCCGATCAGATTCCCGGAGGCATCCACGTGGGTACATAGACCGACCTGGTCGAAGCGCCGGCGCAGCCAGTCGCGTCCCTCGATAAACAGTGCGCTGAAGGATCGCCGGGTCCAGGGCTGCAGCGGATCGGTGATGGCACCGAGGTCCATCAGCGCGCTCCAGTACCTCGCCGCGTCGATGCCATGCGTTCGAGCCATGCCTGCGGCCGGCGCTACCGCCTGGAGAATCTGAGGCGTCATGACAGCGGGGTCACAAATTTCCCGAAGCCTGGTTCGGCGCGCACATTAATCCCGTCGAATACCAGAGTGCCCCGCAGATAGGTCGCGGCGACTTGGTACTCGAGCAACTGTCCGACGTAAGGGCTCCAGGACACGAAGTTGTTGCCATGGCGCGCTGGATCGTAGGTCCAGCGGGTCGGCTTGAGGATTGCTATGTCGGCATCGCAGCCCTCGGTGAGCGCGCCCTTGCGCTGCCCCAGTCCGAACAGCCGCGCCGGTCCCTGCGCCAGCACGCGGGCCGCCAGCTGCAGGGGCAGTCCGCGCCGCTTCAATCCGGTCAGCATCAGGACCTGCAAGGCGTCGAGCCCGGTGGCGCCGGAGGCGTTGTCCAGCATGTTCGGCAGGGTTTTTCGGTCCTCGGCCCAGCTCACATGGTCGGTCGAGACCAGGTCGACCTGTCCGGCGGCCAGATGCCGCCAGATCGCCTCGCGTTCGTTGCGGCCGCGAATCGGCGGATTCACCTTGGCTTTGCCCCCAAGGCGCGCCACGTCGTCCTCCTCGCTCAGCACCAGGTAATGTATGCAGGCCTCGATCGTCGTGCGGTAGCCCTGGCGGCGATAGGCCTCACACAGCTCATAGCCGCGCGCAGTGGAGCAATGCACCACGTGACCGCGGCATCCGGTACTTGCGGCCAGCTCGTAGATCTGGTTGATCGCCAGCGTCTCGCTGTAGACCGGCCGCGAGCGGGTGTGGGCCGTGTAGTCGGTGACGCCTTGCTCGCGCATCTGGCGAACCAGCGCCTTCACAACCTCGTCGTCCTCGTTGTGCACCCCGGCCACCAGGCCATGCTTCGCTATCTCGGCGAAGCATGCATGCATGACGTGCGGCGGGATGCGCGGAAAGCGATCGGGGTCCGTGCCAAAAGTGGAGAACTTGAAGCCGCACGCGCCGGCCTCGACCATCTCCGCGATGCGCGCGGGCCCCTCCTGCGGATGGATCGTCCCGTACAGGGCGTAATCCACCCGCGCCTGCCGGCCCGCCTCTCGCGCCTTCGTCCGCAGGCGCTCGGCATTGCAGATCAGATTGCCGGCGTCATAGGGCATGTCGACAATCGTCGTCACTCCGCCGGCCGCGGCCGAGCGGGTGGACCAGATGAAGTCTTCCTGCCCCTTCTGGCTTCTGCTGTGCGTCTGCCCGTCGATGGCGCCGGGCATCACCAGGCAGCCTCGGGCGTCGATGCGATCGTGGGCGGACGGCGCCGGCCCGCAGCCCACGCGGGCGATGCGTCCTTCGCGAACGGCCACGTGGCCGTCGGTCACGACGCCGCTGGGCAGCACGATATCGCCCAGAACGACGAGGTCCAAATCACTCATGGGCTCTCCCTGGTCGCTGCGTCATGCTAGCTGCGGGCGGCCTTGGGAAACACGCTGATGGCAACCAGCGCGATCACCGCTGCCGCCATCACATACAGTGCCGGCGCGAATGCGACGCCGGTTTTGAAGGTGATCCAGGTCAGGATGGCGGGCGCGAAGCCGCCGAAGATGGTCACGGCCGTGTTATAGGCAAGCGACATGCCCGAAGAGCGCACGCGGGTTGGGAATATCTCCGACAGCGCGGCCGGGGCCACGCCGACGAATACCGAAACCATGGCGCAGAACATCGATTGCACGATGATCAGCGTCAACGTCGTATGCGAATCGCGTAGCCATGACATCAGCGGGTAGACGCAGACGAGCAGTAGCAGCGAGCCAGCGGCTAACAGCCGCTTGCGGCCAAGGCGATCGGACAGAGTGCCGGCGGACACGCAGCCCGCAACCAGGAATAGGTTTCCGATCAGCGCCGCGAGAAATGCCTGTTGCGGTGCGAAGCCCATGCTCTTTTGGACATAGACGGGCATGAAGATGATCAGCGAATATGGCCCAACTGCCCACAGCACGCAAACGCACAGACCAACGGCCAATTCCCGCGGGCATTCGCGAAATACCTGCACCAACGGGATATTCACCGGTTGGCCGCTGCGATCCTGACGCGCCTTCTCCTGCACGAAGTGCGGCGTCTCGTCGAGGGCGCGGCGCATCCACAGGCCCACCGGTGCGATCGCTAGGCCAAGGATGAATGGAATTCGCCAGCCCCATTCGCCAACCTGCTCTGGCGACAGCAATGCCGTCACCAACGTGCCGACCGCCGCGCCGAGAAGGTTTGAAATGCCCATGCTGGCTTGCAGCCAGGACGCGTACTGCCCCTTTTTGTCCGCTGGGGCATGCTCCACCAGAAAGGCTGTGGCGGTACCGACCTCGCCGCCGGCCGAGAAGCCCTGCAGCACCCTGCCGCAAACGATCAGGAGGGGTCCGCCGATGCCGATCGCGGCATAGGGAGGTGCGATGGCGATCAGGAGCGTGCCGGCAGCCATCAGCATGATCGTTAGCGTCAGCGCGGCCTTGCGACCGGCGCGGTCGGCGTACGAGCCCAGGATAAGCGCGCCGAGCGGGCGCGCGACAAAGCCCAGGCCGAAGGCCAGGAACGAGGCGACCAGCTGGACCGCGGAATCGTCGTTCTTGAAGAAGTTCTGGCCGATGTAGACCGCGAACAGCGCGTACACGCTGAAGTCGTACCACTCGAGTGCATTGCCGGCGGAGCTCGCAATGACCGCGCGACGGCCGATTTCGGCGGCGCTACGGGTTGGAGATCGGCTCGGCAATGAATGAAGGTTGATTGCGCCGGCGCCGGCGGTCATCGCCTGGTTGCTCGCGTCTTGTCTCATCACGGGGCTCCTTTGTCTTCGGGTTTTCGCACCCTGGTGCTTATTCGAGGGGTGCATGTGCTGACTGGACAGCCGGACTTTTGCGGCTCTTTCCACGCAGCTAGGCCTGAGCGAGCTGATCATAAAATTCGAAGCTGTTAATGTCGCGTGCCTTTTTGATGGTCAGGCATAACCTTTTGTTAAGTGTTCGGACGACATCGACGCCCGGCGCCGCAGGCGGATCAGACGCTCTTGTCCGGATTCAGTGTTCTTAGATGCGCAATGAATTCCTGCGCGAGGCGCGATAGTGGCTCATGAGCCAGATGAATGGCATCCACCGGTGAGCTGACCGCCGGCAGGAATGGCCGCACCACCACGTTCGACCAGACCGGCCCTCTAACCGTAATCTCATCGACCAGCGCCACGCCCGCGCCGGCCTGCACCATCGCACAGGCCACATGGGCCTGCTGCACCTCCACGCGTGATACCGGTTGGGCGTCTTCAGCGCCGAACACCGCGCGGACCAGCTGCCCCAGCGGAATGTCGTTGCTGTAGCCGATCAGGGGCTGGTCGATCAGGTCGCGCGGCGTGATCCGCTTGCGTGCCGCCAGCGGATGACGTATTGGCAGGATAGCGACGATGCGATTCGCATAAAGCGCAATGCTCTTCAGGCTGGGATGAATCACTGGCATGTAGGCCACGCCAAACTCGACCTGCTGCGTCAACAAAGCCTGTTGCAACACGCCGGGGATCAGCGTGTGCAGGACGACGCGCAAGTCCGGAAATCGACGGCAGAAGCTGGCCAGTGCGCGCGGCATCAGTGACTGGCCGATGCTCGGGCTACAGCCTATGTGCAGTTGGCCGTTGCGATTCTCGACCAGGTTATCGGCTACATCGTTGACGCGCTGTACGCTCTGGTACAGGACGGTGACTTCGGAAAAGAGCCGGCGCGCTTCGGGGGTCGGATGAAGACGGCCGCGGATGCGGTCGAACAGACGCAGCCCCAAGCGCTGCTCGGTGTGCGACAGCAACCGGCTCACGGCCGGTTGCGAGACGTAGAGCAGTTTCGATGCACCGCTGATGGATCCACTGACCATCACTGCGCGAAAGACTTCGATCTGACGCAGGTTTAGCTTCATGAATAGCCTGAACTTTAGGGCGTCCTCGCGTCAATGCCCGGGGAACCGTATCAGACGGCACCGCCCGCCCGGGAACGGTCAGTCTAACGCTGGTCTCCTCGATGCCATGGACCTTATCTCATTTTTGTTGTCACTTTCACCTAACGGAAAGAGTGATCAGTGGGAATCCCAGGAGAGCAAAACGATCAAGCCGGTTGACCGTCCAACATCCTCCGCTTAAGCCGCGCTCAGGTCGTGCACCCAGGGTTTGAGCGACTGCTTTTCGACAATGAATTGCGAGAACGCTAGGGCCGCTCGGGGTCGCGTGTGCGAGTTCAACTGTGGCTATTGGCCGGCGGCTCAGCGTCTGATAGCAGATCATTGATGCGCGCCGGCCGGTAAGCGCCGTTCATCCGACTCTGGGAAACGTCGCCTGACCTAGTTTGATCGGCTACAAGGAGTCGTTGGCGAGCCGCCGGTTGGAGGCGCAAATGAACTCCCTCTGAAGGGGACCTCGTACTTCGGTGAGACCTCGCAACGTTTTCACTTGTGATCCACAGTTGTGACCTCAGGCACAAACCTCAGTTCGCCTGGCTGCTAGCATTACGGCGGGATCCAAGGGAGGAAGAGAACGATGTCCAATCTGCTGCGTGCGGCGTGCGCCGTGTTGACGTGCGCGGCGGTCTTGTCCTGCGGTGGCGGCAGCTCTGCGCCGGGACCGTCGGCTCTTGCGGACATCGCGGACGCCCCGGGTGCTTACCAAGCGTGCAGCGGCCCCAACGATACGGGCTGGTGCTGGCTGCAGCCGCAGGTTGTCCCGCGCGAATGGCAGGACTTTCAATTTGTCGATAGCGAGCACGGCTGGGGAGCCGGCGAATCGGGCGCGCTGATCGCCAGCGTGGACGGCGGACGCAGTTGGCACTGGCAACTCACGCCCTTGAACGAGGAACTGTCCCTGGTGCGCTTTGCCGACCGCAAGCATGGCTGGGCCTTCGCGCGCGGCACACGCAGAGTGGTGGAGACTCAGGATGGCGGCCAAACCTGGGAAGTAGTCGGCGAAATCCCGCTGGGCCAACCGCTGCGATTCTTCGAGCGCGCTGTGCAAAACTTCTGGGTGACGAGTTCGGGCACTCTGGTGGCCAGCAGCGAGATACGGGGCAGCGCCGTCAGTGAGGATGCCGGACGCACATGGCGCGTGCTCAGCATGCGGCCCGTGACCGACGTGGGCCGATCGGGGACGCTTTGGAGCCGGAATGTGCTTGAAGGGCTATGGGTGTCGCGCGACGCCGGCCGCAGCGCTTCGATGGCGCTGGAGTGTCGATCCGCTTGCTCCATCGCAGCCGTAGATCTTGCGGATGACAGTCGCCTGACAGTCATCACCACTGTTTTCCAAAACGACGGGACTCCCGGGCCCTTCACGCGTTATTCCAGCAGTGACGGCGGCAAGACCTGGAGCGCGACGCCAATCGCGGTACCGCAACCGAGTTCGACATCCGTTTTCTTTCCAATCGGGCCGTTCGTAGACGGGCGGGGCTGGGCCCAAAGCCGAGAGCAAAACCTCCTGGTCACGGTCGCCGGGCTGAGCAGCACCACCTCAGACTCCGGCCCGCCGCCCAACACGCTCGCGCTCTGGCACAGCTCCGATGCAGGGCGCACCTGGAGTCGCGCCACGCTGCCACCGGTCGAACTGGACGGCAATTCCGCGGTCAGCCCGCTGGACGGCACCACCCTGTGGATCGCGGCCAAGAACAAGGGTTACGTCACACTGGACGCGGGCCTCAGCTGGCGAGCGATCCAGATTGCCGGCGAAGCCGATGCACCCGCTAGCCTGCGGCGCTCGAGCGGCGTCTTGCTGGCGGCGTTTGGCCAGGGCGGCAAGCTACGCTGGTACAGCAGCGCGGACGGCGGTGAGACCTGGACCGCGCTGCCCGGGGGACAGGCCGATAACACTTACCCGTTGCACTCGGACGTATGGTTTGCGAATGCGCAAAGCGGACTCTCGATCGGCGATGACGGAGTGATCCAGGCGACCGAGGGCGGCGGGCGCAGCTGGGTGCAATCCTCCTTGAGCGGGCTGCCCCTTGACGGGCTGGCCACGCGCTGGTATCCCGGCTCGCACTTCACGCCCGACGGTGTGGTCTGGATGGTGGCTAGCGAGCGGCTGCAACACTCGCGCGACGGTGGGCGCACCTGGGAAGTCGCCGCCTTACCCGCGCGCGTCGCCGCTCTGGTCTACTGGATGCAATTCGTCGATGCCATGCATGGCTGGTTCAGCACCACGGGCTGCAACGAACCCGCCGCAATACCTTGCCCCTTGAGCCTGTATCGCACCTCTGACGGGGGGCTCACGTGGGAAGCAGCCGGCACGCTGCCGGGCAGTACCGTAGCCTTCCCGGACGCGCAGAACGGCTTTGCGATGGGTGGTGACAGTGGCATTCTGTACCGTACCGAAGACAGCGGAAAAAGTTGGACTCCAATTGCCATCGATGGAGGCAAGCTGCCTGTTGCGCATGTCATTTACTTTCGCACTTCGAACGTGGGCTGGATGCTGCCGGCAGTGCTGTCGGAACGCCGCCTCATGAAGACGATCGATGGCGGCCGCAGTTGGAATCTCGCTGCTACCCTGCCTGCGACCGGCGCGGGCCTGTTCGATATCCGTTTCGCCGATGAAGACAATGGCTGGATCGTCGGTGACCGCGGCCTCGTGCTGCACACAAGCGATGACGGAACGACTTGGGAGCGACAGGACAGCGGTACCGAGCGCCTGCTGACCAGCGTGTTTCCGATCGATGGCGATACGGCATGGATTGCCGCCGGTCGCGGCACATTGCTCTTCACGCGAACGGGTGGTCGGAGCCCATAAGAGCGAGGTGATGCGAAATCAATGAAAGTTTCCAGACTTCTTGTGGCAGCGACCCTGCTCTGTCTGCTTCATGCTTGCGGCGGGGGGATCAGACGCAGCCTCGCAGCTAGACGGTTCCGCTCTGCGTTTCGTTGTCAACTACTTCCTGTCGCAGTCGCCGATTTTTCCTGCGGGAACTGTCCAGGTGAGCCCAATCGCTGGCGACCTGACCATGGGTACCAAGCCAATAGCGAAGGTCGAACTACTCCTGTTTGGATCCGACAAGCAAGAGCTGACCGGCCCGAACATTGGGCCAAAGGACAGTCCGCAGGTGCGCTATGTTTTCAAGTTACCAGAGACATTTACGAGCGGCTCTTATCCTTGTGGAACTGGTGCATTTATCTCCGAAGTACGAGTGACCGACGTTGCCGGGTTCGTCCTCTCAAAAACATTCGAACTTTGCCCAGGCACGCCCTTGGAAGTGAACGCGTCTGCTCCGTAGGCGACAGGTACGACGCGCAAGCCAACGAAGGTCGAGCTAGGTGCACCGCTTCGAGGCGACAGTCTGCTTTTCCGCCGTCAATCGAGTTCCGCGAACGTCGCCGATGGGTCGTCCACGAACGGCGAGATACCGGCAACGGCGGCCTCTTCGCGGTTGACGGCCCTCATTGCCATCCGAGCGGCTGCTTCGTGGCTCTTAACTAACCATCGAATTCGTCTGCTCGCCGGTTCTTGCCGGCCATGAGCTGCCATTCGCCAAAGACCGGTATGGAGCAGTTGAATCTTCACGCTTCAGCCCCGCAAGCTGGATGCAACTCACGCAGGCCCTCGCACCAGAAAAACCAATTCGGTTGGCAGCGGTGAGGTGGGTGAGCCCTGCGGATTGCCGTGCCGCAGATCCGTGGCCGCGGTCGTGCGCGTCCGGTTTCCTCAGTCATCAGTCTCTTCCACACCGAAGACTGTCTGCCAGTACGTTAATCCGTGCGCCGTTCACCAGCCATTGGCCTGCGAATCCGTGAACGCCCCGGCTGAGGGGTCTGCCATGATCCTTTGGGACGACCGCAATGGCCGATCGGGGAAAGCGGGCTCGAAACGCCCACCCCATTTGAACCCGCACCTCATCGCGACCCACCTCGGCGTAAGCACCGTTATTACTGTCAGAGAGCGCATCCGACGCCTGCTGAACCCTCACGGCGTTGCTTGCTTGCCGATCCCTGCGGGCGGTGAGTCAGCGTCCGGTCAGTCTGAGGCTGATCGGAGCGTTGACACAAGTCAACACATCAATGAGTGGAGCGTTTGCATTTCAAAAATCGTCCGATTCCTATGGGCCGGTGAAGACATCTTTGCGAAGCTCAGCAGCGGTCTTTGGCCTGGAGTCGTGGCAACAACGGCGATTGCAAAGGAATGGATGCACCGGCGTGCGTCGAATTCCAGCCGCATGCGAGACAACCTCACCGTGCTTCGTGCGCTCCATGTCGGAAGGCAATTTCTAACGGTTAATGATAAGAGGAGAAGGAAATGTTGAAACGAGTTGGCAGTTCAAGAAGCGCGCCGCTTTTGGCGTCAATACTGGCAGCCACCGCGCTGATGCTGGTCGGCTGCGGAGGAGGGTCCGATGGTGCGGCCGGTCCAGCTGGACCATCGGGGCCACCTGGCGCGACCGGTGCGACCGTAACCAATGTAGGCACGCTAAATAGCAACTCGGTGGCGCCGACAGCTGATGCCGCTGCGGAGTTTCTAGCGCGTCGGCCGCAGATCACGGTTCAAAGCGTCACCATCAGCAGCCCCCCGGTCGTCAAGTTCACGGTCAAGGATGCCAACGGCTATGGGTGGGCCGGTCTGGGCAGCAAGTCCCAAAGCTCCACCGCCATCGTTGCCAGCCTGACAAACCTCAGCTTCACCCTGGCCAAGCTGGTTCCGGGCACCAATGGCAGCCCCAGCAAGTGGGTCAGCTATATCGTCACCAAGCCGCCCACCGTCGCCCAGACGGCGGGTACCGTGGCCGCCAGCGCCTCATGCGATTCGACCACCAAACCAACCGTGTGCGGGGCCTTCCCGTCCGCCGACACGCAAGGCACTCTGGTCGATAACGGTGACGGAAGCTACCAGTACACTTTCTACCGCGATATCAAGCAAGCCGCCGCGCAGGTTGCCAGCTTGATCGATTCGGCCGACGGCCTTTCCAAGAAAGCCGATCTGGGCGACGTCTCCTATGACCCGACCTTGACCCACCGCCTGGGCATCTTTGTCGCCGGCAGCATGCCCGGCACAGGCACAAACACCCCCAACGCCGTGCAGACCGTGCCGCCTGTTCCCTTGGTGTTTACAGCAAACATCGGCTACGACTTTGTCCCGGCTGGCGGCACGCCAAGCGTTACGCGCGACATCGTTGTGGCTGGGTCCTGCGACGGGTGCCACGACAACGTGACCTTAAAGAAGGGTATCGGGCACGTGAGTTACTCCGCTCCCGGAAATGGGATTCCCGCTGGGTCGGCTGTCGGTCGTAATGATCCACGGCTTTGCGTGTCCTGCCACACCGACCAGACGAAATACGGTTTCCCCGAAGCGAAAAAAACCGCGACGGGCTA
>Ga0134124_10002053_pt1 | contig 16210 bp, 14 predicted proteins | sample KB304_FD_96880 | JGI IMG/M metagenome (GOLD analysis project Ga0134124, IMG submission 96880) | Terrestrial soil microbial communities without Nitrogen fertilizer from Kellogg Biological Station, Michigan, USA - KB3-0-4 | ecosystem: Environmental > Terrestrial > Soil > Unclassified ...
GGCATCCGGTGGAAAGGGCGCGGCAGGACGTGCGCGACCGGATCTTCGAACACGTCGCCGATCGCAAGACGGCGGGCCTGATCGCCGCGCTGGTCGTCGGCGACCAGAACGCCATCGACCTGGTGAATCTTTTCTATTCCCTACGCCGCCAAGGTTGCCTCCTCCGAGGAGAGTGCGTCAGAGACCCGCGAATGTTGCGCTTTCACTCGCTACTCCGCCGAACAGGTCCAAAGCACGAGGCCGCGCCCGGCCTTTCGCAGCTGGCTACTCCGTCTGCGGAGTGACCCACAGTAGATGAAAGTTCGCAGCTCACAGGAGCCTCGCCAAGGCGAAGTTCCGGGGCAGTTGAGGGTAAGGCAGGGTAGGCGCGCACGAGAGCTCTAAGAGCCCGCAAGGCTTGGCTCGCTTGTGGCCGCAGCCCAGTGAAGGCGGCATTATGGGTGAGTAACCCTAGAACAAATAGCTACTCTCTGGCATCCTGCTTGGAGGGCGAAGCCTGCCCCGGGGTATTTCCGGGGAGCGCCGATCGGTGCCTGGTCCAGCCCTTCCGCACCGGGAACGCCTCGTCGGTCCCGCGGGCCTAGCCAACTGACCGGCGTCGGATTCGAACAGCCCGAAGTCCGGCTAAGTCCCTACGTTCTAAGGTCACCAATAGCCGACTCTATTAGTTGAGAATTCGTCGAGTGGCTGCGGCGGACATTTGGAAACGGCGAACCGTAGCGCACAGCATCGGGTAGTCTTCTTTTCTATGGCGATAGATGTAATCGCTAACCTTGAGTCGTTGGAGAAGCTGCCCGATTGTGAGTTTGGCGCCTTCCTGAAGTAAGTTGAAGATTTCAACCTCTCCGAGAGCGGAAAGCCGCTCATCCTTCTTGTCAGCCGGTTTCCTCAGAGGTCGAAAAGCGGCAGACATTCTGAAACGGCGGACGGTAGCGCGCAGTTTCGGGTAGAGTTCCTTTCTACCGTAATAGATGTACTCGCTAACCTTGAGTTGTTGCAGAAATTGGGCGGTTGTGAGCTTGGAGCCTTCCTGAAGTAATTTGAAGATTTCGGCCTCTCCGAGGGCGGAAAGCCGCTCGTCGTTTTCATCAACCGGTTTCCTCAGAGATCGAGCGGCGGCAGACATTCTGAAACGGCGAACTGCGGCGCTAAGCTTCGGGTAGTCCTTGCGACTTACATAGGCGTTCTGACCACCATTGAGTCGTTGCAGGAATTGGCGAGTTGTGAGCTGTACGCCTTCCTGCAGTACCTTGGCGAGTTCAACTTCGACAAGCGCGGAAAGCCGCTCATCGTTCTCATTCACCTGCTTCCTTGGCGTCGTTCTGACAGGAATGTGGTCAAGAATTCCGGAATGCCCATCATTGAGCTGAAGAGCCACTTCCACGATAAGGTGCTTGAGAGTACACAGATTCTTGCCACTAAACGCATGGAGGGGCCACGGATGAGAATCGTAGAGCTGAGCTGAAGCGGCACGCAAGAACTCACCAGAAAAGGACCTAAGCACCATTTCAGTGACCGCGTCGCGGCACAGTTGACTACCCTCGGTGAGCCAGCCGCGGTGAGTTGCAAGCGAAAGGTAGAACTCGGGTAGGCGCTGCTCACCAACTCCGATTTGCCGCGTCAAAAGTTGCTGAGAACGGAGCGCGAGTTCCAATGCTCCGGGTGAGATCCAACCCTCAGGCACAGGTGCTAATTCGCACTCAATCGGCAGCTTGGTGACATTCATGTTCTTCCCATGAAGCGATGTAACGTGCAAGACACATCGATGTGTAGCACAGAAGAGCGCACCGGGAAGGTTGTGCGATCGATGCCAGAAGCTTTCACCATGCTCAGCTACGTCCTCGTCAAGGCACTGTTTGCAGATGCGTAGGTGATCGATTCCGGCCGTCGCGTTTTTCATGACGGAGGACAAATGTCCGAAGTCATTCAACTCGTGGGTGTTGCCAAGGGCAGTTTCGAACTGGTGTCTATGCACGAAGGCAGACGCATACGGAAAATTGGTGTGATTCCAGAGAAGATCATCCGGCGAAGTTCGAAAGAGGGCCGCTGTTTCGCGAAGAGAACCGAGTGCGGCCAAAAAGCTGGTTTGATATGTCCGGTTGAGAACAAGCCGGCTCAGGCGGGTCATCGGAAGCATGAACCAGCGGCTGCAACGCACCATCGCGCTTGAGACCAGTTCGTCGGGATAGAGTGGCGGTGCTGCAATCAATGTGAGCTCCTGAGTGGCGCCGGCACGACTGCAGCCGGATCTAGGCGGAATAGGACTTTCCCAGGGCGGAGCCGTTTTGAAGACGCTGGAGAGGCTCTGAATTCGAGCACTACCTCGCGCAATCTGGGAAGCTCGGCTCCTCGATGTCGGTAGGGGCCGTACGCGCCGGCGCGCCTTAAGAACTGTTCTGTACTGAGGATCTCGCCGTGAACAACGGCACGCGCCAGCTCCGCCCTAGCCAGCGGTGCGTAGAACTTGTCCAGCGCCTGTGACGAAGTGCCAGGAGGACCTGAGGAGATGTAGTCTAAGGCGCCCAATGTAGGGTTACCAAAGAGCAGCGTGGTTTCGACAATCAGGTGTTTGAGGGGCGAAAAGTTGAAGGTGGTTCCCGGGCGGAAGAAGAGCGCAGGCCACGTTTTGTCTGCTGGCAAGCCCGCAGCAGCCATAAAGACGCTAGGGAAACCGTGCTCGATAGCGTCGGAGACGGCTGCTTGGCTTACCTCGCGCTTGCCCGTGAGCCAGCCAAGCCGCATAGCCATATCGCGGTACGTCGCAGAATTTCTCGTCTCGCCCGAAGTAGGAAAGCGCCTTAGCAACAACTCGGAGCTGCGCGCGAGTGCGAGGACCGCTGGCGTTCGCGGGAACCGTGGCGCTCTTTCGGTGTCGCACTCCATCGGAAGTGCATAGACGGTCTTGAGATCCGCGCTGGCGAGCAGCCTCGTGAACGCAAGCGGGCAACCATGTCGATGGCAAACCAACACCCCCGGAAGATTGTGTGATCGGTGCCAGTACGTTTCGCCATGTTGCGCCAGGTCATCTTCAACGCATCTGAGGCACACTCTTCGTTGACGCAGCTCGGAGCTGACATTTTGCATCGCTGCGAGCAGCTGTGGCATTCCGACGCCGCCGTTCAACGCTGCAGCCCGCGCCAGTGCGAAGCTCTCGCCGCCCAGGAACGCAGTTGCAAACGGGAAAGAGGTGTGATTCCAGAGCAGGTTTTCCGCAGACGTGTTGAACAGACGCTCAAGTGGGCGCAGAGGCCAAACGGAGAGGAAGTTCGCGCGCAAATTGGGCATGTGAAGCACCTTGCGCGCGAAGACCTTGAATGGCAAGTTGAACCAGCGGCAGCATCGAAATATGGCGCTCGATAACAACTCGTCGGGGTACGGTAAGGGTGCAGGCATCATTGAGCGCCTCCAATTTGAGAGTAGTGCGCGACGGGAGCCGTGGGCAGCGGCGGACGCTCGTTCTCCGATTTTCTGGAAGACCGTTTGCCTTTCACGGGTGGAGGCTCCAGCGCCTCCTTGGAGGCTTGTCGGGAATCGACGAGAGGCTTTGCAGCAGTGCCGGTTGCGCCATAGGTCAGGCCGAATTCCGGTGCAAGATCAGGCTTGGACGCGAGGAACTGCGCAGACTCTTCGTCGTACTTTTCGACGAGCCGACGCATATGGCCCGTCCACCGCGTGACAGCCTTAAAGTAGGTCCTGGCAACGTGGTGGACATCGGCGATGGTGAAGGTTTCCCTGTTCTCCTGCAAAGCGCGCCATTGAACGACGTAGTACAGCTTGAGCATGAAGTCCGGGATTCCGAAACTGTAGTAGTGGAATGTGTTGCGGAAGTCCAGGGTGTACTTGGGGTGATCGCGCAAAAGCGTCTGCTCCCACAGGGCGCTCATATACAAGTCGTAATCTGAAGGGCGCTCGTCGACAATCGTCGTGTCCAGCGGGTCCCAATGCCTCAGACCATTTCCGTGGTTGCGGCGCATGGTGCTTGCGCGTTTGCCCAGTGCAATCTCGAGCTCAGAGGTCGCGACAAGGAGCAACGGGACGTGCATGTCTGTCGACGCCTCAAACAGAATCCCGGCGGCCCATTTCTCGGTTGCCCGCGATGGCTTCTGCACCTCAATGGGCTCGCCTTTGAATTCCTCAAGCGGCTGGCTGCCGGTCTTTTGCGCCTCATCGACGATGACAATTCCCACGCGGTGGATCTCCAATAGCCTTTTGGCGACGCTCAGGAGCGCGGTTTCGGAGTACCGACCGGTGAGGTAAAGGTTGAGATAGTCGCCGGGCGGGTAGAGGCGTGAGATGGCGAGAACGATGGCGTATGCAAGGTTCAGCCCACTGTTGTTCTTATACGGCATTTGCACAATCAGAATGGGAATCTGCCAGAGGTTGTATTCGGGATGAAAAATGATGGGAGGAAACAGCCGCGCAATCTGATAGATGGCGAACGTCTTGCCAGAGCCGGGGATTCCCATCAGGGCAGAGCAAAGCTTCAGAGATGTTCCTCCCTCGGCAGTCGTCCTCTCTACCGTGCCTCTGAGATACTCGGCCTGCATGCGTCGGTTAGCGGCAGCCGTGTTTGGCTCGCGGCCCACATACCCCTCGCAGATTTCCATATAGATGAGCTCAGCGAGCTCGCAGACGTTTGGAAGAGCAAGGAAAAATCGAGCGAGCTGACGCAATTGAAGTCTGCGCTGCTGAGCACTTCTTGCGCGCAGGCGATCGTGAAACTTGGGAAGAACCTGAAGCTTCTTCTTCAAGGCTGCCAGCGACTTCGGGAACGCCGGGAGTGCCCGAATCAGAACGTTGTTCCCAAACCGAAGCTCCACACGGCGCAACTTGGCTACCACATGGGGGAATGGGAACTCGTTGCTCTGACTTGGCGTGGGGTCTTGTGTCATCGGGAGCTCCTAGTTGTCAGTGGCCCTTATCCCGCAGGGCCTTCAGCGGATTCTTGACGATGATTAGGTCCAGAGCATCCGCCACAGCTGCTGAGGAGCTTTGCGTCTGGAAAGGTGCGGGTGACTCCGCCGGTTGCCCAGATGCGGGCGCAGGCGGCGGCGCAGGCGCGTCCGACGCCTGCGTCAACGACTGGTGTCGCTGGTCGGCCAGTTCGACGGAACGCTCACGCGCTTCCTGATCTCGGATGTCGACGCGGCCAGACGTTCGTGATTCGTGAATGGTTTTCGCACGGGCAATTACGTCAGCGGCGAGCTTCGCGGCTCGTTCAACGCGTCCCCGAGCGTCGTACTCGATTTGGAGTTTGAGGCGAAGGTTGTACCTTTCCGCGTCCGCTTTCTGCGGCTTGATAAACTTCAGTGCACGCTGCGCCTCGGCGAAAGAACGTCGGCCATACATCTGGTAAGCGGGGGTGAGCTTGCAAACGAAGAACGTGCCTGGTACGTCAGGGTTCAAGACATAGATCTGGTCGCTCAAGCGCCTGTCATACCTGGCTTGTACCGGGAATCTCTTCTGACCGCCCCTGACTAGCCAATCGAGTTCCTCGATTTCCGGACAGCTGTACTCCAACCCGTGCAGCACCACGCCCGAGTTCGTGACAACTGCCCTCTTGCGGGCGAGAAGCTCCCAGTACACCGCGGCCGGGTCAAGTGAGCTCAGCATTCCGCTGGCCTCGGCGGCGTCATGCTTGAATACCTCGGCCGGGATCGCCCGAACGCCAGCGTCCCTCAGGTGAAGGCGCATGGGCATCTCGGAGTGGACTTTCAAGTTATGCAGGTAGACGAATTCCATGATCTGCGCGCGAAATTCATCCAACGTCCACTGGGCATCGTGCTCGTAATCAGCGCCATGTCTTTTCATGGCTTCGGCAGGCGGTTGGTAACCTGGAGCAACGTCCTGGAGAGTGACGTGGGTTTGGCGGAACGTGCACTCAACCGTTCCCTTTCCTTTGCACATGTGCGCCGGCAGGTTGATGACTGACACGTTGAGCCATTGTGCGAGCGCACCACTCATTTCGCACACGTACTCTCCTCCTCGGTCGGCAACCAGCTCGCTGGGAGCCAGGCCAACGCCCGGGTGCGCCTCGGGCCTGAACTTGACCCCCAGCTCCGAGCAGAGCAATTGAGGGTCTTCGAAAATGGACAGGAACGCCTCGCAGGCGCCGTGCCAACATGGGGAGTCCAAAGTGGCGTGCCAGCCAACAATGAGACGACTGAATCGGTCGATGATGAAGTACAGAGTGGGCTTGCCGATGATCTTGTTGCGGTTTTCTGCCGATACCAGCCAAACGTCCGCCTGGGTGGAATCCACCTCATACTGGTGACCGGCACAGACGGCCTCCTGCAGAACAAATCCTGTGTTGCCTGCGAAGTTGTTCTCAAAGTGACCAGGGCCGGCTTGCCGACGCTCTTCGTCAAAACGTTTTCGATGCTTGCGCAGCAGCCGATAGACCTGCTGCAGGCTGGGCATCTGGCCGATGGGAAGCAGCTGCACTTCCCCATTTGCGTCTATCGTTAGCCACTTCTTCTCAGCCAACTCCTTGTATGCACCCGCGATCGTGTGGCGTCTATCAGCCGCCAGATACGCCAATGCGGCTTTGACAATCTGGTCTTTGCTGGCCTTGGTCAGCCGGTACGTGGGCTGGCCGTCTTCACGTTGTCGACCAGGGGCTTTGCGTGACAGGAGTACCTCGTCGCCAAGGGCTTGTTGGTCCTCTCCGCGAGCTTCGTAGTTGGGCCGCAGGGCATTGGAGGTCATTCCGCCCTTCCAAGCATCCCTTAAGTAATGCAGCAGTGTCTTGGCCGTTATTTTCAACACAGCCTCGTACTTCAGCAGCAGCTTTTTCCTGCCAGGCCTGTACAAAAGGCGCAAATCGCTGAACAGGCTGCGGCCTGCCAAGTCTGGGTCCTCCGTCGGCGTAATGACCCGCGTGAATACTTTCCACCGTCGAGCCTCTTCCGCCTGAGTAGCGGTAGACGTCTTGGGTTGCTTGGGAAGCTGTTTGCCTTTAAGGGCGGGAAGTTCTTTTCTCCACTCTGACTGCAGCTTCGCGAGAAACTCACCTCTGGACATGTCGTAAGGCAGGGAATTTGCTGCGCTGGGTCCTAGGTCAATGAGGAAGGCGCGCAGGGGCAAATCGGTATTTGGAATGCGCTTTTCCAAGCGCAACAGTCGACGCCTGTTCCCTTTGCGGTCGATGTAGACGTCGAGTCGAGCGGGTATAAAGCCAAGGGAAGTAGATGGCGCACAGTCGGTCCCTGGGTCGGCTACCAAGATCTCGCCAGCGGGGGTGTTCTCGAACAGCGTCTTCATGCCATGTCCAGCCAAAGCAACTGGGGCCGGCGCGTCGCCTTACCCGGTGCGAGTCGACCGCTTGGCCGCGCTTTCACGCGAATTCCTCTGGTGTCAATGCAATTCGAGGCTCAACGGACAGGGCGTGAACGGGACCATGCAGAAGTTCATGGAAGTGAACCGTCATGTCGAAAGTGAGGTGGTGCTCCCAGAGCAACCGGCGCAGTGCGAAAACCCCAAAATGTGGCAAAAGCCCGCGCGAATGAGATGCGTGGCGCAAATACTCCCGCAGCGGCTGACTAGAACCTCGCGCAATTGCCCTGGTCAGATCGTCGTATAGCCGCGTGCTGCAGATCTCGATGTCCATTTCGGACATGCAAAAGTGACCGCGCTGCAAGACACTCATCCGAATCCACTGCAGGTTGTGGATCAATTGCCATGGATAACTCTGATCCGTGATCCGAACGATCGAGTAATCCATCCTTTGTGCGTACTCGTGTCTGATCGCGTAATGCTGCTCGAGTCGACCGGTAATTTCCGTTGAGGAGTGCTTGCAGTCAATCAACTGAGGACGCCGGCCGTGCGTGAAAAGCAACCCGTCGTAAGTGAGCACTGCTGCAATCTTTGTCCCCCAATACCGAGGATGACGGATGCCAAAATGACGGCAGATCTCCTGCGTGAGCTCTCGATCCATGGGCCCCTGTTCGTGATAGCCCTGAAACCTTGCAAGAAACTCGGCGACGAGGAACGCGCACTTCTCGACGTTTGAGAAAAACGTGAGCACACGTTGTGCTTTTGGGGACCACAGGCGCGAGGTCACTCCCCTGGAGGAAACGTCGCCGAACTGCAGCCACGGTTTCCAGCTCTTGCCGTCTCCGCGCCCAAAGCCCTGCGCAATACGCTCATCGAGCTTTTTCTGATTCCATTTGGAAATTCGGCGGCCCATGATTAGACGCCGATTTCAGCAGCGAGGCGCAGGTATAGCCGTGCGCGCTGAACGTATGTCGTGCGCGCCTCGACGCACCTTGAAGTGCGCGCGGCGATGTTCTTCCCGTCAAAATGGAAAACGGAACGACCCTTGCAATTTTCCTTGGCGAATCCGTCGCGGTTAGCCACACCGCAGACCGGAAATTGACCTCGCCACGCCTTGCTCCCCCAAAGCGCAGGGCTGCCGATGCGCTTTTGTCCACTGGCAGGCGACAGTGGACCATTGCGAAAGCGGGCGCAATCGGGTATCCGGCCTTCCGGTTGGACCAGTAGTTCTTCCTTTAAACGCGCTTCTAAGCAATTCCCGGCTGCAATGAGTGCGTCGAGTGTTTGACCAATGGCCGGATTTTGAGCTTTGGAAGTTGACGGGTTCATGTGCATATGCGCTGGGGACGCAGAGACTATCTCGTCTTGCGCCAGCAAGCAACTCTGCCAATTTGTGCACTTGCACAAATACTCAACAGTTGCAGCGACGTACTTGCCGCTTGCGAAGTTCGCAGTCGCTTCATTTGCTAGCAGTGCGTGACCGCAAAGTGTGGGCGTATAAAGTTTATGACCAGTTTGGAGGATCAGTCACGCTGCGTACACGCGGTTCCTAAACTTGCGATTCATGTTTTGAACGAAAGGGTTTGGCTCTTTAAGACCGAGATCAGACGCAACATTTTCCAAACTCTTATGACGTCGCGCAGGTGATCTTTATGCGGTGGTTGAGTCACCTTTAAGATGGCGCTGCAATTTGGATGGTGACGACGGCGATCGCATGCCAGATGACTGTTGACGCGATGAAAAGTGGGCCGGCTGGATGGGGCCGGGTAGACCAAGTACACCTATTGATCTCATGGTCTTTCCCAAAACCGGAGGCGAGGCGTTTCGCTGCTTGCTGACGCCGATTCCACTACTCAGCAGCAACCACAAAGTGCTGCGGGCCCCGTCGCAGGGGGATGCGTCAGGTCAACCTACGCTGCTGTGCCGAAGGCGTGCTATTTCGCAAGGACGGCCAAGGCATCCAAGCCTGCGCGGGGGCATATCCCCGGACGGCCTTGCTCGTCAGCCAGAAAGCAGCCTTAACGCGACTCGCCGATTCGCCCCATCCCTGCTGTAATTGAGGAGCGATTGAGCCGAGCGATGCCCGGAAAGGGCCATCATGTCGGCGATTGGAAGTTCCTGGCGATTAGCCTCGGTGACAAACCCGCTGCGGATCGAATGGGCCGAATAATCGCCCTCGATCCCCGCCAGGGCGCAGCGCTCCTTGACGATTTCACGCACCGCCGCGGCCGACAGCGCCTGGCCTACGTGCCCGCCGCGGCGCACGCGCCGGAAGATCGCACCCTCGGTGACGCGTGATGCGGCGAGCCATTCGCGCAGTGCCTGCGCGGCCGCGCCAACCACGGGCTTGGCGTTTTCCGGGCGGTCCACGCCTTGCTGGTTCGTCTTGGAGTGAGCCAGCTCATACCAGTACTCCCCATCGGGGGCGGGCTTGAGGAACCGCATCTGGGCCGAGGCGATCTCCGAGCGCCGGCGCCCACCGGTGGACCAGCCAAACAGCAGCAGGGCGCGATCGCGCTTGCCCTTGAGCGACTCCTCGCACGTGGCCAGCAGCGCCTGCAGCGGATCGCGCGTTAGGGCGTCCTTTTTCTGGGGCAGGGCGCCTCGTTTCGCATAGGCCCGCCGCGTCATCCCCAGCAACTCCTTGACCTTGGGGTCTTGCGCCGGGTTCTTCAGCTCGCGCAGCTGATGCACCTTGGACAGCACCGCGATGCGGTGCACGATCGTGTTAAGCGCCGCGGGCCCTGGCTTGCCCTTGTAGCCGCCGGCCACGAGCGCCTTATCGATTGAAGCGGGCAACTCGTGCGCCAGCCCCTTGGCGCTGGTGCGCTGGGCGTGATCGACGATGAACTGCAGCAGCGCCGGCGCGGGCACGGGTAGGGACATCTGAACGCCATAGCGCAGCGCAAACCAAGCCGCCCAGTAGCGCAGCGCGGAGCGGTAGCTGGCCAGGGTGTTTTGCGACTCGCCCTCGCGCAGCAACTCGTCCACCGCGCGCTGGGTGACGTCTGAGAGCTCCTGGGGCTTGAGGGCCGGGGTGCTGTGCAGAACGGGCAGGCGCATCGCAAGGGCTCCTTTCGCGCGGCCAATCGGCAGGCGAGAGCGGCGCCTGCCGATCAGCCGCGATAAGTATCGCTTATCGAGGGCAACTTTCCACTAGCGCTACGATGGCGACTGCTCCCCTTCTGGCTAGTGGGTCCAACCAGAGCAGACGTAACTGGGTGACCGAGGGTCTGTGACTGCTTCTCCGCGGCTTCGAAGGCACATTGGACGGCGGAGGCAGCGATGTACGCGGTGTCGGCGGTGAAACTCAACGTCCTCGTCTTCATGGAAAAGAGATGGAGTCCGCCGGCGTCGTCAATGCGACCCTCTAGAGACTCCGGGATTGGCGTCCTGAGCGACATGCGCGCCAACGCCGCAGCCCTGGCTCAATCTGTTCTAACGACAACGATCTGGCCCGGTGAGACCTGCTGCGTAGTCGAGTAGCCCTTCAGTTGGACGTTCTCGAAACGCAACGTGACTGGTAGACGCTCGTTCGCATACCTCGGATCGAGATGAGCGTTGAAGAAATCTCCAACGTCCTTTCCGGCCCTATAGCTGCGCGCCTCGATTGCTGCCGACTCCCAAGGCCGCAGTACAGCGACCGCGTTGGGAAACCGGATCTCGATCTGCTCCTCTACGCTGATGACCACGGGGTCTAGATGGGTGTGGAGCGCAACGCCGTTCCCGAAATTTGTTACCTGGAACACACCGGTCTGCGGTTGCAGGACGACGTAGGGCCGGACCTGGGTCTCAAGTTGAACGTACGAAGCGATGCGCAGTTCACGGGTTTCCCAGGTGTACCAGATGACCACGAGGCCCGTCAGTGCGACCGCCCAGTTCTGTAGGTTGCCTGGATCCTTGATGGAGACGAACGCGAGGACGCCGACGTAAGTCAGGGCTGGGACGATGAGCCATAGCAGTCTTGATGTAGAGCGGATCATGCTCGGACGCGCTCAGGGGCGGATCACGACGTATGTGGCCAATTTGCCGCGGCGCAGCAGGACAGGAATGGGCTTGGTTTCGCTGATGCCGGCCACCACCGCGTCGAACTCCTCCACGGTACCGATCTCCGTGTTGCCCACGGCGACGATGATGTCGCCCTGTTGGATGTTGGCACGAGCGCCGGCGCCGCCGCTGGAGGCAACCTTCACGCCTCGCCTGACGCCGCTGGTGACGACCATGTCTGCCGTCAGGTTCGTGACAACGATTCCCGTTCGCGCCTGCGTGCGCGACACCGTTGGCGCCGACTGGGCGGCCGCGGCGGCAGCGATCGCGGCAGGATCGCCCAGGAGCCGCAGGCCGGCTGCGGCCTGTGCCGCGGCATCGCGCCACATCTTGGCCAGCGCCAGGTCCGTTTCGACTCCAACGCTCAGCCCCAGGATGTCGGCGTTGCGAGTGGGCACCTGGTACTTGGACACAACCCACCCGACGCCCGCGGCGTCGACCGGCAACGCCAGGAAGCTGCGGTTGTTCCTGTGCGCAAAGAACTCGATCGAGGCGTTCCAGAAGGTGCCCGCATCCTTGTACGTCTCGAGGGCCTTGCGGAAGTCTGCCAGGGCCGCGCCCGCCTCGGGTGGGGCGATGCGCTCATATACGCCAAGCTCCTTGGCCAGGTCCAGCAGCGCGGCCTGGTAGTTGTTGTAGGACACGCCCACCCCCAGCCCGCTCTGGATCCCGGTGAAAGCGCGCGACAGCGCTTCGTACGATGGGGCCGCGGCCGCCGGCTTGCCAGCGGCGGCCTTCAGGCATTCGAGCCTCTTGTCCGCATCAGCGATCGAATTACACGCCTCGAGCAAGACTGCTGGGACCTGGGCATGAACGAAGCTGCAGGAGAAGAATACGGTGGTAATGATCGCCACTGGCGCGAACACTCGGCGCACACGAAGTCCCTCCTATGGAAGCAGTGTATCTCAGCAGGTCTCACATGCACCGGTGCCGGTTGCGCCGCAGCGCCATGCAATGGCTGCCACATGGGAGAGGGCTCAATGACGTCTATCTGAGGGACAGCTGCCACTGAGGCACGCCCCTTCGCAGGCAGCCCCCGGCCATGAGCAGTCCTTGGTGAACGGCCGGTCTGGAGAAGTGAAATTCGTCTCCCGCCGGCGGTAATGTGCTGTTGATCGGTGGATCTGTTCGACGGCAGCGTTGCAGACCTCGCATCGCAGAGCGCGCAGCTTATTCGCGCCGCGGTGTGGCATGGTGCGCAGAACGGCGTCCATTACTGCTGGGTACACCTGAGCCAGTTTATTGACCGCAGAATTCCACGCATGAGCAAGACGCTTCCGACTGGAGAGGAGTTTGTGTTCAGCGAATCGCGGCCATAAGCCGCCGCTCGCGACCCGCAGTGGTCTGGACGCGCCTGGTAGATAAGGCCCGGGCATATTTAGTAATGATGCACCTAGCGAAACGTGACCGGCATCACAGCACTTCACCGGCACTCAGCGTAGCATCACCACGTTGTTCAATAAGACGCCGTTCGGGGAGAAATTGGTGCGATTAGGTTTCCTTTGGGCGCTGATGTCGGTCCTGCTCGCGGGCTGCGGCGGTTCCGCGGGCCCGGCAGTTCAGCCCAGCGTCACGGTCACTGTCGCCCCTGCGAGAGCGCTGGTGAACGTAGACGACGTAGTCGCGCGAGTGGAATTCTCGCCGGGATCAGATGCTTTCGGCCCGGATGCATCTATTTCATGGACGTTGTCCGCTAAGCCAGCAGGAAGTATGGCCAAGCTCGACGCCAATTCGGCAGTGCTGTTTCCCACCGGGACACCCGCCAATCTGCAGAATCCCACAGCGGTTGTCCTCGCGCCCGACGTTGCTGGCAGCTACACACTGCAGGCGACCGTGAATTACGGGAGCGGCCTCGGTGTCGCCGTTGGCAGCGCGTCGGTGACTGTAGTGCACTCGATGGATTTTTCTGTGTTCGCAACTTCGGCGGATGGGGGAGCAATCGGTATCGGTTTTGATGTTCCCCCGCCCGATGGCGGCAGCATTTTTAGCCCATCAACCTATGTGCGTACGTGGTTGGCTATTAGGGCCGACAGCCCAATCGCTTCGGCTGAAGCGTTTCTTGACGGTCAATCGCTCGGGCGTCTTACACAGCCGAACTTGACGGTTTTCTATCCCGGCCTGCACGGCATTCCTGGGCCGATAAGCCTCACCTACGGCCTGTTCATTCCGAAGACGCAACTCGTGGGCCCACATACATTGCGCTGGGTGGTCACGGGCGAGACCGGAAGTGGGATCGTGGGCGACGGGACGATCTCGATTGGGGAGACCGGAGGACCGCTTACGTCGTTTGGACCCTTCAGCGGGAATCCTTAAGGTTTTGATGATCTCGCGTAGCCGCAACGTAACTGGGCGTACGCAAGATCTTCCTTATTTCAGACTGTTGACGCTTCTTGCTAGCAAGGGCGAGCGCTGCCGTTTTTGTCGCGTGTCGGCGCGCCGCGCCAAGGTGTCCCGATACTTCGCAACTGCCTCATTGCTTGCGCTCTACTCGGTGCCTTCGAGTTTAACAATGGCCGTGTCTGGAAGCGTTATGACTTTGCCGTAATGGAAGCGCTTCACAAAAAGGGGTACATCTCAGACCCGCGTGGACGGGCCGAATCAGTCTGTCTCACCGAGACGGGCATGGTCTCGGCGAAAGAGCTAGCCAAGCCGTCCACGAACGGCAAGAAGCCGGCAGGGGCGGGCAGCTTTGCGGCTGATAGCCGTCATGGCCTTCCGAGCGGCTGCTTCGTGTCTCTCTCAACTGACCATGGAATTCGTTTGCTCGCCGGTTCTTGCCGGCCATTTGCGAGCGTTCGCGACCGGCCGGTTTGGAGGCGCGAAAACTTAGCTTGGTACCCCTGTAAACCGAACCCGGTCTTCACCCGCGGCATGCAAATTGACCCTTGTCAAAAAGCTTGTTCTGCGTCGGCTCACACCCTGTTAGTTTTGACAGGTCCGTGTCTTGCCATTGCATGCAAAAGCTGGTGAAGTGACTGGCGGAACGTAGAGTTCGGAGCCGTCGCTGCTGCGCCCGTCGGCGTGAAGATCGTGAGAATTCGCTTTACCCTTGCGTTTGTACTAGTTTTGAGTGCGAGCATCGTCGCCGGCTGCGGCGGCGCTGGTGGTGACGGTGGGCAGTCCACGGGCCCCGAAGCTACGCCCGTTTTTGACGTTGAGGCTGCGATCCGTGCGATGTTTGACACACCCGCGACCTACGAGATGACCGGCAGCGTCCAGATCGGTAGCACTGCCAGTGAGCTCCATGAGACAGACACATTCACTCCCGGCGCGCCGGCGGATTCGCGAGTGGGCGACTTTCTTGCGACCGAGCTCGCTCGGACAGTGGATCAGTCGGTCACGCGCGCGACGTTTTATTACACCGAGAGTCCGTTTCGGCTCGTTGCGCTCAAGTCCAACGATTCCTCCATAGGGCGATACACGCGAGTTGGTGACTTGCCCTCCGGCGCGTTTATCGGCCAGTCCGGCGAATTGGCGACGTTCGCGTTCGATGAATCCTCTATCACCAGCTCTTGGTCTTGGATGGTGGAGGCAGCCGAGGTACCGGAAACCGCGTGGGTGTGCCTTGTAGGCTCCAGCATACATGGTGGCTCGTCGCATTGCCTTCGGGTCGGCGCGAATGGAGCAATTCTCGGGGCGCGCGTCGTCAGCGTATTCGGCTTTTCCACGTCCGATCTGCGATCGCCTTTGCCTTCGCGTTAGAAATGTCGAGCTATGCTGCGCCTATTTGTACCACTAACTCTACCCATCATGGTTGCCTGTGGGGGCGGCGGGTCAGGCGACGATATCTCGCCTCCAATAACTAAGTCCACGCCAGCGCGATATCAGCAGCCTCGCGAAACTCTTCTAGAAGATCCAAGTACGAAGTCATCAGCTTGCCCCTTGGATTCGAAGGTGCGCCCGACCTCTGTAGACCCGGCCAAGCCCGGCACACCTTACCTGAACACACTACCCCGCAACGCAATTTGAATTCTCTCCGAAGTCATCGACCTTTGACATTCATCCTCGCAAGCGCCATTGCTCTCATGATGTCTGTTGGAGTAGGGTTACGCGCGGGCGCGCGAATTCCACTGCGAGTGCGCCTGAGCTAGAGCGGATCGTTGGTCATTTTGTTCTTTTGTTCACACCCTCTAGGAGCACTTACCCAATGCGCATAGCTGCCCTTGTTGTGATTTCTGCATTGCTCACTGCGGGCTGTGCCACTGCGCCGCCGGCGCCCAAGATTGACGCTGCGCGTGGCGATCGAATTGGAGTGCTAATCGAGATTGGTGACAACCCTACCCATACGCACATAGGTACAACCGTTTTCAACAATTTCGTCAGGAAGTATCCGTACAACTGGAACCTTAACGCCGACGTCACGCGCATCGTCGAGCAAACGATTAGGAATTCCGGATTCTCGCCCGTCGATTTGCGGGCCGAAGGAATTCGATATGCAGACGTATCGGAACTCATTCAAGTAGCCGGAGAGAAATGGGAAGTCGCACCCGGCAAGGAAGATTCTGTGCGCCGTCTGCGCGACCAACTGCGGCTAAAGGCGCTGCTCGTCCTTAAAGAAGGTCGCGTGATGGCTGCACTTGAGTGCTCGGGAGGCCCATGTTCCGAGAGATACGCCGACGCCTCCGGTTTGTATACGCGTAGTTTCCTGGGCTCAACTCGCTACTACGCCGTCGCCGCCTACCGGTGGAACTTCTTCGTTCTTGATCCTGTAACCGATACCGCAAAGGCTGACCCTCTGCGGCGCGTACTCAGAATTCCGGCCATGCCCTTGCCCGGCTTTAAGGATCCAGCCAAGTTCGACGACTTGACCGAAGCAGACCTTGGTCCGGCTCGAGACGCCATTCTGCGATTTGTCGAAGCGGTGTCAGCGGAAGCACTCAAGACACTA